>JAESFZ010000164.1_pt1 | contig 103883 bp, 95 predicted proteins | sample 9269561 | NCBI WGS metagenome assembly JAESFZ01 (sample SAMN14515552, study PRJNA621657) | algae metagenome | isolation source: Tildeniella nuda ZEHNDER 1965/U140 and co-occurring heterotrophs from wet... | place: Switzerland: Stansstaad, Zurih | collected 1965-01-01 | reverse complement strand
TCAGCTCCACGCCGCGCTCGATGAAGCGGTTGCGCAACCCCGGGTTGCGCACGACCTTGGCGACTTCCGCGTTGAGGCGGGCAAGAATCTCGCGCGGCGTGCCCGCGGGGGCGACGAGCCCGTTGAAGGTGATGTCCTCGTAGCCCGGCGCGCCCGACTGGCCTATGGTGGGCAGCTCCGGAAACAGCGGCGAGCGGCTGCGGCTGGTGACTGCCAGCGCGCGCAGCTTGCCGGCGCGCATGTACGGCGCCGAGGTGCTCACCTGATCGAACATCAGCATCACCTGGCCGCTCAGCACGTCGATCAGTGCCTGCGAATTGCCCTTGTACGGCACATGCAGCATTTTCACGCCGACCTGGCGGCTGAACAATTCGGCAGCCATGTGGCCGGTGCCGCCGGCACCCGAGGTCGCATACGAAAGCTCGCCGGGGCGCGCTTTGGCCAGCGCAATCAGGTCTCTGACCGTGCGCACTGGCAGCGCAGGGTTGGTGACCAGCACCTGCGGCACCAGGCAGGTGAGGCTGATGCCGGTGAAATCTCTAAGCGGATCGTAACCGGGGTTGGCGATGAGCGCAGGCACCGTGGCGAAGGTGTTGGCGACCGCCAGCAACGTGTAGCCATCGGGGGCCACTTTGGCGACAAACTGGGTGCCGACCAGGCTGCTGGCTCCGGGCCGGTTCTCCACCACCACCTGCTGGCCCAGTCCTTCCGCAAGCTGCGGAGCAATGGCGCGCACCACCAGGTCGACATTGCCGCCCGGCGCCAGCGGCACGATGATGCGCAGCGGCCGCTGCGGGTAGCTGCCCGCAGCCTGCCCCGGCGCGCTGCCGGCGTACCCTGCGGCGAGCACCGCCGCCACAACCATCCGCGCAATTTTCATATCAGCGCGTCACTCTATCCTGAGATTGAGCTTCCTGATGATTTTCTCGTTGCCCTGCATCTCGCGGCGGATGAAGGCCTCAAACTCGGCCGGCGTCAGCGGCCCCGGCGTCAGGCCGAGCTTGCCCAAAGTGCCGACCACTTCGGGCAGCTGCAGCGCCTTGCCGATTTCCGCACTCAGGCGGTCGACGATGGGCCTGGGCGTGCCGGCGCGCACGATGGTGCCGAACCAGTTGGTGATGTCGAACCCGGGATAGCCCGACTCGGCGATGGTCGGCACGTCCTTCAGCAGCTCGGCGCGATTGGCCGAAGTCACGGCGATGGGACGCATGCGCCCGGAAGCGATGTAGGGTGAGCAGTCGAGTACATTACCGATCAGCATGCTGGTGTGTCCGCCCAGCACCGCGGTCGCGGCCGGCGCGCCGCCACCATAAGGCACGTTGGTCATGTCGACCTTGGCCACCTCCCGGAAAATCTCGCCTGCAATACGGCCGCCGCCGATGATGCTGGACACCGCCCAGGTCAGCTCGCCCGGCCGTGCACGGGCAAGGGACACCAGCTCCTTCACCGTTTTCGCCGGCACCGACGGGTGCACGCAGATGATCAGCGGGTTGAAGGCAAGACGGGTGACCGGGGAAAAATCCTTGAGCGTGTCGTATGGCAGCTTGGTATAGGCAAACGGATTGACCGTGAAGCTGGTCGCCATCACCTGCAGCGTGTAGCCGTCGGCGGGCGCGCGCGCGGTGATCTCGGTGGCGATCAGGGTGTTCGCCCCGGTGCGGTTCTCCACCACCACACTCTGACCCAGGGCCCGCGACAGGGGCTGCGCCACGGTGCGGGCCAGGGTGTCGCCGGCGCCGCCGGGCGGGAATGGCACGATGAAACGGATCGGCTTCGCCGGATAATCCTGCGCGAGCGCCATGCTGCCTGCGAATGCCGTTGCTGCCACAGCCAGTGCCACCGCGACCGCGCGTCTGATGTTCATGCACCCTCCCTCTGGTTGGCCAGTCGTTTCCGTCCATACCGGCTGAGCTGCCTCCCCGTTTATGGTCACGGGATTTTAAGCAGCAGCATGAACTAAAAATAATTTCTATAAAACAATGTGCTATGACTTTTATCGGCGCACGGTCCCGACGCGCCGCAGTCAGTTTCCGCTCCGCTTGTTTCCCCTACATACTGCATCGAATCCGCATGCGGAACAAGCGGGCACAAAGCGCGCTGCAGCAACATCCCCGTCATGCGTCCGGTGCGGCGCCGCTACCGATCAGCCGCATCACTTCCGCCGCCGCGCGCTGCGCCTCCTCGCGTGTGAGCCGCTCGGCGGCGGCGGCGTCGCGCTTCCTGATGGCGGCGAGCATGGCGCGCAGGTTTCTGACGCTTTCCCTGGAACGCTGCGCCGAACGCTGCGGATGGGACAGTCCCAGCGCGCGCCAGCGCCAGATGCGCGCGTGCAGCGTGCCGAGCATGGAAGACAGGGTTTCGCTGCGCGCGCCCGCGAACAGCACGTCGTAAAAGCGATTCTTGGTCTCCAGCACTTCCTGCGCATCGCCGCGCTCGTAGGCGCCGGCCACCACATCGAGCGCCTGCGCCAGCTGCTTGACCTGTGCCTCGCCCGCGTTCTCGATGAACAGCCGCGCCGCCAGGCCCTCGAGCACGGCGCGAATGTGGTAGAGATCCTTGGCTTCAGCCAGCGAAAGCTCGCGCACCACCGGACCCTTGTTGGGAATGATGGCGACCAGCCCCTCGGACTCGAGCTGGCGCAAGGCTTCGCGGATGACGGTGCGCGAAACCCCCATCATTTCCGTGAGCTCGCGCTCGGTGAGGCGCGCCCCGGGCGCCAGCCGGCCCTCGATGATGGCCTGGCGCAAACCGTCCAGCACCTGCTGGCGCAGCGGAGCGGCGAATTTCTGGATTTCCAGTGTCGGCAGGGGATCCATGTTGACCAGACCGTAATACCGTAATACGATATTACGATACTAGGCATTTCACAAGTCCCCGGACCGAATCCCGTTCTGCAGCCATTATTCGTTTTATCGCCTATCAGCAAGGAGACAGCACCTATGAGTACCCCCGTCAAAGTCGGCATCGTCGGCCTCGGCCGCTGGGCCAAAGTCCTGACCCGCGCGTCCAAGCATTCGAGCAAGGTCCAGATCGTCGCCGGCTACAGCCGCTCGCAGGAAAAACGCGACGCGTTTGCCAGGGAAATGGGCGTGCCCGCAGTGCCCGACATGCAAACCATGCTGGCAAACCCTGAAATCAAGGGCGTCGTCCTGACGGTGCCCAACGAGCAGCATCTGCCGATGGCGGAGATCGTCGCCAGGGGCGGAAAGCACGTTTACACCGAGAAGCCGATCTCGCAAACGCTGGAAGACGGCCTGAAAATCGAGGCACTGCAGAAACAATACGGCATCACCGTCACCGTCGGCCACAGCGCGCGGCTGATGGCCGGCATCCGCATCATCAAGGAGAAAATCGATTCCGGCGAGCTGGGCCGCGTCGCGTTCATGGAAGCCAACTTCTCGAACGAACGCGCGCTGGAACTGACGCCGCAGACCTGGCGCTGGTACAAGGACCGCGCCCCCGGCGGCCCGCTGTCGCAGCTGGCGATCCACCAGTTCGACGTGCTGCACATGCTGGGCGGCGAGGTGCAGGAAGTGTCCTCGATGGCGTCCAAGCTGTCGCCGGTGGGCGCCGAGGTCGACGACCAGTCGATGACGCTGGTGCGGTTCAAGGACGGCAAGATCGGCTACGTCGGTTCGTGCTGGACCTCGCCCGGCATTTTTGCGGTGCGCGTGTTCGGCTCCAAGGGCCTGATGCACTACGAAATCGACTTCGGCACCTGGGATACGCCGCACCTGCTGCACAAGAATTCGGTGCTCTATATCCAGCGCGGCAAGGACGGCTGGGCTAAGCGCGAAGACATCAAGCTGCCGGAGTCCGACATGTTCCGTGCCGAGCTCGAAGCATTCGCCGACAGCTGCCTGTCGGGCAGGCCGAACGAGCTGACCGCCCACAACGGCAACGTTGCAGTGGCCATGACCAATGCCGCGCTGAAGTCGATCGACCGCAAGGGCCAGTGCGTGACCATCGAGGAAGTCATGAACGACGCCCGCGCCAAGAACGACGCCAAGCGCGCCGCCTGACCCGGGGGACCGCACACATGTCAAAGCTGGCCAGCCGTTATTTCATCGATCTGACGCAACCCGAGATTGCCGCGCAGTTCAAGAACAACCCGCTGGTCATCCTGCCGGCGGGCAGCGTCGAACAGCACGGGCCGCACCTGCCCACCGGCACCGACATCTACGCTGCAAACGTGATCAGCCATGCGGTGGCCGAGCGCATGGATGGCCTGGTGCTGCCGGGGGGACCGCTGGGCGTGACGCCCATGCACATGCCGTTCGAGGGCACGATCACGCTGACGCCGGACACCTACCAGCGCGTGGTCAGCGAAACCTGCGCCTCGACGGCGCAGCATGGCGCGAAGCGACTGCTCATCCTCAACTGGCACGAGGGCAACATCCCGTCGCTGGCGATCGCCTCGGAAAAGCTGCACCGCGAAGTCGGCATGAGCGTGATTGTGGTGCAGGCATGCTATGTCGCCGCCGAGCTCTACGGCCATGACTGCGGCGGCCTGACCCATGGCGGCGAAATAGAAGCGCTGGCGGTGCTCGCCTACCAGCCCGAGCTGGTGCACCTCGACCGCATCGATTACTCCTCGGATCACTCGCATGGCCGCAAGTGGGACCGCCTGCGCCGCACCCGCAGCTACCAGCCGGTGCTGCGCGACATCAAGACCATCGCGGCGACGGGCTGGTACGGCGCGCCGGAACACGCCACCGCCGCCAAGGGCGTCAAAATGCTCAACGACATCGCCGATGCCATCGCCAAGGAATGCAGCGAGATCTTCGCGCTGCTCGACGAGGCCCAGGGTGGCACTGCGGAAATAAAACACTTGAAAATTGCCGGCTAAACCATGGCCAAGGTGCTGACACAGGCGGAAGCCAGAAGCATGGGCCTGCCCGGCCGCAAATCGCTGGAAATCGTTTCCGGCGAAAAAGGCGCGCAGGCGGTTACCTTGCGGCTGGTCGAGATTCCCCCGGCCAAACCCGGCGACACGCCGCGCGGCCGGCATTTCCACCAGGGTTTCGAAGAATGCATCTTCGTGATGTCGGGCGAGGGTTGCACCGAGGCCGACAGCGGTGAGTATCCGCTCAAGGCCGGCGACACCATCCTGATTCCCCCCGGAGAAAAGCACGCCACCCGCAATACCGGCACCGAGCCGCTGGTGCTGCTGTGTTTTTTCCCGGTTGCAGACATCTCGAAGCGCACGCAGGAAACTGCACCCCAGAAACTTTAGCCACAGAGTTCACAGGGGACACAGAGAACAGCGAAAACATCTCCGGCCAGGCGCTTCCCGCGTCCCGCCGTTTTTCTCGTTGTTCTCTGTGTCCTCTGTGGCTGAAAAAGGTTTATGTCATGTCCATAGACGTCATCGTTCTGCGGCCCGAAGCCGATTTCAAGCGTGTAGACGCCATGCCTCCGGGCATCTTCTCCGTCACCTATCGCACCCCCGACGATCCCGGGCTGCCGCAGCTCATGAAGCAGGCGCGCGCGCTGGTCATTCCGGCAGTCGGCGCCAAGCTGCCGGCAGCGCTGTTTGAGGGCAGCACGGTGAAACTGGTTCAGGTCACCGGCGCCGGCGTCGACCGGCTGGACGAGCCGGCGCTCAAGCGGCTTGGCATTCCGGTCGCCAATGTCCCCGGCGGCAGCAACAGCGCGGTGGCCGAGTATGCCGTCACTGCCGCATCCAATCTGCTGCGCCGCATGTCATGGTCGGATGCGCAGATCAAGGCCGGCAACTACGAGGCATTCCGCAAACGCATGATGGCGGACAATCTCGCCGGCATCGACGGCCTGATGGTGGGCGTGGTGGGCATGGGCGTGATCGGCATGGCCGTGGCGCAGGCCTTTCACCGTGCCGGCGCGCGCATCAGCTATTTCGATCCCGTGGCGCGCGATGCGAACGCGATTGCCGCAATGCAGGCCAGGTCGCTGCCGCTGGATGAAGTCCTGCGCACCTGCGATGTAGTCACGCTGCATGTGCCGCTGCTGCCCGCAACCAGAGGCATGATAGGCGAGAAACAGCTCGCGCTGATGCAAGACGGCGCGATACTCATCAACGCCGCGCGCGGCGGCATCGTCGATGAGGCCGCGCTGGCGGCACGTCTCGAATCCGGCCGCCTCGGCGGCGCCGCGGTCGACGTTTATTCGAGCGAACCGCCGGCGGCGGACAATCCTCTGCTTGGTCTCAAGGGCGAAGCCGCGCAGCGCCTGCTGCTCACGCCGCACATCGCCGGGGTGACCCGGCAATCGGCTGCGTTTCTGTTCCGTGCCGCGTGGCAGAACGTGGCGCGCGCGCTCAAGGGCGAGCCGCCCGCCAACCGCGTCTACTGAGCCGCAACGCCGCGGCACGCAAACGGCTCAAGCCGTGCGCGCGCGGCGCCACCGGAGATTGTGGTGAAGGCGCTTCGTGCGTCAGGCTAGCCCGGCGGCCAGTGAAAGGGCCGGCCGGCAAGTATGTGCAGGTGCAGGTGAAACACACTCTGCCCTGCCGCCGCGCCATTGTTGGTCACCAGTCGAAAGGCGTTGTCGACGCCGAGCTGATGCGCGATTTTTCCGGCGGTGACCATCAGGTGTCCCAGCACGGCCTGATCCTCGTCCGTCGCGTCGGCAAGCCGCGGAATTTCCTTCTTGGGTATCAGCAGCACATGCACGGGCGCCTGCGGATTGACGTCGCGAAACGCCATGCACAACTCGTCTTCGTAAACGATGTCGGCGGGAATCTCGCGCCGGATGATCTTGCTGAAGATCGTGCTCACGGGTTTGTCCTCTGCTTCCGTTTCAGATAAAAAGCCGGCCCAGATTGCATTCCCGAATCCGAAAAAGCAAATGGTCGCGATGCGCGGGAACTCCCCCTGCAGCCAGGGGGCTGTCCAGGCCTTGCCGTGCCCGACTGCAGGCCAGCAAACGTAGCAATTCCATAAAATTCAATTAACTTATTGATTATAAAAGTAATTTTGTTATTTACCCTGCCAGACTGATCGTCGCGCCCACTACGCCATCCTCAGTAATTATTGCAACGCAATAATTATTTTCTCCAAACCCCTTGACCCAGGGGATAAAGCCCCTATAATACGTATTGTGCATTGCAACAATTACTAGCCGCCTCGTATTTATATAGTTGTTTTTAAAGGAGATTTAAAATGTATCAAGCACCTGAGCAACTGATCGCACTGAACAAGGCCAACCTGGAAGTTGCGATGCGCTTTGCCGGCGTCGCCCTGGAAGGCGCTGAGCGCATGATCGACCTGCAACTGAAGGCCGCCAAAACCGCGTTTGCCGATGGCATCGAAGGCGCCAAGGCGCTGGCCGCAGTCAAGGACATCCAGCAGTTTGCCGCGCTGAAAGACAATCTGGCGCAACCGTCACTGGAAAAAGCCACCGCTTACGCCAAGAGCGTCTACGACGTCGCCACCTCGACCCAGGCCGAGCTCGGCAAGCTGGCCGAAGAGCAGGTCGCGGACTTCAACAAGCAGATCGTCACCGTTCTCGACAAGATGGTGAAAACCGCCCCGGCGGGTTCCGAAGTGGGTGTCGCTGCGATCAAATCTGCGATCGCCGCAGTCAACTCCTCCTACGACAACCTGACGAAAGTCGCCAAGCAGTTCAGCGACGCAACCCAATCGAACATCGAAGCGGTTGCCAAACAGGCGGTCAACGGCGCGAAGAAAGCCAAGAAGTAAGCTTCCGGCTTCAGCTGCGACAAAAAAAGCCCCGGACATCCGGGGCTTTTTCATTGTACGCGCCGCTGGCGGCGCCGGCTGCATCCGCGTTTCATTCCGCGCCGCGGTGCTCCACCCACGGGAATCCCAGCGCGCTTACGCCCTGCTTCAGTTCGGCAATCGCCGCCGCCACGCGGCCAGGCTCGCCGCGCACGCCGAGTTCAATATGGCGGTCGGGCTGCATCCGCGGCAGGCTGAACACCTTGAGCTGCGGAAAACGCGCCAGGCATTCGTTCATCAAGCCGATCAGCTGGCTTTCTCCAGCCTCGCGCACGATGATTGACGATTCCACGATGCTGCCGGGATCGAACAGATCGCGGTAGTGCGTGTCGAGCACCCACGACATCATCGGCCACGCCATCTCCGGAAAACCCGGCAGGAAATAATGCTGCTTGAGGCTGAACCCCGGAATGCGGTTGTAGGGGTTGGGAATGATGGCGCTGCCTGCGGGAAATTCGCCCATCATCAGCCGCTGCGGCGTCACGCCCTTGGGATCGTCGGCAAAGCGCGTGCGGATCTCGGCCTCCGCTTCCGGATGCAGCCGCAGCTCGACGCCGGCGGCGCGCGCCGCGCACTGGCGGGTGTGGTCGTCAGGAGTGGCGCCGATGCCGCCAAAGCTGAACACGGCATCGCCCGCGGCGAAGGTACGCTCCAGCGTTGCGACAATCAGCTCGGGCTCATCCCCCAGATACTGGGCCCAGGACAGCTGCAGGCCGCGCTCCTTGAGCGTGGCGATGGCCTTGGCAAGATGCTTGTCCTGGCGCTTGCCGGACAGGATCTCATCGCCGATGATGATTGCGCCGAATTTCATGGGTGGATAGCCAGCGGGAAACGGGACTCTGGGATACGCCGGGAGAAGCGCGGCGCGCGCGCCTTTCTCCGGCATCGCGCGAACTAATTGTGAATATAGCTTTCGAGTTGCCTGATGGTCTGTTCCTGCTCAGCGATCACTTCCTTCACCAGATCGCCTATGGAGAGCAGGCCGGCGAGCCTGCTGCCATCCATCACCGGCAAGTGGCGTACGCGCTTGTTGGTCATCAGCGCCATGCACTCTTCGACCGTCTGCCCTGGCTGCACCGAGATAACCTTGTCAGACATGATTTCGCGCACCATCATCTCGCGCGATGACTTGCCGAACAGGATGACCTTCCTCGCGTAATCGCGCTCGGTCATGATGCCGGCAACCCTGCCTTCAGCCACCACCAGCACCGCCCCGATGTTTTTTTCCGCCATCAGCTTGAGCGCATCGAACACGCTGGTCTCGGGCGTTACCCAGTGAACCACATCGCCCTTGGCCTGCAACAGCTGTTTCACGGTTTTCATGACCGCCTCCTTGGTAATGCCCCTGCGCAGAACCGCCAGTGATTTTTATCGGTACGGTCAGTTTAGCCAAATTTCCGGGACCGGCATAGCGCGACGCGCGCCCGCGCTCAGGCCCTGGGTGTGCCGGCAATCGCCTCTGCCTTCTGCAGCAGGTTCTGCGCCATGCGGATATTGGCGATATCGATCAGCCTGCCGTCGAGCTGCACCGCACCGCGGCCTTCGCGCGCAGCCTGCGCCATCGCCTCCATGATGCGCCGTGCCTTCCCGACTTCCTCGTCGGTCGGGCTGAAGATGCGGTTGGCAGCCTCGATTTGCGACGGATGGATCACCATCTTGCCCTCGAAACCGAGCACCGCCGCGCGCCGCGCGGCAGCGAGAAAACCCTCCGGATCCCTGAAATCGCTGTACGGCCCGTCGATCGGGCGCAAACCGTAAGCACGGCACGCCACCACTACCCGCGTCAGCGCGTAATGCCACTGATCGGCCAGGGTATAGGCACGCGCGCCGGATGCGTCGCGGTCGGCGAGTATGCCGTAATCCTGGCTGATGCCGCCGATCACGGTGGTGCGTGCGCGCGTGGAGGCGGCGAAATCGCCCGCGCCGAAGCATATGGCCTCGGCGCGGCGGCTGGCCTGCGCGATCGCCTCGACGTTGGCCAGCCCGAGCGCGGTTTCGATCTGCAGCTCCAGTCCAATGCGCCCGTGGCGGCCCTGCGCTACGCGCTGCTCTACCCTTTTCGTTGCCTGCTCGATCTGCGTCACCAGCATGTCCACCGCGTACACATCGGCAGCCACGCCGATCTTGGGGATCAGCAGCATGTCGAGCCGCGGGCAGTTCTCGACGATCTCGATCACGTCGCGGTACATGTAATGGGTGTCGAGGCCATTGATGCGCACCGATACCGTCTTGCCGCCCCAGTCGATGTCGTTGAGCGCGGCCACCACATTGCGGCGCGCCCTGTCCTTGTCGTCAGGTGCCACCGCATCCTCGAGATCGAGGAACACGACGTCCGCTGCCGAACGCGCGGCCTTTTCGAACAGCGCCGGGGTGGCGCCGGGCACCGCCAGCTCGCTGCGGTGCAGGCGCGGGGTGGATTGCTCGACAGTGGTAAAACTCATGTTGACTCCCTGGTATTGGTGAGCGGGTAGCGGAAGAACCCTCGGTTGCGCTTCCGTCCTGCCTACTGCTTGTCGCTTGCCGGCTTACCCATCCCCTCCACCACCTTGATCAGGGCTGAGAGATCGTTCCTGCCCTCCCCCCTGCCCATCAGCGCGTTGATATGCTGCATGACCAGCGCCGCGGCGGGCGCAGCCACGCCCAGTTCATGCGCGAGGCCGAGCACGATGGCGAGATCCTTGTGATAGAGGCGGGTCTCGATGCCGGCAGAAAAATCGCGCTCGACCATGCGCTTGCCAAACAGCTCCAGCACGCGGCTCGCCGCTACCCCGCCGAGCATGACCTCGCGCACCTTGGCGGGATCGACGCCGCAATGCGCCGCCAGCGTCATCGCTTCGGCAGCACCCTGCGCATTGACCAGCAGCGCCAGCTGGTTGCAGGCTTTGGTGATCTGGCCGGCGCCGCTGTCGCCGACATGCACGATGGTCCTGCCCAGGCATGCGAACAGCGGCTTGATGCGCTCGAATACCTGTGCCCTGCCGCCCGCCATGATGGACAGGGTTGCCTGCTCGGCGCCCATCGGACCGCCGGAGACCGGCGCATCCAGCATGTCCACGCCCTTCTTCTCCAGCGCCTGTGCGATGCTGCGCGCCACCATCGGCGAAATGGTTTCCATATCCACCACCACGCTGCCGGCGCGCGCGCCGTGGATGATGCCGTTTTCGCCCAGCACGACCTGCTCGACATCCGCCGAATTGGTAACCACGGTGAATATCACCTCGGCGGCGGCGGCGAGCGCTGCCGGCGTGTCATAGCGCACCGCGCCGGCCGTCACCAGCGGCGCCGCCGATTCCGCACGCCGCGCATACACGCCCATCTGGTGGCCGTGCTTCATCAGGTTGAGCGCCATCGGGCGTCCCATCACGCCAAGACCAATGAATCCAAGCTTCATCTCGCGTTTCCTTTGCTGCAATCCGTTCAACAACTATCGAATCATGCCCAGCGCCATGATCACCGGCAATGTCACCCAGAACAGGATGGTTGTCCATCCTATCAGCAGCGCCGCAGCCTGCGCATCCAGGCGGAAGCGGTCTGCAAGCAGCAACGTGGTCATCATGGCCGGTGTCGCCGCTTCCACCACCGCCGCGTATTGCGCCTCTTTCACCGGCGCGTACAGCAATCCTGCGGCAAGCCACACGATAACCGGCGTGGCCGCCAGTTTCACCAGCGCGGCAGAAAGTATCTCGGGCCGCGGCGTCAGGTTGCGCCAGGGTATGGTCATGCCGAGCACGAACAGCGTGACCGGAATCGTAGCCTGCCCGATGAACCAGGTTGCGGCGGTCAGCGGCGCGTAGCTCAGCCCGAGCTGCTGCGATGCCGTGCCCAGTATGAAGGCCCAGATCGGCGGCATCGACAGCATGATGCGCCATACCGCCGGTTGCTCTGCCTTGGCATGCGCACCCAGGCGCGTGCAGATCCACACCCCCACGCTCCACACCAGCGGCATGGTCATCAGCATGTCGTTGAACACCGCGTAGCGCGTGGCGTCGCGACCGAAGAAGAACACCAGCACCGGCACGCCGATATTGAAGGTGTTGCCGAACATGCCCCCGACCACCAGGATCGCGCGGGTCGTGTCAGGCAGTCCGCGCCCGATCGGCGTCAGGTACATCACGCCATAAAGAATTGCGCCGGAAAGCAGCGAGCCGATGCCGACCAGCAGCGGCACCGACAGCAGTTCGCCGGAAATCGGCGTGGATGCAGCCACGGAAAACAGGATGCACGGCAGAAAAAGATACATCACCATGCGGTTCAGCAGGGAACGCGCGGCTTCCACCGGCGTGTCCGGAAAAAAGCGCGGCCACAAACCACCCACCGCCACCAGCAGCGTCAGCGGCAGCATCACTTCGACCATCAGGTTGAAGAGTTGGGTGAAATAGCTCAAACGGTGGCCTGAATCGGGGCAGATGCCGCGTTGCCTGTGCAACGCGGCCGGCCTGCGGTTTTGTTCCCATCTGCCGCAGGATAAAAATATCAATTAAAACAATATGTTATATTAATTCCCCCAAGCCCGTCAACGATTATTTCAGGCGCGCTTCGGGGTTGAGCAGATTGGGCGGCACATCACCGCTCAGCGCAGCGACCAGATTCCGCGCCGCAGTCATCGCCATGGCCCGGCGCGTGGCCTCGGTGGAACTGCCGATGTGCGGCGCCAGCACCACGTTTTTCAGCGCGAGAAATCCCGGGTTGAGCCGCGGTTCGTTCTCGAACACGTCGAGGCCCGCGCCGCGTATGGTGCCGTCCTGCAGCGCCGCGATCAGCGCCGCATCGTCGACTACGCCGCCACGGGTGGAATTGATGAGTATCGAGGTGGATTTCATTTTCTTCAGTTCGGCGGCGCCGATCAGGTGATGGGTTTCCGCGGAATACGGCACCTGCAGCACCACGAAATCGGCGCGCGCGAGCAGTTCGTCCCTGCCCGCGTATTCGGCGTTGAGGCGCCGCTCGATCTCCGGCGCCACGCGTTTGCGGTTGGAGTAGATCACCTTCATGTCGAAGCCCGCGGCGCGCCGGGCGATGGCCTGGCCGATGCGCCCCATGCCGATGATGCCCAGTGTGGCATGGTGCACGTCAACCCCCAGCCACTGCTTCAGGCGCCATCCCGTCCACTCGCCGGCGCGGATATAGCTTTCGACCTCGGTGATGCGGCGAGCCGTGGCCAGCATCAGCGCCCAGGCCAGGTCGGCGGTGCTGTCGTCGAGCACGCCCGGGGTGTTGGTCGCCATCACGCCGCGCGCAGTGCAGGCTGCGACATCGATATTGTTGTAGCCGACGGCAATATTGGCGACGGCCCTGAGGCGCGGACTGGCGGCGATCAGCGCGGCATCGATGCGATCGGTAAGGCTGCACATCACGCCGTCCCTGTCGGCAAGGCGCTGCGCCAGCGTTGCAGGATCGTAGGGCCTGTCCTCCTGGTTGGCATCGACTTCGCAATGCTGTGCTAGATAGGCCAGCGTCTCATCAAATACTTCGCGCGTCACAAGAATTTTCGGCTTCATTTCGCTCCCTGGCGGATTTCACTATCCCAGATGTTACGACAGTGCGTCTCTCTTATAAACATCGCGCCGGCAAGGCCGACCAGCGTGAACGACACCAGCACGTACAGCGCCGTGCGAAAGCTCTCTGCCGTATATGCCCGTCCCTCGCCGCCGATGTCGAGCACCCAGCCCACCAGCGGCTGCAGCAGCCCGGCGGCAAGAAAGCCGCCGGTGTTGGCGAGGCTGGTTGCCACGCCGGAATAGCGCGGCCGGTTCACTTCCTTGGCGCAGGCCCAGGACAGGGTAAAACCGGTCACGCTGAATCCCATCAGGGCGCAGATCAGGTACGTGGCGCCGCTGCCGGGTACCACAGCGCCGGACAGCCAGGCCGCCCAGCAGCCGAGATACATGAGTGTGGAAATGAAAATCAGCGGACGGCGCCGATGCAGGCGGTCAGACAGCACGCCGATGCCTGCAACCGAGAAAGCAAAGACAAGCAGCATGACGCTGGCGTGGCGGCTGGCAGCAAGTGGCGACATGTCGTAAGCATGCGTCAGAAACGGCACCACCCACAGGCCGATGAAACTCATGTAGCTGCCCGAGATGCCGAAATTGACCCAGAAGCAGGGCCAGCTCGCGCGATTGCGCAGGACTTCGATCAGTCCCCGGTGCCACGGCTCCGGTGTGGCCGCGACATGGCCGGGCTGCGATCCGCTCCCGTCGCCGGGATGATCGTGCACCAGCCACCATGTCAGCGCGGCAATCAGCAGCGATACCACGCCCACCGCGACAAATACGCTGCGCCAGGATACCTGCGTGATCAGCCAGGCGAGCGGTGCGGTGGCAGCAAACGCTCCCGCGATTCCCAGCACCTGCGACAGCCCCGATGCGCTGGCAAAATGGCGCTCGTGGAACCAGTTGGCATTGAGCTTGAGCAGGGATACGAACGCCACCGACACACCCAGACCCGCCAGTATGCGGCCCAGCGCCGCCGTGGCCACGGAGTCGGCGCTGCCGAACAGGATGGAGCCGATGCCGGCGACGAGACCGCCGGCGGCAAGCACGCGGCGCGGCCCGAGCGTATCGGTCAGCACACCGGTCGGCAGCTGCATCAGCGTGTAGACATAAAAGTAGGTGGCGGCAAGCGCGCCCAGCGTGGCACCGCCGACATCAAACGCGCGTGTCAGCTCGCCCGCCAGCGCAGCCGGCGCGACGCGATGGAAGAACGACAGGAAAAATGCGGCGGCGGCCAGCACCAGCACCACCCAGCGCATGTTGGAATGATCGCGTAACAAGGGATGACAGTATTCGCTGGATGGATAGAAGTGCTGCGGATGCCCGAGTACTCCGCACACGGCGGGACTGCGCCTCCCGGACGGTCCGCCGCCGGCCAGTGCGGCGGACTGCGAACCGGGAGATTATTTATACAGCACGTTCGGCAGCCACAGCCCTATGGCGGGGAACATGTAAAGCAGGAATATGGCTATCACCTGTATCGCCATGAAGGGCATCATGCCGGCGAAAATCTGGTTCAGGGTCACATGGGGCGGGGACACGCCCTTGAGATAGAACGCGGCCATCGCCACCGGCGGCGACAGGAAGGCGGTCTGCAGATTGAGCGCGACGAGCAGGCCGAAGAACAGCGGGTCGATGTTGAAGTGCGCCAGCAGCGGGATGAAAATCGGCATGAAAATGACGATGATCTCGGTCCACTCCAGTGGCCAGCCCAGGATGAATATGATGAACTGGGCAAGGATCATGAACTGCAGCGGCGTCAGGTTCATCGACAGCACCCACTCGTTGATGATCTCCTGCCCGCCGAGCAGGGCGAACGCCGCCGAAAAAATGGCCGAACCCACAAACAGCCAGCACACCATCGCGCTGGTCTTGGCGGTGAGGAAGGACGACTCCTTGAGTATGGTGCCGAGTTCCTTGACCGTTCCCGCGACCACCGCAGATTTAGGCTGCTGCCGCGGGGCCTCGCGCCAGTTGCCGACAAAGCGATATGCCGTAGCCAGTACGAAGCCGCCGAATGCGCCTACCGCTGCCGCCTCGGTCGGCGTCGCCAGACCGAACACGATGGAACCCAGCACCGCGAGTATCAGGATGGCCAGCGGAAAAAACGAGGTGAGCAGCATCTTGAATACCTCAAGCCGCTCCCAGTTCCACAGCTTGTACAGGATGGCCAGCAGCGCGACGCTGACGCCGAGCATGATCCAGAACCAGTCCGGCACCGGCAGGCGGTCGTGCTGGGCAGCGGCTGCGGCTGGCGCCTGGACTTTTTCCTCGGGAACGGCTTCAGCCCGGCGCTCCGCGCCCTGCGGTTCCTGCGCGCCAGCGGGCGGGGCCGCTTCTGCGGGCGCGGACTGCCGCGCTTCCTTGGCTCCCTCTGCTGGCGGTTCGCCCAGCCCCGTTGCGCCCGCCTGCTCCGCCGGCGGCTCACCCAAGCCCGTGCCCTGTGGCTCCGCCGGCGGCTCGCCAAGACCTGTGCTTTGTGATTCCCCGCCAACCAGTCCGGCCGGCTCTTCCCTGATATCCGCCGCCACCGAACCGCCTGCCTGGACCAGTCCTGCCGTATCGACCTCGACCGCCGGCGCAGTCGCTGTCCGATAACTGAGAACCAGCACTGCGACGATCAGCAGCGCCGGCAGCAGCGTGATCACCAGTTGCGCCAGCACGCTGCGCTTGGCCACGCCCGCGCCGCCGCCGGCCAGCGAGCGCCATAGCCCGGCAAATGCATTGCTCCCGCGCGCCGACAGCGCCTGCGCCGTGGGCGGTAGCGGCACGCGCCGCTCGTTTTCCGGCAGCGGCGGCATGAGTTCGGGCTTCCATTTGGCCAGCACGATGACATAGGCCAGATAAAGGCCGGCGAGCATGATGCCAGGGAAGAATGCGCCGGCATAAAGTTTGACCACCGACACGCCGGCGGTTGCGCCGTACACGATCAGCAGCACCGAGGGCGGAATCAGGATGCCGAGGCAGCCGCCCGCGGTAATTGAACCGGCTGCAATCTTGACGTTGTAGCCGGCCTTGAGCATCGCCGGCAGCGCGAGCAGGCCCATCAGCGTCACCACCGCGCCGACGATGCCGGTGGCCGTGGCGAAAATCGCGCAGGTGATGATGGTCGCCACCGCCAGCGAACCCGGCACGCGCACCGTGGCCAGATGCAGGCTCTTGAACAGTCTGTCGATCAGCGCCGCGCGCTCGACAAGATAGCCCATGAACACGAACAGCGGCACCGCGATCAGCACATCGTTTGACATCACGCCATAGGCGCCGCGCTGCACCATCAGGTCGAGCGTCTGCTGCACGGCGAGATCCGGATTCACGCTGCGATAGGCGAGCCAGGCGAAGAACATGCCCAGACCCATCAGCGTGAAGGCGGTGGGGAATCCCAGCATGATCGCCACCACGATCAGCGCCAGCATGAGCAGGCCGAGGTGGCCGTTGGTGATATTGCCCCAGGGCATCAAGACCAGGATGGCGGTCACGATGATCGCCATCAGCGAAAAACCGAACCACAGTTCCTTGCGCAGCCTCATTTGCCCTGCTCCTGCTGCACGACCAGCTTGTCCAGCTTCTGGATGTCCTCGTCCTTGACATGGACCATCTGCTTCAGCTTGCCGACGTCGACTTCCTCCACGTCACTCACGCGCGACGGCCAGTCGCCCTGCCTGAGACAGATCACGCAACGCACGATCTCGACGATGCCCTGCAGCAGCAGGAAGGCGCCCGCCAGGGGAATTACCGTCTTGAAAGGATAGATGGGCGGGCCGTCGGCAGTGATGTTGGAGTGCTCGTTGATCGCCCAGGACTCGGCGGCATAGGTATAGCCGGCCCACGCCAGCGCCACCACGCCGGGAATGAAAAACAATATGTAGAGCACGAGGTCGATGCCGGCCTGCACCCGCGGCGTGAAGAAGCCGTAGAGCACGTCGCCGCGCACATGGCCGTTCTTGGACAGGGTGTAGGCGCCCGCCATCATGAACAGCGTGCCGTAGAACATGATCATCACGTCGAAAGCCCAGGCGTGCGGCGCATCGAGCGCGTAGCGCGAAAACACCTCCCAGCTGATCAGCAGGGTAAGGCAGACGATAAGCCAGGAAAATGCCTGCCCGATCCAGGTGCTTATCTTGTCGATGAAGAGCAGCAGCTTCTGCATGGCTGGAAATCCCGGGAAGTATGAAATGTCAGAAAACCGCAGTCCGCTATGTACCAGTCACCACTCTTGGCAGCCACCTAAAAAAAACACCATCCGGATTTGCCGGATGGTGTTTGTCTTCAGCGCGTCCGGAATCAGGCCTTCTTGCCTGCGGGCTTGCCTGCGGGCTTGCCGAAATAATGGTTGTAGGCCATGCGCCGGTTGACATTGGTGTCCAGATCCCAGCGCACGGCGCGCGCGGCGAACTTCTTCTGCGACTCCTCGATCTCGCGGAACAGCGCATTGTCCTTGCGCTTTGCCGCCGCCGCATCGTAGCCGGTCAGCTGCTGCTGCAGTATGGAGTCCGGGGTCTTGTAGAACTTGACGCCCTGCTTCTGCTGCATCTCGATGTAGTCCTGGGAATAGCGGTGAATTGCTTTCCAGGACATGTCGGAGGAGGCTGCCTCCACCGCATTTTCGATGATCGCCTTCATCTTTGCGGGCAAGGCATCGAACTTGGTCTTGTTGAACATGATCTCGAACTGCTCGGCGTTCTGGTGAAAGCTTTGCAGCATGCATACCTTGGAGACATCAGGGAACCCGAGAAGCCGGTCGGAAGTCGCGTTGTTGAATTCCGCCGCGTCCAGCAGGCCGCGGTCCATCGCCGGCACGATCTCGCCGCCGGGAAGCGCATTCACCGCCGCGCCCAGGGCCGTGAACACGTCAATCGAGATGCCCACGGTGCGGAACTTGAGTCCCTTGAACCCCGCAGTGTTGGTGATCGGCTTCTTGAACCAGCCCAGCGGCTGCGTCGGCATCGGTCCATACGGGAAGGACACCACGTTGGCGCCTATGGATTTATAGAGCTTGTCGAGCAGTTCCTTGCCGCCGCCGTATTTGTGCCATGCCAGCAGCATGTTGGCGTCCATGCCGAAAGCGGGGCCCGAACCCCACAGCGCGAGGGCATTCTGCTTGCCGTAGTGATAGACCAGCACGCCGTGGCCGCCGTCCAGGGTGCCCTTGGACACGGCGTCCAGCAGGCCGAAAGCCGGCACCACGGCGCCGGCGGGCAGCACCTCGATGCGCAGTTCGCCGCCCGTCATGTCGTTCACCTTCTTGGCGAAATCCAGCGCGTACTCGTGGAAGATGTCCTTCGCGGGCCATGTGCTCTGCCAGCGCATGCTGATCGGACCGGCCGACGATGCGACTGCGGGTGCTGCGGGCTTTTGCGCCTGCGCGCGCGCGATGAGCGGCATTGCACCCATGGCGGCGCCGGCAGCCGCAGCGGCGCCGGTCAGGAATTTGCGGCGGGATGCGGTCGACTTGTCCTGCACATTCTTTTTCAATGGCTTTTTGAGCATGACTCCTCCGATGGAATGTGGGTATTGGGTATTATTGCTAAATCATATTACCGGGCTTTACGCAGCAAGGCACTTGTTTTGGGAAGCGCAGATTTCAGAATGTGAAATACCGTACTGCGGCGTAATAATGCTATACCCGGTTATGCATGAAATCAAGCACATCGGCCCGGCAAAGGCACCGTTCGGGACTTCGGCAATCCGCCTGCCGCAAACGCTGGCCGAAAGGCATGGGGCAGCAGGCAAGCAAATGCCGCCGCATGCGGCAGCGCCCGGCAGGCAGCAGCGGGCTTACCTGCTTTCGCGCGGCAATACGTAGTCGGCCTGCGGATTGCTCGCCCAGCGCAGGTATTCCGTCCTCAGTTTGGAAGAGATGTTTACCTTGCGCGTCTGGCTTTTCCCTTCGTAGGTCGCGGTCACGACATAGGTGCCGGCCGGCAGCCTGGCCATGAAGAACGGGCCGTCGGCAACATGCTCGACCAGCGTCTTGCCCGCGGCGTCCTTGAGCACGACACCAACGTCGGACAGATAGCTGCCTTCCGTCAGCGTAAATACGAGCTTGAGATTAAACTCGCTCTCGCGCGCCTTGAGCCGCGCCTGCGAGTCGGTGCCTATACCGCCGGCAATGAACGTGACGCCGTTCTGGGTGAGCGCCTTTTCCGCGCTCTGCGCCTGCGCCGTGGCAGCGAAAGCCGCCAGCGCCAGCAGGCCACACCATGCTTTCCACCTCATGATCGCCTCCTTATGTCAACTAACACACTGCAAAGCGCCCGCAACAATCTCAGCGCGTCTTGCTGCTCATTGCCTTGCGCCGCGCCTGTCCCGCGTGATCGAGAAATTCCGTCAGCAGCGGATCGCCGTTGAGCAGTTCGGAATCACCCGGGTCGTGAAATTCCGGGTGCCATTGCACCCCGACGACGTAGCTCGGCCCGCTCCAGCGGATCGCCTCGACGATGTCGTCAGGCACGGACAAGGCCTCAACGATGAGGTCGTCGCCCAGGCGTCGCACCGCCTGGTGGTGAATGCTGTTGACTCGCGCCATGCCCAGCTCCGGATAAAGCTTTGCCATGCCCGAACCCGCCACAAAGGCGATCGAGTGGAAAAACTGGTCGTAGGCGTCAGGATGGTAATGTGTCTGCTTTTCACCGTGCTGTTCGCTGATGTCCTGGTAGAGCGTGCCGCCGAAAGCGACATTGATGAGCTGCAGGCCGCGGCAGATGCCGAGCACGGGCTTGCCGGCGGACCTGAACTCCTGCAGCAGGTCCATCTCGTAGGTATCGCGTATGCGATCGCCCTCCCACTCGGTCCGGAGCGGCGTTTCGCCGTAAGTCAGCGGGCTGACATCCGCGCCGCCCTGCAGCACCAGGCCGTCGAGCGCCTCGACATAATCGGCAATGCGGATATTGCCGCGCCGCAGAAGCCCGCCGCTTTCGATGGACGGGATCATGAACACCAGCGCGTTCATGGTCATCAGCCAGTGCGCGATCGACTGCTCGAGGTACTGCAGCTTCTTGCCCTTGAAGCCCATTTCCGCCGGCACGTTGTGCAGGAAACGCGGCGACAACCCGATTTTCAAAGGCCTGCTGGTCATTTCAGTTATCCCTCATGCGGTCTTGGTGCGCCCCATCCACAGATCGCTTTGCAGCCGCGCGACATCGTTCAGGGTGTCGTGACGGCGGTAGACTTCGCGCAGCCATGCGGCGTCGTTGCGGTCCGCCTCAACATCGGAAGCGAGTTGCCCAAGCGCGCCGGAGTTGCCAAGCTCCGCGCCATGGCGCTCTATCAGGCGCAGGGTATCCAGCACATCCTCGCGCAGCCCGACATGCCGCTGCGTGTAAGCATCGACAATTTTTCCTGCGAGCCCGTAACGGCATGCCTGGAAACGGTTGTGGCTGTAGAGCAGGTAAACGTCGCGTGAAGGCGCCTGCGGACGCTCGTTCAGCACATAGCGCGCAATCGACTGCGCGTAGGCGGCGATCAGCGCGGCGCGTTCCACCGTGAGCGGGGTGTCGAAGACGCGGATCTCCACTGTTCCATACTCCGGCTTGGGGCGGATATCCCAGTAGAAATCCTTCATGCTTTCGATGACGCCGAATGACTTCATCCTGCTGAAATACCCGGAAAACTCATCCCAGGTCTGGACGAACGGCACCTGCCCGGAAAGCGGGAACGCGCTCACCGTGTTGAGACGCGAGGACTGATAGGCCGTGTCTTCGCCCTGCTGGAACGGCGAGGAAGCCGACAACGCGATGAAATGCGGCACGTAGCGCGACAGCATGTGGATCAGATACAGCGCAGCGTCGCCGTCCGGGCAGCCGATATGCACATGCTGGCCGAAAATGGTGAACTGCTTGGCGAGATAGCCGTAGGTGTTCAGTATGTGCTTGAAGCGCTCGGTGGGATAGATGCGCCGCTCGCTCCATTTGTGAAAAGGATGCGAGCCACCGCCGGCGATGCGCAGGTTCAGCCGTTCCGCCGCCTGCGTCACAACGTCGCGAATCTGCCGCAATTCGCCCACCACGGCATCGTAATTCGGGTGGATCGAGCTGTTCAGCTCCACCATGCTCTCGGTGATTTCCGGCTTGACCGCGCCCGGGTGCTGCAATTTGCCGAGCGCCAGCAGCAGATCCTCCGCATCGCGCGCCAGATTGTAGTCGCGCGTATTGAGTATCTGCAGTTCGAGCTCGACGCCTATGCTGAGGCTGGGCGAAGATCTGAAGTCCATTTCGTCTGCGGCCGCCTGGTTCACGTCGTCGCCTCCTCTGCGGCCTCGCCCGCCTTTTTCAGCGCGAACTGCACTGCAATCGGACCGACGATCTCCAGCATCAGCACCGCTGACAGCACGATCGCCGACAGTCTGGCGCCGAATTCAGGATAAAGCTGCGCCGTACCCTGCACCATCGCCAGCGCCAGAACCGACATCGGCGTCAGCGCGATGCACAGCAGGCCGGCGCTGCCGGCGCGCGCCCCGGAAAAATACGTCAGGCTCAGCACAGCGATTGATTTCCCTACGAACCGCGCAAGAATAAACACCAGTGCCAGCCCGCCGCCGGTGGCCAGGTCGCCGATCTGCATCTTGGCACCGCTCACCACGAACAGGACAATGAAAAACATCTGTCCGATACGGCCGGTGTCGACGGCCATCAGGTCGTGGCGGCTGTCGAGGTTGCGCACCATGACACCGAAGGCAAGCAGAGCAAGCAGCACCGACAGCTCGAGCATGCGTGCCGCCCCCACCGTCAACACCACCAGCGCCAACAGCAGCACAAAATGGCTTTGCGGGCTTTTCCCCAGCCAGCGCGACAGCTGCAGCGTGATCATGCAAGCGAGATAACCGAGAATCAGCGAGCCGGCCAGGATATAAACCGGATGCAGTGCGATCGTAACCAGTCCTGCCCGGTACTCATGATGGATCCACGACAGCAGCATGGTCACCGACACGAAAGCCGCCACGCTGTTGATCGCGACCAGGCTGAGCGCGCGCTCGGTGATCTGGCCTTCGGCGCGCAGCTCCTGCGCAACCAGCATCACCACGGCGGGCGAAGTGGACATGCCGATGGCCGCGGCGACCGCGGCGTAAAGCGGTGCCACGTCAAAATAGGTCAGTGCAAAATAAATGAAAACGAATGCCAGGGCGCTTTCGAGCAGGCCGGTCGCCAGCAACCAGCGGTCCCTCACCAGCCACGAAACATTGAGCCGGCGCCCGAGCTCGAACAGGATCAGCCCGAGCGCGATGTCGACAAAAATCCAGGCTTCGGAAATCAGCTTGTCGTCGAGCAGCCGCAATCCGCTCACTCCGAGCAGCATGCCGATCAGCACATAACCGATGATGCGCGGCAGACGCAGCACGCGCTTTACGAGCTCGCCGCTGATGAGTCCGGCCAGCAGCAGCAATCCGAACAGCGCGAGCGGATTGGCGGGAAAAGGCAGCTCGGGAAGAAAGTTAAGAGCGCCTAACATCACGAAACACGATTGCGTTGCAGCCAGGATCGGCAATGACGAGGCGCACGGCGCAGTGAATATCGCGAATATTCACCAGCCGGGCAACGATGGCAGTGCCGACCCTGGCTGCAACCCCGCAGGCGATGCCTCAAGATATCAACACTTCCCATTGGGGCTGGCACGAGTTTTGACTCACGGCGTCGTCCCGCCCCTTGCGCATGCGCCCCGACCACGGTCTCGCGCAGCGCGGTGCGGGACGGGGCGCAGGGCGGCGGGCGGCAGCGCCACAACGGGGCTTGCGCGGCTGCTCCCGCAAACGGGCCTGCGGCTAACGAGTCGCAGCCGCCCCGATATGCACTACGGGCCGCTCCTCGTCCTGAGCCAAAATCGTGACAGCGCAACTCGCGTTTCATGATGTTAGGCGCTCTAATTGCATCATTGCGCATATGCTCCGTCCTCGCATTACGCCAACAGCAGCGGACAATGATTGGCTTGCACTACCTGCTTGCGATACCTCCATGCTGCTAAAGAGGCGCAGAGCGGGATGGAATTGTTAATCTTATCAACAGTCTGACAACCACATGCCAGAAAGTTCCCACGTCCCGCGAACATGCCCCGAAGTTTCCCTCTAAGGCATTGAAAGTTCAGGGCATGAGTATGATGTGCACGCGATACGGACCATGCGCGCCCATGCTCACGGTCTGCTCAATGTCGGCGGTGCGCGACGGCCCCGAAATGAAATTGACGGCACGTGGCATCACCGGGTGCTCGGCGCGCAGCAGCTGCCACGCCTCCTCCATGCCGCGCACGATGCGCGCCTTGCTCGCGATTGCGATATGCGTTTCAGGAAGCAGGCTGGTCGCGGCAGGCGTGGACGTGCCGGATGCCATCATCAGCGTGCCGGTTTCAGCGATCGCGCAGAACACGCCGGTGATGCCGACCAGATCATCGCCGCGCGCGCCGCGTGCCTCGATTGCCACGCCGCTGCCCGCCCAATCGAGCCCGGCCAACGCGGGCCAGCATACTGCGCGCAGCGACAGATTGTTTTTGCGTAGATAGTCAGCAACTGCTGCGGGTATTCCAGCTTGCGTCGCGACCTCGTCGCAGGTGCTTGCCAGACTCAGCGCGCGTTCGCGAAAGCGCACCGCGGGTTCCCAGTCCGCCCTGGGGCGCGGACCCTGCGGATGGGCCTGCAGATGGGCGCGCATTGCTTCATGCTCTCCCGCCGCCGGCAAGGGCGGTCTGCCCTGCAGTGCGCGGATGCGCCGCAGGATATTGTCACGTGCGCTCATCGCTTCAGCCCATGAGAGGAAACAGAAATCCATGCCATATCATTACCATGGGCAAGGTTTGCGCCTCTCGCCTCTCGTCTTTCATCTCTCATATCTCTCGCGACCGGCATCAGCCCAGCGTCGGCATGTTGAAGCCGGCGGGCAGCGCATTGGCGTCCGGCCAGCGCGTGGTCACCACCTTGCCGCGGGTGTAGAAGCGCACTCCTTCCATGCCGTGCACATGCTGGTCGCCGAACAATGAGCCACGCCAGCCGCCGAAGGAGAAAAACGCAACCGGCACCGGGATGGGCACATTGATGCCGACCATGCCGACCTCGATCTCGCGTTCGAAGCGTCGTGCCGCGCCGCCCGAGCGCGTGAATACCGCCGTGCCATTGGCATAAGGATTGGCATTGATCAGCGCAATGGCCTCGTCCAGGGTCTTGACCCGCAGCACGATCAGCACCGGGCCGAAGATTTCATCCCGGTAGATGGTCATTTCGGGCTTCACCCGGTCGAACAGCGACGCCCCGAGGAAGAACCCGTTGTCATGCCCCGGCACCTTGAGTCCGCGGCCGTCGAGCACCAGCTGCGCGCCCTCGGCCACGCCCTTGTCAACATAGCCCGCAACCTTGTCGCGGTGGGCACGTGTCACCAGCGGCCCCATGTCCGGTTCCCTGCCGCCGATCTTGGCGGCGCCCGGGCCGATTTTCAAGGCAGCAGCCTTGTCGCGCAGCTTCGCCACCAGCGCATCGCCGGTGTCGCCCACCGCCACCACTGCCGAAATCGCCATGCAGCGTTCCCCTGCAGAGCCGTAGGCGGCGCCGATCAGTGCGTCCGCAGCGAATTCGAGGTCGGCATCGGGCAGCACCACCGCGTGATTCTTGGCGCCGCCCAGCGCCTGCACGCGCTTGCCGTTTCTGGCGCAGGTTTCGTAGATGTACTGCGCGATCGGCGTCGAACCGACAAAGGACACCGCCCTGACGTCGGGGTGATTGAGCAGCGCATCCACCGCCTGCTTGTCGCCGTGCACCACGTTGAACACGCCGTCGGGCAGGCCCGCCTCCTTGAACAACTCCGCCATGCGCATGCTGGCCGAGGGCACCTTCTCCGACGGTTTGAGCACGAAAGTATTGCCGCAGGCAATCGCCACCGGATACATCCACAGCGGCACCATCACCGGAAAATTGAAGGGCGTAATGCCGGCGCACACGCCCAGCGGCTGGCGCAGCGAATGGCAATCGACGCCGGTTCCGACCTCCTCGCTGTGCTCGCCCTTGACGAGGTGTGGTATGCCCATCGCGAACTCGACAACCTCGATGCCGCGCTGCACCGAGCCCGCGGCATCAGCCAGCGTCTTGCCGTGCTCGGCGGTCACCAGCTGCGCAAGCTCGCCGCGATGCGCGTCAAGCAATTCACGGTAGCGCATGAGGATGCGCGCGCGGCGCAGCGGCGGCGTGTCGCGCCAGGCCGGGAACGCAGCCTTGGCTGCGGCAACTGCAACCGCGATATCGGCATCATTGCAGAACGGCACCTTCTTCGTCACCGCACCGGTGGCCGGATCGGTCACATCGCCCATGCGCTGGCTGCCTGCGGCCTGCGCCTTGCCGTTGATCCACAGCGGCACCGTGGTGATTGCTGTCATGTCAGCAGGTTTATTCATCGCTATCTCCTGAATTCGGTTAAAACCATTCGCCACAGAAGACACAGAGGGATGCGAAAACGAAAATCTGTCCGGCTTCCGATCTTGGCTTTATCTCTGTGACCTCTGTGGCGGATCAGCCTTTCTGTTTTGACTGCCGGTAAAGCTCGCGAAATGTCTTTCCCTGCGGTGCCGGCAGGTCGCGCCCGCCGGTCCAGCCGCCACCAAAGGGCAGATTGTGTATCAATTTTCCGGCGCCGCCCATCCATGCCAACAGCCGCACTCCGATTGCGGAGAGCCCTGCATACAGCGCAGGCCGTTGTGCCACCCGACCCCACAGCGCAAGGCCCATTCGTTCGGGCCACGGCCTGAGTCCGCGCTCGAACTGCTTTTCGCGCAGCTTGCGCATCAGATCGGGCAGCGGGATCTTGACCGGGCACACCACTCCGCACTGGTTGCACAGCGTGGAGGCGTGGGGCAGGTCAAGGGCGTTTTCCAGCCCGGCATAGGTCGGCGTGAGTATGGAGCCCATGGGACCGGGATAAACCCAGCCATAGGCGTGGCCGCCGACGCTCTGGTAAACGGGGCAATGATTCATGCACGCGCCACAGCGTATGCAGCGCAGCATCGCCTGCATGTCGCCGCCGATCAGCCTGGTGCGGCCGGCGTCGAGCAGGATGATATGGAAGTACTGCGGGCCGTCGAGCTCGCCCTCGCCCTTCACGCCGGTGGTGACCGAGACGTAGTTTGTGATCGACTGCCCGGTGCCGTGGCGCGGCAGCAGGCGCAGCAGCGTGGTCACATCCTCCAGCGTCGGCACCACCTTCTCGATGCCGGTGATCGCGACATGCACCCGCGGCAGCGTGGTCACCATGCGGCCGTTGCCCTCGTTGGTGACGATCAGCGTCGAGCCGGTCTCGGCAACAATGAAGTTGGCGCCCGAGATGCCCATGTCGGCCGACAGGAAATGCGGACGCAGCATCTCTCGCGCCTCGCGGCACAGTTCGGGTATGCCGGTCTTGCGCGGCAGATTGTGTTTCTGCTCGAACAGATCGGAGACCTCATCCTTGCTCTTGTGCACCACCGGCGCCACGATGTGCGAAGGCGGCTCGTGCGCCAGCTGCAGGATGTACTCGCCAAGGTCGGTTTCCACCACCTCGACGCCGGCGGCCTCCAGCGCGTCGTTGAGCGCGCATTCCTCGCTCACCATGGATTTCGATTTCACCGCCTTGCGCACGCCATACCTGGCGGCAAGCTCACACACGATGCGATTGGCTTCCTCGACGGTCTCGGCCCAGTGCACCACCGCGCCGCGCGCCGTGGCCTTGCGCTCGAACTCCTCCAGCCAGACATCAAGATTGGCAAGCGCGCGGTCGCGTATCGCCGCCGCGGCCGTGCGGATGTCCTCGAAATTGTCGAGCTCGAGGATGCGGTCGGCGCGTCCCTTGACGAAATTGCCCTGCAGCTTGCGCAGCGCTGCCTGTAGCCTCACGTCGGCGAGTTTTTCCCCGGCGCGCGCCTTGAAGTGCATGGAGGTGATCTGCATTACGCCATCCTGTATTTGCGCACGGCGCCTTCGTCCCATGCCAGGCCGTTGCCGGGCCGCTCGGGAATCAGCACGCTGCCCTCGACCACGCGCAGGGGATCGGCGAGGATTGCATTGGCCCAGTCGACGTACTCGAGCCAGTGCGCCGTCGGTGTCGCCGCAAGCAGCTGCGCGCTGACTTCGGGATAAAGATGGGAAGACATTTCCAGGCCTGCCGCGCAGGCGAGCGCACCCGCGCGCTGCCAGCCGCTCACGCCGCCGATGCGGTCGAGGTCGGGCATCACGTAATCACTGGCCTGTGCCGTGAGCGAGCGCGCCATGTCGTGAACCTGCGAAAAATTCTCGCCGATCTGCACCGGCGTGACGACTTCCCGCGCGACACGGGCGCAGCCCACGTAGTCGTCGTGGCGCACGGGCTCCTCGATCCAGTAGACACCCTCGCCGTCGAGGGCGCGCCCGCGCCGCACCGCCTCCTCCACCGACAGCGCCTGGTTGTAATCCGTCATCACCGCGATCCCGGCCGGAACACGCGCACGCACCGCGCGCACCGCGGCGATGTCCTGCTCCAGCGTCGGATGGCCCAGCCGCAGCTTCAGCGCGGAAAAACCGTTCTCCAGCAGCTTCTCCGCCTCATCCGCGAGCGCCTGCGGCGCCATCAGCCCGAGGCCGTTGCTGTTGTAGGCGCGCACCGCGCGCGGCCTGCCGCCGAGCAGGCTCACCAGCGGCTGGCCGGCGGCAATTGCCAGCGCATCCCAGCACGCCACATCGATCAGCGACATCGCCATGCGCACCACGCCATGCACGCCGATCAGAGTGTAGCGGCGCGCGAGTTTTGCCCATACCGCCGCCGGCGCCACCGCGTCGCCCTGCACCGCGCACAGTGCATCTTCGAGCATGGCCCTGATCGCAGCCGCCGCTGCCGGCACATAGCAGAACTGGTAAGCATGGCCGGTGACGCCTTCCGCGGTTTCGAGATCCAGCAGCAGCAGCGGCGCCCTGCGCACCGTCGCGGCGCTGGTGCCCAGCGCAAAGCGCATCGGCACTTCCACTGCGTTGATGCGCAGCGCGCGTATCGTCAGCACCGCGCTTCCCATGTCATGCGTCCCGCCGCCCCCCGGCGTGCAGCGCCAGCACGTCCCACACCGCACGGTTCACCGGCGTCGGCACATTGACCGCCTTGCCGAGTTGCACCACGCCGCCGCTCAGCCAGGCCACTTCGAGCCGGTTGCCGCGCTCGAGGTCGTGATGCATGGATGAAGTCATGTCCGCGGCAACGGTGTCGGCAAACGCCAGCCGCTGGTCGGCATAGTCTTCGGGCAAAGCAACGCCGTGGGCGCGCCCCACCGCTACGGTTTCGCGCATCAGGTCGTGCAGGAAGGCCCGTGTCTGCGGGTTTTCGCGTATCGGCCCGATGGGCAGGCGCATGGTGGAGGTGGAACCGGAGAGGCCCACCAGGAACACGTACTTTTCCCATAGCGTCCTGCGGATGTCGGCCACAAGCTCGACATCAATGCCGGTGCGCAGCGCAGCAGCAAGCAGCGCCTCGGCGCGCGCCGAACGGCGACCGTCATACTCGCCGAACAGCAGCCGCTGCAGCTTGCCGGTCTGGTGGATCACGCCGGGGCGCGAAATATGCGTGGCGACGTAACCGACCCCCCCCATCACTGCCTTGTCGCCAAACTCGCGGCGCAGGATATCGTCCTTGATCACGCCGTTCTGCAGCGACAGCACGGCAGTATGCGGTCCCACCACGGGTTTGAGCTTTTTTGCCACGTCTTCGATGTCCCACAGCTTGACTGCAAGAATCGCCAGGTCGACCGTGCCTATGGTCGCGGGATCGTCGGTCACGTTCACCTGCGGCAGGTGAACATCGCCGTGTGCCGCGCTCTCGATGCGCAGTCCGTGCTCGCGCATCGCCTGCAGGTGCGCGCCGCGTGCGACGAAGGTGACATCGCAGCCGACGCGTGCGAGATGTCCGCCGTAGAAACCGCCGACGCCGCCCGACCCCATTACCGCAATCTTCATGCCTTGTTTTCCCGTTTGAATTGATGCCGGGTCATTGCTGCTCGGTGCCCGCCAGCACTTCGGCGATGTGCAGCACCCGGGTTGTGGTATCGCCGCGTCGCCGCAGCCGTCCTTCGATATTGAGCATGCAGCCCAGGTCACCCAGCACCACCGCCTCGGCACCGGCGGCGGCGACGGCGCTGCATTTGTTGTCCGCGAGTTGTGCGGAGATCGCGCCAAACTTCACGGCGAAGGTGCCGCCGAAGCCGCAGCAGGTTTCGGCTTCCGGCATTTCCGTGAGTTTGAGCCCCTGCGCCATGGCGAGCAGCGCACGCGGCTGCGACTTTACCCCCAGTTCGCGCAGCCCGGAGCAGGAATCGTGATAAGTTATTGTTTTTATTGATGTTTTTATGTCTGCCTGGTAGCGCATCACATTCACCAGGAAATCGGTCAGTTCATAAGTGCGTGCGCACAACCGCTGCACGCGCTCAAGTTCGGCTGGCTGGTCCGCGAACAGATCGGGATAGTGGGTGCGCATCATGCCCGCGCAGGAACCCGAAGGCACCACCACATATTCACAGGCCTCGAATTCACCCAGCACCTTGCGCGCCAGCGCCAGCGCGCCAGCGCGGTCACCAGAGTTGTAGCCAGGCTGGCCGCAGCAGGTCTGGCTTTCCGGCACCAGGACCTCGCAGCCCGCTGCTTCCAGCAACTGGATCGCGGCAAACCCGATGCGGGGCCGCATCAGATCAACCAGGCAGGTGACAAAGAGTCCGACGCGCATCGCACGATTATCCCAGAAAAGCCCGGGCCCAGCGCAGCACCGGCGCGCGCTGCGGTGACTCAGGCTGGCGCGCTCACCCGCTCACCGCTTCATCCGCATCAGGCCATGCCGATGGGCTCGGGCAGGTCCTCACGCACCCTGCCTGGCCGCGCACGCATCAGTTCTTCCATGTCCTTGCGCAGTGTGGCATGGCCGGGATCATCGAACAGGTTGCGCATTTCCTGCGGGTCTTCCGCCAGGTCGTAGAGTTCGCCCGCGCCCGACCCCAGTTCAAAAGTGCACTTGTGCCGCATGGTGCGCACCGTGCGCAGCCGCAATCCCACGCCGCAGCGCGAGGGATGCACATGCCACTCGCTCCAGGCTGCATCACGCGCCTGTGCTGCGCCGCCGAGCAGCGGTTTCAGGCTGCGCCCCTGCAGTGCAAACGGCGCCGCAACGCCGGCATATTCGTAAAACGTCGCGGCAAGATCGAGAGTCGACACCGGTTCGCCAACGACGCAGCCTGCGGCGACGCCGGGGCCGGCGGCAACCAGGCCCACGCGCAGCAGGTCCTCGAACGGCCACGGCCCCTTCAGATAATAGCCGTGGTTGCCGAGCATCTCGCCGTGGTCGGTGGTGAAAATCACCAGCGTGTCCTGCAGCATGCCGCCCGCTTCCATTGCCTCGAGCATGCGGCCAACATGATGGTCGATGTGCGAAATCATGCCGTAGTAATTCGCCGTCATCGCTGCCAGCTGGGCGTCGCTCTGCTGCGGAATGCGCGATACCCTGGCGCGCAGATCGCGCATCGCCGGATCGGCGAGCTGCGGCACGCCTTCCAGCGTGGCCTGGTGCCACCACGGGCGCGACGCGGCATCGCAGGCGCCGCGGTGCGCGGGCAGCGGCACGTCCTGCGGATCGTACATGAAGCTCCACGGCGCGGGGCAGTCGAAAGGCTGGTGCGGGTCGGGAAACGACACCCAGGCGCAGAACGGACGCGAAGCGTCGCGTGAACGCAGCCAGTCGATGGCGCGATCGGCGATCCATGTCGTCGAATGCCAGGCCGCGGGCAGCGCCGAGTGCCAGGTCTGCGCCGCGCCCGTCACCGGCGCCAGTGACGCGCGGTACAGCCGCTCCACTTCATCCCCCGGCAGGTGACCGAGCAGCCAGCGTTCGTAGGCGCCGGCCGGCGGCCGTTCCAGCGGACAGGGATTGTCGATATGTCCCAGTACCGCCAGCTCGACATGCCCGAATCCCATGTACGGTCCATGCCAGCGCGGCCCATAGCGTGCCTGGCTCTTGTTGCACTCGGGCGTGCCGGTGGGCGCGAACGTCGCCTTGGTGGAAAAATGCGCCTTGCCGACGAAGGCGGTGTCGTAACCGGCGCGCGCCAGCGTGCCGGCAAATCCCTGCTCCCCAAGCACCGGATCGAGATCGATGCCGTTGTCCCACACGCCATGGGTCAGCGGCAGCAGGCCGGTGAGGATGGAGGCGCGCGACGGCTGGCACACCAGGTTGGGCGTGATGCAGGCGGAAAAGCGCGTGCCACGGCGCGCCAGGCGGTCGATGTGCGGCGTCCTGATGTGCGGATTCTCGAAACCGAAGCAGTCGGCGCGCTGCTGGTCCGAGGTGATGAGCAGAATATTGGGGCGCCTGCTCATCCTTCATCCCGCATCTTTCATCTCTCTTTCCCGCTCTCTTAGGCCATGCCTATCGGTTCGGCCAGATCGCCGCGGATCTGGCCCGGCCGCGCACGCATCCTGTCTTCCATGTCCTTGCGCACTTTGGCATAGCCGGGATCGTCAAACAGATTGTTCATCTCCTGCGGATCGTTGACCAGATCGTAGAGCTCACCCGCGCCCGATACCAGTTCGAAGGTGCACTTGTACTGCTTGGTGCGCACCGTGCGCAGCCTGAGTTCCACGCCGCAACGCGACGGATGCACATGCCATTCGCTGTATGCGGTATCGCGCGTCTGCGGTTTGCCCGCGAGCAGGCCGGCCAGGCTCTCGCTCTGGATGGCAGCCGGCTTGGCAACGCCCGCCGCATCATAGAAAGTCGCGGCGAGATCCAGCGTGGACACCGGTTCGCTGACGATCTGGTTCCTGGCGACGCCGGGGCCGCGTGCCACCAGCGTCACGCGCATCAGGTCGTCGTACGGCGTCGGCCCCTTGAGGTAAAGGCCGTGGTTGCCCAGCATGTCGCCGTGATCGGTGGTATAGACAACCAGCGTGTCCTCGGCGAGACCGTAATCGTTCAACGCCGTCATGATGCGCCCGACGTTGTGATCGATGAGCGAGATCATGCCGTAGTAATTGGCGGTCATTTCCGCGAGCTGGGCGTCGCTCTGGTCGGGCACGCGTGAGCCCTCGGCGCGAAATTTGAGCATCGCCGGATCCTTGAGCAGCGGCGTCGATTCGAGCGAGGCCTTGTGCCACCAAGGTCTGCGCTCGAGATCCTTGGTGCGATTTTTCGGCAACGGCACGCTCCTGGGGTCATACATCAGGCTCCACGGCTCCGGACAGTCGAAGGGGTGATGCGGGTCGGGAAACGACACCCAGGCGCAGAACGGCTGCTGCGCCTTGCCGCGCCCGGCAAGCCATGAAATGGCGTGGTCGCCGACCCAGGTGCTGGTGTGCCAGGCAACGGGCAGCGCCGAATGCCAGGTCTGGGCGGCGCCGATCTCGGGCCGCGTGCTCTGCGCCCACAGCTTGATGGCTTCTTCGTTTTCGCCGCGCGAGATCAGCCAGCGCTCGTAATGCCCCATCGGCGGGCGCTCCAGCGGGCGCGTGCGGTGCAGGTGACCAAGCACGGCGAGCTCGACATGCTGGAACCCCATGTAGGGGCCGAACCAGGCCGGGCCATAGCTGGCCTGGCTCTTGTTGCACTCGGGCGTGCCGGTAGGCGCGAACGTCGCGCGGGTCGCGAAATGCGCCTTGCCGATGAAGGCGGTGTCGTAGCCGGCACGCGCCAGGGTGCCGGCGAATCCCTGCTCGCCCACCGTCGGCTCGAGGTCCACCCCGTTGTCCCACACGCCGTGGGTCAGCGGCAGCATGCCGGTGAGGATGGAGGCGCGCGACGGCTGGCACACCAGGTTGGGCGTGATGTTGGCCGAAAAGCGCGTGCCTTCGCGCGCCAGCTGATCGAGGTGCGGGGTGCGGATATGCGGATTTTCGAAGCCGTTGCAGTCGGCGCGCTGCTGGTCGGACGTGATCAACAGGATGTTAGGACGCTTGCCTTTCACTTTTTGCCTTTCGCTGTTTTATTTTTTGACGCCGATTTCCGCCCATAGCGCGCGGAACACCTCGGCTTCCCTGTCGAGGAAGCGGTTCAGATCAGCCCCGGTCTGGAATTTCGCGCGCCAGAAATTGCGCTCAAGATCCTTCTGCCATGCTTCCGATGCCGTTGCCGCCGCCAGCGCGCGCTCCCAGTACGCCACATGATCCTTGCGCATGCCCTTGGGGCCGATGACCAGACGCCAGTTGGTGAACAGGGCATCGATGCCCTGCTCCTTGAGCGTGGGCACCTGGGCCAGCGCGCCGCCCAGCCTCTGCGGAGCAATCAGGCCGATGCCGCGCAGCCTGCCGGAAGAGATGAACGGCGGCGCGTTCACCGCGGTACCGCTGACGATGTCGATATCGCCGCCGAGCATGGCGGTGATCGCTTCACCGGCGGATTTGTACGGCACGAAACGTCCCTTGGCCACGTTCACGCCCATCGCCTTCACCGCGACGGCTGCGGCGGTGTGCGAGCCGGCGCCCAGTCCGGGCCCGAAGCCTATCGATAGCGCTGCGGGGTCTTTTGCTAGTCTCTGCCGCACGTCGGCTATGGTCTTAAGCGGCGAGTCCGCCCGCACCAGCAGGATGAAATAGTCCTCGAACAGCTGCGCAAGCGGCGTGATGTCGCGATGGCCTATGCTGTGCGCGCCCATCACCGGATTGGAAACCAGGTTAGTGGTGCCTATGGCGATGGCGTGTCCGTCGGCACCGCGCTCGTTGAGATAGCTCCAGGCAATGCCGTTGCCGGCACCCGGCTTGTTGACCACCACCACGGGCGCGCTGACGATGCGGTTTTCCTCCCAGATTTTCTGCAGCAGGCGCGCAGTCAGGTCGAGACTGCCACCGCCGCCGGCAGCACCAACCATGAAGGCCACCGGCCGCGTCGGCTTCCAGCTCTGCGCAGCTGACGGAAGCGCCCACAGGCCCGCCGCGGCCGCAAAGCCGAGCAGGGCGCAGACGCGCGCCACACCACGAACAAAATTGCATCCGGTCATGATTCCTCCTGCGGATTTTTTTATGAGTGCATCGGCACGACTGCCGATGCTGCATGCGGGACTCTAACAAACTTGCGGAAAGGGTGCGAGGGGCGCGAGCACGGCGCGCACCTCACGGGAGAGAATACGGCGGCGCGCCTCAGCTTTCCCAGGGCAGCGCGCGACCTGATGTGATCCCGTAATGCGCGATCGCGCGTGACACCGTGTGCGGTGCGACACTGCCTTCGGCGGCCAGCGCCTGCAGTGCAGCAATCACGACATGAATCGCGCTGACCTCGAAGAAATCGCGCAGCTGCGCGCGCGAATCGCTGCGGCCGAAACCGTCGGTGCCCAGCGTCGTATAGTGGCGCGGCACGTAGGGCCGGATCAGATCGGCCACCGCACGCACGTAATCGCTGGCGGCGACGACGGGACCGCGCGTGGTGCCCAGGCATTGCGCGACATGGCTGCGGCGCGGCGGCATGTCCGGCTGATAACGGTTGTGGTGCTCAACCGCCATGCCGTCACGCCGCAGCTCGGTGAAACTGGTGACGCTCCACACATCGGCCGCGACTTGCCAGTCGCGCTCCAGCATATCGGCGGCGGCGATCACCTCGCGCAGTATCGTGCCGCTGCCGAGCAGCTGCACTGCCGCCTCCTGCTTCCTGCCGCTCGCCTCACGGTACAAATACATGCCGCGCAGGATGTCCTGTTCCGTGCCCTGCGGCAGCGCCGGGTGCACGTAGTTCTCGTTCATCACCGTGATGTAGTAGAACACGTCCTCCTGCGCGTCCAGCATGCGGCGCATGCCGTCCTGCACGATCACCGCCAGCTCGTAACCGAAGCACGGATCCCAGGCGCGACAGTTGGGCACTGTCGATGCGACGAGGTGGCTGGTGCCATCCTGGTGCTGCAGGCCCTCGCCGTTCAGCGTGGTGCGGCCGGCGGTGCCGCCGAGGAGGAAACCGCGCGAACGCATGTCGGCCGCGGCCCAGATCAGGTCGCCAATGCGCTGGAAGCCGAAGATGGAGTAGAAAATGTAAAACGGCAGCATGGGCACGCCATGCGCGCTGTACGAGGTCGCCGCGGCAAGCCACGAGGAAATCGCGCCCGCCTCGGTGATGCCTTCCTCGAGGATCTGCCCGTCCTTCGCTTCCTTGTAGTACAGCAGTTCGTCGCGGTCCTCCGGTTCGTAGAGCTGGCCCACCGCGGAGTAGATGCCGACCTGGCGGAACAGGTTCTGCATGCCGAAGGTGCGCGCCTCGTCGGCGACGATGGGCACCACGTGGCGGCCGAGATTCGCATCCTTGAGCAGCTGCGACAGGAGCTGCACGAACACCATGGTGGTGGACTGCTCGCGGCCGTTCGAACCCTCCAGCGCCTTGGCGAAAGCCGTGAGTGGCGGCACCGGCAGCCGCGGCGCCGCGCCCGAACGCGCGGGCAGCGCGCCGCCCAGCGCCGTGCGCCGCGCATGCAGATACTTGATCTCCGGGCTGGCTTCGTCCGGCCTGTAGAAGCGCAGTTCGCGCACTTCGTCGTCGGACAGCGGCAACGCGAAGCGGTCGCGGAACGCGAGCAGCGCCTCGTCTTCCAGTTTTTTCGCCTGGTGCGCGGTCATCTTGCCCTGCCCCCAGTGCCCCATGCCGTAGCCCTTCTTGGTCTGCGCCAGGATCACCGTCGGCTGGCCGCGGTGATGGGCCGCAGCATGATAGGCGGAATGGATTTTCACCGGATCGTGGCCGCCGCGACGCAGGCGGTCGATGTCCTCGTCCGAGAGGTGCGACACCAGCGCCTGCAACTCAGGATATTTGTTGAAGAAATGTTCGCGGTTGAAACGGCCGTCAGTGGCGGCATACTTCTGGAATTCGCCGTCCACGGTCTCGTGCAGGCGCTGCAGGAGGATGCCCTCGTGGTCGCGCGCGAACAGCGTGTCCCAGTCCGAGCCCCACAGCAGCTTGATCACGTTCCAGCCGGCGCCGGCGAACAATCCTTCCAGTTCCTGGATAACAGAACCGTTGCCGCGCACCGGGCCGTCGAGCCGCTGCAGGTTGCAGTTGACGACAAAGATCAGGTTGTCGAGCCCCTCGCGCGCGGCAAAGGCGAGCCCCGCCAGCGACTCGGGTTCGTCCATTTCGCCATCGCCGACGAAGGCCCATACCTTGCGCCCCGCGGTTTGCAGCACGCCGCGATTCTCCAGGTAGCGCATGAAACGCGCATGATAGATGGCATTGATCGGCCCCAGCCCCATGGAAGCACAGGCAAACTGCCAGAAATCGGGCATCAGCCAGGGGTGCGGATACGAGGACAGCCCCCGGCCACCGGTTTCCCGGCGATAGCTGGCGAGATGCTGCTCGTCCAGCCGCCCCTCGAGAAAGGCGCGCGCGTAGATGCCGGTGGCCGCATGCGGCTGGAAATACACCAGGTCCTTCTCCGCGCCGGCGCGAAAGAAATGATTGAGCCCGACGTCGAACAGGTCGGCGATGGAAGCATACGTCGCGATATGTCCGCCCAGATCCGGATTGTCACGGTTGGCGCGCACCACCATGGCCAGCGCGTTCCAGCGCACCAGCGCGGTCAACCGCGCCTCGATCTCCAGGCTGCCGGGATACTGCGGCTGCTGTTCGAGCGGAATGGTGTTGCGGTACGGCGTGTTGACCACCGACGGCAGCGGCACGCGGCGCTGGCGCGCGTAGTCGAGCAGCCGCTTGAGCAGGAAAGTCGCGCGCTCCTGGCCCTCGGACTCGATCACCGTGTCCAGCGCCTGCAGCCATTCGCGGGTTTCCAGCGGGTCGGCGTCAGGGCGGGGGGGCTGCCCCGGCAGTGCCCCGGACAATGCGGACAAATCGGTCATGGCCATCTCCTCCGGCAACAGCATTCGAAGCCGAAATCATAAGCGAAATCGCCAGGCACGGGATTTTTTATTCGGATACAATAAACCTGAATATCAGCATTTTATGCTTTATTAAATCAATTATGAAAAATAAAATTCCTGATTTATCCTACGACAAGACAGATCGTAAAATCCTCGACGCGCTCCAGGACAACGCCCGCATCACCAATATCGAGCTGGCGCAAATGGTCGGGCTGTCACCCTCGCCCTGCTTGCAGCGCGTGCGCCGGTTGCAGGAAAGCGGCCTGATCAGCCGCTACGTGACCCTGCTCAACCCGCTGGCGCTGGGCCTCACGGTAAGCGTGTTCATCCAGGTCAGCCTGGAAAGGCAGGTGGAGCGCGCGCTCGAAAGCTTTGAAAAAGCGATACAGTCGCGCCCGGAAGTGATGGAGTGCTATCTGATGACGGGCGACGCCGATTATCTGCTGCGCGTGGTGGTACCCGACGTGCCGTCGTTGGAACGCTTCATCGTCAACTACCTGTCGAAGATTTCGGGCATCGCCAGCATCAAGTCGAGCTTCGCCTTGAAGCAGGTCAAGTACAAGACCGCGCTGCCGCTGGCCTGAATCAGTCGCTGTTCAGCAAGCCCGCAGCTGCGTGTTACATTGACGCCGGCATAAGAATGAGAGATCTGTCATGAGCATCCCGAATCCACCCTCCCCACCCAACATCGTGCTGATCCTCGCCGACAATCTCGGCTGGGGCGAACTCGGCTGCTATGGCGGCGGCGCCCTGCGCGGCGCGCCGACGCCGCGACTCGACGACCTTGCAGCCCGCGGCCTCAAGCTGCTCAACTTCAACGTCGAGAGCGACTGCGTGCCGACGCGTTCGGCGTTGATGACCGGCCGTCATCCCATACGCACCGGCGCGCTGCAGTCGGTGCCCGCCGGCCTGCCCCAGGGCATCATCCCCTGGGAAATCACCCTCGCCCAGCTGCTGTCGGCGCGGGGTTACGCCACCGCCATTCACGGCAAGTGGCATCTGGGCGACCGCAAGGGCCGTTTCCCGACGGATCGCGGCTTCGATGAGTGGTATGGCATCCCGCGCACCACCAACGAGAGCATGTTCACCAGCACCCCCGGCTTCGATCCCGCGGTGGTGCCCATGCCCTATATCCTTGAAAGCACGCGGGACACGGCGCCGCGCGAAGTGAAGATCTATGACCTCGATGCGCGCCGCCGCATCGATGGCGAGCTTACCGAACGCGCCATCGCCTTCATGCGCCGCAATTACGCCGCCGGGCGGCCGTTTTTCGCCTATGTCCCGCTCACCCAGCTGCACTACCCGACGCTGCCACATCCCGACTTCGCCGGCAAAACCGGCGCCGGAGATTTCGCCGACTCGCTTGCCGAAATGGACTATCGCGCGGGCGAGATGCTGGACGCGGTCAAGGCGCTGGGCATCGCCGACAATACGCTGTTCATTTTCGCCAGTGACAACGGCCCGGAATTCCGCCGCCCATGGCGCGGCACCGCCGGCCCGTGGAGCGGCACCTATCACACGGCGATGGAAGGCGGCCTGCGCGCGCCCTGCATCCTGAGCTGGCCGGGACGCATCCCTGCCGGCAGCACCAGCAACGAGATCGTGCATGTCACCGACCTCTATCCCACGCTGGCGCGCGTCGCCGGCGCCGCACTGCCGGCTGACCGTCCCATCGATGGCATCGACCAGCTCGATTTCGTGTGCGGCAGACAGCCCAAGTCCGGGCGCGAGGGCTTCGTCTATTTCATCAAGGACGAGCTGCGCGCGGCAAAATGGCGCGACTGGAAAATGCACGTCGTATGGGAACCCGAGCCCAACGCCGGCCCCAACCATCTGGAGACGCCGTGGATTTTCAATCTCATCCAGGATCCCAAGGAAGAGACCGACGTCGGTACCGCCAACAGCTGGGTGCGCCGGCCGCTGCGCCTGCTCATCCACGATTTCCAGCAAAGCCTGAAATCGAATCCGCCCATACCGCCCGGCGCGCCTGACGATTACGTGCCAACCAAAGCCGGCGGCAAGTAGCCGGCAGCGATGAGGCTGGCGCCCCGGCATGCGAAGCGTGCACTTATATATTGCAGCGCAATCACGCCTCGCATCTCATGCCATTGCAAAAACAACGGCCTCAACAATTGCGCTCAAGGATTGCATTAAGGCGGTTTATTGAATAGCATCGCGGACTTGAACCGGAAGGAAATTGATTTTCACAATCCGGCATTCCGATTGCATCCCGCTGGAATGAAACGACAGGAGAAGGATACTGATGCCCGCCAATTACAACATCTTGATCATGGGTGCTTCATACGGCTCGCTGCTGGGAACCAAACTGGCGCTCGCCGGGCATACGGTCAAGCTGGTGTGCCTCCCCGCCGAGGCCGAACTGATGAACACAGAAGGCGCCATCGTGCGCATGCCGGTCAAGGGCCGCGAAGGACTGGTCGAGATCAATTCGAAAAAGCTGCCTGGCAAACTGTCGGCCGGAGGCACCACGGCATTCAACCCTGCCGACTTCGATCTCGTCGCGCTGGCGATGCAGGAACCGCAGTACCGCTCCCCCGGCGTGCGCGAGCTGCTCGACGCCGTGGCGAAGGCCAAAGTGCCATGCATGTCCATCATGAACATGCCGCCGCTGCCATACCTCAAGCGCATTCCCGGCCTCAACGCCGAAGCCTGCCGCGACTGCTTCACCGATGCCTCGGTGTGGGACAGCTTTGATCCCAAGTTCATGACCCTGTGCAGCCCGGATCCCCAGGCGTTCCGTCCGCCGGAGGAAAAGGTCAACGTGCTGCAGGTCAGGCTGCCGACCAATTTCAAATCGGCGCGCTTCGACTCCGACGCGCACACCGCCATCCTGCGCCAGCTGGAACGTGACATCGAGGCGTCGCGCTTCGACACCGGCAGCGAAAAAATCGAACTGCCGGTCAAGCTCAAGGTGCACGACTCGATTTACGTGCCGCTGGCCAAGTGGGCCATGCTGCTCGCCGGCAACTACCGCTGCGTGCTGAAGGACACGGTGCGCCCGATCAAGGAAGCCGTGCACAGCGACCTCGAAGCCTCGCGCGCGGTTTACAACTGGGTGGTCAGGCTGTGCGTGTCCCTGGGCGCAGCCGAGAAAGACATGGTGCCGTTCGAGAAGTACGCCAATGCTGCGCTGTCGCTGGGCAGCCCGTCTTCGGCAGCGCGCGCGCTCGCCGCCGGTGCGCCCAACATCGAGCGCGTGGATCGCCTGGTGCAGGCCGTCGCCAGACAGAAAGGCATGCAGAACGAAGTGATCGACCAGACTGTGGTCCTGGTCGACGGCTGGCTGGAGAAAAACCGCAAGAAGGCGTGATGCCGCACCGGCCGCACGCCAGACAAAAAAGCCCGGGAATACCGGGCTTTTTTCTTGCGCATGCCTTTACGCCGAGCCGCGCTTCAGATACTCGGTGAAAAAAGCCAGCATTTCGGTCCATGATGCGCGCGCAGCGCGCTCGCGATAGCGCTCGGGACTCGTGAAATTCTGGAAGGCGTGTCCCGCATTGTTGTAGGTATGAAACTCGTGCCATTTTTTCAGGCGCGTGAGTTCGGCGTCGATTTTCTTCACGTCATCCGGCGAGGGATTGCCGTCTTCGGCACCGAAAAAGCCGATCATCGGGCACTGGATGCCGGCAGAGCGCTCGAAGGGGCTGGGGCCGTCGCCCTGCGCGCGGAAGATGCCGCCGCCGTAGAACACCGCCGCCGCCTTGAACTCGGGATTGACGCAGGCCATGAGATAGGCCACGCGCCCGCCCATGCAGAAGCCGGTGATGCCGATGGGCGCAACGGTGAGCCGCATTGCCTTGAGATGCGCGACCGTGGCGTTGATGTCGGCGATGATTTCGTTGTCGCGCAGCAGGCTGAAGCGCGGACTGTCGACCTTAGCAGGCTGGCGGTGAAACAGTTCGGGCGCCGCAACGACATACCCCTCGCGGTACAGGCGGTGCACCGCATCCTGGATCTGTTCATCCACTCCACTGCCGTGCTGGGCGATCACGATACCCGGATGCCGGCCTGGGCGTTCCGGCACCCCCATGTAGATTCGCATGGCCTTGCCATCGACTGTCGTCGATTCCCATCGAACAGGCATAATTTCTCCTTTAAAATCAATATTTTATTAATAATTTCATTCCGCACCTGTCCCCAGGGTGCGTACGCCGCGCACAGCTTACCTGGGACTGCGGGTCTTGGTCGAGATGCGACCAGTGCGTGTTGCGGCGGAAACGGCGGTCTGGCGATGGCGAGTTGGAAACCCGTCGCGGGAACGCAGCCGGTCCAGCGAATCGCGTTAGACCGGCTGCTCAGTGACTCAGTTCTGCGCTTTCCAGCCCCCGCCGAGCGCCTTCACGAGATCGGCGACCGCGGCGCGCTGGGCGCGCAGCGCATCGGCGCGGTTGAGTTCAGACTGCAGCAGATTGCGTTCGACGTCGAGCACCTCGAGCTGGCTCGACAGGCCGTTGTCGTAGCGGATGCGTGCAAGCCGCAGCGCGTCGGCAAGCGCCGTGGCGCGGGCGCCTTCGGCATCGAACACTTCGCGCGCACGCGCCTGCGCAATCAGCGCCTGGCGTACTTCGCTGAACGCCGTCTGCAGCGTTTTCTGATACTGGGCGATGGCCTGGCGTTCGCGCGCCTTCACCGCCTCGATTTCCCCAAACAGGCGCCCGCCCTGGAAAATCGGCTGCGCCATCCCAAAAGCCAGCTGCCAGATGCGCGCCGGGCCGGTGAACAGGTCGCCCAGCGAAGCGCTCTCCGCGCCCAGGAAGCCGGTGAGCGAAATGCGCGGGAACAGCGAGGCACGCGCCACGCCGATGCGCGCATTGGCGGCGATCAGGCGCTGCTCGGCCTCGACCACGTCGGGACGCCGCAGCAGCAGGTCGGAGGGCAGTCCCTCCGGCACCGCCGGCGCTGTCGGCTGGCCGCGGTCGGTATTGCGTGCCACCGTGCCCTCGATGATGGCGCGCGGGCTGCGTCCCAGCAGCACCGCGAGCGCGAGTTCCTCGGCGCTGCGGCTGCGCTCAAGTGCCGGCAACTGTGCGCGCGCAGCCGCCACTTCGGCTTCGAGCTGGCGGTAATCAAGATCGCCTATGAGTCCCGCATTGCGCCGCATCGACTGCAGTTCGAGATTGCGATTGCGCAATTCCAGCGAGCGGCGCGTCGACTCGATCTGCGCATCCAGCGAAATCAGCGTGAAATAGGCGCGCGCCACTTCGCTGACCAGTGTGATGCGCACGGTTTCGCGTGCCGCTTCGCTCGCCAGCAGGTCGGCGCGGGCGGCCTTGCTGGCCCCGGCAAGTCGCCCCCACAGGTCGACCTCGTAGGCCACGTTGACCTGCGCACGGTAATTATTGCGCTCGAGCGGCGTGCCCGGCGGCAGCGGCGTCGCCGAGCGCTCGGAGGAGCGCGAGCGGTCGCGCTGGAAACCGGCGTCGACCGAGGGCATCTGGCGGCCATCCGCGACCTGCAGCAGCGCGCGCGCTTCGTCCACGCGCGCGGTTGCCAGCTCAAGGTCGCGGTTGTGCGCCAGCGCTTCATCGATCAGGCGGTCCAGCGCCGGGTCGGCATACAGCGTCCACCAGCGCGCGCCCGGCGCCGCCATCCCCTGCGCGGGCACGTCGCGCCAGGCCGCGGGCAGTTCGGCGGCGGGGCGCTCGTAGGCGGGCCCCGTCGCGCAGCCGGCAAGCAGTAGCGCGGTGGCGGCAATCGCGGCAGCGGTGGTGGGGGTGCGTGGCTTAAGCATTATCGTCCCCCTTCACCGCCGGCGCATGGCGCGGGGTGTGTGCCGCGCGCTTTGATATCTCGCGATGATGCTCCACTTCCGCTTCGATCTCCTGGGTCGAGCGTGAATCGGACAGTCTGCGGTCGACAATCAGCTTGTAGAACCAGGGGATGAAGAAAATCGCCAGGAAGGTGGCAGCCAGCATGCCGCCCATCACCCCGGTGCCGGCGGAGTGACGCGCGCCAGCGCCGGCGCCGGTCGAAATCGCCAGCGGCGTGACGCCCAGGATGAAGGCCAGCGAAGTCATGAGGATGGGACGGAAGCGCAGCCGCGCCGCCTCGATCGCCGCAGCGGAAGTCGTAAATCCCTCGTGCGATTTCAACACCGCATACTCGACGATCAGGATCGCGTTCTTCGCCGCGAGGCCGAGCAGCGTCACCAGGCCAATCTGGAAGTACACATCGTTGGTGAAATCGCGCAGCCAAACCGCAGCCAGTGCGCCAAAGGTGCCGAACGGCAGCGCCAGCAGCACCGACAGCGGCAGCGACCAGCGGTCGTACTGCGCCGCCAGGATCAGGAACACCATCAGTGCCGCCAGCCCCAACGCGATCACCGAGGTGCCGCCCGAACGTTTTTCCTGGAATGACGCCCCGCCCCAGTCGAAGCTGAACTCCGGCGGCAGGGTTTCGCGCGCGATCTTCTCCATGCGCTCTATCGCCTGCCCCGAGCTGTAACCGGGCTTGGTCGCACCGAAGATCTTCACCGACGGCAGGTTGTTGAAACGGTCTAGAGTGTCCGGCCCGGAGGAGTAATTTACCCTGGCGAGCGAGGACAGCGGCACCATTTCGCCGCGCTCGGAGCGTACCCATACTGCGCCGACGTCGTCGGGCTTCTTGCGGTAGCCGGGCTCCGCCGACATCAGCACCTGCCAGGTGCGGCCATACTTGTTGAAATCATTGACGTAGTAAGTGCCCAGGGTGGCGGCGAGCGTGTTGTAAAGTTCGTCCACCGGCACGCCCAGGGTTTTCGCCTTCTCGCGGTCGGTCTCGACATAGAGCTGCGGCACGTTGGCGCGCCACAGCGTGTTGACCTGCCCGAACATCTCGTCCTTGGCCACCGCGCCCAGCAGCTGCTGCGTCACTTCGAACAGACGCGCCGCGCCGCCCTCGCCGCGGTTCTGCACGTAGAACTCGAATCCGCCGGCGTTACCCAGTCCGAATATCGGCGGCGGGCCGAAGGCGAGCACCAGCGCCTCCTTGATGTGCGCGGTCTTCATGAAAAACTCGCCCACCAGCTGCGGCGTCGTCACCGTGCGCTCGTCCCAGTGCTTCTGCGTCACGAAAATGGTCGCCGCGCTGTTGCGGAATCCGCCGCCGAGGAAATCCATGCCGGTAAACGCCACGGCATTTTCGTTGGCCGGGTTGGATTTGATGATCTCCAGCACCTCACTCACCACCCTGTCGGTGCGCTCCAGCGTCGCGCCGTCCGGCAGGAACACCGCGGCGATGTAATAGCCCTGGTCCTCGTCCGGCACCAGCGAGCCCGGCGTGGCGCGCCACAGCCCGACGGTCAGCGCGACCATCCCCACGAACAGCAGCAGCGCAACGGCACCGCGCCGCATCATCCAAGTCACGCCGTCGACATAACGGCCGGTCATGCGGTGAAACCAGTCGTTGAACCAGCGGAAAAAGCGGCCGGGCTGGCGGTGCTCGCGCTTGAGGATCAGCACGCACAGCGAAGGGGTCAGCGTCAGCGCTACCACGCCAGAGATGACCACAGCGATCGAAATCGTCACCGCAAACTGGCGGTAGAGCTCGCCGGTCAGCCCGCCGAGGAAGGCGATGGGCACGAATACCGCGCACAGCGTCAGCACGATGGCGATCACCGGGCCGGTCACCTCGCGCATCGCCTTGATCGCCGCCTCGCGCGCCTGCAGATGCTCCTCGTGCATGATGCGCTCGACGTTTTCCAGCACCACGATGGCATCGTCGACCACGATGCCGATGGCAAGCACCATGCCGAACAGCGTCAGCGTGTTGATCGAGTAGCCCAGCAGCATCAGCCCGGCGAAGGTGCCGATCAGCGACACCGGCACCGCAGCAAACGGGATCAGCGTCGCGCGCCAGTTCTGCAGGAACAGGAACACCACCAGGAACACCAGCACCATGGCCTCGGCCAGCGTGATCGCCACCTCGCGGATGGAGACCTTGACGAAGCGCGTGGTGTCGTACACCACCGCCTGCTGCAGGCCCTGCGGAAAGCGCTCGGCAAGCCGCGCCATCTCGGCGTTGACGCGGTCTGCGGTGGCCAGCGCGTTAGCGCCCGGCTGCAGAAAAATACCGACCAGCGTCGCCGACTTGCCGTTGACGCGGCCGTTGAATTCATAATCCTTGGAGCCGAGTTCCACGCGCGCGACGTCCCTGAGCCGCAGCACGGAACCGTCCGGGTTGGCACGCACCACGATATTCTCGAACTCCGCGGGTTCGGCCAGCCTGCCCTTGGTGGTGATGGTGTAGACCAGTTCCTGCGACCCGCCGGTGGGCGCCTGGCCGATTTTGCCGGCGGCAAACTGCGCATTTTGTTCGTTAAGCGCGCGGATCACATCACCGGGCGTGAGTTTGAGCTGCGCCATGCGGTCCGGACGCATCCAGATGCGCATCGCGTAATCCTTGGCGCCGAAGATCTGCACGTTGGTAGTGCCGGGTATGCGCTTCAGCTGATCAAGCACGTTGAGCGTGACGTAATTCGAGATATAGATGTCGTCGAAGCGCGCGTCGGGCGAAGTGAACGCGATCACCTGCAGGAAGGACGAGGAGCCCTTTTCGACAGTGACGCCCTGGCGCCGCACCTCCTGTGGCAGGCGCGGCTCGACCTGCTTCACGCGGTTGTTGACGTTGAGCGCTGCGGTGTCGACATCGGCGCCGATCTCGAACGTCACCTGGATCTCCACCACGCCCTGGGCGGTGGATGTCGAGTTCATGTACAGCATCTTCTCGACGCCGTTGATCTGGTTTTCCAGCGGCGCCGCCACGGTCTGCTCGAGCACCGTCGCCGAGGCCCCGGGATATACGGCGCGCACCGTGACCACCGGGGGCGCGATCTCGGGATATTGCGCGATGGGCAGCACGCGCATCGAGGCCAGCCCGGCGATCACGATGAATATGGACAGGACTGCCGCGAAAATCGGCCTATCGATGAAAAAGCGTGAAATCATGATGGCATCACTTCTTGGGCGCGTCGGCAGCCGGTTTGGCGGCCGGTTTTTCCGCGGCCGGCGCGCCGGCAGGCGGCTTGGCCGTGGCAGGGTCGCCCACCTGCACCGGGGCGCCGGGGCCTATTTTCATGACACCGTCGACAATCACGCGGTCGCCGGCCTTGAGTCCCGCGTTGATCACCCAGCCGTCCCCGCTCCAGTCGCCGGCCTCGATCGGGCGCGGCTCGGCCTTGCTCTCCGCGTTGACCACGTAGACGAACTTGCCGGCGGGGCTTTCGAGCACTGCACGCTGCGGCACGACGATGGCGGCGGGACGCACCGCGCCGGACAGCACGACGCGCACGAATTCGCCCGCGCGCAGCACGCCGTTTGCATTCGGAAACTCGGCGCGCGCTTCGGAGGTGCCGGTCTGCGCGCTGATGCGCACATCATTGAAATTGACCACGCCGCTGCGCGCGTAAGTACTGCCGTCGGCGAGCCGCACGTCCGCCTTGAAGCGACCGCCTGCGGGCAGTTTGAGCCGCCCCGCCTCAACATCGCGGCGCAGAGCGAGGTTCTCGCGATCAGGGATGCCGAATATCACGTACATCGGATCGGTCTGCGTCACGGTAGTCAGCAGCACGCTCGGCCCCGAGACCAGGGAGCCCTCGGACACTACCGCACGGCTGGCGACGCCTGCGATCGGCGACTCGACGCGCGTATACTCCAGATTGAGCTTGGCCTCGTTCACCCGGGCCCGTGCGCTTTTTACCTCAGCCTCGTTCACCTGCTCGGCGGCAGTCGCATCATCAAGTTCCTTCTGGCTCACCGCCTTGGCTTCGACCACGGGTTTCAGCCGCATCACGTCGCGTCGCGCCTGCGCGAGCCGCGCTTCTGCCACCGCAAGATCGGCTTCGGCACGGGCAAGCGCGACCTGGAACGGCGCCGGATCGATGGTGAACAGCGAGTCGCCCTTGCGCACCACGGCGCCTTCCTTGTAGTTACGGCGCTGCAGGATACCGGTGACGCGGGCACGCACTTCGATCTCGCGGTATCCCGCAGTCTGCGCGGTGTATTCATAGGAAACCGGAATGTCTTTCGGCTCCACGGTAATGACGTTGACTGCTGCCGGCGGGAAACCGCCGGGGGGCGCGGCAGCGGGCTTGCAGCCTGCGGCAATCAACAGCACGGCGATGGGCGCTGCGCGCAGCAGCGCGGGAGCGGAAAATGTTTTGAGCGTGGCCATGGCGTATCGCTTTGAGTGATTGTTCGGCTCGATCCCGCAGCGCCCTTACATATCCGGATTGCATATTGTGCGCTGCGGCACACAGTTTACATACAAGCACGAATGTATGTAAAGTACTGCTTTATGACAGCCAGATGACGTAACGGGGTTTCATATCGTGGCAAGACGCACCAAAGACGAGGCACTGGCAACGCGCAGCGCGCTGCTCGACACGGCTGAGCAAGTGTTCAGCGAACGCGGCGTATCGCGCACTTCGCTCGCGGATATCGCCAAGGCCGCAGGCGTAACGCGCGGCGCAATTTACTGGCACTTCAAGGACAAAGCCGATCTGTTCTGCGAAATGGTGGCGCGCGTGACCCTGCCGATGGAGGATGCCCCATGCCAGGTGGACCACGGCAGGGCCGCCGACCCGCTCGCCAGCATCCGCGCCATGATGATCGGCATCCTGACGCGCATCTCCGAAGATCCCCAGGCACGCCGCGTTTTCCATATCGTGTTCCACAAATGCGAGTACGTGGACGAGATGAGCGCGGTGTGGAAACGCTTCTCGGACATGCAGGTAGGCTGTCTCAAGAGCCTGGAACAGGGTCTCAGGGCAGCGGTGCGGCGCGGACAGTTGCCGCCCCACCTCGATACCCGCCGTTCGGCGCTGGGGCTGCATGCCATGGTGGACGGTCTGATGAGCAAATGGGCATCGGATCCGGACTACATGCCGCTGGCACATGAAGCCGAGCATGTCGTCGATCTGTTTCTGGGCGGACTGCGCGCCGCGCAGAACCCGCGCACACGGCGCAGCCTCAGGAAACCCGCCAGGGCCGCAGGTAATCCAGGCGGTCGGCGGAATGCACGATGAAGTGCCTGACCTTCTTGTCCTGCAGCACGTGCAGCGTGATCTCCGCGCCGGCAGTGCCGCTCGCCCACAGTCTGCCGTAAAACTCACCCTGATCGCCGATTGCCTGGCCGGCGACCCCCAGAATGACATCGCCACGGCGCATGCCGGCAAGTTCGGCCGGCGAATCGGGCAGCACGCGGGTCACCACCACATGGCCGCGTACCTCCTCGGAATACACCCCCAGCCAGGGACGCGCCGGCTGCCGGCTGCGCCCGGTCGCAATCAGGTCGCCAAGCACCGGCTTGAGCAGATTGATGGGTACGAACATGTTGCCGGGAAAAGCCGCATCGGCCACAAGCACGTCGCTTACCCACAGCGAACCGATGCCGACCAGCTTGCCTGCGGCATCGATCAGCGCCGCCCCGCTGTGCTCGTGGCGCGGCGGCGCGGCGAAAATCGCCTCCTCCAGCATATACTCCCACCAGCCGGTGAAGCGCCGGCGCGACATGATGCTGGCGCGTGAACAGCCGCCGGCGGCAGGGTGGGCTGCAACCGTCACCATGTGCAGTTCGCGCAGCGTCGAGGAATCGCCCAATTCCAGAGGGCGTCGCGCCACGCCGGGCTGGGCGCGCAGCAGGCCGAAGCCCGAGGCGTGATCGAAACCCACGACACTCGCCGCGAATACCCGGCCATCACCTGTTATCACCAGGATGGAAGCCGCTTCGAGAATCAGGTAGCCGATGGTAAGAATCAGGCCGGAGGTGTCAATCACCACGCCGGTGCCCTCGCGCTCGCTGCCGAGGGTGTCCGCAGTGCGGGCGCCTTCCACCGCCTTGATGCTGAGCCTGACCACGGCGTCTGAAGAGGCCCCGGTTTCCGCGTCTTCGCCGTTCGCGCCATGCTCCGCGCGCCACGCCGCCAGGGTTGCAGTAAAAAACGGCAGGCTCAAGTGCTCGACACCCCTATCCCGAAATCGCCATCGGTCACGGTACGCTTTCTGCCGGTTCGCGCAAGGGCGCTACTACTGCTGTTTGAGCGCTTCGTAGCGCACATCGACAATTTCTATCGCCTGCTCGCCCGCCGGCGTATGCAGCACCGCCACATCGCCGCTGCTTTTCTTGAGCAGGGCCCTGGCGACAGGCGAAATCCAGCTTACATACCCCCGCGCCGGGTCCACCTCATCCATCCCGACGATGGTTACGGTGTGCGCCTCGCCCGCAGCATCGACATAATCCACCGTCGCACCAAAGAAAATCTGCCCGGTGTCGCCGCGCGCCGCCGGGTCGACGACCACGGCATCATCCAGCCGCCTGTTCAGGAAATGGATGCGCCGGTCGATCTCGCGCAGCCGCTTCTTGCCATAAAGGTAGTCGCCGTTTTCGGAACGATCGCCGTTGGACGCCGCCCAGGACACGACCTTGACCAGTTCCGGGCGCTCGCGGTCCAGAAGATGTGTCAGTTCGCGCTTCAGACGGGCATAGCCCTGCGGCGTGATGTAGTTCTTGACTGCCTGCCGCGGCCCGTCCTGCGGTTTGCCGGAAGCAGGGCGCGTGATCGCGGTCTTCACCATGGCGCTTAGTTTAACGAAAACAGCATGCTGGCGGTGATCAGCGACTTTTGCGGCACGCCGCCTATGATGGCCCGGCAATTTCGGTTGTCCCGCCATATTTCATATTATAAAATCGGCAGACAAGGCCATTTCCCGACTTCCCCCCTTTCCTTTCCCGATCGCCCTGCACGTGGCCCAAAAAGAAACGAAATCCTCCATCCAGGTCATCGAACGCATGATGAGCCTGCTGGATGCACTCGCACGCCACAACACGCCGGTCAACCTCAAGCAACTGGCGACCGAAACCGATCTGCACCCTTCCACCGCACATCGCATACTCGGGGTCATGGTCGAGAACCGGCTGGTGGACCGCATCGAACCGGGCACCTATCGCCTGGGCATACGCCTGCTGGAACTCGGCAGCCTGGTGAAGTCGCGCATCAGCGTGCGTCAGGAGGCCCTCCCCCACATGCAGCTGCTGCACCAGGAACTGGGCGAGACCGTCAATCTCTCGGTGCGCCACGACGATGAAGTGGTGTACATCGAGCGCACTGCGGCCAGCAGTTCAATGATGCGCGTGGTGCAGATCGTGGGCGCGCGCGCGCCGCTGCACATCACCGCCGTGGGTAAAATTTTTCTCGCCCAGGATGGACTGGATAAAGCGTCCGATTACGCCAAGCGCAGCGGCCTGCCGAAATACACCGACAACACGCTGACCGATCCCGGCGCGCTCGCGCGCGAACTCGAGGCAATAAGAAAGCAGGGGTATGCGTACGACAATGAAGAGGCGGAAAAGGGCGTTTCCTGCATAGGTGCCGGCATCTATAACGACGAAGGCCGTCTGGTGGCGGGATTGTCGGTGTCGGCGCCGGCCGACCGGCTGGACAGGGCCTGGGCGGGCCAGGTCAGGCAGACCGCGGAAAGAATTTCCCGCGCGCTGGGCTTTCAAGGCTGATTGCAGTGAACAGTGAGCGGTAGGAAGTGAGCAGCAAGCTGCGGGGGCAGCGGTAACCCGCCCCCCTCACCCTTTATACCTCGCGTCGCACGAAAATGCTCGATCGGCCGCTTGTCTTTCTCGATCTCGAAACCACCGGCGCCACCGCCAACCACGACCGCATCACCGAAATAGGCCTGATCGAGGTGAGCGGCGGCCGCCTGGTCGGCGAATGGTCATCGCTGGTCAATCCCGGCATGCGCATTCCGCCGCACATCCAGGCGCTGACCGGCATAACCAACGACATGGTGGCGCTGGCGCCAGGTTTTGCCGATCTCAGCGAGGCGCTTTATCGCCGCCTTGAAGGCAAACTGCTGGTGGCGCACAACGCACGCTTCGACTACGGCTTCCTGCGCAACGAATTTCAGCGTGCCGGCGTGCGCTACACCTCGCGCGTGCTGTGCACGGTCAAGCTTTCGCGACGGCTGTTCCCCCAGCACCAGCGCCACAACCTGGATACGCTGATGGCGCGCCACGGCATCAGCTGCGAAGCGCGCCACCGCGCGCTTGGCGACGCACGCGTGCTGTGGCAGCTCATGCAGCAGTGGCACCGCGAGCTGGACGCGGCAACAATCGCCGAAACCGTCGGCGCGCTTGTCAAAACCCCTACCGTACCCGCCGGGCTTCCCGATAACATCTACGACGGCATTCCCGAAACGCCGGGCGTCTATCTTTTCTACGGCGACAACGACGTCGTGCTGTATGTGGGCAAGAGCGTCAACCTGCGTTCGCGCGTGATGTCCCACTTCTCGGGCGACCACCGCGTGTCCAAGGACATGCGCATTGCGCGCGAAATCAGGCGAATCGACTGGATCGAGACCGCAGGCGAACTGGGTGCGCTGATCCGCGAATCGCAACTTATCAAGCAACTGTCCCCGGTGCACAATCTGCAGTTGCGCCGCAACACCGAATTATGTTCATGGCACTGGCGACCAGATGACGAAGGGCGCGCGCCCCAGCTCGCCACCGCGCGCGACCTCGAAGTCGCGCAGCTGGGCGATCTTTACGGCCTGTTCCGTTCGCGCCGCGGCGCCATCGAGGCATTGCGCGAGCTCGCGGCCGCGCACGAATTGTGTCCGGTACTGCTCGGACTGGAAAAAAGAAAAGCCGCGGGACCGTGCTTCGCACACCAGATCAGGCGCTGCCGCGGCGCATGCATCGGCGCCGAAAGCGAGCGGCAGCACGGCCTGCGCCTGGCGCAGGCATTTGCCGCGATGCGCATGCAGCCATGGCCATTCCGGGGCCGCGTCGGCATACGCGAAGCCGGCACCGGAACGCGGACCCCGGAAATGCACGTGCTCGACCGCTGGTGCTATCTCGGCACAATACGCTCCGAGCATGAGCTGCATGAACTGGCGGAAACCCGTCAGCAACCGGTGTTTGATCTCGACACCTACAAAATACTCACCCGCTTTTTCAGCAAGCCTCGCGGTGGCTACAGCGTGATCGAGCTGTACAGCGGTTAAATCGCGGCCCGCAGCGGGGATGCATGGCATATGACCTCTCAGGCATAATAGACCCGAAAGAATCGAGCGAACGCGATCATCGGCGGAGTTTCCGCAGACTCGATAAGCAGATTCCACAAAAATCAAGTGAGGAGCCCGTCATGAACAATATCCTGCGTTGTTTTACAGTCGCGCTGCTGGCTGCGCTGCCGGCAGTTTCCGTGCAGGCACAGAACTGGCCGGTGAAACCCGTGCGTTTCATCATCCCCTTTCCACCGGGCGGCCCCACCGACATCATGGGCAGGCTCGCCGCCGACATCCTGTCCAAGGCCTATGGCCAGCAATTCGTGCCCGACAACCGTGGCGGCGCAGGCGGCAATATTGGCTCCGACCTGTGCGCCAAGGCCGCCCCCGACGGCTATACCATATGCATGATGACTGCGGCCCAGGGCGTGTCGCCGGGAATCTACAAGAAACTGCCCTTCGATCCGGTCAAGGACTTCGCCCACGTCACACTGATGGCGACATTGCCCAGCATGCTCACCACGCATCCGGCGCTTCCGGTGAAGAACGTCAAGGACATCATCGCGCTCGCCAAGGCCAAGCCGGGACAGCTGTCGTACGCCTCCACCGGCAACGGCTCCAGTCCGCATATGCTGATGGAGCTGTTCAAGTACTTGAGCAAGACCGACATGGTGCATATCCCGTACAAGGGGCAGGCACCGGCGGTGGTTGACCAGCTCTCCGGCCAGGTGCAGCTCGCGTTCAATACCGCGATCGGGGTCATGGCGCATGTGCAGGCGGGCCGGCTCAAACCGATCGCGATCTCGACCAAGGAGCGCTTCCCGCCCATGCCTGAACTGCCCACCGTCGCCGAAGGCGGCCTGGCGGATTTTGACGGCTCGTCGTGGCAGGGCGTGGTGTTCCCTGCCGGCACGCCGCAGGACATCGTGAACAGGGCACATGCAACGCTGGCCAAGGAACTGACTTCGCCGGCCGGCAGGGACATGATGCTCAAGCGCGGTGGCATCGCGTCCGGCAACACGCCCGCCGAATTCGCCGCATACCTCAAAGCCGAGGTCGCGAAGTGGACCAAGGTGGCCAAGGCGGCCAATATCCAGGTCGACTGATGCAGCGCCGTCGCCTGCCGATGCCGTGAGGGTAACCCCGACCCCGCACGGCATCGCCCTTTATTTTCCGCCACTGCGCGCGGGTCACGGGCCGCTGGCGCTGGCCTTGTTCGGCGCACTGTGCATCGCCCTGCCCATGCTGGCGCTGCCGGCCCTGATTCCGCACGGCGGCGATGCGCATGGCCTGCTCGGGATTGCGCTGATCGGCACATTCATCGTGCCGTTCCCCGCATTTGGTGCGGCATTCATGGCGCTCGCCATATACACGCTCGCCAACTCTCTGAGCGTGGAGGCGGGTCCCGAAGGCGTCAGAACAGTGCGGCGCATGCTCGGGATTGCCCTGCGCCGTCGCACAATCGCCCGCGGCGACATTGCGGCAGTCGAACTGCGGGAGGTGCCCAGATACCGTAATGTACTGGGCGCGGGAACGCGTTTCGACCTGGTGGTGCGCGGCACGGGTCGGCCCAGGCGCGAAGTGGTGGTGGCGGAAGACCTCGAAAGCGAGGTCGCCGCAGAGCAGACCCGGGCGCTGATCGCGCGGCACGCCGGGCTGCCCATGAACTGACAACACAATCGGAGGCACGGACTTGACGGACAAAGCAGCGGAAATCGAAGCGCGCCTGGACCTTACCGCAGCCCTGCGCTGGGCAGCGCGTCTCGGACTGGGTGAAGGCATCTGCAATCACTTCAGCCTGGAGTTGCCTGGCCGCAGCGGCCTGTTCCTGATCAATCCCCAGGGCCTTCACTGGTCGGAAGTAACGCCGGCCGACCTGGTTGTGGTCAATGCCCACGGCAGCAAGGTCGAGGGCAGGCATAGCGTGGAACCCACTGCCTTTTTCATCCACGGCGCCGCCCATCGCGGCAGTCCCATGGCGAAATGCGTACTGCACACTCACATGCCCTACACCACCGCACTCACCGTGGTTCAAGGTGGCAGGCTGGAATGGGCCAGCCAGACCTCGCTCAAGTTCCGCGGGCGCGTAGCCTACGACGACAACTACAACGGATTGGCCCTGGACGAGGCCGAGGGCGAGCGCCTGTGTGCCGGTCTCGCCGGTGCGGAAATCCTGTTCCTCGCCAATCACGGCGTGATCGTCACCGGCCCCACGGTGGCCGCTGCATTCGACGACCTTTATTACCTGGAGCGGGCGTGCATGCTGCAGGTGCTCGGACAGGGTACCGGCAAAGCGCTGAAAATCGTGCCGGAGAAGATCGCCGAACTGACGGCCCGTCAGATGGCCGGGGAAAACCAGCAGGCCGAGCTGCACCTCAAGGCGCTGCGGCGCATGCTCGACCGCGATGAACCGGGCTGGTCCAGGCTGGACTGAAGGCGGCAGCGGACCGGCTGCGGCCAGGGGCGCAAGCCCCGCGCGCCATCAGTGGAAGACGACGGGCGTGTTCAGCAGGATGTCGAAGTTGCCCAGGAATTCATCGATGTGCTCAACCGACGCATCCTCGGCGATCACGCTTTTCATGGATACAGCGAATTTCTCCGCGACATCGCCGCGGAAAAACGTGCCGCGGGCGGCATGCTTGTCGACCAGCTCGAAGCCGTTTCCGGCCGGATACTCGACCACATAATAATTGTCGCTGTTGTAAACGATGTTCATATGCCCGCGGCCTCCATGATTCTCAAATTCCGCCAGAAAGCGGACTCAGAGGGAATATGAGGCGGTTTGCGGGAATTTCAAGCCTTGCGCCGGAGCTGGCTGAATGCGATGCCGCACAGGATCAGTGCCAGCCCGGCGTAGGCCTCGACGCCGGGATGCTCGCCCAGCAGCGTGACGCCCAGAAACACCGCGACGGCAGGGCTCAGGTAATTGACCAGCGACATGAATGTCGGCCCGGCTGAGCCGATCAGCTTGAAATAGCACAGGGTGGCAAAGGCCGTCGGCCCTATGCCCAGCCACACGACCGCCGCCACTGAAGACAGAGAGGGCTGCAGCGTCCATGGGCGGTCAAGCAGCAATTCCAGCGGCAGCATCACCGCGCTCGCCACCAGCAGGGTGCCGGCGGAGGCCACCAGTACGTCGCCCTTGACCTTGAGCCGGGCCAATACGCTGTTTCCCGCATAACACAGGGCGCCGCTCAGCACCGCCATTTGCGAAACCACCTGCAGTGACGAGCCGCCAAAACCGGCCAACGCCGCCGGTCCGATCAACAGCACGATGCCGCAGAAACCCAGCGCGAATCCGCCCACGCGGTTGCGCGTCATGTGCTCGCCCTGCACCAGGAAATGCGCGAGCACCAGCGTAGCCAGAGGCATGGCGGCCATCAGGATGCCGGCAAGCGCGCTGTCCACCGTTTTCTGCCCCCAGGTAATCAGGTAGAACGGCACGCAGTTGCCGAGCAGTGCAAGCATGGTATAGGGAATCCATTCCCGTCCCGGCCTCGGCAGTCTTTTGCCGAGCGCATACACGACCAGCACCAGTATCACCGCCCCGATCACGAGGCGGCCGGCGACCACTGTCGCAGGCGGCACACTCGCCACGCCCAGCTTGTTGAACATGAACGATGAACCCCACATTGCGACGAGCGCAAGCAGGAGCAACCAGTCTTTCAGGCTACGAGAGGGCATAAGGAAAATATGGTGATTGCAACCTTCGGCTGGCCGGAGCGGGCATTTTACCGGCGCTTATTAGCGGCTTTTCGTGCAAGCATACACGATGGGCCCCCTGCCGACATTCGTGATGCCGGTAGTATCATTGCGCAAACCGTATCGGAAGCTTCGGATGCGAGTAACCCGGTTTTGTGCCGCAACCCTCGCGGCAGGCGCATGCCTGCTGCCGGCAGTGCTGCCCGCGCAGGAAGGGGTTCCGCCTGCGCCGCCGGGACGCATATCGAGTCCGGCTGCGATACCCAATGCCGAACTGCTCGCCCTTCTGCGCAAGGGCGGCCTGGTGATCTACTTCCGTCATACTTCGACCGATTTCAGCCGTGATGACTCGAAGTCGCGCGGCGATGACGATTGCGCCAACCAGCGCCCGCTCACAGACAGGGGACGCGAAGAAGCGCGCGCCATCGGCGCCGCCATGCGCGAACTGGGCATCCCGACGGGAAAAATCCTGGCCAGCCCGCGCTGCCGCACGGTGGAAACCGCCGGTCTTGCATTCGGCGGCGGCGAGAAAACACATGCGGTGCGCGGCGGACCGCCTGGCGCGAAAAATCCGGACCGTTATGCGGAACTGAAAAAATTGCTGGCGACGTCGCCAGCACCCGGTACCAACCTCGTCATCGCCAGCCATGGCAATCCATTCTATGCGGTGGCCGGGCCGCCCTACCTCGCGGAGGGCGAAGCGGCAGTGCTGCGCCCGGCAGGCGGGGATTTCGCGGTCATCGGCCGGGTGCGGCATGACGGCTGGCGCGCACTAGCACAGTGAATTGCGTCATCCTGCAGCCTGCAAATCGACCGCCCGTGCGCGCAACGTCGCGTCCTTGCGCAGCACGGCCTTCGCCACCTTGTGCGTCGGCGTGTGCGGCAGCTGTTCCGTGAACAGCACGTAGCGCGGCACCTTCATCGGTGCCAGCCGATCACGGCACCATTGCGCGATATCCTCAGCAGTCGCGCTGTGTCCGGGCTTGAGCACCACCGCAACCAGAATCTCGTCTTCACCCAGTTCCGCGGGCACCGGGATTGCTGCTGCCTCGTGCACTGCGGGATGTGCGCCGATCACGCGGTCGAGTTCGGCGCCGGCAATGTTCTCGCCGCGGCGGCGGATGATGTCTTTCTTGCGCGTGACGAAAAAGAAATAGCCGTCCGCATCGCGCCTTACCAGGTCACCCGTGAGAAACCAGCCGTCGCGGAATGCCGCCGCAGTCTGCTCGGGGTCACGGAAATAGCCCTGCATGATGATGGGGGTCTTGACGATGAGCTCTCCCTCCGCGCCCACACCCACGTCGCGCCCCTCGTCATCCACGACGCGGCACTGCGCCCATGGCCGCTGCGGGTCGGGATGGCGGCCGATCGGCCCCATGCTGCCTTTTTTCTGCGGGCCCTCGAACGGATTGCAGGTCACGCCCGGAATCTCCGTCATGCCGTAGCCGCCGATCAGGTGCGGGATGCCAAACTCGTTGCGGAAGCAATCGATGACGCTTTCGCGCGCGCCGTAGAGCTTGCGTATGCCGTGGCCGGGACGAAACTCGCTGCGCGGACGGTTCTTGAGGATGGTGCCGATGGCTTCGATGATGTTGACTTCGGTGACGCCGTGGTCGAGCGCCGTCTGCCAGAACGTCGACGCGGAAAAGCGGCCGACGATCAGCATGCTGCAGCCTGCCGCCAGGGTGCCGGCAACCGAATAGAACATGGCGTTGATGTGAAACAGCGGCAGCACGATCATCACGCGGTCATCGTCCTGCAGGTAGACGCGCTGCACGAAGGCCTCACCGCCGGTGACGAAGCTTTTCTGGCTGTGCATCGCGCCCTTGGGAAAGCCCGTGGTACCCGAGGTGTAGACGATGAGGCAGGTGTCGTCGGCAGCGCCCGCGGGCAGCGTGCCTTGCGGCGCGTCCGCAATGAGGTCGGCGAGCAGCGGCGCGTCGTGCCGCTGCGCGTCGAGCAGCACGAACCACGGCTCGGTGCCGAGGCCCTTGCACGCCTCGCGCGCCGTGTCGAGCGCGTCGCTGCCGGCTGCCACGCCGCTCACTTGCGCATGGTGCAGCACGTAGCGTGCCTCTTCGACACCGAATTCGGGATTGACCGGCACCATGATGGCGCCGATGCGCGCCAGCGCGAACAACATGATGATGTGCCCATCGCTGTTTCGCGCCATCACGCCGACGCGATCGCCCCTGGCGATGCCGCGCGCGGCCAGCACGCGGGCCGCCCTGTCCGCCGCGTCGGCAAACTCGCGCCAGTTCCAGGTTCTGCCGTTGTACAGCATGAACGGGCGCCGCGGATCGCGCTGTGCGCGGCTTTCCAGTGCACCGCACAGCGTGTAATCGTGATCGGGATAGAGCCTCAGGACTTCGAGCGGTTTTTTCATTATGTCGGCGGCAACGATGCAATGTGGATGTCGTGTGCGGAGAATTCTGACATACAATCGCCCTCAACACCTTTGACCAGAGTCCGCAAAATGAACCTCTTTGCTCCGCCGCAACTCATCACGCCGGAAATCTTTGCCGAGCTGCCGCAAAAATTCCGGCGCAGTGATGCGCCCGCCGAGCGCGTGGCCGCCGGACGCGGCGCGCCGCCGGGCGGCTGCTTCCTCGAGGGCCCTTCCTTCGACCGCGCCGGCAACCTCTACGTGACCGACATCCCCTACGGCCGCATTTTCCGCATCTCGCCTAAGGCCGAGTGGGAACTGGTGATCGAATATGACGGTGAGCCCAACGGACTGAAAATCCACAGGGACGGGCGTATTTTCGTCACCGACCACAAGCGCGGCCTGCTGCTGCTCGACGCGCAGCGCGGCAGCGTCGCACCGCTCATCGAACGCCATAACCTGCAGCACTTCAAGGGACTCAACGACCTGTTCTTCGCCAGCAATGGCGATCTTTATTTCACCGACCAGGGGCAGACCGGGCTGCAGGACCCCAGCGGCCGCGTCTACCGGCTGCGGGCGAACGGGACGCTGGAAGTCATCGCCGACAACATTCCCAGTCCGAACGGCCTGGTGCTCAACAAGGCCGAGAACATCGTTTATGTCGGCGTCACCCGCGCCAATGCGGTATGGCGCCTGCCCCTGCTGCCGGATGGCACGGTATCGCGCATGGGCGTGTTCATCCAACTGTCAGGCGGGCGCGGTCCGGACGGCATGGCGATAGACGAGAACGACGGCCTGGCCGTGGCGCATCCCGACATGGGCGCAGTGTGGATATTCAACCATCGCGGCGAGCCCCTGTATCGCATCCAGTCGCCGAAAAGCGAAGTCGTCACCAATTGCGCCTATGGCGGCACCGACCGCAAAACGCTGTACATCGTCGATTCGGAAGGCGGCTGCATCCACGCCGCCAAGCTGCCGACCGCCGGACGCGCGATGTATTCGCACGCTTAGTACTGCTACTGGAACTTGAGCGCCGCCGGCGAAATCAGCACGCCGAAGTGCTCGCACCAGATCACCACGCTCTTGTAATCGGCCAGCCTGAGTCCCGCGGGCACGGCGTAGTTCTGACTGCCCCTGAACGCCCGCAGGCGGCCGAGGTCGACGTACATGGCATCGGCAACCTTGGTCGAGGGCGTGACGTTGGGATCGGGAACCAGGTAGACATGAAACTTGGGGCCAGGCCCCACCTCGAAGTCGCCCTCCAGGTGCACCAGATCCTCGTACACCGTCACGCCGCCTTTGCCGTAATGGATGGGATCCGACGGGTTGGCATGGATGAACGCGCCTCTGGCCACCACTTTCCTGGCGGCCGTCTGCTCGACCTTTTCAGTGGCGACGATGTCGGCGAGGAAGATGTATGGATAAACGAAGATGCCCAGGGCGAAGCCTGCTGCAAGGCCCAGCAATCCGCCGATCACGAAAATGCCCATGGTCTTCGCCATGCACCCTCCTTCTTGCGGTCAGCAGTGAAACCCGTACGCTACGGCACCAGCAGGTCGATGAACTCGTTGACCGCCATCGCTTCCAGCCGCTGCTGGTCGAGGCAGGCCGTCATGATTTTCGCCTTCTGCCTGGCCGCGAACACCCGCGATACGTTCCTGTCGAATTTTTCCATCAGCAAGGGCACACCTTCCTGTCGACGGCGGCGATGGCCCAGCGGATAAATGACTTCCGACACCGGCGTGCTGCTGCCGTCCCTGAAGTGCACGCGTATGGAGTTTGAATTGGTGCGCTTGGCGGGGTTGTGGTAGTCGCGCTCGTACGGCGCGTACTCGGTGAGCTTCATTTTCGCGCGCAGCCTGTCGATGCGCGGATCGGCCGCGACGTCGTCCTCGTAGTCCCCGGCGGTGAGCTTGCCGAAGATCATGCCGATGGCAATCATGTACTGCATGCAATGATCGCGGTCGGCGAAGTTGTGCAGCGGGCCGCTCTTGTCGAGGATGACCATGGATGAATTATGGCAGCGCACGTCGATACGCTTGATGTCGTCCAGCCTGTCCCTGACCAGCGGATGCAGCGCGATCGCCGCCTCGACCGCGCTTTGCCCGTGGAAGGCGGTGGGGTAGGCAATCTTGAACAGCACGTTTTCCATGACGTAAGTGCCCAGCGGACGCTGGAAACGGAAAGGCCTGCCCTTGAACAGCACCTCGTAGAAACCCCAGGTTTTCGCGGTCAGGGCAGCCGGATAGCCCATTTCGCCCTTGACCGCCATCAGCGCCAGCCGCACGCCGCGGCTTGCGGCATCCGCAGCCGCCCACGATTTGCGCGGGCCGGTGTTGGGCTTGCGGCGGAATGCGGCCAGCGCGTGGCCGTCGAGCCAGGCATTGGATACCGCATTGATGATTTCCTCGCGCGTGCCGCCCAGCATCTTGGTGATGACGGCAGCGGTGGCGATCTTGCCAAGAATGCTGTGATCGAGCCCGACGGCGGTGAAGCCGTTGAGTATGGCCAGCCCGCCCATGATTTCATAAGTCTTGACCGCCGCCTCCAGCACTTCGCGCACCTTCAGCGGCCGTCTGCCCTGCGCCACCTGTGTGCGCGACAACCAGTCGGCGACCGCCAGCACACCACAAAAGGTGTCTGACGGGTGAATCACCGTCGCGCCGTAAAACGCGTCGTTATAGTCCAGCCAGCGGATCAGCGTGCCGATGTTGAAGGTCGCGCGCTCGGGATCGAGCAAGTATGGCGTGCCGGGCACCCGCGAACCGTTGGGCACCACGGTGCCCGGAACGACCGGTCCCAGCAGGCTGGTGCAGCCGGGATAGGCCAGCGCCTCGAAGCCGCAGCCCAGGCTGTCGATCAGGGCAAGGCGCGCGGTCTCCAGTGCAAGCGGGCTTTTGACCACGTAGCTGTCGGCATAATCGGCAATGTCGGCGATGACCTTGTCGGGTGCGGGGCGTTTGTTGGGAATGGCAGATGACATGATGATTTTATTGTGGGTGGACGGGCGGAATGGAAACAGGCTTGTTTCCGCCGCATTATAAGGCGCGTCGTCATCATGACCGGCGTGCGCCGGCGGCGCCTTCGCTGCGCGCAGCGGCATAATCATACTATCTATTTGTTTTTAAACAATATTTTTATAAAGCACTTGCCCGCGAGAGCATGCACCATGATCTGCCGGACAGCGCAGCAAATTGCGCCATTGTGATGCGCAATTGCCGATTGCCGTCAGTACGCAGCGCCTGCACAGCGCAGTCGCAATGGTGGCATGCTTCTTGTATGTTCTTTATATTGCTTCTTCGGGAGCAGGCTGCCTGCGCCGCCCGTGCCACACCGCGCGCATGCATGATGAACGACGACAATACTACGAGGAAACGAAGATGAGACTTACGACCCAACTGCTGAGCGCAGTCATCCTGGCGGTTTTAGCCGGCTCGGCCCTTGCGCAAACCTGGCCCAACCGCTCGGTACGCCTGATCAGCCCGTTCGCGCCGGGTGGCGGCGCCGACATTACTTCGCGCGCCGTGGCGCAAAAGCTTTCCCCGGCGCTGGGGCAGCAGGTAGTGGTGGACAACCGCGGCGGCGCTGGCGGCATGCTGGGCGTCGAACTCGCCGCCAAATCCCCGCCCGACGGCTACACCATCGTCATGGGCACCATAGGCCCCATCGCCATCAATCCCAGCCTGATCGGCAAGATGCCCTATGACCCGCTCAAGGATCTGGTGCCGATCTCGCAAGCCGCAGTCGCTGTCAATGTGCTGGTGGTGCATCCTTCCCTGCCGGCGAAATCGGTGAAGGAGTTCATCGCCATCGCCAAGGCGCGGCCGAACGACCTCAACTACGGCTCCTCGGGCTCGGGAGCGGCGGATCATCTCGCGGGCGAATTGTTCAACGCCATGGTCAAGGTCAAGATGGCGCATATTCCCTACAAAGGCGGCGCGCCAGCCATGCTCGACCTGGTTTCCGGAAATGTGCAGCTGGTGTTTTCGACGCTGTCGACCGCAACGGCAGCCATCGACAGCAAGAAGGTCCGCCCGCTGGCCGTGGCCGGCAGCAAACGCTTCGAGGGCATGCCCGAGCTGCCGACGATGTCCGAGGCCGGGCTCAAGGGGTTCGAGGTCAACAACTGGTACGGCCTGTTCGCGCCGGCAGGCACACCCAGGGACATCATCGCGCGACTCAATGCCGAAACCGTCAAGGCGCTGGCCATGCCCGACGTGAAAAAACGCCTGATGGATGCCGGCATCATCGCCACCTCGAGCTCGCCCGAGGGATTCGATGCCTACATCCGCGCCGAAACCGCCAAGTGGGGCAAGGTCATACGCGACGCCAACATCAAGGCCAACTGAATCAACGGATGAAAGCGGAACGGCGCCTTTGTGGCGCCGATGTATACATCCTTCATCCTTCCGCCTTCATCCTTTGTAACTCCCCATCACCCAGCGCGCAGCCTCGAACAACCTGCGGTCGTTGTAGCGTCTGGCGATCAACTGGGCGCCGATGGGCAGTCCGTTGGGGCCCCTGAACAGCGGCAGCGTCATGGCCGGCACGTGCACGCTGGTCCAGATGGCGCAAAACGCAGCGTTGCCGGTGGAATTCAGGCCGACCGGCGCCTCGCCCGCCGCGGACGGGGTGAGCAGCACATCGTAATCAGCGAACAGGTCATCCAGCATCAGTCGGCAGCGCTCGGCGAAAACCTTCGCGTCGCTGTATTTTTCGAAGCTGCACGACAACCCGTCCTTGAGTCGGTTGTTGCGCAGCGTTTCGCTGATCATCTCCCAGTGATGATCGATCTCCCAGGCGCGGTTGCGCGCGAACTCGAAGCTCGATATCCAGCGGTGCGCGTCCTCGATGCGTGCGAACTCCTCGGGCAGTGCCGCCTCGCTCACCTGTGCGCCGGCCTTCGCCAGCGTTGCCGCGCATTCTTCCAGCAGGTGTTGCGTTTGCGGCTCGCACTGATTCCATATGGGCGTGCGGCAAAAACCGATGCGCGGCGCGGCAGCGGCAGCTGGAAGCGGCTCCGGCCTGATGCCGAGCAGCACGTCGCGGTACAGCACGATATCCTCGACCGAGCGCGCGATCAGGCCCAGCGTATCGAGCGATCCCGCCGCCTCCATCACGCCCGCGCAGCGCAGGTCGCCCCATGTCGGGCGGTAGCCCACGCAGCCGCAGAAGGCGGCAGGACGGATCGTGGAAGCCGTGGTCTGGGTGCCCACACCCAGCGGCACCATGCTGTCGCCGACGGCTGCGGCCGAACCGCTGGAAGAACCGCCGGGAGTGCGCTGGGGATCCATGGGATGCATGGTCTTGCCAGGATAACGGTTGGCAAACTCGGTGGTCACCGTCTTGCCCATGATGAGTCCGCCGGCACGGCGGGTGAGCGCAACACACGCCGCATCCACGCGCGGCCGGTGCCCTTTGTGGATGGGCGTGCCGTACTCGGTGGGCATGTCGCAAGTGTCGATGATGTCTTTCATCGCAACCGGCACGCCATGCAGCGGGCCCACGGTGCCACGGCGGTCGAGCGCGCGCGCCTGCTTGAGCACGAGATCCGCGTCCAGGTAATGCCATGCCTGGACCTGGGGTTCGCGCTCGGCGATGCGCTCGAGACAGGCCCGCGCAACCGCTTCGGCGGTGGTTTCGCCTGCGGCGATCGCCTGCACGATTTCGGTCGCGGTCAGTTGATGCAGAGGTTTTTTCGGCATGATGTCCCCGATATCGGAAAAATTACTCGGCCTTGATGCCGGCAGTCCTGACCAGCTTGCCCCACTTCGCAGCTTCGGCCCTGAGATACTTGGTAAATTCAGCCGGCGTGTCGCCTATGGGCTCCAGTCCGCCGCCTGCCAGCCGCTCTGTGGTGAGCGGCTCCTTGAGTACGGCGGCGATCTCGCGGTGCAGGCGGTCGATCACCGCGCGCGGCGTGCCTCGCGGCGCAACCACGCCGTTCCAGTTGTTGGCCTCGTAGCCCGCCACTCCCGCTTCCGCCAGCGTCGGCATCTCGGGAAACAGCGGCGTGCGCTTTCTGGTGCCGACACCGAGTGCGCGCAGGCGGCCCGCACGGATGTGCGGCTGCGCGGTAGTGAGGTTCGCCATCATCAGATTGAGCCGGCCGCCAACCAGGTCGGCGACCGCAGGGGCTCCGCCCTTGTACGGCACATGCACCACGTCCACGCCCGCCATGCTGTTGAACAGCGCCATCGCCAGGTGCCCGGCACCGCCGACGCCGCTGGAACCGTAATTGTATTTCCCTGGATTGGCCTTGAGCAGCGTTATCAGTTCCCTGGTCGATTTTGCCGGGACCGAGGGATGCACCACCAGCAGATTGCTGGACGCCGCGACATTGGTGACGGCGACAAAATCGCGCTCCAGGTCATAGGGCACCTTGGCATACAGCGCCGGATTGACAACGAGCGGCGGGGTCGCCATCAGTAGCGTGTAGCCGTCAGGCACCGCCTGGGCGACGATCTCGGTGCCGATCAGCGTGCCGGCACCGGTGCGGTTGTCGACCACGACCTGCTGTCCGAGGCGCTCGGACAGACGCGCGCCGACCAGGCGCGCAACGGTGTCGGTGGAGCCGCCGGCCGAATAAGGCACCACCAGGCGCAGGGGCTTGGCGGGATAATCTGCCGCACATGCAAGCGACGCGGCAATCGCCGCAATCACACCCGTCGTGAATCTGTAAATCGATCTGCAGTTCATTTTCCACACTCTCCCGCACAAAGGTTGAAAAACCCCTTCGGTAACACGGCGCCGGAATTATTGGCGTTGCGAACCCGGCTGCTCGTTCATGCCTGCAACTACTCGCTGCCCGCGCCGCTGCCGAGCTTGAGCCGTGGCATCTCGAAGCGGTCGGTGACCCGCGCGTAACCACCCTTGCCGGCAAGCCGGCCGATGGGATTGACACGGCCCACGTCAACATGGAAACGCTCGTTGACGACGTCATCGCGGTAATGGAAGTAGATGACCTCACCGAACACCACATGATAAGGCTTGTGGCCCAGTTCGATCATGCGGATGAGCCTGCACTCCATGGCCACAGGCGCTTCAACGATGCGCGGCGGCCGCACCCTGCGCGACGGCGCCGTGGTAAATCCCGCTTCGGCAAGTTCATTCACGCCCGGCGGATAGTCGATGGCGCACACGTTCATCTTGTCCTTGATTTCGTCGCTGACGATGTGCACCACGAATTCCGGCAGTTCCTGGATATTGCGCACCGTGTCCTTGGCCCCGCTCTCCTTGTCGCCCGCGGAAAACATGATCATGGGCGGCGGCGCACCGACGCAGTTGAAAAAACTGAAGGGCGCAGCGTTCGGTCCGCTGCTGCCGAGCGTGGTCACCAGCGCAATCGGCCGCGGCGTCACTGTGCCTACCATCAGCTTGTACTGGCTTTGCGCGTCGAGCGACGCGGCATCGAACTCGCTCACCGTATACTGACTCCGGATTGATTGCAGGGAATATTCATGGATTCTAGCTCATGAACAAGATTTAGTCGCCGACAAGAACCGAATGCCCGCGGTCAACCCCGAATACCGCGCTCGGCAACGCTACAGGCACCGTCCACAAGCAAAAACGGACAGAAAAAAACAGGGGCCCGTGGGCCCCTGTTCTAAAGCAAAACGGCGCGGCGCACGGCCGCCCCCATGATCAATCGGCGGTGATGTTCGCCGCCTTGATGACCTTGGCGTATTTATCGACTTCGCGTTTGAAGTAAGTCGCCAGTTCTTCCGGCGTGCTGCCCACCGGATCGCCGCCTTCCTTGCGAATGAACTCGTTCACGTCAGGCGCTTTGAGTGCCTTGATGATTTCGGCATTGAGCTTGGCTACGATATCCCTCGATGTGCCTTTCGGAAAAAACATCGCGTACCAGTTGTCTGACTCGAATTCCGGGTACAACGATTTCATCGTCGGCAGATCCGGGAATGCCTCTGCCCTCTTGGCCGTGGTAACCGCCAGCGCCCGCACCTTGCCCGACTTGATGAAAGGCTGCGCAGCCAGCGCCGTGGCAAATGAGAAATCGGTTTCGCCGCCGATTTGCGCCGCGATCGCCGGGCCGCCGCCTTTGTACGGGATAGGAGTGACCTTGACGCCGGCGAAGAGCTTGAGCATCTCGACCGAAAGGTGGCTGGTTGTGCCGCTGCCGTTATGGGCGGCGTTCATCTGGCCGCTTTTCTTGGCCAGCGCGATCAGTTCCTTCACGTTTTTTGCGGGCACGCTAGGGTGCACCACCAGTACCAGCGGTACCGACGAAATCCAGCTCACCGGAACAAGGTCGTTGACCGGATCGAATTTGATGCGCTTCGAATACAGCGTGATGTTGACCGCCAGCGACGCTGTCGTGAACAGAATGGTGGAGCCGTCACCGGGCGACTTCGCGACCAGTTCGGCGCCTATCAGGCCTGCCGCGCCCGGGCGATTGTCGACCAGAAAGTTCTGGCCCATGCTCTGCTGGAACTTCTGTGCCAGCAGGCGCCCCTGTATGTCGGTGCCGCCACCGGCGCCGAAGGGCACGATGATGCGCACCGGCTTGGACGGCCAGGCCTGGGCGCCCACCGTCGGGGCAGCGAGCAGCGCGCAAGCGGCAAATGCCGCGGCAGCGGTGCGTATGGCTGGGATTTGTTTCATGACTTTCCTCCAGTTGATTTTATCGAGTAATACACTGCTTCGACTCAGCCGCGGTACACAGGTTCCGGCTGGGCGAAAAAGGAATACAGCACGTGATACACCATCAGGTAATTGATCTGCTGGAAGCTCGCGTGCGATATCCCGGCCATAACCGTAAACTGCTTGTCGGGATTGGGCAAGCGCTTGAAAAACTCCAGCAGGTCATCCATGCCGGCAATGCCGTCGAACTGGCCGCGCATGACGATGGTGGGAGAGATGATTTTTTCGGGATCGACCACCGGCAGCCTGGCACACATGTCGAGATAGGTTCCGGTCGGCACCGAATTATCCAGGGCAAGGATGGCGTCGGCAAAGGCTTCGACCACCTTTTCCTCGGCGCAGCCCGGGTGATCGCGGTTGAAAATGCTGTGCACGAAGGCGCGGTCGATGGGCCGGCGCTTCATGCTCTGCCACTGCGGCAGCTTCTTGCGCCGTTCTTCCAGCGTAGGGCTGCCCTCCCCGGTCCACACGAAGGCATCGAGCGCCAGACGCTGCACGCGCTCGGGATGGCGCTGGGCGAACATCGCGGCGCGCAGCGCGCCCGATGAAATGCCGTACACCAGGAACTGCTTCACGCCGCGTGTCTTCATGATGTAGTCGGTCGCGGCGGCCAGATCGTCGGCGCCGTTGGCGATGTCAAAATAGATGTCGCGCTGCTTGTCCGAGCGGCCGTAGCCCTCCATGTCGACGCACCATGTGTCGTACCCCTGCTGTGCGAACCAGTCCATGGCTGAAGAATGCGGGCGGCCCGGCACCTGCAGGTCGAAAGTGGGCTGCGACGCCATGGACGAACCGTGCACGAACAGCACCGTGCCACGCTTGCCCTCGGGCTTGCCGGCAAATTTTTCCCACAGGAAAAGCCTGACGTCGCCTTTCCTGGTCCAGTGTTCCTGTCCGGTGATGCTTGTACTGGCGGCTGCCTGATCCATGGTGTTCCTTTTCGGGTTGCGCGGCGCTCCGGGCCGGAGGGGCCGGGCGAAAGGGGCATAAGTCTAGGATACGAACCGTCATGCGTCAAATGATGGACTCGCCGTCCGCCGGGTTTGGCGCGCCCGCTGCAGCAGCCTATAATTTCCGCCTTCCAGCCGCCGGCACCACCGCATAAGCCAGGCAAATCGGCATTGTCAGGCGCTCTTAACCTCAAGCCACCAATAAATACTCAGGCCCATAACCATGGATTTCAAAATTTCGGATGACCAGCGCGCTTTCGTCGACACCGTGCGCAAAGCCTGCCAGAAGGAATTCGCGCCGCGCGCCATCAAGTATCTCGACGGCACCTGGCCCGCGGAAAACATGCAGCGGCTGGCCGAACTCGGCGTGCTCGGCATGTCGGTGCCGCAGGAATACGGCGGCTCCGGACTGTCGATACTCGATACCGTGCTGGTGCTCGAGGAAATCGGCAAGGTGTGCTACGTGACTGCGATGGCGGCGCTGGGCGAGGTCGGGGTGCAGACGCGCATCATCGCCACCTACGCGCCAGAATCAATCAAACGCCAGATCCTGCCGCGTGTTGCTAGCGGCGAAGCCATACTCGCCATCTGCATGACCGAACCCGACGCCGGCACCGATGTGCCCAACTACCGCACCAATTGCGAGATCAAGGGCGACAAGGTGGTGCTCAGGGGCGTGAAGACGCTGATCTCGCGCGCCGACATCGCCGAAATGTTCGTGGTGTTCACGCGCGTCGACAACAAGCCGGGCGCCGCAGGCATCGGTTGCGTGCTGGTGCCGGGCGGCGTCAAGGGCCTCAGCGCCAAGGCGAGCTTTCACACCATGGGCGGCGAGTACCTGTCCGAGGTGGTGTTCGACGGCATCGAGCTGCCGCTGGAAAACCTGGTGATCCGCGACAACGGCATGAAGCGCCTGCTCAACGCCTTCAACACCCAGCGCTGCCTCAATCCCGCGATCTGCCTGGGGCTGGCCGAGGGTGCGCTGGAAGAAGCTGTGCGCTACATGCGCGACCGCTCCGCCTTCGGGCATCCCATCGGCGACTTCCAGGGCCTGCGCTGGAAAGTTGCCGACATGCTGATCGAGATCGAGGCCGCGCGCGGGCTGCTCTACCGCGCGGCGGTTTCCGGCGAGCAGTTCCCGGATCCCACGCTGGCGGCAATGGCCAAGATCTATACCAACGAGATGTCGATACGCGTGACTTCCGAAGCCATACAGATACACGGCGGCTACGGCTTCACCGATGAATTCGCGGTGTCGCGCTTTTTCCGCGGCACGCGCTATGGCAGCCTGGGCGGCGGCACCACCGAAACCCTGCGCAACATGGTGGGCCGCAAGCTGGTCGAGCAGATGGATTTGGCAACCGGCGTCTTCGGGTTGGGCATGTATTGACTGGAAAATTAATTAACTATTTGTTTTTAAATGATTTTTATCACCACACTGCATAGCAGGGAGAATCCATGAGCCACACCGAACAACGCAAGAGACTGCGCGCCATGCTGACCGGAACCCAATGCGTTTCACCGGCCAGCGTTTTTGATCCGCTGTCGGCACGCATCGCCGAAGCCGTGGGCTATGAGCTCGGCATCCTCGCCGGCTCGGTGGCCTCGAACACCACGCTCGCCGCGCCCGATCTCATCGTGCTCACGCTCACCGAGTTCGCCGAGCAGATCCGCCGCATCATGCGCGCCAGCAAACTCTCGCTGCTGGTCGACGCCGATCACGGCTATGGCAACGCGCTCAACGTGATGCGCACCGTGCAAGAACTCGAACACGCCGGCGTATCGGCGATGAGCATAGAGGACACCGCCCTGCCCATCCGCTTCGGCCAGCCGGAAGGTACCGACGAGCTCATCTCCACTGCAGAAATGATCGGCAAGCTCAAGGCCGCGGTCGCCGCGCGCAAGGATCCCGCCACCGTCATTGCCGGTCGCACCGCGGCGCTCAAGGCGGAAGATACCGCGCGCACCATCGAGCGCGTCAAAGCCTACGCCGCCTGCGGCGTGGACTGCATTTTCATCATCGGCGTGGAATCAATCGACCAGGTGAAAGCGGTGCACGAGGCGGCCAAGCTGCCGGTGATCGTCGGCTCGGCGCCGGCTTCGATCAAGCGCGAAGAGTTCGCCGCCGCCGGCGCGCGCATCCTGCTGCAGGGACACCAGCCGGTCGCGGCGGCGGCAAAAGCGCTGCGCGAAACCTACACCCATCTCTTCAATGGCGGCGCCGCGTCCGATCTCAAGGACAGGATCATTTCTGCCAAGGAAATGGACGCGCTGGTGGGCGGCGAAAACTACAAGAAATGGCAGAAAGATTATCTGCGCTGATGGTCGGTCGCGCCCGGCTCAGTACACCGGTTTCGGGCGGTAGTATTTATCGCGGTCGATGGATTTGACCTTGTAGTTTTCCACGCGGTTGCCCTTGAGCACATCAAGGGCAACTTCGACTCCCGCCTCGCCGCTTTTCCAAAGGCGGATGTAGAAATCGGCCTGGCCCCGCACCGGCTGGCCGCCGAAACCGACGATGATGTCGCCTGTCTTCAGACCGGCGTCATCGGCAGGACTTTCAGGAGAAACCCGCGTCACGATCAGGTTGCCCTGCACTTCCTGGGTATTGATGCCTATCCATGGCCGCGGCCTGGACGTCGATTTGCCGTTGGCGATGAAATCGCCCAGCACCGGCTTGAGAACATCGATGGGCACGAACATATTGCCGGGGATATTGCTGCTCGTTCCCATCGAATCGCCCACCACCAGCGAGCCGATGCCGAGCAGCTTGCCGTCACGGCTGAGCAATGCCGCACCCTGCCAGTTCACGGTCACCGGCGCGGTGTAGATCGCCTCGTCGAGCAAATATTCCCAGTAACCGACGAAGGGCCGTTTCGACACCACGTAGGCCGGAGCCACGCCGTCAAAGCCCACGATCAGCACCACATCACGGTCCGCAACACTGCCGGACTCGCCCAAATCGACGGGTTTCACCGGCAGCGGGGTGAGGGCCTTGAGCAGGCCCATGCCGGTAACGTTGTCATAGCCGACCACGGTCGCCGGGAAAACCCTGCCGTCAGCGGTAGAAAGCTCCACATTCTCGGCCTCGACAATCAGGTAGCCGATAGTCATTACCAGTCCGCTGGAATCGATGACCACGCCGGTGCCTTCGCGCTGCTGGCCCAGAGACCGCGAACTGCGCGCATCGGCAACCGCCTTGCTGCGTATCTTGACCACTGACAGCGCGTCGACGGTCAAGTCCTGCTGGGCGCGCGCGGGCGGCTTGGGCGCGGCATCCTGGGCAAAGGCAGGCATGGCGGCCAGCACCAGCGCGGCAAATGCCGTCAGGCAGGTCATGAACAGGACGCGCAAATCATGCCGACTCTGCCGGTATTGCAGGGTCTGCAGGCACATCAGACGTTTTTCCATGACAGCCTCTCTGTTGCGCAACGAATCCGGCGTCTGAAGTCCGGCCATCGCCCAATCGCCGGTACTACCGCCAGTCATTTGGTATTGACATATGCTACGACGATTCGTTGCGGTTGGTAAGTTCATTTTGGGCTGCCGCGCCGGCTTGCCGGGCGGACTGCGCCCCTCCGGGATCCCGGCTGATTCGCGCTACAATGCCGGCACAAGCTGTAAACAACGTCCGAGCGGGCGCGCGCCACACGATTGCCGCCTCCGGCCGGCACTCGAAATTCCTTTCGGGGACGGCGCATCAAGCCCGTGGACATCCACCATTCAGCGGGGTGCCGGCACGTTCGTATAACCGCGCAAGCCATGCGGCGCACATCGCATTCAGGCTTGCACTTTCAGGAGGCAAGGCATGGAACTGGGATTAAAAGGCAAGGTTGCCATCATCACCGGCGGCACCGAAGGCATAGGCAAGGCAGCGGCGCTCAAGTTCGCGCAGGAGGGCGCCAAGGTCGCCATCAGCGCGCGGCGCAAGGATGTTCTTGAAAAGGCTGCCGCGGAGATCGGCAAGACCGGTGCCGAGGTGCTGGCGGTCGCGGCCGACATGAGCAAGAGCGCCGACATCGAGCGCTTCATGAGAGCGGTGGTCGAGCGCTTCGGGCGCATCGATATCCTGGTCAACAACGCCGGCACTTCCGCCCGCGGCAAATTTCTGGAAGTCGACGACGCCACCTGGAGTTCGGATCTCGAGCTCAAGGTGTTCGGTGCAATCCGCTGCACGCGGCTGGCAGTGCCCCACATGAAAAAACAGGGCGGCGGGCGCATCATCAACATCACGATTTCCAGCGCCAAGCAGCCAGGCGCGGAATCCATGCCGACTTCGGTTTCGCGCGCGGCAGGGCTCGCCATCACCAAGGCCCTGTCCAAGGAATTCGCCGCCGACAACATACTGGTGAACACCGTCTGCATCGGCAAAATCAAGTCGGGACAGCACGAGCGCCGCTACACGCGCGACGGCATCAGCGCCGAGGAATATTATGCCAAGATGGCCAGGGACATCCCCATGAAGCGCGTCGGCGAGGCTGCGGAAGCGGCGAACGCCATCGTGTTTTTCGCATCCGATGCTGCGAGCTATATTACCGGGTCCAGCCTCAATCTCGACGGAGGCATTTCGGGGGTGTTATGAACAGACTCGCAATTGCGTTGCTGGCATTCTCCTTGTGGCCAATCACCGCCACCGCCCAGGGTTATCCCGCAAAATCGATACGCTTCATCGTGCCCTTCCCGCCCGGCGGCGGCAACGACACCATCGCCAGGCTGATCGGCCAGAAACTGACTGCTGCCACCGGCCAGCAGGTGCTGGTTGATAACCGGCCCGGCGCAGGCGGCGCCATCGGCGCGGAAGCGGCTGCCAAATCCCCCGCCGACGGCTACACCATGTTCCTTGCCGGCGTGGCCACCCACGGCATCAATCCCAATCTGCGCAGGAAAATCCCCTACGACCCGCTCAAGGATTTCGATGCGGTCAGCCTGATCGCCTCGGCACCGCTGCTGGTGGTGGTGCATCCCTCGCTGCCGATCAAGTCGGTGAAGCAACTGGTGGCGCTGGCAAAGGCCCGCCCGGGGCAGATCAATTACGCGTCCAACGGCGCAGGCGGCTCGTCTCATCTCGCAGTCGAGCTGTTCAACATGATGAGCGGCACCAAAATGACCCATATTCCCTACAAGGGACTGGCGCCGGCGCTCACCGATCTGCTGTCGGGCGAGGTGCAGGTCATGTTCAGCAGCGCGGTGGCCATGTTGCCCCAGGTCAAGGCCGGCAAGCTGCACGCCATCGCCATGACCGGCGCGCGCCGCTCCCCCGCCATCCCCGACATCCCCACGGTGGCCGAGGCCGGCGTGCCGGGCTATGAAACCGGGTCATGGTACGGCATCGTGGTACCGGCGGGCACGCCCAGGGTTGCCGTCGACCGCCTGAGCAGGGAAATCATCGCCATCGTGCGTTCTCCGGAAATAACCGACCGCCTCAACGACGAGGCCGTCATCCCGGTGGGCAACACGCCGGCAGAATTTACCGCACACATCAAAAACGAACTGGCGCGCTGGGCAAAGACGATCAAGCAGGCCGGCCTCGCGCTGGAATAAAGGCAAACACATGAATGCTCCCGACTGGGCGGCGCTGCGCCGCGAATTCCCGACCCTCGATAACTGGACCTACCTCGACGTCGCGCGCAAGACCCTGCCGCCGCGCTGCCAGGAGCAGGCGATGCAGGCGTACTGCCGCGATGTCTACGATAACGCCGGGGCCGATGCCTGGTCCGCGACTCATGTCGCCGAAACGCGCGTGGCGATGGCGCAGCTCCTCGGCGCCAAGCCCGCAGAGATCGCGTTCACCAAGAACACGACCGAGGGGCTCAACATTGCAGCGCACGCCTTTGATCTCAAGGCGGGCGACAACATCGTGCTCACCGACATGGAGCACGTGGCCAACATCTGGGTGTGGAAGCACTGGGAAAGCAGGGGCGTGGAAATCCGCTTTGCGCGCAACCGCGATGGCCGCCTGCCGCTGGAAGCGTTCCTGGAACAAATGGATGCCCGCACTCGGGTGGTGTCCACCGCCTACATTACATACGGCAACGGCTACCGCGTGAACCTGCCCGCGCTCGGGAAAGCCTGCCGGGAACGCGGCTGCCGCCTGGTTGTCGACGGCGTGCAGGCGGCGGGCATACTGGCGACACCGCTCGATGAACTCGGCGCCGACATCATCGCCATCGGCGGCCACAAGAACCTGTTCGGACTGACGGGATCCGGGCTGGTGTATTGCCGCGAGGAACTGGTGGATGAACTCAAAACGCCATTCCTCAAGGCCCCGGTCGCCAAAGGCTCCGCCACCGCGCGCGCCCATGTCAACAGCCAGTTCGATTACGTGCGCACCGCCCACCGCTTCGAAGGCGGCAATCCCAATTTCCTCGGCATCCGCGTATTGCGCAGCGGCGCGGAATTCATCCAGGCAGTTGGATTGCGGCACATCGAGAACCGCGTGCGCCAGCTCACCACGACCTGCCTGGAACTGCTGGCGAAGGCCGGACTGAAAACCCAAACGCCGCAGAACTGGGATGAGCGCGCGCACATCATCAATGTCATCGTGCCCGACGCGGCGGGGCTGATGGAACGGCTGCGCGAAAAGCACCGCATCGTCACCAACGTCAAGGACGATGCGCTGCGGCTGTCGATGAGCTTCTTCAACTGCGAAGCGGACCTGGAACGCGCCGTTCATGCTATCCGCAATGAACTGCCGGCGAAAAGCACGGCGGCGGCCTGACATCCCCCCGCAGCGCCAGCCGCAAACTAAAAGGGTTGCCCGCGGGCAACCCTTTTTTGTTGGTGCTGTTGAGAGGAGTCGAACCTCCGACCTACTGATTACGAATCAGTTGCTCTACCAACTGAGCTACAACAGCCGAATTACAGCAGCCGAATACAGCAACATATTCCGGAAGCGCGATTATACCGCCTGACGGGAACGGATGCGCACGATGATGTCGACACCCTCGGTCACCACGCCTTCCGGCAGTTCGGGCAGCCCTGAAACCGAAATGGCGGCGACATCGATATCGGTCAGTTCGCCGGTGTCGACATTGTAGAAATGGTGGTGGGGCGTGGTGGTCGGATCGTAGAACACCTTGCGCGGGTCGACGATGACTTCGCGTATCAGCTTCTTCTCGAGAAAAAGATTGAGCGTGTTGTAAACCGTCGCCTTGGACGTTTCGGAATTGCGCTCGTTGACGATGGCAAGAATCTGGTCGGCTGACAAATGCGCGCAACGCGAAAACAGCGCATGGGCAATTTCAATGCGCTGATGCGTGGGGCTGATGCCGTGTCCGCGCAGCACATTGGCGAGGTTGTCGCGGGTATAGGCAACCGGGGTGAGTGGGGTCACTGCCATGGGGTTTGATTTTAATTCAAGCTTTGGACTGTGTCTAATTCATTATTATTCAATCAATTAGCCCCACCTCAACTGAACAAATCTGGCGCACACGTTGGCCTTGCTACCGATCAGGGCTGCACAAGCGAGCCCCCTTCTCCCAGATGGCGGACAGCAACAGTTGCGCATCGGTACTGCAGAATCCCTTGATCTTACCCGTGCATAATGAGCAAATACAAGAGGTTATTTTTGTAATATATTGTTTTTAATAAATAATTTGTTTAGAATTCAATGCATGTTAACCGCAACCCGCCGTTCATTCCGGTTATCGGTCCGCTTGTCGGACCGTTTTGCCAGGGGGACGCCAGCGCAATTAGCATTCAATTCGTAAAAAGGGGGTCACGACATGAAATCCAATAATCAAGCGATGCCAGGCAGGCTCCGGAGGAATGCTGGCTTTACGCTCATTGAACTCATGATCGCCGTGGTGATTGTCGCCATACTTGCCGCGGTCGCCTACCCTTCGTACCAAGATCATTTGCGCAAAGGTCGCCGCGCGGCAGCCCAGGCGTTCATGATGGAAGTCGCCAATCGCGAACAACAATATCTGCTTGATGCACGCAGCTACACGACAGCACTCAGCGATCTAAAATTACTCCCAGTGCCCACGGAAGTTTCGCAGTTCTATACCGTGACCATTGCTGCCGCATCGCCACCACCGACCTACACCATAACGGCAACGCCAGTCGCAGGTTCTACCCAGGTATCAGATGGCGTGCTGACCCTCACCCACGAAGGCAGTAAAACGCGCAATGGCCAGCCGGGATGGTAATCGTGTTTGATAACCGATATCTTGTGAAGCACGATTCGGAAGCGTCCGTGGTCTGCAGCCAGTTTGTTGCAGGCCATACGCACGCGCGCGGCTTTACCCTGATCGAACTGCTGGTGGTCGTGACGGTGCTCGCGATCCTGCTCACGGTGGGTATACCCAGCTTCCGCGAAACCATCATTTCAAACCGCATCAAGAATGCCAGCTTCGACGTGTACTCGAGCCTGATTCAGGCTCGCAGCGAAGCGGTCACGCGCAACAACACCGTCACAATCACGCCAACGGATGCGAGCGACTGGGCAAAAGGCTGGACGGTAAGAGAAAACGCCGGCGGAACCATCGTGCGTCGCCAAAATGCCGCAGAGGGCATCACCATTACCGGCTCCCTGGCGAGCCTTACATTCAACGGCATGGGGCGATTGACCGTTACCACGGTCGGCCAGTTCACCGTCACGGCAACCAATGCCACTGATGCACAAAAGCGCTGCGTCATCATCGATCCCAGCGGACGGCCAGCCACAAAAACCGGAGCCTGTTCATGAATCGCGGCAAACATCATTTGATGGGGCATGGCGAGCATGGCGTTACCATGCTCGAAGTGCTGATCACCATAGTCATTCTGGCATTCGGGCTGCTTGGTGTCGCTGGTTTGCAGTCCCGGCTTCAGCTTGCGGAAATCGAGGCCTACCAAAGAGCACAGGCGGTTGTGCTGCTTCAGGAAATGGTGGACCGCCTGAATGCCAACCGCAAGAATTCAATTGCGTATGCCGGCACCACGGCCGGCACAGGTTCGAATGGTGACCTGGTTCAGGATTGCACCGGCAAGACCGGCGCCGACCTAGACCTGTGCGAGTGGCACAACGCGCTACTGGGCGCAAGCGAGGAAACATCAGGGGGCGCTCAAATCGGCGCCATGATAGGGGCGCGCGGCTGCATCACCAATCCCACGGTAACAGCGGTACTGCCCCGCGATTTTCTCGTTGCGGTGGTATGGCAGGGCGTAACGCCTACCCTGGCGCCAGCTTCCACCACCTGCGGCCAGGGCGCATATGGCGACGAGGCGACACGGCGCGCAGTCGTGGCGCGCGTCACCATCGGCTGCCTGCAGAATGACGCGGCAACTGGATTGTGCGTGACGCCATGAAACAAATCACAAATTTCAGCCGCACGCGCGCCAGCCTGCCCTCGGGGATGACCGGCCTGTCCCTGGTGGAATTAATGATCGCCATCACCATAGGCCTGCTGATCCTGGCCGGGGTGATCAGCGTGTTCGTCAATGCCAGCGGGGCACGCAACGAAATAGAACGCACCAGCCGCCAGATTGAAAATGGCCGCTATGCGCTCGAAGTACTCACGGACGACTTGCGGATGGCGGGATATTACGGCGAATTCAGCGTTGGCTCCGGCACACCGGGTGCCCTTCCGGATCCCTGCTCAGTCGACCCCGTTGTCTGGAGAACCGCGATGCCCTTGCACCTGCAGGGTTATGCCAGTGGCGCCACCATGCCAAGCTGTCTGCCGGGAACCGTGAAATCGGATTCCCCGGCTTTGGTCGTGCGACGGGTACGTGGTTGTATTGCCGGAGCAGCAGGTTGCGATGCCGTTGTAGCCGCCAAAGGTTATCTGCAGGTCGCGCTGTGCCCCACCGAGGCGAAAGAACCGACCACGCAATACGTGCTGGATGTGGGAAGTGGCACGTTCCCACTGCGACTCAAGGATTGCGGCGCGACCACAGCCAGTCTGCGCGAGTACCGTGTGCACATCTACTTCCTCAGCACCACGAACGGTGCAGGACAAAACATTCCAACCTTGAAGCGCATGGAGTTGTCCGGCAACACTTTCACCGAAACAGCGCTGGTTGAGGGCATAGAGCGATTGCATATCGAGTACGGCATTGATACCAATGGCGATGGTCTGCCGGACGTCTACCGGCCCAATCCGTCGAGCGCTCCATGCGCCGCTGCCCCCTGCACGGCGACAGAAGTATGGTCAAACTGGGCCAATGTGATGACGGCTCAACTGTTCGTCCTCGCGCGAAACATAGACCCCACGCCAGGCTACTCCGACACCAAGACCTATACCCTGGGTTCACTTAATGTTACCCCGGATGCCGCTTACCTGAACCACAGGAGGCATGTTTACACTTCGGTGGTGCGCATCATCAATCCCGCAGGCAGGAGAGACACGCCGTGAAAAGAATGAACGCGCAGCGCGGCGCGACGCTGGTCATCGCGCTGGTCATGCTGGTATTGCTCACGCTGTTCGCATTGAGCGCGCTCAACACCAGCACCAGCAACCTGAAAGTCGTGGGCAACATGCAGGCCCGCACCGAGGCCTTCAACGCTGCGCAGGAGGCGATCGAGAGCGTGATCAGCACACCCCTGTTCACCTCGAACCCGTCCAATGCCGTGGTCAACCCCTGCGGCTCCGCCAACACCCTGTGCATCGACAAGGATGGCAATGTCACACAGATTCTGGCGAATGCGCTCTACACCACCAAGATCACCGGCGCGCCTTACGACACGGTCAAACCCGCCTGCATCACCGTACGTCCGATCAGGTCCGACGAACTCGTGCTGACCAAGGCCGAGGACCTGGCCTGCGCCGTGGGACAGGCGCAGCAGTTCGGCGTCGGCGGCGCCACCAGTGGCGACTCGCTGTGCGCCAATTCGGTATGGCATATCACCGCGGAAACCACAGCGGTAACCAGCGGCGCGACATCAACCGTAACCCAGGGCATAGGCATACGCATCAGCACCGATGACATGGCCACATCCTGTTCGTAAACGTCAACGATCCGCATAAGAGAGCATGACCATGAAACGACCTTACCGCCTGTCGCTCAGCGTCGCCGTTGCTACGGCGCTCATCAGTGCCCCGCCTACCTTCGTCAGCGCCGAGGACATCGACCTGTTCGTCGGCAACGGACCAACTACTACCCAGAACCCCAACGTGCTGTTCATCCTTGACAACACCTCCAACTGGTCGGCGGCAAACCAGAACTGGCCCGGTACCGTAAAGCAGGGACAGTCCGAACTGCGGGCGCTGAAGAAAGTCATCGGCACCCTCAATGACAAGGTCAATGTCGGGCTGATGATGGTTACCGAAGGCTCGGTACTCAATAACAAGGGTGGCGGCTACGTTCGCTACCATATCCGACCCATGACCACCGCCGGCGTCAACGGCGCGACCACCAGTTACAAGCAGGCCCTGCAGGACCTGCTCGGCGATGAAACCTGCACCTACAATGCTGTTACCAATCTCAACAGCGTGAATGGCACACCCAACTGCATCTACGGCAACTTTGATAAAACCGAGGATCAGGTTCCTGCCTCCAACGGCAATTACAGCAACCTCATGTTCGAGGCATTCAAGTATTTCGGCGGCTGGACTTTCCCGGCGGACGCCAAAGCCAGCCCGCAGGTTGCCCCAAGCAACCCGCAGGGTCCGGCCGACTTCGGTCCCTTCCGTTACGCGGGCAACCTGGGCAATGCCGACTTCGTAAAGCGTCTCGATCCTGCGGCCTACAAGACGCAGTGGACCGAATATAACCAGCCCATAGGCGACGCCAATAACTGCGCCAATAATTACATCGTGTTTGTCGGCAATGGTTTCGTGAACCCCACCGAGGTTCCCACCGATAAAACCCTGATGGCCCGTGTACAAGGTGATACCACCCATCTGTCGATGCAGCAGTTCAGCACCACCACCACCACCTCGACTACGAACATTGGCTTTTGGTGCGGTTCCGCGAACAACCAGAATAACCGGAGGAATGCGTGCACCACCGACTTCAACAGCAACGCGGCAGCGGCTACGCTTAAAGCCAACAATCCAGCTGACTCCTACGCTTGCGTAGGCAACCAAATCGATGATGCGGCTTACTGCGTTTCACCGCTGCCCGGTGGCGCCAATGCGCGCAAGTTCACCGTGCAGGCGACAAAAACCGTCACCGCGACCGCGCCGACCGGTACCACGCTCGCCAATCCGACCAACCCGAACAACCCTGAAAACCTCCCTGACGAATGGGCCAAGTACCTGTTCACCACCGATGTCAATGCTGCGGTCGGGGTACAGAACATCAAAACTTACGCCGTGGACGTATTCAAGGACCAGCCCTCGGCAGCACAGAATTCCCTGCTGTTCAACATGGCTAAGAATGGCGGCGGCGAATCCCAGTATTTTCAGGCCAAGAACGAAAGTGAGCTCGAATTTGCGTTCAGCCGCATCCTCACTGAAATCCAGTCGGTGAACAGCGTGTTCGCCGCGGCCAGCCTTCCGGTCAGCGCCACCAACCGCGCCCAAAACGAGAACCAGGTGTTCTTCGGCATGTTCCGACCTGACGAGCAAGCGCGGCCGCGCTGGTACGGCAACCTCAAGCGCTACCAGATTGCCGAGTCCGGTACCCAGCTGATACTCGCCGGACAGGACGCGACGGTGAACGCCGTCAACAACACCACCGGCTTCTTCTTTGACTGCACCAAGAGTTTCTGGACCGTGGACAGCGGCACGTACTGGAATTTCTCGGGTGCGGCCGGCAATTGCCCCCTGCCGCCGACACCTCCGCCATCCAGCGTCTATTCCGACCTGCCTGACGGGTCGCTGGTCGAAAAGGGCGGGGCCGCACAGGTGCTGCGTAACAGCACACTCGCCAGCCGCAACATGCTGAGTTGCGCCAACGACGGGTCAAGCGTCAACTGCTCCAGCCTGGTCGGGTTCGCCGACGGCACCGCCTCCATCACGGCCGCCGCATTCGGCACGCCGGTGCTCACTGCAACCGAGCGCACGGCACTCATCAACTATACCCGCGGCCAGAACGTCAAGGACGAGAAGTCGGACGGCAATACCACGCAAACCCGCCCCACCATCCACGGCGACGTCGTGCATTCGCGGCCGCTGCCCGTCAACTACGGACTGTCAACCGACAAAAGCGGTACCAAGGTGGTCGTGTTCTACGGCACCAATGACGGCGTGCTGCGCGCAGTGAGCACCAATACCGGCCAAGAATTGTGGTCCTTCGTCGCGCCGGAACATCATTCCCGGCTCAAGCGGCTGTATGACAACAATCAGCTCATCGCCTTTCCCAATATCCTCGCGCAACATGCGGTCACACCGATGACGCCGGCCCCGGCGCGCAAGGATTACTTCTTTGACGGCACTGTAGGCCTGCTGCAGAGCACCGACAATTCCAAGATCTGGATTTTCCCCTCCATGCGTCGCGGTGGACGCATGCTCTATGCCTTTGACGTGTCACCCTCCGACCCGTCGAACCCGCAGCCACAGACCACTCCGATACTCAAGTGGCGCATCGGTTGCCCCAACCTGGACAACGATACCGGCTGCACCTCGGACATGAGCGATATCGGGCAGACCTGGTCGGTACCAAACGTCGCATTCATCAAGAATTTCAGCACCACGGTGCCGGTGATCGTGGTCGGCGGCGGTTATGACAATTGCGAAGACACCGATGCGAAAATCACCACCGAATGCGCTAGCGCCAAAGGCAAGAAGGTATACGTGCTGAACGCCGACACCGGCGCCGTCATCCGCAGCTTCAACACCGACCGCAGCGTTCCGTCGGATATCACGCTGGTTGATGCCGACTTTGACAGCTATGTCGACTACGCCTACGCCGCAGATGCCGGTGGCAATCTTTACCGCATCAGCCTCACTGGGGCAGACAAAGACGCCTGGTCAATCGCCAAGATTGCCAACACTGCGTCAACTGGTGGCCGCAAGTTCCTGTTCCCGCCCGCAGCACTGGCAGCCAAGGACTCTTCGGGCAATCCGGTGGTGTTTCTGACATTAGGATCCGGTGACCGCGAGCGTCCATTGCTGACCAATTACCCGGTTACCGCGCCCGTGACCAATCGTTTCTACATGCTTATGGACAAGTTCGCGGGAGGCGTGGTCGATCTCGATTCGGCTGAGCTTCAGGACAACACCGGTGTAACCAGCCCTGCATGCATTACTGAAGCTTCCACCGTGAAGGGCTGGCGGCTGGACATGCGCGGCGATCCGACGGGTCCTGCCCGAGTGGGCGAACAGGTGGTGACCAGTTCGCTGATTGCGCAGGGCAAGGTATTCTGGAACACCAGCCGCGCCACCTCCGCAGCTGCCGGAACGTGCGACTCCGATCTGGGTGAAGCACGCGGCTACAATGCCAGCCTGCTCTGCGGCAACCTGGTCAGCACCACTTATGCCGGAGGCGGCCTGCCAATCTCGCCGGTACTGGGATCGGTCACTCTGAATCCCAGCGGAAGGCAGGTGACGGTCTGTATCGGCTGTGCCAATGAGCCTGGCCAGACCAGCCCGTTCACGCCAGGGCAGATCAAGCCCGTCATTGCCCCCGTCCGCAAGCGTCTTTACTGGCAAAGATCGGGGGACAAATAAGTACGGCAAATCGCGGGGAATCAGGCCCGAAATTACGGTTGCCTCAAAGCCGGGATTTGCACCCCGGCTTTTTTATTGGCGGCTGATCCCACCGCGTCCACGACCGGACAGAAACCGCCCTGCTCTGGCTTGGTTTAAGCCAGGCTTTTCGGCAGTGGGAAGACCACTTTTTCCGCGATACCGTCGATCTGGGTCACGTTTTCGGCGCCAAGCCGGCGCAGCTTGTCGATGACCTCCCGCACCAGCACCTCGGGTGCCGAGGCCCCCGCAGTGATGCCGACTCTCTGCTTGCCGGCCACCCATGCAGGGTCGAGTTCGGAAGCATTGTCCACCATATATGCGGACACGCCCTGGTTCTGCGCGACCTCACGCAGGCGGTTGGAGTTCGAGCTGTTGGGCGAACCGACAACTATGACGACCTCACATTGCCGCGCCAGCGTCTTCACTGCATCCTGGCGGTTCTGCGTGGCATAACAGATATCGTCTTTCCTGGGACCGACGATGCTCGGGAAACGCTTGCGCAGCGCATTGATGGTCTGTTGGGCATCGTCTACCGACAGCGTGGTTTGCGTGACGAAGGCAAGATTGTCCTCGTCCCGCACCGCCAGTTGCGCCACATCCTCCGGGGTTTCCACCAGGTGCATGCCGCCTGCGCTCTGTCCCATGGTGCCCTCCACCTCGGGATGGCCGCGGTGGCCGATCATGATGATCTCCCTGCCCTGCCCGCGCTTCTTGGCGACTTCGACATGCACCTTGGTCACCAGCGGACAGGTTGCATCGAATACCTTGAGTTTGCGGGCTTCGGCTTCACGCCGCACCGCCTGCGAAACGCCGTGTGCGCTGAAGATCACCGTGCTGCCCGAAGGAACTTCGGCGAGTTCTTCGACGAACACCGCGCCCTTGGACTTCAAATCGGTAACCACGAACTTGTTGTGCACCACCTCGTGGCGCACGTAGATGGGCGCGCCATGCAGCGCCAGCGCGCGCTCGACGATTTCGATGGCGCGGTCGACGCCGGCACAGAAGCCGCGAGGATTGGCGAGAAATACTTGCATGGGCCGATTATACAGTGGGTATTAGCAACACTTATCGCAAGGTGATATAAGTGTCAATAAAATCAATATATTAATAAAACATCCTATGCTCCGACATCCACCGCATCACTCTTCGCGCGCGGACGGAAACCATCCCATATCAACAGCGCGGCACCGCAGGTAATCGCCGAATCGGCAACATTGAACGCCGGCCAGTGCCAGCCATAGGCATGAAAATCGAGGAAATCGACGACCGCCCCGAACAGGATGCGGTCAATGACATTGCCGAGAGCCCCAGCCAGTACCAGGCTCAGCGCAAGGCAAAACAGCGTCTGGCCCGGATGCTTGCGCAGCAGGTACACGATCCACGCTGACGCCGCGAACGCAATAACGATGAAAAACCAGCGCTGCCATCCTGCGGCATCGGACAGGAAACTGAAGGCGGCGCCCGGGTTGTACACCAGCACAAGATTGAAAAACGAAGTGACTTCGACGACTTTGTGAATCGTGAAGTTCTGCAGAATGAGATACTTGGTGATCTGATCGATCACCATGATCACGCCGCTCAACGCAAGCCAGCGGCCCATCAGGCGTGGGCGCGCGGTTCGCCCGCGCCAAACAGGTTGGACACGCAGCGACCGCACAGCTGGGGGTGCGCGGCATCGGCACCGACATCGGCACGATAATGCCAGCAGCGTTCGCATTTCGGGTGAGTACTTGCGGCGACCGCAATGCTCACCCCCGGCAGCGAGCTGGGCACTGCGCCCCCCGACACTGCCTGCATCACCCTTGCCTGCGAGGTGATGAACACGAACCGCAAATCGTCGCCGAACGAGCGCAGCAGTTTCGCATGCTCGCCGTCGGCATGCACCTCGACTTCCCCGGCGAGCGATGAGCCGATCTTGCCCGCCACCCGCAACTCCTCGAGCTTTTTCTGCACGTCTGACCTGAGCACGCGCAGCCTGGCCCAGCGCGCACGCAAGGCATCCGCATCGCGTGGCAGCGCGTGTTCATACCAGGTCTGCTCGAATACCGTGGTCTCGCCGTCCTGCAGCACCTCCCACACTTCCTGTGCGGTAAACGAGAGTATCGGTGCCAGCAGGCGCGTCAGGCTGTGGGTAATGTGATGCAGCGCATTTTGTGCGGAACGTCGCGCATGCGAAGCGGCGGGCGCGGTGTAGAGCCGGTCTTTGAGAATATCAAGATAGAACCCGCCGAGATCCTCGGAGCAGAAGGTCTGCAGCTTCTGCGCAACGAGATGAAATTCGTAGTTCCCGTAATGACCAGGTTCGGCAGTCTGTTTTGCCCCTGCTTCCGAGGGCACAAGCGTGCGCTGCAGATCGCTGGTCATCACCCAGGCATAGCGATCAATTTCCAGCCACTCATCGACCGGCAGCGCATCGCGGGCCATGTCGAAATCCGCCAGATTGGCAAGTAGAAAACGCAGCGTGTTGCGCATGCGCCGGTACGATTCCACCACGCGCTTGAGGATTTCCTTGGATATCGACAACTCTCCGGAATAGTCGGTGGAAGCGACCCACAGCCGCAGGATGTCGGCACCAAGCTCGCCCATCACCTGCTGCGGCACGACGACATTGCCTTTGGATTTGCTCATTTTTCGGCCCTGGCCGTCGACCACGAAGCCGTGGGTAAGCAGGCTCTTGTACGGCGGCACACCGTCTGTCATGCACGACACCAGCAGCGAGGAGTGAAACCAGCCGCGATGCTGGTCCGATCCTTCAAGATAAAGATCGGCGGGAAATGCAGACTCGTCCTTGTGCGAATTTCGCAGCACAGTGAAATGCGTCGATCCCGAGTCGAACCAGACGTCGAGCGTGTCCTTGATCTTCTCGTACGCCCCGGCATCCGCGCCGAGCACTTCCTCGGGCTGCAACGACTGCCAGGCCTCGATGCCACTTTGCTCAACGCGCTGCGCCACTATCTCGAGCAATTCCGGCGTGCGCGGGTGCAGTTCTCCGGTCTCCTTGTGAATGAAGAACGGCATCGGCACACCCCATTGGCGCTGTCGCGACAGCGTCCAGTCCGGCCGGTTGGCGATCATGCCGTGCAGCCGTGCCTGGCCCCAGGCAGGGAAAAACCGCGTTGCCTCCACGCCGCGCAGCGCGGTGGCGCGCAGGGTCTCCGCAGGCTTCACCCCGCGATAGCCAGGCACGCTTTCCATGCCGGCGAACCACTGCACGGTGGCGCGCAGGATCACCTTGGTCTTGTGCCGCCAGCAGTGCATATAGCTGTGGCGGTGTGCTTCTTCATGCAGCAGCGTGCCGGATTCCTTGAGCGTTGCCACGATCTTCGGATTTGCTTTCCAGATCATTTCGCCGCCGAACAACGGCAGCGTCGACACGTACTTGCCATTTCCCATCACGGGCGTGAGGATTTCATCGTCCCGCATGCCGTAGCGGCGGCACGAGCCGAAGTCTTCGACGCCGTACGCCGGCGCCGTGTGAACGATGCCGGTGCCGGTGTCCAGCGTCACATAGTCGCCGAGATAAACAGGGGACATGCGCTCATAAATGGGATGACGGAAATTGATGCCCTCGAGCCCCGCCCCCTTGCACTCGCCGATCACCTGGTGCCCGCCAAGCCCGTAACGCTGCAGGCACGCCTCGCGCAAATCGGCGGCGAGGATGAGCAACCCCCGCTCGGTGCGCACCAGGTTGTAGATGAATTCCGGATGCACGTTCAGCGCCTGGTTGGCGGGCAGCGTCCAGGGCGTGGTGGTCCAGATCACCGCGTAGCCGGCCTGCTCCGGCAGTCTGGACAGCCCAAATGCCTTGGCAACCTTATCCGGCTCAGCGAAGGGAAAACCGACATCGATGGCGCTGTCGGTAACGTCCTCATATTCCACCTCGGCCTCGGCCAGCGCCGAACCGCAGTCGAAACACCAGTTGACGGGTTTCAGGCCGCGGTAGACATAGCCTTTCTCGAGCAGCCTGCCGAGCGCGCGGATCTCGTCGGCCTCGTTCTTGTAAGCCATCGTCAGATAGGGATTGTCCCAGTCCCCCAGCACGCCAAGGCGGATGAAATCCTGCTTTTGGCGCTCGACCTGCTCTGCGGCGTAGGCTCGGCACAAGCGCTGCGTCTCCGCTGTCGGCAGATTCTTGCCGTGCTTTTTCTCGATCTGCACCTCGATCGGCATGCCGTGGCAATCCCAGCCCGGCACGTAGGGCGCATCGAAGCCGGACAGCGTCTTGCTCTTGACAATCATGTCCTTGAGGATCTTGTTGACGGCGTGGCCGATATGAATGTCGCCGTTGGCGTACGGCGGACCATCATGCAGGATGAATTTGGGACGCCCGCTGCTCGCCTTGCGAATGCGCGCATAGAGCTTGCGCTCATGCCAGCTTTTGAGCATCAGCGGCTCGCGCTTGGCAAGGTCGCCGCGCATCGGGAACGGCGTGTCCGGAAGGTTCAGGGTTTTCTTGTAGTCAGTCATTTGTTATTGCTTTATTTTATGTTGCCTTGCCTGTGTGTGCCCGCAGCCAGAAAGTAGCGCCTGGCATTTTGCGCATCCATGGCAATCTGCCGCGTCAGCGTGTCGAGGTCGGGGTATTTTTCCTCGTCACGGAATTTATGCAGGAAATCAACGCGCACCTGCCTGCCGTAAAGATCGCCCGCAAAATCGAACAGATGCACTTCCAGTACCGGCTGCCCCTGCTGCTTCACCGTCGGCCGTATGCCCAGACTGGCCACCCCGCGCCGCACCTCACCAGCGCCATCATGTAGTTCAACCGCAAAAATTCCGGTCAGTGGCGGCCGGTTGTGCTTCATTTGCACGTTGGCCGTCGGAAAACCCAGCTTGCGTCCCAGCTGGTCGCCGCGCACCACGCGTCCACTGATGCTGTAGGGCCGGCCGAGCAGCCGCCCGGCATGCGCAAGATCGCCCGCCGCTAGCGCGTCGCGCACCGCGGTGCTCGACACGCGCTCGCCGTCGAGCATGACGCTGGGCATTGCCGCCACTTCATAACCGCCACGGCCTGCCGCCTGCCTGAGCATGGTGAAATCGCCTGCGCGGCGCGCGCCGAAGCGGAAATCGTCGCCTACCTGCAGCCAGCGCACGCCCAGGCCACGCACCAGGATGGTGTCGATAAAATCCTGCGCCGTGATCTGCGCAAACGCATAGTTGAAGCGACAGACATGCACTTGCTCGACACCATGCGTTGCCAGCAGCGCCAGCTTCTCGCGCAATGAAGTCAGCCGCACCGGCGCCTGGTCCGGCGCAAAAAACTCGCGCGGATGCGGCTCAAAGGTCATGACGCACGCCGGCATGCTCAGACGCCCTGCGGCCTGCCGCAACCTGGCAAGCATGCCCTGGTGTCCGAGATGCACGCCGTCGAAGTTGCCGATGGTCAGCGCGATGGGGGTGTTCGCAGCAAGCGGGATGCTGCGCAGGATGCGCATGCCAAAACCAAGCTTAAAAGCTTGAATTGTAGCGTGTTTTACCGCGGACGGTCTAGGCGGTCAGTGCCTGCGGAAACGCCGTGTCGGCACTTTTCTGTGCTGCAGCATACACTTGGCCCAGCATGATGAGCGCCGGGCCATCGTCCAGATATGCCGTGGCCTGCGGCAGCGTGCCCAGCGTGCAGCCATGGCTGCGCTGCTGCGGCAGCGAGGCATTCTCTACCACCATGGCAGGCGTGGCTGGCTGCAGGCCGCGCGCGATCAGGGTATCGGCGATCAATTGTGCCTGGCCGGCGCCCATGTAGATGACCGCGGTGTCGGCGGCAAGCACGCTGGCCGCCCAGTCGTGTAACGACTCGCCCTCGCCTGCGCGCGGGGTGACGAATACGACATTGCGACTCAGCCCGCGCTGCGTGAGCGAGACGCCGACCGCCGCGCTCGCAGCCAGCGCTGAAGTCACGCCGGGCACGATTTCGCAGGCAATGCCTGCCGCCTGCAGCGCCGTGATCTCCTCCTGCGCACGGCCAAACAGCATGGGATCGCCGCCTTTCAGCCGCACCACGGTGTTGTGCTTTTGCGCGGCGTCGACCAGGCGCTTGTTGATGAAACGCTGCGCGGTCGATTGTCTGCCGCAGCGCTTGCCCACTGCAATTTTTTCGGCGTGCGCTGCAAGCGCAACGGTCTCGGGATGGACCAGGGCATCGTAGAACACGATATCGGCGCGCCTGAGAACATCCGCAGCGCGCAGGGTAATCAGGTCAGGTGCGCCGGGGCCCGCACCGACCAGCCACACTTTGCCGTGCGTTCGACTCATGGCCTCTCCATGCCGTCAGGCGACGCCAGCGCACGGCGGCGAAACAGCGGCTGTGAGCGCTCGACCGAGGTCTGATAGGCCTCGCTGAAATCACCGAATGCCGACAACGCGGACTGCATGTCCCCGCTTTCGCGCAGCGCGAACGCATCGAAGCCGCAGCGCGCAAGGTAAAACAGCTGGTCGCGCTGCACGTCGCCGATCGCGCGCAGTTCGCCGCGCCACCGGTAGCGTTCGCGCAGCAGCCTTGCGATGGAATAGCCGCGGCCGTCGGTGAACTGCGGAAAGTTCACCGCCACCACGCCGAAATGGGGCAGATCGTCGGAGATCAGCGCCGGCTCCTCGTTGCTGTCCAGCCACACGCCCAGGCGCCCGCTGCGCGACAGCAGGGCATCGCGCTGCTCCAGCCAGGTGACGAGCGGCACGATGACATCGCCGCTCGGCGGGATGCCGGGCTGGCTGCCGTCGGCGGCAGGCTCAAGCAGCTGCCAGGGATCGACCGCGGGGTGCCGGTTCTTGATGAGCTGTGCCATACACATGGTCCTTGAAGGGTTCGATGCCAATGCGCCGCACGACATCGACGAAGCGTTCCGCCTCGCTGTCGCGGCGCGCCAGGTACAGTTCGATCAGCTTTTCGATGACATCCGGGACTTCCGCCTGCGACACCGAGGGGCCAAGCACCTTGCCCAGCGACGCCTCGTTGCCCTGGGCGCCGCCGATGGAAATCTGGTAGTACTCCTGGCCCTGCTTGTCCACGCCGAGTATGCCGATGTGGCCGATATGGTGATGGCCGCAGGAATTCATGCAGCCCGAGATGTTGAGGTCGAGCTCGCCGATGTCATGCTGGTAATCCAGGTCGTCGAAGCGGCGCTGAATCGCCTCCGCCACTGGAATCGACTTGGCATTGGCGAGCGAGCAGAAGTCGCCGCCCGGACAGGCAATGATATTGGTGATGAGACCGATGTTGGGCGTGGCCAGGCCCAGCACCCTGGCCTCCTGCCAGAGACTGAACAGGTCGTTCTGGCGCACGTCCGAAAGAATCAGATTCTGCTCGTGCGACACGCGCAGTTCGCCGAAGCTGTAGCGGTCCGCCAGATCGGCCACCGCGTCCATCTGCGCTGCGCTGGCGTCGCCCGGTGCCCCCCCGGTTTTCTTGAGCGACAGCGTGACCGCGGCATAGCCCGCGACTTTGTGGGGATGGACATTGCGCCTGGCCCAGTTGGCAAAACCGTTGTCCCTGGCCAGCGCCAGGGTGTAGCCCGCTTCGAGCGCATCCAGCTTGCGGTATTGCGGACGGGTAAAACGGCGTTCGACACGCTGTATTTCCTCCGGGGTCAGCGTCGCCGGTCCGTCCTTGAGATGGGCCCACTCCTCCTCCACCTTGTTGCGGAATGCCTCCGGCGTGAGTTGCTTGACCAGGATCTTGATACGCGCCTTGTACTTGTTGTCGCGCCGGCCGTAGCGGTTGTAGACGCGCAGGATGGCGTCAAGGTATGTAAGGAGGTGGCGCCACGGCAGGAACTCGCGAATCACCGCGCCGATGATGGGCGTGCGGCCCAGGCCACCGCCGACCAGCACCCGGAACCCGGCATTGCCCGCCTGGTCGCGGCGCGCCTGCAATCCGATGTCGTGCACCTGCACGGCAGCGCGGTCCTGTTCCGCGCCGCTGACCGCGATCTTGAACTTGCGCGGCAGATAGGCGAACTCGGGATGCAAAGTCGACCACTGGCGGATCAGTTCGCACCACACCAGGGGATCGACGATTTCGTCGGGGGTGATGCCGGCGAAATGATCGGTGGTGGTATTGCGGATGCAGTTGCCGCTGGTCTGGATGGCGTGCATTTGCACTGTCGCCAGATGGGCCAGGATCTCCGGCACGTCCTCCAGCCGTGGCCAGTTGAACTGGATGTTCTGGCGGGTACTGAAGTGGCCATACCCTCTGTCCCAGGTGCGTGCGATGTAAGCAAGCGCTCGCAACTGGCGTGAAGACAGCAGACCATATGGTATCGCGACCCGCAGCATGGGCGCATATCTCTGAATATAAAGACCATTTTGCAAGCGCAGCGGGCGAAACTCGTCTTCCGACAGTGTGCCGGCAAGGAAGCGCCGGGTCTGGTCCCGATACTGGGCCACCCGCTCATCCACGATCCGCTGGTCAATTTCGTCGTAAACGTACACCCCGCACCTCGCTTAACTTCTTGACGCGCATGGTAGCAATGCTCATTTAGAACACAAAAGAATATTATGTTAGAATTTAAGAACTATTTATTATTTAAACTTAAGCCCATGAAATTGCAGCAATTACGTTATTTGCGTGAAGTCGCGCAGCGCAACCTCAACGTATCGGAAGCCGCCGAAGCACTGCATACCTCCCAGCCAGGGATCAGCAAGCAGATCCGGCTACTGGAAGATGAACTGGGAGTGCAAATTCTGGTACGCCATGGCAAGCGCGTGGTGGACATCACCGAACCAGGGCGACTGATCATTAAGATTGCCGACAGAATGCTGCAGGATGCCGACAATTTAAAGAAAGTTGGCCGGGAATTCGCCGCAGAAGACAGCGGTTCGCTGACCATCGCCACTACCCACACTCAGGCGCGTTATGCCCTGCCGCCCATTATTCAGCGCTTTATCCAGCGCTATCCTGCGGTGCGGCTCTCACTGCGTGAAGGCAGTCCACAGCAAATCGCCGAACTGATGGGCGAAGGCGCAGCCGACATCGCAATCGTAACCGAGGCCGACCAGCTGTTCGCCGACCTGATCACACTCCCCTGTTACCAATGGAACCGCTGCGTGATCACGCCACTCAGACATCCGCTGCTCAAGGAAAAGCGCATTACGCTGGAAACCGTTGCGCGCCACCCTATCGTCACCTATGACTTCGCATTCACTACTGATTCGCCGATCCGCCGCGCCTTCGACGCCCGCAACATACGACCCAACATCGCCTTGACGGCAATCGATGCCGACGTGATCAAGGCCTACGTGGAGCTGGGGCTGGGCGTGGGCATACTCGCCAAGATGGCGTTCGATCCGGCGCGCGATCACGGTCTGCGGCTGATCGATGCCAGCCATCTTTTCGAACCCAGCACCACCCGCATCGCCGTGCGCCGCAACGCCTATCTGCGCGGCTATGTTTACGACTTCATCGAAATGTTCGCGCCGCAACTGACGCGGGCGATGGTGGAAAAAACCATGCGCGGCACCGGCACGGACTACGAGTTGTAGCCGTCAGCGCGCCAGCGCGCGGCGTGTCAGGTAAGACAGCAGATCAACGCCCGCCACCAGCATGATCATCGCGATCAGCACCGAGCTCGTCTCGCTCATCTGGAACAAGCCCATGTGAAACGCCAGCATTTGACCGAGGCCGCCGGCGCCGACCACGCCCAGCACTGCCGCTGCGCGGATATTGTTCTCCCAGCGGTACAGGGAATAGGACAGGATTTGCGGCAACACCGCGGGCAGGGTCGCATACAGGAAAATCCGCCCCTCGGGCACGCCCTGCACGCGCAGCGCCATTGCGGGGCCCGGCACAGCATTTTCAATCGCTTCAGCGAACAGGCGTCCGAGTACTCCCGTGGTATGCAGTGCCAGCGCAAGGGTTCCCGCGAACGGGCCCAGGCCCGCGGCAATCAGCAGCAGGGCCGCCCAGGCAAGTTCCGGGACCGATCGCAGCGCATTGAGCAGCAGCCGCATGGGCGCGCGCAGCAACCCCCTGTCGTCGGGGTGGCCACGGCTTGCCGGCAGCGCGAACGCAAGCCCCGCTACCGCCGCGAGCAGCGTGCCCAGAGCCGACATCGCCAGTGTCTCGGCGCTCGCCACGGCGAGGCGCAAGAGAAAACCCGTCTCGACCGAGGGCGTCAGCAGTTCGGCGACAAAGCGTCCCATCTTACGCGCGGCATCGAGCGAAACGAAGCGGCCCCACTGCAGATCCAGCGTGGCAAAGCTGGCCAGGGTCAGCACCAATATGCTGAGCATCACCCAGCAGGCCGCGCAGCGTGCGTGAAACAGCGGCGGTGGCAGCTTGTACGGACGGTTCGCCGCCAGCAGCGTGCGCGGTTCCTGAGCGCTCATGCCAGCACCTGGCGCAGTTTCGCGCTCGCCCAATCGGCCAGCCAGACAAGCGCAATGAACACCAGCAGTATGGTGCTGACCTCGGCGCCGTTGAACATTTTCAGCGAAGTGATGAGTTGCTGGCCAAGCCCGCCGGCGCCGACGAAACCGAGCACCGCCGAAGAGCGGATCGCGCACTCCCAGCGGTAGACGGTATAGCTCGTCAACTCGGCCGCATTGGTGGGCAGCAGTCCGTAGAGGAAGGCCTGCAGCCGCCCGCTGCCGTTGCGCAGGAGGGCAGTCGTCGCGTGTGTTTCGCCGCTTTCGAGGATCTCGGCATAAACCTTGCCGAGCATGCCGGAATAAGTAAGGGCGATGGCAAGTACGCCCGCAGTCGGTCCCAGTCCGACCACGCGCACGAACACCAGCGCCCACACCAGTTCCGGCACGCTGCGCAGCAGGATCAGCAGCCAACGTATCGCCTGGCGCAGCACAAATGGCAGGGCATGCATGCGCCCGGGCAGCGCCGATACCGACAGCACTGCAGTTGCGGCCAGGGTCAGCGGGATCGCAAGCACCAGCGCCAGCGCCATGCCGCAGGTCGCGATCGCCACCGTGCGCCAGGTCTCGTACGCGATCATCGCAAGAAACTCCCGTCCCCCCCTGGGCGGGAAAAACTCCGCAGCAAAACGCAGGGTGGAACGCAGGCTTTCGGGCTCAAACAGTATCCAGGGCCTGAACTCGGTCGCCCAGAGCATGGGCGCCAGCAATGCCGAGGCGGCCAGCATCCAGAACACACGCCCGGTCCATGCCGGATCGCGCAAGGCGGGCGAGCTTGGCGCAGTTGGCATGGCTGTCAGCGACAAATCATCAGCTTGCCGGACGGCGGTTGTTTGTCGGCATCCTGCGGCAGCGGCGGCGCCCCGGCCAGTTCGTGTTCGTGCTGGGCGTAAAGCCGCAACAGGTGATCCCGTGTCACCTCTGCCGCCGGCAGATCGAAAGCAAGCGTGCCATCGCGCAGTCCGACGATGCGGGGAAAGCGGGCAACCGCGACGTCGACCTGATGCAGCGTCGCCAGCAGAGTCACGCCGCGTTCCCGGGCGGCGCCGGTCAGGGTATCGATTGCCATGGCGGCCCGAGTGGGATCGAGCGCCGATAACGGTTCGTCGACAAGCCACAGGCGGGCCGGTGCCAGCAGTGCGCGTGCCAAGCCCACACGCTGGCGCTCCCCGCCGGAAAGCCGGTCGACACGCGTCCACAGTTTTTCCGCCACGTCGAAGCGCTCCAGCGCGGCATGGGCTTCGGCGATGCCCGTCGGGTAGACCAGCGATCGCAGGCTGGCCCACAGCGACTGCCGCGGCAGCCTTGCCGCCAGCAGGGACGTAATGGTGCGCTGGCGCGGCGGCAGCGGCGGCGTCTGTGGTGCAAGAAACAGCAGTCCGCGCAGGCGCTGCAGTCTTGCCACCGCAAGCGACCAGGGATCTTCATCGTCGAGCAGCAGCCGTCCGGCAGACGGCCTGAGCGCGCAGGCGATCGCCTGCAGCAGCGTGGTCTTGCCGGCACCCGATGGTCCGATTACCGCAACCTGCTCGCCTGACGCAACGGTCAGCGTCAACGGCTTGAGCGCGGCGGGCGCATCACGCGCCGCCGCCGGATGGCGGGCGGAGAGCGCGGTCAGCTCTACGCGCAGACCGGACTTATTTGATGAGGCCGGCACTGCGTCCCGCCTGCTCCAACCCTATGTAGTTTTCCGCACGGGTGGGAACATACTTGGTTGCGCGTGCCAAGGTGAGAATTTCCTTGCCTTCAGGATCATTCATGCTGAGGGCCAGCAGCGCCTTGGTAATGCGCTCGCGCTGGGCCGCAGGCATGTCCGCATGCACTGACCAGTTGTAGTTGAAATAGGGCGGCGTGGTGTAAAACACGTTCACCTTGCTCGTGTCGACTTTCTTTTCTTCCACGAATTTTCTCCAGACCGTGATGTCCAGTGCTGCGCCGTCGACACGGCCGCTGACCACCGAGGCAATGGTGGCATCGTGTGCACCGGAGTAGGCCACGCGCTTGAAATCGCGCTCCGGATTCAGCCCGGCTTCCAGCAGGAAACTTCTCGGCATCAGATGACCCGAGGTGCTGGACTGCGAACCAAAGCTTACATTCTTGCCCTTGAGATCGGCCAGCCCCTTGATGCCCGAGCTGGTCTGGGCGATGAACACCGAACGAAACTGCGTGTCTTCCTCGCGCTGGGCGACAGGAATGACCTTGTCGCCAGAGCGCAGTTTCGCCTGCACAAACGTAAAGCCGCCAAACCACACCAACTCCACCTGCTTGTTGACCAGCGCTTCCACGGCGGCGGGATAGTCGCTGACCGGCGTGAATTCGACTTTCGCGCCAAGCTGGCGTTCCAGGTAACGCACCAGCGGGCCGAACTTGCGCAGCTGCTCGCTGGCGGCTTCCTCGGGAATGGTGGTGACCCGTAAGGTCTGCTGGGCACTAGCGCTGGAAATCGCGCCAAGCAGCAGGCAGGCGACGACGCTAAGGAATGAAAGGAAAGTAGCGGAAACTGCGGAAATGGAATTGCGCGCAACTAAAAGTCGCAAACTGGCGGCGGTCATGGTCCCTCCTTGAAATGCGTATAGGTGACGAACACGATCATCGAAATCCCCTGAAACAAGAGTTGCAAAGAACAAGGCGCCGCAGGACAGAGCCGGCAAGCGCGACACGGTCGGTGCCGACGGCACCGGGTTTACCCGGAATAATAGGTTCCGCGAGACACGATCAGAAAGGGAATCGCAACGGCAGCCTGGCGCGGACGCCGACGAGCGGGTACAAGATTATCGGGCCGCCAAGGATTCACAGAATCGATGCTAGCACGCGCCCATGCCCGGCTCAACCGCGCCTCAGCTCGCGGCGCGCCGCGAAAAATCGCGCAGGCGGAATCCCAGCAGCCACAGCACGGCGAAATAGGCGACCGCGCCCAGCACCACCAGGCAGGCCAGGCGCGTGACCCGGCTCAAGGCGTCCGCTGCCAGCCACACTGCTGCCGCGTCCGCCGTCAGCCATAGCACCGCCGCCATCGCATACACTGCGAGCGCCAGCTTGAAAAGATAGCCCCCCCAGCCAGGCTGCGGCGCATAGAAGCCGCGCTTGCGCAGCTGGCGGTAGAGAAGCGCGGCATTGAGACAGGCGCCCAGCCCGATCGCCAGCGCGAGACCGGCATGCTTGAACGGCCAGATGAAAATAAAATTCATCGCCTGCGTCGCGAACAGCGTGACGAGCGCGATCCTGACCGGCGTCCGGATGTCCTGGCGTGCGTAAAAACCCGGTGCCAGCACTTTCACCAAGATCAAGCCGACCAGGCCGATACTGTAGGCGATCACCGCGTTGCGCGTCTGGTGGACGTCGTCCGCGCTGAATGCGCCATAGTGGAACAGCGTCGTGATCAGCGGTACCGCCAGCATGGCGAGCGCAGCTGCCGCCGGCAGCGCCAGCATCAGCGTCAGGCGCAGGCCCCAGTCGAGCAGGCGCGAGTACTCGAGGTGGGAGCGGTCGGCGTGGTGCTTGGCGAGGCTGGGCAGCAATATGGTGCCCAGCGCCACCCCGAGCAGCCCGGTCGGGAATTCCATCAGGCGGTCGGCGTAATACAGCCACGACACGCTACCGGTGACCAGAAACGAGGCGAACACGATGTTGATGAGCAGGCTGATCTGGCCGATGGACACCCCAAACACTGCCGGCCCCATCAGCCGCATGATGCGCCACACGCCCGCGTCCCCGAGGTTGAGGCGGAATCGCGGCAGCATGCGGATACGCAGCAGAAACGGCACCTGCAACATCAACTGCAGCACGCCGCCGCAGAACACTGCCCATGCCAGCGCCATTACCGGCGGATCGAAGTACGGGGCCAGCCACAGCGCAAAAACGATGAAGGACAGGTTGAGCAGCACCGGCGTGAACGCCGGCACCGAGAAGCGGCTGTAGGTATTGAGTATGCCGCCGGCCAAGGCCACTAGCGAGATGAACAGAATATAGGGGAAGGTGACGCGCAGCAGACTGACGGTGAGCTCGAATTTTTCGGGGGCAGCTGCAAACCCCGGTGCGCTGATGTAAATGATCACTGGCGCGGCGACAATGCCGATCAGCGTGACGACAAACAGCGCCAGGCCGAGCAGCGCCGCCACATGATCGACCAGCTGGCGGGTCTCGTCGTCGCCACGACGGGCCTTGTACTCCGCGAGGATGGGCACGAAGGCCTGCGAAAACGCGCCTTCGGCAAACAGCCGCCGCAGCAGGTTGGGAATCTTGAAGGCCACGAAAAAGGCGTCGGTCAGTAGCCCGGCGCCGAAGACGCGTGCGATCACGGCATCGCGGATAAACCCCAGGATGCGCGAAATCAGCGTCATGCTGCTCACTGTTGCCAGGGTCTTGAGTAGATTCATTTTTTTGGTATTCTGCCGGGCGGCACGCCATGGCGATTCGCACTGGGCACGCCTTGCAATGTGCCGGGAATCAACGTATGATACCGCCCTTTTTCCGATTAAAAATCCGGAGTTTACATGGCCAACATCGCATCAGCCAGAAAGCGCGCGCGTCAGAGCGAAAAACAGCGCCAGCACAACGCCAGCCTGCGCTCTGAACTGCGCAGCGCCGTCAAAAGCGTGAAGAAAGCAATCGAAGGCGGCGACAAGAGCGCAGCCGGTGCTGTGTACCAGCGCGCCGTCAGCACTATAGATTCGATTGCGGACAAGAACATCATTCACAAGAACAAGGCGGCCCGCCACAAGAGCCGTCTTGCCGCTGCCGTCAAGGCCATGGCCTAGCAGGCGGCGCCCCGGGACCGCCGGTCCCGGCATGGATCAAGCCCGGCCCGCGCCTCTGCGGGACAAACGGGCAGCCGCGACCCGTATAGCCCTGGGGGTCCGGGCCAGGCGAAAAATTGGTACGCCTGCGAGCGAAAAATGGTGTTTAATAGTGGTGAACGGCGGCGCAGGCCGCCGTAATGTTTTTAAGGGTCGGTTTTTAAGGGCCGCACGCGAATGTCGCATGTCATGAACACTTACAACAGGCTTCCCGTTGCTTTCGAGCGCGGCGAAGGCGCCTGGCTGTGGGATACGCAGGGCAAACGCTATCTCGATGCACTTGCTGGCATCGCCGTATGCGGCGTCGGACACGGCCACCCAAAACTGACCGCAGTACTGCGCGAGCAGGTCGGCAGGCTCATCCATACCTCCAACCTTTACGGCATCACGCTGCAGGAAAAACTCGCTGACCGCCTGGCAGCGATCTCGGGCATGGACAACGTGTTCTTCTGCAACTCAGGCTGCGAGGCGAACGAAGCGGCAATCAAGCTCGCGCGCTACTACGGCCACCAGAAAGGCATAGAGTCGCCGGCAATCGTGGTCATGGAGAAAGCCTTTCACGGCCGCACCATTGCCACCCTGTCGGCCACCGGCAGCCGCAAGGTGCAGGCAGGGTTCGAGCCGCTGGTCTCGGGGTTCGTGCGTGTGCCCTTCGACGACCTTGGGGCGGTAAAACGCGTCGCCGAGAACAACCGCAACGTGGTCGCGGTGCTGGTCGAGCTTATTCAGGGCGAAGGCGGCATCAACATCTGCAGTGAGGACTATCTGCACGGCCTGCGCGAGATTTGCGACGCGCACCAGTGGCTGCTGATGCTGGACGAAGTGCAAAGCGGCATCGGCCGCACCGGCACCTGGTTTGCCTTCCAGCATTCGGGGATAAAGCCCGACGTGATGGCGCTCGCCAAGGGCCTCGCCAACGGCGTGCCCATCGGGGCCTGCCTGACCGCCGGACCGGCAGCGGGCCTGTTCAAGCCCGGCAACCACGGTTCCACGTTCGGCGGCAACCCGCTGGCCTGCGCCGCCGCGCTCGCCACACTGGACATCATCGAAGAAGAAAACCTGATGAAGAACGCCGTCGAGCTCGGCGCTTTCATCCGCGGCGACCTTGCCGCGAAATTCGCCGGCAACCCCGGCGTCAAGGACATCCGCGTCAAGGGCCTGATGATAGGCATAGAGCTTGCGCACCCCTGTGGCGAACTGGTGCAGCAGGCGCTCGACGCGGGGCTGCTGATCAACGTCACCGCCGACAATGTGGTAAGGCTGCTGCCGCCGCTCAATTTCACGCATGAGCAGGCCGGACTGCTCATCGACATGCTGGTGCCGCTGATACTTGATTTTCTGTCGAGGCAGGCCTCGCAGCCCGCAGCCCAGTCGGCCTGAGCGGCCGGCTCCCCATCACAGGTTGCGATCATGCAATTACGGCACTATCTCCAGTTCAAGGATTTCACCCGCGACGAGTACGATTACCTGTTCATGCGCGCGCGCTGGATCAAGGACAAGTTCAAGCGTTATGAACCGCACCTGCCGCTGCACGACCGCACGCTGGCGATGATCTTTGAGAAACACTCCACGCGCACCCGGGTTTCGTTCGAAGCCGGCATGCTGCAAATGGGCGGCACGGTCATCAACCTGTCTTCGCGCGACACCCAGCTCAGCCGCGGCGAGCCCATAGAGGACGTCGCCCGTGTCATCACGCGCATGGTCGACCTCGTGATGATCCGCACCTTCGAGCAGGACATCATAGAGCGCTTCTCGGCGCATTCGCGGGTGCCGGTCATCAACGGGCTCACCAACGAATACCACCCTTGCCAGATTCTGGCCGACATCTACACCTTCATCGAGCATCGCGGCAGCATTGCCGGCAAGACCGTGGCCTGGATAGGCGACTCGAACAACGTCTGCAACACCTGGCTGCAGGCAGCCGAAGTCCTCGGTTTCAACGTTCATGTCTCGACCCCGCCTGGCTATGAGGTGGAGCCCGAACGCGCCGGACTCTATGGCACCGCGCATTACGAGGAATTCACGGATCCGATGGAAGCGGTCAGAGGCGCCGATCTCATCACCACGGACGTGTGGACCAGCATGGGGTTCGAGGCCGAAAACGAGGAACGCAAGCGCGATTTCGAAGACTGGTGCGTGGACGCGGAAATGATGCGTGCCGCGAAAAAAGGCGCGCTGTTCATGCATTGCCTGCCGGCGCATCGCGGCGAGGAAGTCACCGCCGAGGTCATCGACGGACCGCAAAGCGTGGTGTGGGACGAGGCCGAGAACCGGTTGCACGCGCAGAAAGCACTGATGGAATTCCTGTTGCTCGGTCCCGCGCAGTAAGCGTGCATGGCCCGGTTGCTGCCGCTTAACAAAAGCTTACGCTTATCTTTAGACATTCAATGGTAAATAAATGAGCAAAATCAACAAGGTGGTTCTCGCCTATTCGGGTGGGCTCGACACTTCGGTCATTTTGAAGTGGTTGCAGGACGTATACGGTTGCGAAGTCGTCACCTTCACCGCCGATATCGGCCAGGGCGAGGAAGTCGAGCCCGCGCGCAAGAAAGCGCAACAATGCGGCGTCAAGAGCATTTTCATCGAGGATCTGCGCGAAGAGTTCGTGCGAGACTTCGTGTTTCCGATGTTCCGCGCCAACGCGGTGTACGAAGGCGAGTACCTGCTCGGCACCTCGATCGCTCGCCCGCTCATTGCCAAGCGCCTGGTGGAGATCGCGCGCAAAACCGGTGCCGATGCCATATCGCACGGCGCCACCGGCAAGGGCAACGACCAGGTGCGGTTCGAACTCGGCGCCTACGCGCTGATGCCCGACGTCAAGATCATCGCGCCGTGGCGCGAATGGGATCTGCTGTCGCGCGAAAAGCTGCTCGCCTACGCGGAAAAGCATGGCATCCCGGTCGATTACAAGAAGAAAAAGGGCGGCGCCCCCTATTCGATGGACGCCAATCTGCTGCACATCTCCTACGAAGGCGGCATTCTCGAGGATCCGGACTACGAGCCGGAAGAATCGATGTGGCGCATCACGGCATCGCCTGAAAAGGCGCCGAACAAGCCCGAGTACGTCGAGCTGACCTACAAGCGCGGCGACATCGTGGCAATCGATGGCAAGAAGATGACGCCGGCGCAGGTGCTGACCAAACTCAACCAGCTCGGCGGCAAGCACGGCATCGGCCGTCTCGACCTGGTCGAGAACCGCTATGTCGGCATGAAATCCCGCGGCTGCTACGAAACGCCCGGCGGCACCATCATGCTCAGGGCACATCGCGCCATCGAGTCGATCACACTGGATCGCGAAGTGCTGGCGCTCAAGGATGACCTGATGCCGCGCTATGCGCGCCTGGTCTACAACGGCTACTGGTTCAGCCCCGAGCGCAAGCTGCTGCAGACGCTGATCGACGGATCGCAGCAGACCGCCAACGGCACGGTGCGGGTCAAGCTCTACAAGGGCACGGTGATGACCGTGGGCCGCGCTTCCAGGACGGATTCGCTGTTCGACCCGGCGATATCCACTTTCGAGGACGACAAGGGTGCCTATAACCAGGCCGACGCCGCGGGCTTCATCCGCCTCAATGCGCTGCGCATGCGCATTGCCGCCAAAATCTACAAACGCCGCAAGTAAGGCCGGGGAGCATCATGCCTCAAACTGATAATGTGCAGTTCGACAACGTTTCCGTGGTCAAGAAGGCCAACGTCTACTTCGATGGCAAGTGCGTAAGCCACACCGTGCTATTCGCCGATGGCGCGCGCAAGAGCATCGGGGTGATTTTCCCCAGCCGCCTCACCTTCAACACCGCTGCGCCGGAAATCATGGAAATCAGTTCCGGCGTGTGCCGTGTCAAGCTGCCGGGAGCAGGCGACTGGCTGACCGTGCGCGGTGGCGGCCGCTTCCAGGTGCCCGGCAATGCCTCGTTCGAGATCGAAACCCTGGAAACCCTGGACTATGTCTGCCATTTCGGCTGAGCCGCAGCCTGCATGACTACCATCGCCGTCGTCAGGAAGAACGGCTACGCCGCGATCGCTGCGGACACCATGACCAAGTGGGGCTCCGGCAAGGAAACTGCGGAGTACATCGTCAACCACTCCAAGATACTGCGCGTCGGCGACACCTGCCTCGGTATCACTGGCAACGCCACCTTCAAAACCATACTCAGCGACTACTTTGCGCGCCCAAAAAGCTACTCCCGCTTCGAGACGCCTCTCGAAATCTTCAAGACCTGGCAAAAGCTGCATGCCGCGCTCAAGAACGATTATTACCTGGTCACCAGTGGCGGCGAAGACGAAGTGCTGGAATCGACCCGCATCGACGTGCTGATCGTCAATCCGCACGGCATTTTCGGCGTCGCCGCGCACCGCACGGTGCAGGAGTTCTCGAAGTTCTACGCATTCGGCAGCGGCGGCGACTACGCGCTGGGCGCGTTGTACGCAGTTTATGATCAGCCGCGACGCTCCGCCGAGGATATTGCACGCCTCAGCATCACCGCCGCCGCCGAATTCGACGACGGCACCGGCCTCCCGGTCACGTCCTACGCGGTGAAGCTCAGGGACCGCTGATATTCAGCGCTGAAGTTCCAGCGCCTGCGTTTCAGCGTTTTTCTCCCATCAGGCGCGCGCTGTCGCGCCTGATCGAATCAAACAGAAAGTCAAGCAGCGCGCGTATCCGCGCCACCTTGCGTATATTAGGGTGGGTGCACAGCCACAAGCTGGTGGTCATCGCCGGCACCGGATCAAGCAGGCGCACCAGGTCCTTCTCTGCATCGCCCAGCACGCATGGAATGGCGGCGATGCCGACCCCGGCGCGCGCCAGCGCCAACATGGCCCCGAGATGGTTGCAGCGCGCAGCCACACGCGCCTTGCGCGCATGACGGTTGAGCCATTTTGCCGTCGAGAAATATTCGATGGACGGATGATAGTGGCAAAGCGCATGCCCGCTGAAATCGGGTTCCTGCGGATCAAGCGGGCCGCAGCGATCAAGGTACTCCCGCGACGCGTACAGCGAATAGCCCATGGCCGCCGCCTTGCGGCCCACCATGTTGCCCGTCAGGCGCTGCGCGGGCCGGATTGCGACGTCCACCTCGCGCTCCGCCAGGTCGGATACGTGGTTCTCCACTACCAGCTCGATCACGATCTGCGGGCAGACTTCGCTGAACGACCGGAAATGCGACGCGAGGAACGCTGTCGCCAGACCGTCCGAGGTGGTAACCCGCACCGTGCCTGTAAGCGCCTGGTCGAAATTCAGCACACGCGCATCGAATTCCCGGAACTGCTGCTGCAACTGGCGTGCCGGCTCGATCAGCAGTTCGCCGGCACGGGTCAGTTCATAGCCGTGCGGCAGTCGCTCGAACAGCAGCGACCGTGCCATGTGCTCCATGTCGGTCAGGCGACGGAAGGCCGTGGCATGATGTACCCCCAGCGCCTGCGCCGCCTTGACCAGGCTGCCGCTGTCGGCAATCGCCAGCAGCAGTTCCACATCGCCCCGGTCAAACTCGGCAGTCGGCATGGGGTCGGTTCCTGTATTTGCATTTATGCAAGATTAATTTGCATAGTTTTTTATTGTATGCCGCTTTTGTCAAGCCTAAAGTTGCAGCGTCTTGCCGGACGCCGCGCAATATTCCTGACACATTGCGCGGCATTACACGCCAAATGCAGCACCCAACGCAAAGGAGCACAACATGAACAGGTTTCTGATCATTGCAGCATCGGCGGCATTGACCGCTGGTATCACTGCCAACGCTTTCGCTCAGGCGCGCACGGAAAAAAACATTCCCCTTGCGATCGCCAATGAAATCGCCGCGGCAGCTGTGGTGGAATGCCAGGCCAAGGGCTACGCCGTCACCGCGACCGTGGTCGATCGCGCCGGTCAGGTCAAGGCAGTGCAGCGTGCCGACAATGCCGGCCCGCATACCATAGACGCCAGCAGCCGCAAAGCCTATACCTCGGCTTCGGCGCGCGGCAATACCACGGCAATGATGGAAGCATCGCAGAAAAATCCCGGCGCCCAGAATCTCGGGCAAATCCCGGGCTTCCTGCTGCTGGGTGGCGGCATGCCGATTCGTGCCGGCAACGATGTGATAGGCGCCGTCGGTGTCGGGGGCGCGCCGGCGGGGCATCTCGACGACCAGTGCGCGCTTGCGGCCATCGAAAAGGTCAAAGACCGCCTGAACTGATACCGGGACCGAGATGCCCGGCGCTGCGCCCGCACCAGCCTGCGGCCCACCGTGGCGCAGCGCCACCTCGACGACCAGTGCGCGCTTGCGGCCATCGAAAAGGTCAAAGACCGCCTGAACTGATACCGGAACCGAGATGCCCGGCGCTGCGCCCGCACCAGCCTGGCCCACCGTGGCGCAGCGCCACCTCGACGACCAGTGCGCGCTTGCGGCCATCGAAAAGGTCAAAGACCGCCTGAACTGATACCGGGACCGAGATGCCCGGCGCTGCGCCCGCACCAGCCTGCGGCCCACCGTGGCG
>JAESFZ010000163.1_pt1 | contig 105515 bp, 113 predicted proteins | sample 9269561 | NCBI WGS metagenome assembly JAESFZ01 (sample SAMN14515552, study PRJNA621657) | algae metagenome | isolation source: Tildeniella nuda ZEHNDER 1965/U140 and co-occurring heterotrophs from wet... | place: Switzerland: Stansstaad, Zurih | collected 1965-01-01 | reverse complement strand
GCACGGGAGCCGAAACGGGCCGCGGGGCGGCCGTAGGGAAAAGCCGCAGTGGGTGGTTAGCGGACCTTACCTCCGTTGGCGTGGGTCCAGCTGCCCCCTGAGCCGTGATACGTCTCACACGATAGGTGGAAGAGCTGTTCGCACACGGTGCAGCGGAAGTCCGCGCTGACGATATCCGGCCATCCTGGCTTCAATAGATCGGTCATTGGCGTAGCCATGACGCCGCTGCTGACGTCGACAAGAGTACCTGCATCGATAGCTGACTTAGCGATGCGAACGCTGCGCTCCAACTCGCTTGGTGTGCGAATATGCACCTGTTGGCAAAGGTCGTCGCATCTGGTGCAGCTCATACTCTTGCGCTCGCCTCCCTCACTCCCATTCAAAAGTCGCGCAGGTTGGGCCTGACCGCAAGCGGACCTTCTGACAGTCTCAGATGGGTCGTGAGCGGTCATTCGCGTTCCACCGCAAAGAGCACCTAATCTCCCACCGTCATCCTCGGGCTCGACCCGAGGATCAGACCGTCCGGTGATCCGTCGAAGGGCGCAGGGTCGCTCTCGCGGGGCCGCCACCACGGCACAGTCCGCCTCTCGCCTCTGATCCTCGGATCAAGTCCGAGGATGACGGCGTGGAGGGAGTGGCGGCGAGGCGCCCGACAGCAGGTTCCGTGAAGGACGACGCCGGGTCGTGAGCGCGCGTTGACCAGGCGCAGCGTTTCACCGCTCATGGAACCTCAGGTCTGAGTCCGAAGGGGTCACCATGTTCTCGCGATGGCGCAACCGGGGCTCCGACCTCGTGAAACGGACTGGCCCGATCCTGCTGGCGGGCATCGCCGCCTGTTCATCCCAGCCGGCCGCGCCGTCGGGAGTCGGCCTCTGCTGGCGCATGGTCGAGGTCGCGGACCAAGAGCCCGACTTCCGGATCATCGCCCGCGACGTTCCCAACCTCGAAAGCTGCGCGGCGCAGCTGGAAGGCGCCCGGATGATGGAGGGAAAGCCTGCGACCGTGGCCTACAACGGGCATTTCATCTTCGCGACCGAGGACCAGATCACCTCGGCCCTGACGATGAACGGCACGCGGGTCCGGATCTTCGAAGCCGCCGATCGCCGCAAGATCCAGGACGGCCTTCAAACGCTGATCGACCACGACCGGGCGCAACCGCCTCCCGCGACCTGACCTTCTGCAGGGCCTCAGGCCACCGGCTGGGCGTCGAGCACGTCCGGGATGGAGGCCGCGGCCTGATCGGCGCCCCATGGGCCCAGCGACGGCTGCATCCATTGCTGCAGCGTCATGGCCAGAACCGCGATCAGGATCGCCATCAGCAGCGCCCAGATCGCCGCCTTCCGCTCTTCGCGCGAGAACGCGCCCCGCTGACTCTTACGCATGACAACCTCCCAGGTCCCGCTGGATCAAACGCGGGTTTGGCGACGCTGTTCCTGGGTCTGGAGACTACACCCGGCGACCGCTGATTCGCGTGGCGCGGGAGCCACAGCCGCGCCTTTGGGCGACCGGCGTTCGATCACGATTCGATGAGCGCCCGGGCGCGGCGGAAGACGTCCTCGAACATTTCCGGCGTCAGCCGGCCGGTGTTGGTGTTCAGCCGGGAGCAGTGGTAGCTGTTCAGCAGCACATAGGGCCCGATCTCGGCCTGGGCCCCGTGTCCCGCCGGCATGGCGCTGGCCGGGCGGCCGAGGGCCTTCAGCACATTTCGCCGTGACACGTCGCCCAGCGTCAGGATGACCCTGAGCCGGGGCAGGGCGGCCAGCCGCGACTGCAGGAAGGGACGGCAGGTCGCCTCCTCGGCGGGCAGGGGCTTGTTGCCCGGCGGCGCGCAGCGGACGGCGTTGCTGATCATGCAGTCGACCAGTTCGAGGTCGTCGTCGCCGTTCGGGTCGTAGGCGCCCCGCGCGAAGCCGGTCTTCAGCAGGGTGTCGTAGAGCAGCCAGCCGGCGTGGTCGCCGGTGAACGGCCGGCCGGTGCGGTTGGCCCCGGTCCGTCCGGGGGCGAGGCCCGCGACCAGCAGTCGGGCCTCCGGATCGCCGAACGACGGCGCGGCGCCATTCCACCAGCCGGGGTTCTGGCGCGCGTTCTCCATCCGGTATTCGACCAGGCGAGGGCAGAGCGGGCAGTCGCGCGGGGCCTCGGGCGGGTAGGGGAGGGTCATGGGGGAAAGCTTCCACGATTCCTTCTCCCGATGGGAGAAGGTGGCGGGGCGGAGCCCCGTCGGATGAGGGTCGACAGGTGAAGTCGGCGTAAGCCGCGGCTCCGGTCGGCGACACGGCTTGCGCCGAATGCTGGCGATCGACCCTCACCCTTTCGCGCCAGGACGATCGCTGCGCTCTCGTGCGCTCAAGCCCTCTCCCATCGGGAGAGGGGTCACGAAACCTTCGGCCGGCCGATCTCCGGCAACAGGTCCTGCAGGTCGACGAAGGCGTCGGCCTGCCGCCTCAGTTCGTCCGCGATCTGCGGCGGCTGGACCTTCATGGTCGAGACCACGGTGACCCGCACCCCCTTGGCCTGGACCGCCTGCACCAGCCGGCGGAAGTCTCCGTCGCCGCTGAACAGGACCATGTGCTGGACGTGCGGCGCCAGCTCCAGCATGTCGACGGCGATCTCGATGTCCATATTGCCCTTGGTCCGGCTGTGGCCCTGGGCGTCGGTGAACCGCTTGACCGGCTTGGTCACCACGGTGAAGCCGTTGTAGTCGAGCCAGTCGACCAGCGGCTTGATCGGCGAGAATTCCTCGCCCTCGATCACGGCGGTGTAGTAATACGCCCGAACCAGAACGCCGTCCGCGCGATACCGGTCCAGCAGTTTGCTGAAATCGAGGTCGGCGTTCAGAGCCTTGGCGGCGGAATAGAGATTGGCCCCGTCGATGAACAGGGCGATGCGCTCGGTTGGACAAGGCGTCATGGAAAGCGGTTCCGACAATATGGACGTCCCGGTCGCCGTCGATATGGAGGGCAATCTCGACCTGGACGAAGCCGTCATCGTCGCGCTGGGCTGCAATGACAAGGGGGCCTGGCGGGATTGCCGCGAGGCGCTGGAGGCGGCGCTGGCCCGCTTTCGCTCCGAAGGGATCGACATCCTCCTGCGCTCGTCGTGGTGGCGCTCGAAGGCCTGGCCCGAGCCGGACGACCCGCCGTTCCTCAACGGGGTGGTGATCGTCCGCACCGACCACGACCCGCACGCGCTGATGGCGGCGCTGGGCCGGATCGAGGAGGCCTTCGGCCGCCGCAGGGGCGCGGCGAACGCCCCGCGCACCCTCGATCTGGATCTGATCGCCTACGGCCGGCGCAGCGGGGACCTCGACGGCCTGATCCTGCCGCACCCGCGCGCGGCGGACCGCAGGTTCGTCATGGGCCCGCTGGCGGAGATCGCGCCGGCGTGGAAGCACCCCGGCGGCGGGACCGCGGTCGATCTCGCGGGCGCGGCGCCGATCGGCCGCGACGCGGCTCCGATACGCTGATCGCCTCATTCCCGCCCATGCGGCGTTGCACAATGGCGTCCAACCCTATATTTTGTGCGGTTCTCCCCCGCGCTCGAGGAAATTCATGGCCCGCGTCACTGTCGAAGACTGCATCGAGAAGGTGCCGAACCGTTTCGGTCTGGTTCTGCTGGCCGGGCATCGCGCCCGCTCCATCGCCAACGGCGCGCCGCTGACGATCGATCGCGACAACGACAAGAATCCGGTCGTGGCCCTGCGCGAACTGGCCGACGACACCGTCGCCCCGGCCGAGCTGGAAGAAGCCATCATCGTCACGCTGCAGCGCGTCGACGAGCGCACCGAAGCCGAGGACGAGGCCGAGGTCGTCGCCCTGCTGGCCGAGCCCCAGCACATGAACATGGCGGAAGCCGAGCTGATCCGCGCGCTGCAAAGCGACCGCGACGGCGGCCAGGAGGAACGATACTGACGGCTGAGCCAGCCAAAGGTATCACCATCCTGCCGGCGCGGACCTCGCAGCCCGCGCCGCCTCTGAACGCCGCCAATCTCAACGATCCGGAGGGCGATCGCTCTCCCGTCGAGGCGCCCGAGCCCTCCAGGGCCCGGGTGCTGCGGCAATTCGAGCTGGTCGAGGCGGTTCGGGCCTATGATCCGACCGCCGACGAGGCGCTGCTGAACCGCGCCTATGTCTATGCGATGAAGATGCACGGCTCGCAGCTGCGGGCCTCGGGCGATCCCTATTTCGCCCATCCGATCCAGGTGGCGGGCATCCTGACCGACTACCGGCTGGACACCGCCACCATCGTCACCGCCCTGCTGCACGACGTGGTCGAGGACACCTCGGCCACCCGCGACGACATCGCCGCTATGTTCGGCGAGGAGATCGCCTCCCTGGTCGAGGGGGTGACCAAGCTGTCGCGGCTGGAGCTCCAGGCCGAGCACACGCGCCAAGCCGAGAACCTGCGCAAATTCATCCTCGCCATCTCCAAGGACGTGCGCGTCCTGCTGGTCAAGCTGGCCGACCGTCTGCACAACATGCGGACGCTCAAGCATGTGAAGCCCGAGAAACGCGAGCGGATCAGCCGCGAGACGCTGGAAGTCTACGCTCCGCTGGGCCGGTCGATCGGCATCCATTCGATCGCCTCCGAGCTGGAAGAACTGGCCTTCGAGCATCTGAACCCGACCGCGCGCACCGCCATCGAGCGCCGGCTGGAGGCGCTGAAGCTGGAGCACGGCCGGGCCATCGACGGCGTCGCCCGCGAGGTCGAGCGGGTGCTGGAGGAGGCCGGCGTCCACGCCCATGTGTTCGGACGCCAGAAGACGCCCTATTCGATCTGGCGCAAGCTGCAGCGCAAATCGGTGGGCTTTTCGTCGCTGTCGGACATCTACGGCTTCCGGGTCATCGTCGAGGCCGAGGACGACTGCTACCGGGCCCTGGGGGTGATCCACCGCGCCTGGCCGATGGTGCCGGAACGGTTCAAGGACTTCATCTCGACGCCCAAGTCGAACAACTACCGCTCGCTGCACACCACCGTGGTCGGGCCGTCGGGCCTGCGGATCGAGATGCAGATACGCACCGACGCCATGGACCGGGTGGCCGAGGACGGGGTGGCGGCGCACTGGGCCTACAAGAACAAGTCCTACGGCTTCGACCACGAGGCCATGGCCGCCCAGGGCGGGCGCGACCCGCTGCAGAACCTGCGCCATCTGGTGCAGGTGATCGAACACGGCGAGGGCGGCGAGGACTGGGTCGAGCACGCCAAGCTGGAGATGTATCTCGACCAGGTCTTCGTGTTCACGCCCAAGGGGGCGCTGATCACCCTGCCGCGCGGCGGCATGCCGCTGGACTTCGCCTACGCCGTCCACACCGAGGTCGGCGATACGGCGGTCGGGGCCAAGATCAACGGCGAGCTGAAGCCGATGCGGACCCAGCTCCAGAACGGCGACGTGGTCGAGATCATCCGCGGGGCCAAGCGCGAGATCCCGGTCGACTGGCGCTCGCTGACGGTGACCGGCCGGGCCCGCTCGGCCATCCGCCGGCATATCCGCACCTCCGAGCGCGGCGAGTTCCAGAAGCTGGGCCGCGCCACGCTTGAGCAGACCCTGACCCGGGCCGGCAAGACCGAGGTCGAACTGACCCTGCGCCCGGCGCTGGAGCAGCTGGGCTTCGCCAATGACGACGACCTGTACGAGGCCATCGGCCGGGGCCGGGTGTCGGCGGCGAAGATCGGCGAGATCCTGTTCCCGGCCCTGAAGGGGCGGCTCAAGGCCGGGCCGGACCGCAAGCGGATCGGCGACGAGCAGGGCCGGCTGTTCGTGCGCGGCGGCGGGCTGACTCCGGGCGTCAGCGTCCATTTCGGCCACTGCTGCTCGCCGGTGCCGGGCGACCGCATCGTCGGCATTCTCGAGCCCGAGGCGGGGCTGACGGTGCACACCATCGACTGCCAGCGGCTGGAGGAGTTCGCCGACGACGATTCGGTCTGGCAGGACCTGCAATGGACGCCGCAGGCGGAGCAGGGGGCCGTCGCCTCGGCCCGGGTCCGCGCCACCATCAAGAACGCGCCCGGCGTACTGGGCCAGGTGGCGACCATCATCGGCGAGGCCGGCGGCAACATCCTGAACCTGGTGATGAGCCACCGGCAGCAGGACTTCTTCGATGTCGATATCGACATGGAGGTCGAGGACGCCAAACACGCCACCGCCATCATGGCGGCGTTGCGCACCAATCCGTCGGTCGACACGGTCGAGCGGGCGCGCGGGTGAGCGACGCCGGCGACGAGGCCTCCAACGCGGCGCAGGTAGCCTCGCCGTCCTATCGCCTCGCCGCCCTGGACAGCGACTACATCCTCGGCGACTCCATGCGCGGCGTGCGCTTCATGATGGAGTACGACAAGGCCGAACAGGCGCTGCGGGCCTGGGGCGTGCGCTCGACCATCGTGGTGTTCGGCAGCGCCCGCATCGGCGAGAACGGCGACGGCGAACACCGGCGCTGGTACGCCGAGGCCCGCGCCTTCGGACGGCTGGCCTCGGAGCGCGGCGGGGCGATGCACGGCCCGGACGGCGGGCCCCGGGACAATGTCATCGCCACCGGCGGCGGGCCGGGGATCATGGGCGCCGCCAACCGGGGCGCGGCCGACATCGGCGCCCCGTCGATCGGCTTCAACATCACCCTGCCGCACGAGCAGGAGCCCAACCCCTGGTCGACGCCGGAGCTGACCTTCCGCTTCCACTATTTCGCCATGCGCAAGATGCACCTGGCCATGCGGGCCAATGCGCTGGTGGTGTTTCCGGGCGGTTTCGGCACCTTCGACGAACTGTTCGAAATCCTGACCCTGCGCCAGACCGACAAGGCGCCGCGCATCCCCATCGTCCTGTTCGACGAGACCTACTGGCGCTCGGTGATCGATTTCGACGTGCTGGTGCGGCACGGGATGATCCGGCCGGAGGATCTGGAGCTGTTCCGCTTCGCCGGGGACGCCGAGGGCGTCTGGACCGCCCTGCTGGCCGGCGGGCTGAAGCCGGGCTGCAGCATCGAATGACGCGCGAATGACCGGTGGGGCGTCTTCTTTCGCCGCCACGGCTGCGCTAGACAGCCCGTCATGACCTCAGACGACGTTCTCTCCGAATTCCGCGACGCCGGCGCCCTGCGCGAGGGGCATTTCGTGCTGTCCTCGGGCCTGCACAGCCCGGTCTTTCTGCAGAAGAACCTGGTGTTCATGGACGCGGCGCGCTGCGCCCGGCTGTGCAAGGCCCTGGCGGAGAAGATCACGGCGGCGGTCGGCCCGGTCGACGTGGCCATTTCGCCGGCCGTCGGCGGCATCATCCCCGGCTATGAGACCGCCCGCTGGCTGGGCGTGCCGTCGATGTATGTCGAGCGCGACGGCGGGGCCTTCAAACTGCGCCGCGGCTTCCACGTCGAGCCCGGGCAGAAGGTCGTCATGGTCGAGGACATCGTCACCACCGGCCTGAGCTCGCGCGAATGCATCGCGGCCATCCGGGCGGCGGGCGGCGAGGTGGTGGCCGCGGCCTGCATCGTCGACCGCTCGGGTGGACGGGCCGATGTCGGCGTGCCGCTGGTGGCCTTGGCGACGCTGGATGTGCCGGCGTATCCGGCCGACGCCCTGCCGCCCGAACTGGCGGCCCTGCCGGTCGAGGATCCCGGCAGTCGCCGGCTGGCGAAATAAGGAGAGCGACGATGGTCTCGCCGGTGCGTCTGGGGGTCAACATCGACCATGTGGCCACGGTCCGGAACGCCCGGGGCGGCGTCCATCCCGACCCGGTCCGCGCCGCCCGCGAGGCCCTGGCCGCCGGGGCCGACGGCATCACCGCCCATCTGCGCGAGGACCGGCGCCACATCACCGACACCGACATCGAGGCGCTGAGCGAACTCTGCGCCGTCGCCGGGAGGCCGCTGAACCTCGAGATGGCGGTCACCGACGAGATGCTGACCATCGCCCTGCGCCATCGCCCCCACGCCGCCTGTCTGGTGCCCGAGCGGCGCGAGGAGGTCACGACCGAGGGCGGTCTGGCCGTGGCCGGCCACGAGGCGCGGATCGCCCCGGTGACCCGGGCCCTGGCCGACGCCGGAATCCGGGTCTCCCTGTTCATCGAACCGGCGCTGGAGCAGGTCGAGGCCGCCCACGCCGTCGGCGCCCAGGTCGTCGAGTTCCACACCGGCCGCTACTGCCACCTGTCCGGAGACGAACGGGCGGTGGAGTTCGCCCGCCTGCAGGCCGCCGCCAGCCGCGCCGCCGACCTCGGCCTCGAGGTCCACGCCGGCCACGGTCTGGACTACGAGACCGCCGCCGACATGCTGGCCATCCCGGAGGTGCGCGAGCTGAACATCGGCCATTTCCTGATCGGCGAGGCCGTCTTCGTGGGCCTGACCACCGCCATCCACCGGATGCGCGCGGCCATGGACGCCGCCGCGTGATCATCGGCGTCGGCGCGGACCTGACCGACATCCGCCGCATCCAGCGCTCGCTGGACCGCTATGGCGACCGTTTCCGGCTGCGCTGCTTCACGGAACTGGAGCGGACCCGTTCGGAGCGCAAGCCCGATCCGGCCTGGAGCTACGCCAAGCGGTTTTCGGCCAAGGAAGCCTGCGCCAAGGCGCTGGGCACCGGCATGCGGCGGGACGTCTACTGGCGCGACATGGGGGTGGTGAACCTGCCTTCGGGCCAGCCGACCCTGTCGTTGACCGGCCACGCCGCCGAACATCTGGCCCGGCTGACGCCGGCCGGTCACGAAACGCGGATACATCTCACCCTCAGCGACGAGCACCCGTACGCACTCGCCTTCGTGGTGATCGAAGCCTTGCCGATGGCTTAATCAGGTTATACCGGTTCTGCCGCTGAAAGACCGCGAACAGCGGCTGGGGGACAGTCAATATGAGCGACGAGAACAAGCCGCACGACGACCACGGCCACGACGCCGGGCACGGTCACGAGGCCCACGGCCACGACGACCACGCTGCGGCGCCGATCGCGCCCTCTCATGACGAGCCGGCCGCCGACGCCGTGGAGGCGCACGGCCATGACGATCACGCCCATGAGGCCCATAACGCCGCGCCGGCCGACGGGGCGCATGCGCCGGTCGAGGCCGTCCATCATCACGACGATCACGCCGCGGCCGACGCCGCGCACCACGAGGCCGTCGTTCATGACGCCCCCGCGGGCCATGACGACCACGCCGTCCATGACGATCACGCCCACGAGGCCCACGCCGACGCTCACGTGACCCCCGCCGAGGCCGCGGTCGCCGGGAGCGCCGCCGCCGCCGCCGCCGCCTCGTCGAAACAGCCGGTCTGGAGCGACTCGGGCGACGCCCCGTTCGAGGACGTCGACGCCACCCCCGTCTATGCGCGCGGCAAGAAGGGCCGCAAGAAAGCCAAGTCGGGCGGCGGCAACGAGACCTTCGAGATCATCAAGACCATCTTCTTCGCCCTGCTGATCGCCTTCGTGCTGCGGGTGCTGCTGTTCCAGCCCTTCACCATCCCGTCGGCCTCGATGGAGCCCAACCTCTCCGAGGGCGACTACATCGTCGTCTCCAAGTGGAGCTACGGCTATTCGAAGCACGCCATCCCGTTCAGCCCGCCGGTGTTCGAGGGCCGCCTGTTCGCCCAGGAGCCCGAGCGCGGAGACATCGTCGTCTTCAAGCTGCCCAGCGACAACCGGACCGACTACATCAAGCGTGTGATCGGCCTGCCCGGCGACCGGGTCCAGATGATCAACAACGTGCTGCACATCAACGGCGAGCCGGTGCGAGACGTGGTCCTCAACGAGCAGGACGCCGCCAATATGTACGGCATGCCCGTCATCAAGGCGCGCGAGACCCTGCCCGAGGGCAAGACCTTCATCATCCAGGACTACGGCCCCGGCAACCAGGCGGACGACACGCCCGTCTTCGAGGTCCCCGAGGGCCATTACTTCATGATGGGCGACAACCGGGACAACTCGGTCGACAGCCGCTTCAGCGTCAGCGAGAACGGCGTCGGCCTGGTGCCGGCCGAGAACCTGATCGGCAAGGCCGAGATCATCCTGTTCTCGTGGACGCCGGGCGCCTCGCTGTGGAACCCCATCAGCTGGTTCCGGAATGTCCGTCCCAGCCGGTTCTTCACCGTCCTCAACTGATGGCTGACCGGCGGGCCGGAGCGGTCGCGGCGCTGGCGCGCAAGCTCGGCCACGATTTTCGCGACCCCTCCCTGCTCGACCAGGCCCTGACTCACGCCAGCGTGGGGGAGGGGGCCGATCGCGACGCCCGCGGACGGCCCTTTCTCGACAACCAGCGGATGGAGTTCCTCGGCGACCGGGTGCTGGGTCTGCTGGTCGCCGACCGGCTGATGCGCGACTATCCCGCCGCCGACGAGGGCGAGATGTCCTCGCTGCTGCACGGCCTGGTCGACAAGGCCACCTGCGCCCGCGCCGCCGAGTCCCTGGGCGTCGGCGACGCCATGCGGCTGTCGCCCGGCGAGGCCAAACAGGGCGGCCGCCGCCGCGAGGGCATGCTGGGCGACGCCATGGAGGCGATCCTGGCCGCAGTCTGGCTGGACGGCGGCATCGACGCCGCCCGCGCCGTCTTCGAACGGGCCTGGGCCGCCGAGCTGGCCGCGCCGCCGCGCAAATCCCTGACCAATCCGAAATCGGCCCTGCAGGAGTGGGCGCTGGGGCAGGGAAAGCCCCTGCCGACCTACCGCATCGTCGAACGCACCGGCTCGGATCACGCCCCCACATTCACCGTCGAGGCCAGCGTGGCCGGATATCCGCCCTTGACCGCGCAGGGCCGTTCGCGTCAGGACGCGGAGAAGGCGGCCGCCATCGGCCTGCTGCAGCGTGAAGGCGTGATTTGACCGACCCCCAGAACCAGCGAGCCGGATTCGCCGCCATCATCGGCGCGCCCAACGCGGGCAAGTCCACGCTGGTCAATCGCCTGACCGGAACCAAGGTCTCGATCGTCACCCAGAAGGTCCAGACCACGCGCTTTCCCGTGCGCGGCATCGCCATGGAACGCGACTCCCAGATCGTGCTGGTCGACACCCCCGGGATCTTCACCCCGCGGCGCCGGCTGGACCGCGCCATGGTGGCCTCGGCCTGGGGCGGGGCCGACGACGCCGACGTGGTCGTGCACCTGATCGACGCCGCCTCGCACATCGCCGCCGAGGGCAAGGAAGGCCAGGCCGCCGACCGGCGCTCGGCCGAGGACACCGAGACCATCATCGCCGCGCTGAAGGCCGCGGGGAAACAGGTCATCCTGGCCCTGAACAAGATCGACGGCATGCGCCGCGACACCCTGCTGGCCCTGTCCCAGCGGCTGTTCGAAACCGGCGTCTATTCCGAGGTCTATATGATTTCGGCGCTCAGCGGCGACGGGGTCGACGACCTCAAGCAGCGCCTCGCCCGCGCCATGCCGCCCGGGCCGTGGCTGTATCCGGAAGACCAGTCCGCCGACGTGCCGATGCGCGTCCTGGCCGCCGAGATCACCCGCGAGAAGGTCTATCTGCGCGTCCACGAGGAACTGCCCTATTCGGCGGCGGTCGAGACCACCGCCTTCGAGGACCGGCCCGACGGCTCGGCCCGCATCGAACAGACCATCTATGTCGAGCGCGAAAGCCAGCGGCCGATCGTGCTGGGCAAGGGCGGCCAGACCCTGAAATGGATCGGCCAGAAGTCGCGCGAGGAGCTGATGGAGCTGCTCGACCGGCCCGTGCACCTGTTCCTGACGGTCAAGGTCGACCCGAAATGGCAGGACAGCCGCGCCCTCTACGCCCAGTTCGGGCTGGACTACGACGTCTAGGCGGGTGTTCCACGTTCCCAGACACTCGGGCGGCCATCCCCGCCTGGCGATGGCCTTCCTCGCCGCCCTGTTCATCCTCGCCGCCGGCCTGGTCGCCTGGGCCACGGTCCGGCCGCTGCCGGAGGCCCCGGCTCCGGAGCCCCTGCCGCCGCGCCCGCCCCTGGTCGCGGTCCAGGACCTGCCGCAGCTGACCGACCAGCTGGCGCGCTGGGGCGGTTCGGGAGCCTTCACCGGCGGAGTGCTCGTCGCCCGGGGCGACCAGATCCTGTTCCGCCAGGTCTACGGCTACGCCGACCGCAGCCTCGGCAAGCCGCTGGCGCTGGATTCCCGCTTCCGCCTCGCCTCGGTCAGCAAACAGTTCACCGCCGCCGCCATCCTGCGTCTGCAGGACGAGGGCGTTCTGTCGGTCGACGATCCGCTGTGCCGCTGGGTCGATCCCTGTCCGCCGGCCTGGGCGCCGATCCGGTTGCACCACCTGCTGTCGCACACCTCGGGCGTGCCCGATCTGATGGCCCGCCCGGGCTGGGGCGTCCGCCGCGTCACTCCCGCCACGCCGGACGAATTAACCGCGGAGTCCGCGCAGTACGGCCTTCAGTTCCCGCCCGGTACGAAGATCCGCTACAACAACGCCGCCTACAATCTGCTCGGTCATGTGGTCCAGAAGGCCAGCGGTCTGCCGCTGCGGGACTATCTGCGCGACGCCTTCTTCGAGCCCCTCGGCATGGCCGACACCGGCTTCGAGGACGACCGGTCCAAGGTGGTCATGGGCTACGCCAACCTGAGCGCGGGCGGCCCGTCCCCGCAACCGGACCACAACGTCAGCATCATCTTCGCGGCCGGGGCCCTGTATTCGACCCTCGACGACCTGCTGGTCTGGAACCGCGCCCTGCATGGCGGCGGGCTGCTGAGCCCGGAAAGCTACGCCCGGATGATCGCCGACCACGCCCCGGCCGACACTCCCGACGAGCGCGGCCGCCCGCGTCGCGACTGGGGCTACGGCCTGTTCACCAACAGCCTGGGACGGCAGGTGCGGCCCGACTTCCTCGATCGCCAGATCTACCACACCGGCAGCTGGTCGGGTTTCCGCAACCTGGTCGCCTATCAGCCGGACGCCGATGTCACGGTGATCGTGCTGTCCAACAACTACCACCAGCGCGAGGCGGTCTTCCTGCTCTCGCAGCAGGGCATGGCCGAGGCGCTGGGGCGCGCCTTTCCGACCGCGATGAACCGCTAGGCCGGGCCCTCGCCAACAGGGCCCGCGAGCGCCGTGAGGGCGCCGGACGTCAGCCGGGATCCTTGAGCGGGAAGGAATGATGTTCGTGTGTGACCGTCCAGCGGTCGCTCAACTTCCGCAATCCGATGGTGAGCCGGAGCCGGTTGCCCGGGTCGTGGCGGAAGCCCTCTTCTGTTCCGCAACGGAGCAGGGCATGGGCGAAGGCGACATCAGTTCCGGCCGTGACGTGCAGCGTGTCGATCTCGAACACGGCGCCTTGCCGCTGATATTCGAAGAAGGGCGGCCAGGTGTCGCGATAGGCGGCCATGCCACGCACCTCATTCGGCGGCGGCACGTCGAACATCACGATCTCGTTGGCGTGGTCGGCGAGGACGGCGTCCATGTCGCCGGCATGAACCGCCTTGGCCCAATGATCGATCAGCGAACGGATCGCCGCTTCGTCATCGGTCATGAGTCATCTCCGGCCGGGTGAGAGGCCCGGTCCTCCAGCGCCCAGCGCTCGCGCCGCGCCAGCTCGGCCTCGCTCGGCCCGGTCTCTTCGAACGTGCCCGCCGGCGGCGGCTGGTCGGTCCGCTCGTATGTGTGAGCCGTGACGCCCGATCCGTTCTGGCGCGTCTTCGTCAGCGACCAGGCGCGGGGCTGTGAGCTGCTGTCGAACCACCGCTTGCCCTTGCCCAGGATGATCGGGAAGGTCAGCAGGGTCAGCTGGTCGATCAGGTCGTGGGCCAGCAGGGTGTGGATCACCTCGCTCGATCCCTGGATCAGCAGGTCGCGGTCCCCGGTGGCCTTCAGCGCGCGCACCGCCTCGGCCAGGTCGCCGTCCAGCCTGTGGCTGCGGGCCCAGGTCAGCGGCGTCTCCGGGCCGGCCGCGACGTATTTGTCGATGGCGTTGAAGGTGCGGGCCATCTCGTCGTCGCGGTACGGCCAGTAGGCGGCGAAGATTTCATAGGTCCGGCGGCCCAGCAGCAGGTCGTAGTCCCGCCCCATGGCCTCGCCCATCAGCCCGCCCGCTTCCTCGTCGAAGAAGGGCCAGACCCAGCCCCCGAAAGCGAAGCCGCCGGTGGCGTCCTCGTCGGGGCCGCCGGGGGCCTGCATGACGCCGTCCAGGCTGACGAAGGTGGCCGTTCGTATCTTGCGCATGTCGATGTCCCTGTCGGATCGATCAGAAGAAGCCGGGAGGCGGCGGACGGGTCCGGTCGTCGAGGAAGGGCAGGATCATCGCGGCCAGCAGGACCGGGTCGCCGAACACCTCGACGTGCGAACTGGCCGGCAGGATGGCCAGCCGCGCCGGCGGGGCCTCGGTCAGGAAGGGCTGGGAGGCGCGGGCCGTGTCGCCGCCGCCGCGCAGCCGGTACAGCTCGACCGCGTGCTCGGGCCGGACGATGTCGTGGTCGCCGACGATGATGAAGGTCGGCGAGGTCAGGGCGCGGATCTGCCCGGCCGGCCAGTCCTGTCCGTGGTCCATCACCTTGATCTTGTTCACCACCGAGGCGAAGGCGTCCGGGTCGGGGGCCAGCCGTTTGAACTCGGCTTCCATCGGCGTCCCGGCGAAGACTTCGGGGGTGATGCCTTCCATCATCTGGGTGAAGCCGGGCAGGTTGCCGCCCTCGTTGAAGCTGGTCGAGGCCAGCACCAGATGGTCGACGCGCTCCGGGTGGCGCAGGGCCAGCTGCAGGGCCGCGGCCGCGCCCATCGAATAGCCGACCACGTCGGCCTTCGCGACGCCTGCGTCGGCCAGGACGGCGGCGGCGTCGTCGGCCAGGGCCTCATAGGTGATCGGGCCCGGCAGGTCGCCGGTGCGGCCATGGCCCCGCTGGTCGACGACGATCAGCGGACGGTCGGTGATCAGGTCGGTCAGCGGCGTCATCGCATCGGAGGACATGAAGGCCCCGTGCAGCACCAGCACCGGCGTCTGGCCGGCGTTCAGGTCGCCGTGGACGAAGTAGCGGACCTCGCCGCCCTCGACGGCGGCGGAGTCGGGGCGGGGAGGCGCGGTCCGCGCGCTCGGGGAAGGCGACGCCGGCGCCGTTTGCGCCGCCACGGGCAGGGCGCTCGCCAGGGCCAGGGCGGCCGCGGCGGCGAACAGGGACAGTCTCATCTCTCGCTCCTTCAGCTTTGATGGGCCAGGTCGCGGACGTGCCGGTCCAGCTTGTCGAAGCTGCCGGTCCAGCCGGCTTCCATGCCGCCGAGCGGGCCGAGGGCGTCCTCGCGGGCCTCCACGACCACGGCCTCGAACCGCATGACGGTGCGGCCGTCGACCTCCTCGAACCGCACGGTCTGCTCGACCTCGAACCAGATCGAACCGTCCGGCAGGGTGATCCAGGTCCGCATGACCAGCCGTTCGGGCTCGTCCAGCTCGACGAAACGGCCGTCGAAGGGATGGTCGCTTCCGTCCGGTCCGCGCATGACCATGTGAATGGCCCCGCCCGGCCGCACGTCCATCCGCACCACCGGCGTGGTGAAATGCTCGGGGCCGAACCAGACGCCGACATGGGCCGGGTCTGTCCACATCTTCCAGACCAGCGCGCGCGGAGCGTCGAACTCGCGGCGGATCGACAGGCGCCGCAACTGCTCCGGAATGGCGTCGGACAGGGTCACGACGCCGGCTTCCCGTCGGCCGAGGGAATGGTGTTGACCATCCACGGCACGCCGAACTTGTCGATCAGGGCGCCGAAGCCCGGCGACCAGAAGGTCGCCTCGAACGGCATGACCGTCTTGCCGCCGTCCGACAGTTCGTCGAACCAGCGGCGGGCCTCGGCCGCGTCTTCGGTGTGCAGGGTGACGTCGAAGCCGTTCTTCGGCTTGTCGATGCCGGGGGCCCAGTCGACGTCCATGTCGGCGCCCATGATGGCCTGGTCGCCGACCTCCAGCCAGCAGTGCATCAGCCAGTCCTTGTACTTCGGATCGCTGATCGGCATGTCCGGCGGGGCGTCGCCATAGGGCATGGCGGCGGTGATCTGGCCGCCCAGGACTTTCGCATAGAATTCGAAGGCCTCGCGGCACTGGCCGCGGAAGCTCAGGCTGGTCACGATCTTCATGGTCTTGCTCCTCGATCAGGTTGAATCGGACGCGATGACGCCGGGGCGTCGCTACAGATGCGGGGGCCGGGTCGTCCTCAGGACGCGCCGCCTGCCGCCAGGAAGGCCTCAAGCCGCTCGAAGGTGCTGGTCCAGCCGTGTTTGTGGCCCGTCAGGCTCTGTTCGGACTTCAGCCCCTCGTGGGTGAAGTCCATCAGGGTGCCGCCGCCCGGCGCGTCGCTGAGCTGGACGGTCACCAGGGTGTCCACCGGCGGGCCGTCCTCGTGCGACTCGTCCCACTTGAAGGTGAAGACCAGCCGCTCCTCCGGAACGATCTCGCGGTAGACGCCGCCCTGCCAGAGATCCTGGCCGGTGTCGGGCGAGCGCAGGCAGGCCCGCCAGGCGCCGCCGACCCTCAGGTCCTGGGTGGCGCTGACCGCCGGCCATTCGACCGGACCCAGCCACAGCACCATGATCTCGGGGTTCGTCCACGCCCGCCACACCAGGGTCCTCGGCGCATCGAAGAAGCGCTGCATCTGCAGGGTGGGCCGGCTCGCAATACTGTCGACGAAGGTCATGGGCAGGCTTTCGGCGGGGTCCGGTCGCGGCCGGGGAGGCTCAGTGGGTCTTCAGCAGTTCGGCCAGCTGGTCGGCGCACTGGCCCCAGCCTTCATGGAAGCCCATGGCCTCGTGCTGTTTCATCGTTTCGGCGTTCCAGTGGCGGGCGGTGGCGACATAGTCGGTCTTGCCGTCCGCGCGCGGGGTCAGCTCCACCGTGCCGACCATGAAGGGCTGACCGGCGGGCTGCCAGTCGGGGGTCAGGGCGTCGGTCGTGATCCAGCGGCGGTTGGGGATCGCCTCGAGGAAGATGCCGCTGTTGGGAAAGTGTTCGCCGTCCGGCCCGTGCATGACGAAGTTGAACACGCCGCCGGGGCGCGGATCGACCTGCACGTCCGAAATCCTCCACGGCTTCGGCGCGAACCACTGCTGCAGCAGCTCCGGCGTCATCCAGGCCTTCCAGATCTGCTCCGGCGTGGCGTCGAGAACGCGGCGAAGGGTCAGCACATGCTGATGCGCGGCGCCGTCGGCGTGGCAGGGGTTGTTGTCAGTGTCCTTGGCCATTGGGGTCTCCCTTCTGGATTTTCTTGAGGTAGGCGTCGAGGCGATCGAAGCTGGCGTCCCAGTAGCGGCGGTAGTGCTCCAGCCACTCGGCGACGCCCTTCAGCCCCATCGGTTCGAGCCGGGCGGGGCGCCACTGCGCCTCCCGGCCCCGGCTGATCAGCCCGGCCTTCTCCAGCACCTTCAGATGTTTCGACACGGCCGGCAGGCTCATGTCGAACGGCTCGGCCAGGTCGTTGACGCTGGCCTCGCCCTCGCACAGCCGCGCCAGGATGGCCCGACGGGTCGGGTCGGCGAGGGCGGCGAATTTGGCGCTGAGGGGATCGGTCTGCATGGCTCCGCTCTTATCTAACTGCCAGGTTAAATGAACCGGGCGCGCCGGGTTGTCAACCGCTCGGTTAAATAAAAGACGCCGGCTCCCGAACGGCGGTCCGGCTTCCTCGGGGCGCGCGGCTGGTCTAGCTCTGTGGGATCACACCGGAGAGCCCGCCATGCTGGAACTCGTCGCCGCCCTCGCCCTCGCCACCGCCCCCGTCGGAACCCCCGAGGAAGACGTCGCCGCCACCATCGACGCCCTGCACGCCGCGGCCTCGAGCGCCGACGGGGCGGCCTATTTCGCCCTGTTCACGCCCGACGCCCGCTTCATCGGCACCGACGCCACGGAGCGCTGGACCCTGGCCGAGTTCCGCGCCTACGCCGAGCCCTACTTCGCGCGCGGCCAGGGCTGGACCTACACCCCGGTCGAGCGGACGGTGACGCTCGCGCCGATCGCGTGCCTGTGCATCGCCTGGTTCGACGAGGTCCTCGACAGCGAGTCCTATGGCGTCACGCGCGGCTCCGGGGTCCTGCGCAAGACCCGCGCGGGCTGGAAGATCGAGCAGTACGTCCTCAGCTTCGCCGTCCCCAACGACCGCGCCCGCGCCGTCGTCGAGGCGATCCAGCCGGAGTGACCGCCGCCGCCGTCAACGGCGGATGGCGTCCTCGATGACCCGGTCGATGCCGGCGTTGGTGGCGGCGTCCAGGGCGGCGATCTCGCTGTAGAGGCGGTCGTGCTCGAGCGAGGCGCTCCTCCGGTCCGCGCCGATGCGACGCAGCTGGTTGAGCAGCGGCAGGCTGTCCACGGTTCCCCCGCCCCAGGCGTTGGGCCGCCAGCGGCCGCGGTTGGCGTAGAGCAGGTCCACCTCCTCCTCGCTGAGGGCGACGATGCGGTCGTGAATCGCCCACACCTTCTCCATCAGCGCCTGGCGCTCGACCTGGGCCGTGTCGAAGCGCGCCAGCACGGCCTCCCGGTCGGCTTCGTCGGCGATGGCCCCGGCCAGGGCGGCCCGGGCCTCGGTTTGCCCCTTGTCGTAGTCCCGGCGCGCCGCCGCCAGCAGGTCCCTGTGCCCGGCGATGGCCTTGCGGGCCTGTTCGACGCCGTCCGCGGTGCGCAGCACCTCGACGCCATAGCCCTGATGGCGCGCCAGCATATGCATCCGGCGATAGAAGTCGGTCTCCGACCGGCGCGAGGCGATCCGCGCGTCGGACACCGCCTCCTTGAGCCGCATCTCGTAGCCGACCCGGTCCGCCTCCATGCCGTTGGCGACGCTGGCCGGCGCCGCGCCCAGCGCCGCCGCCGCCATCAGCCAGAGGCTCCATTTCAGCGCCCCCTCGCGGCCCGCCGGCGACAGGAAGACCCCGTTCAGCAGCGCTCCGACTCCCGCGCCGATGGCCAGGGCCGGGATGACGATGTTGGACAGGGTCTTGATCCAGACCACCGCCCGTCCGCTGGAGGTGCCGTCGCCGAGCAGGACCCCGCTGGCGTACTGGCTGACCAGAACCCCGCCGCCGACGGCGACGGCCAGGGCGACGACCAGAAACGGCCACAGCGGAGCCTTCGACTGCCATGTCGCGCGGCGGCGGCTGGTGAATTTGTCCATGGTCGCCCCCCGGCGCTGAACGCGAATGATGCCGGACGCTAACGTGGAGGTTGGTACGCGCGCAAGGCGGCTGGCGCGGCGGGCGCCGGATGGCTAGGTCTGGCGCATGGACTTCACCGACGACGCCTTCGTCCTCTCGGCCCGCGCCCACGGCGACACCGGCGTGGTGGTCGAGCTGCTGACCGAAGGCCATGGCCGCCGCGCCGCCTATGTCGCCGGCGGGGCCTCGCGGCGGATGAAGCCCTTCCTGCAGGCCGGAGCCCGGGTCACGGCGGACTATCGCGCCCGCACCTCGGACCATCTCGGCTCGGCGCGACTGGAGCCGGTGGGGGAGGGGCCCAGCGCCCTGTTCGACGACCCTCTCGCGCTGACCGGCCTCGCCGCCGCCGCCGCGGTGGCGCAAGGGTCGCTGCCGGAGCGCGAGCCGCACCCCGGCGCCTTTCTCGCCTTCGAGGCCCTGATGGGCGCCTTCGCCCTGCCGGACGTCTGGCCCGCCATCTTCGTGCGTTTCGAGGCGGGGCTGCTGGAGGATCTGGGCTTCGGCCTCGACCTGTCGCGCTGCGCCGTCACCGGGGCCATGGACGACCTCGTCTGGGTCAGCCCGCGCACCGGCCGCGCGGTCAGCCGCGAGGCCGGCGGGCCCTATGCCGACAAGCTGCTGACCCTGCCGCCCTTCATGCTCGGCGCCCAGGCGGGGCTGGGGCAGGGCGACGTCGGCGCGGGTCTGGCCCTGACCGGACATTTCCTCGAACAGTTCGTCTTCCACCCCCAGAACCGGCCCATCCCGCCCGCGCGGGTGTGGATGATCGACAAGCTGGGCGAGGCGGGCCGGCTTTAGGCGCTAGACTTCCCTCTCCAGACCGCCGATTCGAAGGCCCATGACCGTTCACACTCCGCCGCCCGAGGGCGGTCGCATCGTCGACGAACCGATGAGCGAGGCGCTGTCGCGCCGCTATCTCGCCTATGCGCTGTCGACCATCACCAACCGCGCCCTGCCGGACGTGCGCGACGGCTTCAAGCCGGTGCACCGGCGCATCATGTACGCCATGCATCAGATGCGGCTGAACCCGCAGGCGGCGGCGCGCAAATGCGCCAAGGTCGTCGGCGAGGTCATGGGCGGCTATCACCCGCACGGCGACGCCTCGATCTACGACGCCCTGGTGCGCCTGGCCCAGGACTTCTCCCAGCGGTATCCGCTGGTCGACGGACAGGGAAACTTCGGCAACATCGACGGCGATAACGCCGCGGCCATGCGCTACACCGAGTGCAAGCTGACCGCCGCCGCCGTCCTGCTGATGGAGGGCATCGACCAGGACTCGGTGGACTTCAAGGCCACCTACGACGATCAGGACGAGGAGCCGATCGTCCTGCCGGCCGGCTTCCCCAACCTTCTGGCCAACGGCTCGTCCGGCATCGCCGTCGGCATGGCCACCTCGATCCCGCCACACAACGTCGGCGAGCTGATCGACGCCTGCCATCTGCTGCTGGACCGGCCCGACGCCACCACGGAAGAGCTCGCCGGCATCGTCCCGGGCCCGGACTTCCCCACCGGGGGCGTCGCCGTCGAGGGCCACGCCTCCATCCTCGACGCCTATGAGACCGGCCGCGGCGGGGTGCGGCTGCGCGCTCGCTGGGAGACCGAGGACCTCGGCCGCGGCGTCTGGCGCATCGTCGTCACCGAAATGCCCTATCAGGTGCAGAAGTCGAAGCTGATCGCCGACCTCGCCGACCTGATCGAGCACAAGAAGGCTCCGCTGCTCGGCGACGTCCGCGACGAGTCGGCCGAGGACATCCGTCTGGTCATCGAACCGAAGAGCCGCACCATCGAGCCCGAGGTGCTGATGGAGAGCCTGTTCAAGCTCTCGGATCTCGAGGTCCGCTTCCCGATCAACATGAATGTGCTGGACGCCACCGGCACGCCGCGGGTCATGGGGCTGAAGGCCTGTCTGCAGGCCTTCCTCGATCACCGCCGCGAGGTCCTGGTCCGCCGGGCGGGATGGCGCATCGAACGGGTCGAGAAGCGGCTGCACCTGCTGGAAGGCCTGAGGATCGTCTTCCTCAACCTCGACGAGGTGATCCGCATCGTCCGCGAGGAGGAACAGCCCAAGGCCGTCCTGATCGCGCGCTTCGGCCTTTCGGAGCTCCAGGCCGACTTCATCCTCGACACCCGGCTGCGCCAGCTGGCGCGGATCGAGGAAATGACGATCGAGAACGAATACAAGGCGCTGGCCGATGAACTTGCCGCGCTGCAATCGCTGTCGTCCTCGCCGGCCAAACAGTGGAAACAGGTCGGCAAGGACCTCGAGGCCGTCCGCAAGGCCCTGGTCTCGCCGCGCCGCACGACCATTTCCGAGGCGGTCGACTCCTCCGCCATCGCCTCGATCGAGGCCTTCATCCCGCGCGAGGCCATCACCGTCATCCTGTCCGAGCGCGGCTGGATCCGGGCGGCCAAGGGCAAGGTCGACGACCCGTCGGAGCTGAAATTCAAGGAAGGCGACAGCCTCGCCTTCCTCGTGCCCGCCTACACCACCGACAAGCTGCTGGTGGCGGCTTCGGACGGCCGGATCTTCACCGTCGGGGCCGACAAGCTGGCCTCCGGCCGCGGTCACGGCGAGCCGCTGCGGCTGATGATCGACCTCGACGAGAAGGCCGACATCGTCAATCTGCTGGCCCACCAGCCGGGCGGCAGACTGCTGGTGGCGTCGAAGGCCGGCTATGGCTTCATCGCCCCCGAGGACGAGCTGCTGGCCCAGAAGCGCGGCGGCAAACAGGTGTTGAACGGCGAGATGCTGGCGGCCCTGCGCGTCACCGGCGATCACGTCGCCGCCATCGGCGACAACATCAAGGCGCTGATCTTCCCGCTCGCCGAACTGCCCGAGATGGGCCGCGGCAAGGGGGTCAAGCTGCAGTCCTACAAACAGGGCGGCCTCGCCGATGTGACGGTCTTCGACAGCGCCCACGGCCCCGAATGGGTCGACGGCGGCGGCCGCCGCCGCAACTGGCCCGACTGGAAGGACTGGCTCGGCAAGCGCGCCGGCGCCGGACGTCAGGGCCCGCGGGGGCTGAGGAAGTTCAGGTGACGCCGATTTCACTATCGGGCGCTGTCATGGCGCCCGATAATCGCCAAAGGCCGACCCTCGGCCGAGGTTGGAGACCGCCATGCTGACCACCCTGATCGTCATCGCCGTCATCGTCGCCGTCGTGCTGTTCGTCGTCGTCGGCGCCTACAACAAGCTGGTCGCCCTGGACCAGCGCGCCGACCAGTCGTTCGCCGACATCGACGTCCAGCTGAAGCAGCGCCAGGACCTGATCCCCAATCTGGTCGAGACGGTGAAGGGCTACGCCTCGCATGAGCGCGCCACCCTCGACGCCGTCACCCAGGCCCGGGCCGCCGCCGCCGGGGCCACCTCGGTCAACGACAAGGTCCAGGCCGAGAACATGCTGACCGCGTCTCTCGGCCGTCTGTTCGCCGTGGCCGAGGCCTATCCGGACCTCAAGGCCAACACCAACTTCCTCGAACTGCAGCGCGAGCTGTCGGACATCGAGAACAAGCTGGCCGCCGCGCGCCGCTTCTTCAACAACGCCGTCAGCGAGTTCAACGCCGTCCGCCGCCAGTTTCCCACCGTCCTGTTCGCCGGCATGGTCGGCTTCGGCGCCGACAAGCCCTTCTTCGACGTGGGCGAGACTGACCGGGCCGCGATGAACGCCGCGCCGCCGACGGTGAATTTCCAGGCCTGATCCATGGGCGCCGTCGGGCTCCAGACCCACATCTGGGCAAACAACACCCGGTCGATCCTGCTGCTGGCCGGCTTCCCCGTTCTGGTGATCTTCATCCTCTACGGGGTGCAGCTGATCCTGATGGGGCTCGGCTTCATGCCGGGCACGGGACGGGGGCTGGGCGACGACATGGCCCTCGCCGCCTCCTGGCTGGGCTGGACCGTGCCCCTGGCCTTCGTCATCGCCGCGATCTGGTTCGCCATCGCCTATTTCGGCAGCCAGGCCATGGTCGACGCCCTGACCGGCGCGCGCAAGGTTGAGAGGCGGACTGAACCGGAGCTCTACAACCTTCTGGAAAATCTGGCGATTTCTCGCGGCCTGCGCACCCCGACCCTGCGCATCATCGAGAGCGACAGTCTCAACGCCTACGCCACCGGCCTGCACGAGGGCCAGTACAGCGTCACCGTCACCCGCGGCCTGGTGAACACCCTGACCCGCGACGAGGTCGAGGCGGTGCTGGCCCACGAGCTGACCCACGTCATCAACAAGGACGTGCGGACCATGGTGATCGCCTCGATCTTCGCGGGCATCATCAGCGTCATCGCCGAAATGGTGTTCCGGGGCCTGATCTATTCGCGCGGCGGCGGCAAGCGCGACAACAAGAACGCGGCGCCGCTGATCCTGATCGGCATTGCCTTCGCCGTGATCGGCTTCGTCCTCGCCTTCGTCATCCGCATGATGCTGTCGCGCACCCGCGAGTTCGTCGCCGACGCCGGCGCGGTGGAGCTGACCAAGAACCCCGACGCCATGATCTCGGCCCTGCGCAAGGTCGAGGGCCGCTCCTCGCTCAAGGGGCCGGACGAGGTGCAGCAGCTGTTCCTCGACAACCAGCCGGACGGCGTCGGCCTCGAGGGCCTGTTCGCCAGCCATCCGCCGATCCAGAAACGCATCGACGCCCTGGTGAAATTCGGCGGCGGTCAGGATCCGGGTCTGTGGACCGGCGAGCCGGCGGCCCCGACCTCGCCCTGGGACACCTCGACGCCGGTGACCGGTTAGGGGAGGCGTTCCCAGCCGAACCGGGTCAGCTGCTCCAGCGGCCGGAAGCCGGCCTTGTAGTCCATCTTCTGCGAGCCCTGGACCCAGTAACCCAGATAGACGAAGGGCAGTCCCACCGTCGCCGCCTGACGCACGTGATCCAGAATCGCGAACCGCCCCAGGCTGCGCGCCTCCAATGCCGGATCGAAGAAGCTGTAGACCATCGACAGCCCGTCCGAGAGCAGGTCGGTCAGGCAGACCCCGACCAGATCGCCCGGCCCGCCGTCGGGCGAGGGCAGACGGTATTCGATCAGATGGGTTCGCACCGCCGTATCCTCGACCATGGCCACATAGTCGAGCCAGCCCATGCTGCTCATCCCCCCGCCCGGATGGCGGCCGTGCAGATAGCGGCGCAGCAGGTCGAACTGCTCCATCGTCGCCTCGGCCTCGACCAGGTCGCGGGTCAGATCGCCGTTGCGCTTCAGCACCTTGCGCTCGGACCTCGAGAAGCTGAACTCGGCCACCGGCAGCCGCACCGAGACGCAGGCGTCGCAGCCTTCGCAGGCCGGGCGATAGGCGATGTTCTGGCTGCGCCGGAAGCCGGCCTGGGTCAGCTCGTCATTGACGTGGGCGCCCTCGCTGAACGGCAGGTTGGCGAACACCTTCCGCTCGGTCTGGCCCGGCAGATAGGGGCAGGGGGCCACCGAGGTCATATAGAAGCGAAGCTGACGCGTGGGTACGAACTGGGTCACGGGCGACAGCTCCCCACCCAATTCAGACGACAGTTTGGCGCCCGTTTCGACATCGCCTGATTTGGCCCTGTAGCGGCCCGCGCGGCAAGGCCGTTCGCCCGACGCCTGAGCGACGGGCGGGCGGTCACAGGCTGGTGTCCGTCGGCAGCACCGGCGCCTCGCGCAGCAGCACGATGGCGATGCGCCGGTTGCCGGCCAGGGTCGGGTCGTCCGGATAGAGGGGATCCGAGCCCGCCTTGCCCGAGACCTGGTAGACCCGGTCGGCGTCGACGCCGGCGGCCTGCAGGATCAGCCGCGAGGCGTTGGCCCGCGCCGAGGACAGGGTCCAGTCGTTGGGCCCGCTGGCCCGGTTCGAGCCCGCCGCCGCCGAGGTGTGGCCGGTGATCGAGATGCGGTTGGGCAGCTGGTTGATGACCCGCGAGATGGCCCTGAGCAGCATCTGGGCGCGCGGGTTCGGACGGGCGGAATTCTGCTCGAACATCGAACGGCCTTCCTGGTCGACCAGCTGGATGCGCAGGCCCTCCGGGGTCTGGTCGATGATCAGCTGTTTCGACAGCTCGGCCAGCTCCGGCATCGACTGCATGGCCTGGCGCAGGGATTCGGCCGCCGACGAGAACTCGGCCGCCTCGCGCCGGGCGATCTCGTCGCGCAGGGCCGCTTCGCTGGCGGCCGCGAGGTTCTGGCTCTGGCCCGACTCGGGCGGGGCGTCGGGCGGGGCTTCCGGGGCCAGTTCGCTGATCACCGATTGCGATCCCGACCCCTTGGAGCCGTCGTCGCCCAGCGAGGTGCCGCCGAGGATGCCGCCGGAGCCCGAGGTGGTCGCCGAGACGCTGGCCGGGGCGAAATATTCGGCGATGCCGCGCTTCTGCTCGGGATCGGTCGTGTTGATCAGCCACATCAGCAGGAAGAAGGCCATCATGGCGGTCACGAAGTCCGCATAGGCGACCTTCCACGCGCCGCCATGGTGCCCATGGCCGGCGACCTTCTTGACCTTCTTGATGAGGATCGGGCGATCGCTCATGGACATCGGGTGACTCGCAACGCGTCGGTTCAGGCCACAGTCCCGGCTTCGCGTTAAGAAGCCGTTTGCGATAATCGCTCACCACGTTCGGCGTCGCTGCAGAATCTGAACTTGCCGCTGCGCCGGGGCTCGCCTAGTCCTGCCGGGTGACTGGTCAAACGCCCCCCGACGCCTTCGACGTCGCCGCCTACCGGCAGGCCCTGGGCGGGTTCGCGACCGGCGTCTGCGTCGTCACGGCCCACACCGACGAGGGGCCGTTCGGCATCACCATAAACTCCTTCACCTCGGTGTCCCTGCGGCCGCCGCTGGTCCTGTGGTGCCTCGACCGCGCCTCCTGGCGGCACGACGCCTTCGCCACGGCCGACCGGTTCGCCGTGCACATGCTGCCGGTCGAGGACCGCGAGATGTCGGACCGCTTCGCCTGGGGGGTCTGCCGGTTGTCGTCGGACGAGTTCGACAGCACCAGTTCCGAACCGCCGCGCCTCAAGAACGCCCTGACCCGGCTGGACTGCGTGGCCCGCGACCGCATCGTCATGGGCGACCATCTGACCATCGTCGGCGAGGTCCAGGCGTTCGAAACCCGACCGGGCGACGCCCTGACCTACTACCGCGGCCGCTACGGAGCCGCGACGGAACCCAACAGCTGAGGGCATGGGCATGAAGATCGGCTTCGCGGGGCTGGGCGTGATGGGCGGGCCGATGGCGCGCCACCTCGTGGAGGCGGGTCACGACGTCGCCGGCTTCAATCGTTCGCCGGACAAGGCGAGGGCCTGGGCGGGGGCGACGGGCGGCCGGTTCGCCGCGACCGTCGCCGAGGCCGCGACCGGCGCCGACCTGTTCATCCTGTGCGTCGGCAACGACGACGACGTCCGCGAGGTCGTCGCCGCGGCCCTGCCGTCGCTGACCGCCGGCGCCGTGCTGATCGATCACACCACGACCTCCGCCCGGGTGGCCCGCGAGATGGCGGCGGCGGCGGAGGGGCAGGGGGCGTTCTTCATCGACGCCCCGGTCTCGGGCGGGCAGGCGGGGGCCGAGAACGGCCAGCTCAGCGTCATGGCCGGGGGCGATGCCGCGGCCCTCGCGCGGGCCGAGGCGGTGCTGATGCACTATTCGAAGGCCGTCAAACACATGGGACCTTCCGGGGCGGGACAACTGACCAAGATGGTCAACCAGATCGCCATCGCCGGCGTGGTCCAGGGGCTGGCCGAGGCCGTTCACTTCGCCCAGACGGCCGGGCTGGACACGGACGCGGTCTATGACGCCATTTCCAAAGGGGCGGCCCAGTCGTGGCAGATGGACAATCGCTGGAAGACGGCGGCCGCCGGCGAGTTCGAGTTCGGGTTCGCCGTCGACTGGATGCGCAAGGACCTCGGCCTGGTGCTCGACGAGGCCCGCGCGAACGGCGCCCATCTGGCTCTGACGGCGCTGGTGGACCAGTTCTATTCGGAAGTGCAGGCCATGGGGGGATCGCGATGGGACACGTCGAGCCTGGCGGCGCGGCTTCAGGCGCGATCGCCGCGGTCCTAGTCGAGCAGGCGTGAGCCGCCGGTGCGGGGGCCGACGCCGTCGGGCACCGGAACGTCGCTGGCGTCGTAGTTGGCGTTGATGAACAGCGACGGCGAGCCCTTCATCTGAACCTGCTGGGCGACGATGACCGTCCAGGCGCTGTCGCGGGCCACGTCGGCCGTGCCTTCCACGATCAGCCGCGCCGACGGGACGTAGATCACGCCCAGCAGGCTCTCGACATGGTCGGCCGAGATGACGAAATCCTGCCGGTTGCTGCGCATCGCGCCCATCACCAGCCCGGCGTAGGGCCCGGACTTGCGCCCGTCGAGGTTGACCAGGGCCTGGCCCTTGAACTCGAACCTTGAGGCCTGGTCGAAGAAGGCGACGACGTCCCGTCCCTCGAGGCGGGCGGTCTCGTCGATCACCAGATGGCCCTGCAGGAACATATGCTCCCCGGCCTCGAGGATGACCCGGGCGGTGCCCTTGGCCTCGATGCCGCCGCAGTGCCGGCCGGGGCGGATATAGTGGGTGCCGGCGTCGACGCGGATGCGGTTGGTAAGTTCCCCCACGGTGCAAAGCAATCCGAGACCGTCTTTGCGTTCCAGATCGAGGTTGGTGAACGGATCCTGGATCGAGGCGGCGCCCGTGTTGGCCGTCGGCGTCATGAAGCCGCGCGCCGTCGTGACCGCCTGGATCGATGCGGCGCTGATGTTGGCCGCGCCCTCGGCCTCGATGTCGCGGTTCGAATGCACCAGACAGGCCGGGGCGTTCAGCTTGCTGGTGTCCTTCACATAGAGCAGCTGGGTTCCGCGATCGCCGCTGACCAGCACGCACAGCGGGACCATGCCCATGGTCGTGGCGGTCGACTGGGCGTTGAAATGCCATCCTCCCGGGGGCAGCAGGCTGGCGAAGAAGGAGGGGCGGTGACCCTTCAGCAGGACCCGGATGGCGCGTTGGCCTTCCACGTCCACGATCTCGTAGCTCTCCACCACGGTGGGCGCCTGATCGCCCCATTCACCGAGGTGCGAAGCCACATAGGCCCGGGCCCGCTCCTTGGCGTTTGAGCCGTCGGTGGCCAGCGACAGGTCGTTGGCGGCGGCGAGGGCGGCGCTGTCGGCGATGTCCTGGAGTCGGATCTTCGAGGCCTGCACCTGGGTCAGGTCGAAGGCGCCCGCGCCCATCATCAGGACGGCCGGAAGCACCAGCGCCGCCTTGAGCGCGATCGACCCCCGGCTATCCCTGCCGAACCGTCGGGCCCAGGAGATGATCCGCACCACTGTTCCGCCCACTCTGCACACCGCCCGTTCCCGTTCAGGTTTAAGGCTGGAGGTCTCTTATACAATCAAGTGGTTAAGGCATTTCTTGCGACGGCCGGGTGAAATGGACGACCTCGATCCGTCTAGCCGCCTTCCGCGAAGGGGCTGGCGGCGCGGTTCGGCTGGCTGAGCAGGCGTTCCACGGCGGCCCCGAAGGTGGAGAAGGTGAGGGGTTTGACCAGGGTGTCGTCCGCCCCGAACAGTTTCGCGGTGCGCAGCAGATCGTGCGGCCCCATGGGCCCGCCGGACGAAATGGCCAGGATCCTGGTTTCGGGGTGGGTGCGCTGCATCTCGATGATGGTTTCGAGCCCGTCCATATTGGGCATCAGCATGTCCAGAACGACGAGGTCGGCGGGGACGGTGGCCAGCACCTTGAGCGCCTCGACGCCGTCGCTGGCGTGGACGATCGCGTGGCCTTCCGCCTTGAGCAATTCGCCCGCGATCAGCTGGATGGTCGGGTCGTCGTCGACGATTACGATAATGGCCATGGTCAGGTACCGGTCAGACGAATGCGGGGCAGAGATGTAAGGAACATCATGCGGCTTCGTTCCTTGCGGGCGGAAGCTGCTCGAAGGGGAGGGGGCGGCTGTAGATGTAGCCCTGGATCAGGTGCACGCCGGCGGTGCGCAGGAATTTCGTCTGTTCCTCGGTTTCCACGCCTTCGCAGACGACCTGCATGCCCAGCGACCGGCCGACCGAGATGACGGCGTGGATGATGGCGGCCGACGCCGTGTCTTCCAGACAGCGTTCGACGAAGCTGCGGTCGATCTTGAGGGTCGAGAAGCGCAGCTCCCGCAGGGCATGAAGGCTGGTGTATCCCGAGCCGAAATCATCGAGGGCGACGCCGACGCCCAGCGCGTTCAGGCTGTCGATGGTCGGGCGCGCCAGGTCGATGTCGAGGATCGCCGTCTCGGTGACCTCGACCTCGAGGCGATCCAGCGGGAAGCCGTTGCGGAGGCCGGCGTCGCGGATCCGGGTCGCGAAATCGATGCGCTGGAATTCGCCCGCCGACGCATTGATCGAGACCTTGAGGTCGGGTCGTGCGCCGACGACCTGCATGGCGCGATCGAGCACGAAGTCCGTCAGTCGTTCGACGGCGCCGGCGGCCTCCAGTTCGGCGACGAACTCGTCGGGCGCCCGGATGCTGCCGTCGGCGTGGGTCCACCGCGCAAGAGCCTCGACCTTGCCGGCGAAGGCGCCCGTGCGATCCATCATCGGCTGGTAGGCCAGGTCGAGCTCGCCGTTCTCGATGGCCAGCCGAAGGGTCTCGCCCACATCCTGGATCACCGGGACCGGAGCCTCGCTCGAGCGCAGGGCCGCCAGGGTGTCGTCGAGCAGGCCCTTCAGCCGCTCCAGGGCGCCGGGCGTCAGCACGCCCCCGCGCGCGGCCGCCTCGATCGCGCTCGTGGCCTCGGCCACGGCCCGGGCTCCGAGGCTCAGACTCATGGACTTGAGGGCGTGGGCCGCGCGGGCCACCGCTTCCGGATTGGCGCCCGTCCACGCCGCGTCGAGTTCGGCGAACCGGTCGGGCGCGTGCTCGGCGTACAGGGCCTGGATGCGGGCGACGAAGTCGGCCTTGCCGGCCGAGGCCATTTTCGCCAGATCCTCGCGCACCGCCGGATCGAACAGGCTGTCGGCCGAGGTCGCCTCGGTCCCGGGGGGCGTGTCGCTCGTGGCGGGAGAAGCGGCCGCGGGCGCCGCCGCCAGGTACTGGCCGCAGTGCTGCTGGAGCGCGCGCGCGAGGTCCTGCATCGTGAACGGCTTGTGGATCACGCCGTCCATGCCGGCCTCCCGCCAGGCCTCGGCGGCGGTCCCGATGACGTGGGCGGTCAGGGCCAGGATGACCGCGCGCGGCCGGCCTGCGGCCTGTTCCTCCTCCCGGATGCGGACCGTCGCCTGGAAGCCGTCCAGCCGCGGCATTGAACCGTCCATCAGGACCAGGTCGAAGGCGTCGTTCCGCAACACCTCGACCGCTTCCAGTCCGTCCCCGGCGAAGGCGACCTCGACCCCGAAACGTTCGAGCGCCTGGGCGGCCACCTCGCGGTTGACCTCGGAGTCGTCGACCACCAGCACCTTCGCGCCCGGGAAACAGGCTTCCTGCCGTCCGCCCGCGACATCGCTCTCCGGAACCGGAGCCTCGCCGGACTGCATCCGGGTCAACGCCTGGATCAGGTCCGCCCGCCGCAGCGGGGCGCCGAGCACGTATTCGGTCGGATCGGCGCGATCGTCCGCGAACGAAAGGCCGACCCCGTCGGCTCCCCTGGCCACGACATGGACGGCGGGCGCCTGAGCCGCGTCCGCGACCCGGACGCCGAGGGATTCGGCGTAGAGCCGGACGGCCCCGGCCGTCTGTCCGCCTGGCCCGGCGACGCCGATCGTCCAGCCCGGCTCGAACGAGGGCAGGGCGGGGGGCTCGCCGGCCGCGGGCAGGGCGACCACGAAGCCGAAACTGGAGCCGACCCCCTCGGTGCTCTCCAGATTCCACCGGCCGCCCATGGCGCGGATCAGACGGTCGCAGATGGTCAGGCCCAGCCCGGTGCCGCCATGCTTGCGGGTGGTGGTCTGGTCCGCCTGGGAGAAGGCCTCGAACAGGCGCGGCAGCTTGTCGGCGGGGATTCCGGGGCCGGAGTCGTCGATGGCGAAGCGGATTTCGTCCGGACCCTCGCCGGCCGTGATCCGGATCAGCACCCCGCCGGTCTCGGTGAATTTGATGGCGTTGTTGGCCAGATTGCTGAGGATCTGCCGCAGCCGGGTCGGATCCGCCGACACCGCGCTGATGCGGGGGTCGACGAAGACGGCGAGATCGAGCGACTTCTCGGCCGCCCGCTCGGCGAACAGGCTGGCGACGTCCTCGGCCAGTTCCGACAGGTCGACCGGCAGCGATTCCATCTCCAGCTTGCCGGCCTCGATCTTCGAGAAGTCGAGGATGTCGTTGATGATGGTGATCAGCGACCGGCCCGATTTCGCGATGACGTCCGCCTGGCGTCGCTGGCGCGCTGACAGATCGGAGGTGGCCAGCAGTTCGCTGAGGGCTAGTATGCCGTTCATCGGCGTCCGGATCTCGTGGCTCATCACCGCCAGGAAGTCGGACTTGGCCGCGTTCGCCGCCTCGGCCGCCTGCTTGGCCTCGCTGAGCTGGGCGGTTCGCGTCGCCACCGTGTCCTCCAGCCCCGCGACATGGTCCGCGATCCGCCGGTCGCGCTCGCGCAGCCCCTGAAGCATCGATCTCAGCCCGCCGACGAGGTCGCCGACCTCGCCGTCGGCCTTGATATCGGGATCGGAGGAATAGTCCTCGGAATCCCGCACCTGATTCGCGAAGGCGGCCAGTCTGACGATCGGCTCGCTGATGCGCCGCGCCATGCGCAGGGCGATCAACAGACCGGCCAGGGCTGCGATCGCCGTGCCCAGCAGGGGGACCAGGACCGAGCCGAGGACCCGCTCGCGCAAACCGGGCGTCTTGGCCAGAAGGGTGATCTCGCCGACCGGTTCGCCCTGGCTGACCACGGGCGCGCTGACCTGCACGGTGCCCGTCGTCAAAACCGACCAGACCGACAGGCTTTCGTCGCCGGTCACCCGGGCGTCAGACGCCAGCCGGACGCCGCCCCCTGTTTCCGCCAGCAGTTCGCCTGAGTCGGCTTCGATTCGGCCATAGGTGACGGTCGGCGTCTGGGCGATGGCGCGCAGGGCGGTGAAGGTCCCGACCCGGTCCCTGTCCCTGACGGAGTCCGCCGCGAAGGATCCGATCACATTGGCGGTGCGGGTAAGGCCGTCAGCCTCCAGCGCGGTCTGCCGCCGGGCGTCTGTCCAGCCCATGAGGGCGGCCACCACGACGCAGGTCGTCGCCAGCGCGGCGAGCACCAGGCCCACCAGCTTTCGGCGTATGGAACCGCCGTTCTTGCGAGATGAAATCTCCAACACGGCCACCCAAAATCCCACAGTTACTGTGGTTTATACTGTCCCTTAATGACTCGAGACTTAATGATCGGTTCTGGTCGAGGGGCGAGGGAAGGGCGCAGGGTTCCTTTCGGGGAGGTCCCATATGAGTAGCGGCTTTTTTTATGTGCTGGAGGACGAGGCCCGGATCCTCTTCGTCGACGACGATCCGATCCTGAGAGCCTTCGCCCAGGTCAATCTCGCTACGCCGACCACCCAGATCGACCTCGCCGAGGACGGCGCCCAGGCGCTCGACCGCCTCCGGGCCGCGCGATACGACCTCGTTCTTCTGGATCTGGAGATGCCCGGAATCGACGGCTTCGAGGTCCTGACCCGGATCCGCAACGATCCGGCGCTGAAGGATCTCGCCGTCATCGTCCAGACCGGCCGCGAGGACGTCGAGGCCATCGACCGCTGTTTTCATCTCGGGGCGACCTCCTTCGTGATGAAGCCGCTGAACTGGCGGCTGCTGGCCTACCAGATCCGCTACGTCCTGCGCGCCGAACGGTGGACCACGGGCGGAAAGGCGGCGGCATGACGGACCCAACAGGATTTTCGGCGGTGCGATCGAACAGGAGCGAGTGATGGCCATGGAAGCCGAGGTGCTGGCCCACCAGCAGGAAGAGGCAACGCTTGTCCGGGAACGCCGGGCGCGCGCCGAACGGCGGGGCCGCGACCGGCGCAAGCCGGGCAGCCGTATCAATCAGCGGGCGCCCATGCGGTCCGTGCTTCAGCCCGTCGGTCTCAGCGCCGTTGGTGTCGTCGGCACGGTCATGGTCATTACCGTCGCCTACAGCCAGATCGCCGGTGTCACATTGCCCTATGTCACCCTGGCGTTCCAGGCGGGCGCGATGGCCGTCGCTGCGATCGTGGTGGCCATCGGCTGCGTCGAGCAGAGGCTGACCGAGATCCGTCTCGAGTTGATGATGTTGAACGGCGGCCGCAGGCAGGGCGATGATCGGCGCCAGGCGTCCCGACGGGGCGAAGGCGAACAGGCCGCCGACTGAGCCCCGCATATCATGTCGATTTCGCATAATATATCTTAGGCGCAATACGGATGCGCCCCCGGGCTCTCGCCAATCCGGCCTTCCCGCGCTACGGCTCCATCACGCACAAGGAGCGATCATGGCGGGCCTGAAGGACAAGCGCGGCTTCATCGACAAGGACCGGCTCGACCTGTCGGAGCGTCAGGCGGTCGAATACTGGATGAAGCGCTGGGGCGTCACCCGCGACCAGATCACCGCCGCCCACCGCAAGGCCGGCCGCATGGTCAAGGACATCGCCGCCGAGCTCGGCAAGAAGCGCTGAACCGACGATCCTGACGTCTCTCAGAGGTGCAGCACCCGCTGATAGGCGTCCAGCGAGGCTTCGTGCATGGCCTCTGACATGGTCGGATGCGGATAGACGATGCCGTGCATCTCCTCCTCCGTGGCCTCCATGGCGATGGCGGTGACATAGCCCTGGATCATCTCGGTGACCTCGGCCCCGATCATGTGGGCCCCTATGAGGGCGCCGGTCTTCGCGTCGAAGATCACCTTGACGAAGCCCTCGATCTCGCCGGCGGCGACGGCCTTGCCGTTCACCCTGAACGGGAAGCGGCCGACCTTGACCTCGCGCTTGGCCTCGCGGGCCCCTTGCTCGGTGATTCCGACCGAGGCGACCTGCGGCTGGGCGTAGGTGCAGCCGGCGATCGGCGAGTGAACGTTCGGGGTCTTGAAGCCGGCGATGTGCTCGGCGGCGTGGATGCCCTCGTGCGAGGCCTTGTGCGCCAGCCACGGCGCGCCGGCGCAGTCGCCGATGGCGTACAGGCCCTTCACATTGGTCTGGCAGTGGCCGTCGATGGTGATGTGGCCGCGGTCCATGTTCACGCCCAGCGCCTCCAGGCCGATGCCGTCGGTGTTGGCGGTGATGCCGACCGCCGAAATGCACACCTCGGCCTCCAGCGTCTCGGCCTTCCCGTCGGCCTCGATGGCGACCTGGACCCCCTTCCCGCCTTTCGACACCCTGGTGACCTTGCAGCCGGTGCGGAATTTCATGCCGCGTTTCTCGAAGGCCTTCCGGGCGGCTTTCGAGACCTCCTCGTCCTCGACCGGCATGATCCGGTCGACCGCTTCCACCACTGTAACTTCCACGCCCAACGCTCTGTAGAAGCTTCCGAATTCCACGCCGATGGCGCCGGAGCCGATGACCACGATGGAGGCCGGCATCTTCCTGGGGGCCATGGCCTCGCGATAGGCCCAGATGCGGTCGCCGTCGGCCTCGAGGCCGATCTGCGGAATGGCCTTGGCCCGGGCGCCAACCGCCAGCATGACCGTTTTCGCCTCGACCGTGCGGGATCCGCCGGCCTTCAGCGCGATGACCACTTTCGGGGCGTCCTTGCCCTTCTCCAGCTTCGCCGAGCCCTCGATCACCTCGATCTTGTGCTTCTTCATCAGGAAGGCGACGCCCTTGTTCATGGTGGCGGCGACGCCCCGTGAACGCTGGATGATGGCGTCGAAATCGAAGCCGACGTTTTCGGCCGACAGGCCGTAGTCCTTCAGATGCGACAGGCTCTCGTACTTCTCGCCGGACTTGAGCAGCGCCTTGGTCGGGATGCAGCCCCAGTTCAGGCAGATGCCGCCCAGCGCCTCGCGCTCGACGATGGCCGTCTGCAGGCCCAACTGGCTGGCTCGGATCGCCGCCACATAGCCGCCGGGGCCCGAGCCGATCACGATGAGGTCGAATTCAAAGGCCATATTTTACCACCAGATTGTCTCACCCGGTCCACTGCAGGCTTGTGCCCAGAGATTCCCGAAATCACTGACCATTTCCTCGGTCGCAGCCACACCCGGGCCAGAGACAAAGCGCTGAAAGCCGGTGTAGCCGCCGAAGCTATTCTTTGAGTTCACCCGCCCACAGAAAACATAGCCCGACGCTAGCCGGTAGGCCCGCACGTCTTCGTATTTCGCGCTGCTAGGGTCCTTCAGGAGGTCCTTCATCGCGTCTTTCGCCGCGACTTGGTAGCGAGCCAACCGTACAGACTCCTCGTTCCTGGCTTTGGCCGCTGGATCCGAGTCAGACGATCCACATGCACCAAGGGTCGAACCCAAGGCTCCGACCAGAGCGCACACAACTAGACGCATATCGGCCTCCCGGATTCGAGTATTACGCCAGCATCGTCACGGGGTCTTCGATCATCGCCTTGAAGACCTGCAGGAATTTCGCGCCGATGGCGCCGTCGACGACGCGGTGATCACAGGTCAGGGTGACCGTCATCACCGTGGCGATGGCCAGTTGGCCGTCGACCACGACCGGGCGCTGTTCGCCCGCGCCGACGCTCATGATCGCGCCCTGGGGCTCGTTGATGATCGAGGCGAACGACTGGATGCCGAACATGCCGAGGTTGGACACCGAGAAGGTGCCGCCCTGGAACTCCTCGGGCTTCAGCTTGCGGTCGCGGGCCCGTTTGGCGAGATCCTTCGACTCCGCCGCGATTTGCGACAGCGACTTGGTCTCGGCCTTTCGGATGATCGGGGTGATCAGGCCGCCGTCGATGGCCACCGCCATGGCCACGTCGGCGTGGTGGTGCATCGCTATCCCCTCGGGCGAATAGCTGGCGTTGGCCTCGGGCACGGCCTTCAGGGCCATGGCGCTGGCCTTGATGACGAAGTCATTGACCGAGACCTTGCCGCCGTCCTTCTCGAGCAGGGCGTTGACCTTGGCCCGGGCGGCCAGCAGGCCGTCGATGCGGCAATCGATGTTGAGCGGGAAGTGCGGCACGTCGCGGAAGCTGTCGGTCAGGCGCCGGGCGATGGCCTTGCGCATGCCGTCCAGCGGCACGAGGTCGTAGCTGCCGTCAGGGATGCCCATCTGGGCCAGAGAAAGGACCTTGCGGGCCTCGCCGGCCGGAGCTGTAGCGGCCGCGGACGGTGCGGCGCCCTTCTCGGCGCCCTCGAGGTCGCGTTTGACGATCCGGCCGTGCGGGCCGGTGCCCTTGACCTTGGACAGGTCGATGCCGGCCTGGGCCGCCAGACGGCGGGCCAGCGGGGAAGCGAAGACCCGTTCGCCGTCGGCTTTCGCCGGGGCCTTTGGCGCGGAGGCCGGCGCAGGCGCGGCGTCAGCCTTCGAGGGCTCCGGCTTCGCCGCCTCGGCTTTCGCCGTGTCGGCTTTCGGCGATTCCGCCTTCGGGGCCGGAGCGGCCGCACCGCCCTCGTCCTTCAGCCGCGCGATCGGCGTATTGACCTTCACGCCCTCGGAGCCCTCGGCCACGAGGATGTCGGTGACCTCCCCCTCGTCGACGGCCTCGACCTCCATGGTCGCCTTGTCGGTCTCGATCTCGGCGATGACGTCGCCGGCCTTGACCATGTCGCCGACCTTGACGTGCCACTTGGCCAGCACGCCCTCTTCCATGGTGGGCGACAGGGCGGGCATCAGAATGTCGGTCATTGCACGCTCCCGGTCTGGTCCGCGGATTCGGCGACGGTCTGGACGTTCTGGGCCTTCAGCGCATCGCTCATGCCGGCGAGGATCTGGTTATAGGCCGCCCGCTCGTCCATCCCGTGCCGCACCTTGTAGCCGTGCGCCATGTGGGTCGCGGCATAGGCCAGCATGCGGCCGAACATGGCCGGATCGTTGAAGGCCGGCTTGATCGACATGACCGGCTCCTGCTTCGACCACCACATCCGCAGGATCTCGATCGCTTCCGGATCGGCGGCGACGCTGGCGGGCGTCTTCAGCTGGTGCTCCTCGGGCTCGCTCATGCCATCACCTGTTTCACGGCGGCGACGATCTTGTCCACGCCGGGCAGAGACAGGGCCTCCAGATTGGCGGCGTAGGGCAGCGGCACGTCCTCCTGATGCACCCGCAGCGGCGGCGCATCCAGATAGTCGAAGGCGTGCTCGATGACCCGGGCCACGACCTCGGCGCCGACGCCCATCGGACCCCAGCCTTCCTCGGCCGAGACCAGACGGCTGGTCTTCTTCACGCTCTCGACGATGGTCTCGTGATCCAGCGGGCGCAGGGTGCGCAGGTCGACGACCTCGCAGCTGATCCCCTCCTCCGCCAGCTTCTCGGCGGCCTGCAGGGCGAAGCCGACCATGCGGCTGTGGGCGGTGATGGTGACGTCGGTCCCCTCGCGGCGGACCTTGGCCTTGCCGATCGGCACCAGATAGTCCTCGACCTCCGGCACGTCGAACTCCAGCCCGTACATCATCTCGTGCTCGAGGAAGACGACGGGATTGGGATCGCGGATGGCGGCCTTCAGCAGCCCCTTGGCGTCGGCCGCGTCATACGGCGCGATGACCTTCAGCCCGGGGACCTGGGCGTACCAGGCCGAATAGTCCTGGCTGTGCTGGGCGCCGACGCGGCTGGCGGCGCCGTTGGGGCCGCGGAAGACGATGCTGGCGCGGATCTGGCCGCCCGACATGTACAGGGTCTTGGCCGCCGAATTGATGATGTGGTCGATGGCCTGCATGGCGAAGTTGAAGGTCATGAACTCGACGATCGGCTTCAGCCCGGCCATGGCCGCGCCGACGCCGAGGCCGGCGAAGCCGTGCTCGGTGATCGGCGTGTCGACGACCCGCTTGTCGCCGAACTCCTGGAGCAGTTCGCGGCTGACCTTGTAGGCGCCCTGGTACTGGGCGACCTCCTCGCCGATCAGGAAGACGCCCTCGTCGCGGCGCATCTCCTCGGCCATGGCGTCGCGCAGGGCGTCGCGGATGGTGGTCTTGACCAGTTTGGCGTCGGCCGGGATTTCCGGATCGCGCAGTTCGGTCTTCGGCTTGACCGGGGCGTCGGCAGGCGCGCCTTCGACCGGAGCCTTCTCCTCGGCCTTCGGCGCATCCGCGGCCGGGGCGTCGGCCTTGGGGGCCGGCGCCGCCGCGCCGTCTTCACCCGCCAGACGGGCGATCGGCGTGTTGACCTTCACGTTTTCCGAGCCCTCGGCGACGAGGATTTCCAGCACCTCGCCCTCGTCGACGGCCTCGACCTCCATGGTCGCCTTGTCGGTTTCGATCTCGGCGATGACCTGTCCGGCGGAGACCGTGTCCCCCGCCCTGATGTGCCATTTGGTCAGCGTGCCCTCTTCCATCGTGGGCGACAGCGCCGGCATGAGAATGTCGGTCACGAGTCAGGCCTCCACGTAGACGTCGGTGTAGAGCTCGGAGGGGTCCGGCTCCGGGCTTTCCTGGGCGAATTGAACGGCTTCGGCGACGATGGCCTTGACCTCGGCGTCGATGGCCTTGAGCTCGTCCTCGGTCGCCTTGGCGGCGGTCAGCAGCATCTTGACGTGCTCGATCGGGTCGCGGGTCTTCTTGACCTCGTCGACTTCCTCCTTGGCGCGGTATTTGGCCGGATCGCTCATGGAATGGCCGCGGTAGCGATAGGTCTTCATCTCGAGGATGAAGGGACCGCCGCCCTCGCGGGCCCGCTTGACCGCCCGGGCCACAGCGTCGCGCACGGCCAGCACATCCATGCCGTCGACCTGTTCGCCCGGGATGCCGAAGCTGGCGCCCCGCTCGCTGAGCTGGGTGGTCGACGACGAGCGCTCGATGCTCGTGCCCATGGCGTACTGGTTGTTCTCGATGATGTAGATGGCCGGCAGCTTCCACAGCTGGGCCATGTTGAAGCTCTCGTAGACCTGGCCCTGGTTGGCCGCCCCGTCGCCGAAATAGATGAACGCGACCGAGTCGTCGCCGCGATACCGGCCGGCGAAGGCCAGGCCGGTGCCGAGGGCGACCTGGGCCCCGACGATGCCGTGACCGCCGTAGAAGCCGGTGGCGGTGTCGAACATGTGCATCGACCCGCCCTTGCCCTTGGACGAGCCGCCGATGCGGCCGGTCAGCTCGGCCATGACCTCTTTCGGGTCCATGCCGGCGCACAGCATGTGGCCGTGGTCGCGGTAGCCGGTGATGATCTTGTCGTGGCCCTGTTTGACGCTCTCCTGAACGCCGACGGCCACGGCCTCCTGACCGATGTACAGGTGACAGAAGCCGCCGATCAGGCCCATGCCGTACAGCTGGCCGGCGCGCTCCTCGAAACGGCGGATCAGCACCATCTCGCGATAGAAACGCAGCAGGTCCTCCTTCGAGGCCGTGGGCGTATTGGGCAACTTGGTCGCCTTGCTGGAATCAGCTTTGGCGGCGGGGGCTTTCGCCATCCGTCATCTCCCGGCTGGGCCCCGGTTCCAGGACCTCTTGTCGTTACGGAAAGGGGCTTTAGCAGCCTTCGTTCCCGAAACGCAAAGCGCTCCGGCGGCGCTGTAACGAAAGTTCACGCCCTCGGGGCGGGAGCCGCTTCGGAAGCGGGCGCGGAGACCCGGATGACGTAGTCGCGCGGGTCGGCGAAGCCGAGCACGGCCCGGGCCCGTTCTTCCAGCAGATCGCGCGACAGGCTGTCGGTGCGCAGGTAGCGGACGCGAATCTCGAGATCGCGCCGCTGCTCCATGATCTGCGCCAACTGGGCTTCGCGGCGCAGCAGCATGGCGTCGCGCTCGCCGCCGCTCAGCAGGCCGCGCTCGCCGGTCAGGGCCTGGACGCCCAGATAGGCGATCAGCAGCAACAGCATGGCTGACGGGAAATACGGCTTCATCCGCTCGGGCACTGATGGACGCTCCTTCTGAGCGTGGACTCACAATCAATGAATCCTGACCGAAAATGCCTAACGAACCGTAGCTTGACCGTGGCGGCTGACCCTATTTCAGCAGCATGCCGTCGCCGTAGTAGGCGCCCTGGTCGCCCAGCATCTCCTCGATGCGGAGCAACTGGTTGTATTTGGCCGTGCGGTCCGAGCGGGCCAGCGAACCGGTTTTGATCTGCCCGCAGTTGGTGGCCACGGCCAGGTCGGCGATGGTCGAGTCCTCGGTCTCGCCCGAACGGTGGCTCATCACCGCCGTGTAGCCGGCCCTATGCGCCATATCCACGGCGTCAAGAGTCTCGGACAAGGTGCCGATCTGATTGACCTTTACGAGGATAGAGTTGGCCAGGCCCTCGCCGATGCCCGCGGCCAGCCGGGCCGGGTTGGTGACGAACAGGTCGTCGCCGACGATCTGGATCCGGTCGCCCAGACGATCCGTCAGCAGCTTCCAGCCGTCGAAATCGTCTTCGGCGCAGCCGTCCTCGATCGAGACGATCGGGAAGCGCTCGCACAGGTCGGCGAGGTAGGAGACCATGGAGTCGGACTCCAGCGTCTTGCCCTCCCCGGCCATCACGTATTTGCCGTCCTTGAAGAATTCCGTGGCGGCGACGTCGAGGCCGAGGTGGAAATCTTCGCCGGCCAGATAGCCCGCCGCCTGCCCGGCGCGGGTGATGAAGCTCAGCGCCTCCTCGGCCGAGGCCAGATTGGGCGCGAAGCCGCCCTCGTCGCCGACATTGGTGTTGTGGCCGGCGTCCTTCAGCTGCTTCTTCAGGGCGTGGAAGATCTCGGCGCCCATGCGCAGGGCCTCGGAGAAGCTGTCCGCCCCGGTCGGCAGGATCATGAACTCCTGGATGTCGATCGGATTGTCGGCATGGGCCCCGCCGTTGATGATGTTCATCATCGGGGTCGGCAGGATGCGGGCCGAGACGCCGCCCAGATAGCGATGCAGCGGCAGGCCCGACGAGATGGCGCTGGCCTTGGCGCAGGCCAGGCTGACGCCGAGGATGGCGTTGGCGCCCAGCCGGCTCTTGTTCGGCGTGCCGTCGAGCCCGATCAGGGCCTCGTCGATGCGGCGCTGGTCCTCGGCGTCCATGCCGCTGAGGGCGTCGAAGATCTCGCCGTTGACGGCGTCGACCGCCTTGCCGACGCCCTTGCCGCCCCACAGGTCCTTGTCGCCGTCGCGCAGTTCGACCGCCTCGTGGGCCCCGGTCGAGGCCCCCGACGGCACCGCCGCGCGACCGAAGCTGCCGTCGTCGAGGATGACGTCGACCTCCACCGTCGGATTGCCGCGGCTGTCGAGGATCTGGCGGGCGACGATGTCGGCGATGTCGGTCATGAGAGGGCTCTGCTGTCTGGGAGTGGCGGGGGTTTAGCCCAACCCCCGCCGAATCGCCAACCGTCAGGCCTCAGGGATCAGGAGCAGCCTTCGACCAGCTGGATCGCCGGCCCTCCCACATGGATGATGCCGACCCGACCCTCGCCGTCGATCTCATAACGAACGCCGCGCGCCGCCGCGTCCTGGACATAGGCGTCGGGGGTGGCGGGACCGCCGGAGGTCCAGACGAAGATATTTCCGGCCGGGGCGGGTGAGTATTTGTGCGGTTCCGAGACGGCCTGGGCGCCATAGGCCGCCTTGATGTCCTCGGCGCTGTCGCCCACGCCGAAGCCGCGATCCGTTTTCAACGTCGAGGGCTCCGCGACCGAGATGCGGGTCAGAACGCCGTCCTGGATCATGACCAGCAGGCCATCGGGCGCACGCTCGGGCCGCCACTGGTCGCAGGACTCGGGCTCCGCGCCTCCGACCGAAGCCGGGTCGCTGTCGGGACCCAGCGCCGCCTCGACCTCGGCCTTCGTCATGCCGATGCGCAGGGGGCCGAAACCCTGGGCGGTCAGGGCGTTGGGGTCAGCGGGCGCCGCGGGCGCGGCCGGGGCTTCCGCAGCCGGCGTCTCGGCCGTTTCGGGGGCGTTGCAGGCGGCGAGCAGCAGCAACGACGCGGCGGCGGCGGTGGTGGCGAGGCGGATCATGCAAGGGCTCCGTTTTGTCCAGGAGCCGCATAGGCGCACGAAAACGGCGCGCGGTGAACCGCGCGCCGTCAATCGCTTCGACGTCGTTGAAAGACCTAGTCTTCCTTGGGCGTCAGGACCTGGCGGCCGCGATAGGTGCCGGTCTTCAGGTCGATATGGTGCGAGCGGCGCAGCTCGCCGGTGTCCTTGTCCTCGACGTGCGGGTTCGAGCCCAGCGAGTCGTGGGCGCGGCGCATGTTGCGACGCGAGGGCGATACTTTGCGCTTCGGAACGGCCATGTCCGTCTCAATCTTCTTAAGGTCGGGCGCCCCGGGTCCGTAAGACCGAAAGCGCGAAAACAACTGCGGCGGCCCCCGAGAGAGCCGCCACGTGAGCGCGGGCTTATGCCTGAACCCGCCCGGGAGTTCAAGTCTGCAGACGCGCGTTCCAGTCGGCCCGCGACAACCCGTAATACAGGCTGTCCTTCCACTCGCCGGCGATCTCCCAGGTCCGCTCCGCGAAGCCGGTCCGGACGAAGCCGAGTCGCTCCAGCAGGCGAATCGATGCGGCGTTCTCCGGATCGACGTCGGCGATCAGGTCGTCGAGGTCCCGCGTCGCGAAGACGTGGTCGATGGACGCCGCCACGGCCTCGCCGGCGAGCCCCTGCCCCCAATGGTCCGGATGCAGGATGTAGCCGACCTCCGGGAGCTTCCAGAACCCCGCCTTGCCGATGACGACGCCGTCGCGCTCGATGACGAAGTCGGGCTGGTCGGAACCGTTGGCGAGCATGCTGTCCAGCCAGATCCGCGTCTGTTCGAGGGTCGCGTGCGGCGGGGTCGACCACCATCGGGTGGCGCGCGGGTCCGACAGGACGGCGTGCATCGCCTCGAGGTCGTCCGGGCGCGCGGACCGCAGGGTCAGCCGGGGCGTGTGGATCTCCATCCCCCGGCCAGTGCAGCGGGAGGCCGGAATGGTCAAGCCAGCGGGCGTTCCATGACGATGAAATGCAGGTCGTCCCTGAGCGGCAGGCCGAAGCGGGGATCGCCATAGGGAAACGGCAGGGTCTCGCCGGTCGGCGCATAGCCGAGCCGCCTGTACCAGGCGATCAGGGTCTCGCGCTGCGGGAAGACCGAGATGCGCACGCGGCGCGCGCCGAACCGCCCGGCGAGGGCGGCGTGGGCGGCCTCGACCAGCCGGCGGCCCAATCCTCCGCCCTGCAGGGTCGGGCTGACCGACAGCATGCCGAAATAGCCCGTCCCCTCGCCCCGGTCGACGATCAGGACGCAGCCCAGCAGGTCCTCGCCCCGCCATGCGGTCAGCATCGCCTGCGCCGGGTCGGCGAGAATGGACGCCAGATCTTCGGGGTCGGTGCGCTGTCCCGCCAGCAGATCGGCCTCCGTCGTCCAGCCGGCCCGGGACGCCTCGCCGCGGTAGGCGCTCTCGATCAACCGGTGCAGCGCCGGGATGTCGGCTGTCGTCGCGTCGCGGATGAGGATCTCAGTCATCGACAAGCGCCTCCGCCACGGCCTCGCCGATGGCCAGCGAACTGGTCAGGCCGGGGCTTTCGATGCCGAACAGGGCCATCAGACCGGCGATCCCGTGATCTTCGCGGCCGCGCAGCTGGAAATCCGGTTGCGGTTCGCCCGGCCCGTGCAGCTTGGGCCGGATGCCGGCGTAGTCGGGGGTCAGGGCGCCCTGCGGCAAACCCGGCCAGAAGCGGCGGATGTAGTGCTCGAACTCGGCCGCCTTGGCTGGATCGACCGAATAGTCCTCGCCCTCGACATAGACGAGATCCGGCCCGAACACGGCCTGTCCACCCAGATCCTTGCGATAGTGGGTGCCCAGCGCGCCGGGGATGGGCGGCGGATAGACCAGCCGTTCGAACGGCGCCTTGCCGGTCAGGCGGAAATAGACGCCCTTGCCGAAATGGCCGGCGGGGATGCGGTCGGCGGGATAGCCGGCTATGCGTCCGGCGACCTCCTGCGCCGCCAGCCCGGGGGCCGCGACCAGCAGCCGCGCCGTCAGGGTCGCCCCGCCCTCCCCGCCCGCGGTGACTGTGAACCCTCCGCCCGGCAGGAGCTCCGCCCGTTCGAACGGCGTCGAGACCACGACCGAACCCCCGGCGTCCTCGATCTCGCCCTGCAGGGCCAGCATATAGCCGTGGCTGTCGAACACCCCGCTCTCGGGCGACAGGATGGCGGCGTGGGCGTTCAGCCCCGGCTCCAGCGCCCGCGCCTGGGCGCCGGTCAGATGCTCCAGCCCCTCGACCCCGTTGCCGGTCGCCAGCTGGAAGATGGTCTCGATGCGCGGAACCTCGGCCTCGTCGGTGGCGACGACCAGCTTGCCGCATTTTCGGTAATCGACCTTGTGGCTGTCGAGGAAGGCGTAGAGCGACCGCCGCCCCTCGACGCAGAAACGGGCCTTCAGCGAGCCGGTCGGGTAGTAGAGGCCGCCGTGGATGACCTCGCTGTTGCGCGAGGACACGCCCTGGCCGATGTGCGCTTCCTTCTCGAGCACCAGCACCGACAGGCCGCGCGCGGCCAGCGACCGCCCGCACGCCAGTCCGACCGCCCCGGCGCCCACCACCACGGCGTCGAAGTCGAAGCTCACCGCTTCGGACCGTACAGATGCGCCGCCCGGGCCTCGAAACAGCTCATCAGCTTGCCGACGGCGCGGTCGAAATTGGCTTGCAGCATCATGTCGAGCAGCCGCGACTTGAAGGCGAAGTCGATGAAGAATTCGACCCGCGTCCCTTCCGGATGCGGGAAGAATTCCCAGCGGTTCTTCAGGTGGTGGAACGGTCCCCGGATCAGGCCGACCTCGACCTTGGGCGCATTGCGGTCGTGCCGCACCCAGGTCGAGAACCGTTCCTTGAGGAAGGAGAAGCCGACCCCGGCCTCGGCGTCGACCAGGGTTACGCCCGGGCCCTCGTCGCGCAGGCCCCACACCCGCATCCCCGACACCCACGGAACGAATTCCGGATAGGCGCGCACGTCGGCGACCAGATCGGCGAGCTGGCCGGGCTGGTAGGGCAGGATTTTCGTAACGCGGTGAACGGCCAACGGCGGCTCAGCGGCCCGTCTGGGCCAGACGCGCCGCCTTCAGCCGCGCGAAGTCCTCGCCTGCGTGGTGGGAGCTGCGGGTCAGCGGCGAGGACGACACCATCAGGAAGCCCTTGGCCCGGGCGATGGCCTCATAGGCCTTGAACTCGTCAGGGGTGACGAAACGGTCGATGGCGGCGTGCTTGCGGGTCGGCTGCAGATACTGGCCGATGGTGATGAAGTCGACGCCGGCCGAGCGCATGTCGTCCATCACCTGCATGACCTCTTCGCGGGTCTCGCCCAGGCCGACCATGATGCCGGACTTGGTGAACTGGTTGGGGTCGCGCTCCTTGACCATCTGCAGCAGGCGCAGGCTGTGGAAGTAGCGGGCCCCGGGCCGGATCTTCAGATACAGCCGCGGCACGGTCTCGAGGTTGTGGTTGAACACGTCCGGCGTGGCGTCGATCACGACCTCGGCCGCGCCGTCCTTGCGCAGGAAGTCGGGGGTCAGGATCTCGATGGTCGTGCCCGGCGCCTGCAGGCGGATCTGGCGCACCACCTCGGCGAAGTGGGCGGCGCCGCCGTCGGAGAGGTCGTCCCGGTCCACCGAGGTGATGACGACGTGGTTCAGCCCCATCTGCTGGACGGCCAGGCCGACCTTGGCCGGCTCTTCCGGGTCGAGGGCCTGCGGCAGGCCCGTCTTGACGTTGCAGAAGGCGCAGGCCCGCGTGCAGGTGTCGCCCATGATCATCAGGGTGGCGTGCTTCTGGCTCCAGCACTCGCCGATGTTCGGGCAGGCCGCCTCCTCGCAGACCGTGACCAGACCCTTGTCCTTCACGATGGCGCGGGTGGCGTTGTACTGGCCTGAACCGGGCGCCTTGACGCGCAGCCAGTCGGGCTTCTTGAGCACGGCAGTCTCGGGCCGGTTCTGCTTTTCCGGATGACGCAGCTCGGCCGGCGTCTTCGTCAGGGTGTCGATCAGCGTGACCAAGGCGTCGCGGGCTCCGGGCTGTGCGAAACCGCTATGTCGTCTTTCCGGGTGGCGAAGGCAAGGCGGGCCGCCGGCTCACGGCCGGTAACACATCTTTTCATCCCACCCGGGCCGCTCTAGTTTGCCTGTTCAAACCAAGGCGCGGCCAACGCGTCACGGAGGATGTCTTTGCGCCTGCCCCTGGACCCCACGGTCGTCGAAGAGACCGTCTTCGACGCCCTGATCGCGGCCCGCGAAACCTACGGCGACAAGGAGATTCTGGAGGACCAGGATCGCAAGCCCCTGACCTACACCGGGCTGATCCGGGCCGCCTTCGTGCTCGGCCGCAAGATCGCGGCGATGACGGAGCCGGGCGAGCGGGTCGGGATCCTGCTGCCGTCCAGCATGGGGGTGGTGGTCACCTACTACGGCCTGCACGCCCACGGCCGCGTCCCGGTGATGCTCAACTTCACCTCGGGCGAGCTCAATGTGAAAGCCGCCCTCAAGGCCGCCGGGGTCGGCAAGGTGCTGACGGCGAAACGCTTCATCGAACAGGCCAAGCTGGAGGCGCTGGTCGGCCATATCGAGAGCGTCGCCGAGGTCGTCTGGCTCGATGACGTCCGCAAGTCGATCGGCCTGCCCGACAAGCTGTACGGCCTGATGGCCGGGATGATGCCGAAGCGGTTCCGGGTGAAGACCGAGCCCACCTCGCCGGGCGTGGTGCTGTTCACCTCGGGCAGTTTCGGCGCGCCCAAGGGCGTGGTGCTCAGCCAGGCCAATCTGGTCGCCAACTGTCGTCAGGTGGCCCAGCACATCGCCCTGGACCCGGACTGGGTGATGTTCAACCCGCTGCCGACCTTCCACTGTTTCGGCCTGACGGGCGGGGTGCTGCTGCCGCTGCTGCAGGGTCTGAAGGCGTTCCAGTACCCCTCCCCCCTGCACGCCAAACAGATCGTCGAACTGCTGCCGCAGGTGAAGGCGTCCATCCTGTTCGCGACCGACACCTTCCTGAACCAGTACGCCCGCGTGGCCGGGCCGGACGATTTCTCGACCCTGAAATTCGTCGTGGCCGGGGCCGAACGGGTGCGCGACGAGACCCATCACCTGTTCAACACCCGCTTCCACGGCCTCAAGCTGCTCGAAGGCTACGGAGCGACCGAGGCCGCGCCCGTGGTGGCGGTCAATCATCCGGACCGGAACCGGCCCGGCACCGTCGGCCAGATGTTGCCGGGCATGGAATGGCGGCTCGACCCGGTCGACGGCATCGGCGAAGGCGGCCGGCTCTATCTGCGCGGCCCCAATGTGATGAAGGGCTATCTGTCGCCCGACGACCCCAACGCCATCGAACCGCTCAAGGACGGCTGGCACGACACGGGCGATATCGTCTCGATCGACGACGAAGGCTATGTCTGCATCCTCGGCCGGGTGAAGCGGTTCGCCAAGATCGGCGGCGAGATGGTGTCGCTGACGGCCGTCGAGGGTCTCGCCAGCGCCGTCTGGCCCGAGGCGCGGCACGCCGTGGTCTCCGTGCCTGACAGCCGCAAGGGCGAGAAGCTGGTGCTGGTCACCGACCGCAAGGACGCCGACGTCGCCCGGTTGGCCGAATGGGCCCGCAGCCACGGCGCTCCGGAACTGGCGGTGCCCAAGAAAATCATGCGGGTCGGCGAGGTCCCGGTCCTGGGCACCGGCAAGACCGACTATGTGGCGATCCAGCAGATGGTCGAGCTGGACAAGGCCGCCTAGGTCCGCCGGCGGACGGATGTTGTAACTGGCACCGACTCGGTTTCAGACTCTCCCCTCCACTCAGGGAGGGTTCCATGTTCGACAGGTTCTCCGCGTACCAGCCGCAGCTGCTCAGCGTGCTGCGCATCGTCACCGGTCTTCTGTTCGTCAGCCACGGCACGGCCAAGGTACTCGGCTTCCCCGCCATCGAGGGCCTGCCCGCGCCCGGTCTCAGCCTCGCCGGCCTGTCCGGCCCGCTCGAGCTGATCTTCGGCCTGCTGTTCCTGATCGGGCTGTTCACCCGCCCGGTCGCCTTCCTCGCCTCCGGATTCTGCGCCGTGGGCTACTGGATGGTCCACGCGGGTCAGGGGGCCTTCCCGATCGTCAACGGCGGCGAGACCATCGCCCTCTACTGCTTCGTCTTCCTGTATTTCGTCGCGGCGGGCCCCGGCCCTTGGTCGGCGGACGCGATGATGAAGCGCCGCTAGCCGATCCGCACGCCCGTCATCGAGATCGATCCGCCCTCGATGACGTCGTTGAAGAAGCTGACGTCGTCGCCCGGCCGGCGCTGGGCGGCGACGTAGAGCAGCGGCAGGAAATGCTCGTCGGTGGGCACGCTCATCTGCGCGTCCTCGGCCAGGCCGACCCAGTCGACCAGGGCGTCGTCGTCGCCGCGGACCAGCGCCGCCTTGACCGCCTCGTTGAACCGCGTCGCCCAGCCATAGGGTTCGCCGCCGGCCCGCTTCCAGGTGCGAAGGTTGTGGACGAAGTCGCCCGAGCCGGCGATCACCACCCCCTCGTCCCGCAGCGGCGCCAGTTTCCGCGCCAGTTCGAAATGGCCCCGGGCGTCCAGACCGCGATCCAGCGACAGCTGCACCACCGGCACGTTCGCCTCGGGCCAGACGTGGGCCAGGACGGACCAGGTCCCGTGATCCAGTCCCCAGTCGTGGGTCGGCGTCGCGCCGGTCAGCGCCGAGACCCGCGCGGCCAGTTCGGGCGAGCCCGGCGCGGGATACTGCATCGCATGCAGTTTGTCGGGGAAGGCGCCGAAATCGTGGATGGTTTCCGGATTGGACTGCGCCGTGACGGCTGGCCCGTCCGTCTCCCAGTGGGCCGAGACCATGAGCACGCCCCGGGGCTTGCCCACGGCCTGGCCCAGCGCGCGCCAGGCGTCGGCCGAGGGCCCGCCCAGGGCGTTCATCGGCGATCCGTGGCCGAAAAAGAGAGCCGGCTGGCGCATTATCCGAACAGCTTCCTGGCCGTCTCGGCGACATAGCGGCCCTGCCAGCGGGCGCCCTCCAGCTCGTTGTCGCTGGGCATGCGCGAGCCGTCGCCGCCGGTGATCGTGGTGGCGCCGTAGGGCGAACCGCCGGTGATCTCGTCCATCCGCTGCTGGCCGGCCCAGGCGTAGGGCAGTCCGGCGATGATCATGCCGTGGTGCAACAGGGTCTGGATCAGGCCGATCAGGGTGGTCTCCTGCCCGCCGTGCTGGGTGGCGGTCGAGGTGAAGGCCGACCCGACCTTGCCGACGAGAGCGCCCTTCATCCACAGGCCGCCGGTCTGGTCGAGGAAGTTGCGCATCTGCGACGCGGCGGTGCCGTAGCGGGTTCCCGCCCCGACGATGACCGCGTCATAGCCGGCCAGGTCGTCCACCCTGGCGATGGGCGCGGCCTGATCCAGCTTGTAGCCGCTCTTGCGGGCCAGTTCCTCGGGCACCAGCTCCTCGACCCGCTTGATGTCGACCACGGCGCCCTCGACGGACCGGGCGCCCTCGGCGACCGCTTCGGCCATGGCTTCGACGTGGCCGTAGGTGGAATGATACAGGACGAGGATCTTGGGCATCGGACTCTCCGCTGGACTGGGCTGTTCTATTGGTAACAGCGACTGTAGCGGAAATAGGTTCCGCCGACCGGCGGTCAAGTCCTCCGGTCAGGTTTTGATCCGCGGCCCCAGCGGGCAGACCCGGTCGTAGAACTCGGCCGGGGCCGGGACGGCGCCGCCGCGAAGCAGGCGGAAGCGATGTTCCACCACCATCGCCTGCTGTTCGATGTTCAGCCCGCCCCAGCTGCAGTCCATCCCGGTCGGATACTCGTAGGACGCCGGCCGGTCGCCCGCCCGCAGCTTGCCGGTCAGCAGATTGATTCCCTGCTGGGCCTGCCAGACGTGGGTCAGTTCGTGGATCAGCACCGCCTGGACCTTCAGCGGCGCCTCGGCGATGTCGGGCGGCAGGGTCCGGCCGGGCCAGACGATCCAGTCGCGACCGAACCAGCGACCGGGGACGAAGGCGCGAACGACCGGCCACGGGGCGGACAGCAGGCGGATGCTGTCGCAGGTCAGGGCGTCGCCGAAAGCCTCATGCGCGAGCCCGGTTTCTGCGGCGGTCAGCGGCCGGATCACGGGGCCGCGGTCGACGCATAGCCGCCCGTCGGACTGACCCACTCCCAGTGCCACGGCTCATAGACATAGGGCACGAAGCCGAAGCGGTGGGCGTTCTGCACCAGCCAGCGGTAGGTCGCCCCGCGCGTCATATGCAGGCGGCTGGCCGGCGAGGTGTTGTCGACGCCCATGTCGCCCATCTGGCCGACGTAGAGATCGACCGCCGTGCCGGTGCGGTGCGGCGAGCAGACCGCCCGGCGCAGGCCGTCGCAATTGCCCTGGGCGGCGCATCGGGCGGCGTCCGCCTCGGGGTCCCTGAATCCGGAGAAGATCTGCAGCAGCTCATGATCCGCCGCGACCTCGGGAACCTCCTCCCGCGCCGCCGCCACCATCAGCCGGTAGGCGGCCAGCACGTCGCGCCGCAGCAGGCGGGTCAGCCGGTCGGCGTGCTCCTCGGACTCGACCAGATAGCCGAGCTGGTACAGCGGCGGCGGATCGGGACACGGCTGTTCGCGGACCCGCTCCATGATGAAGGGGCGGCGCTCCTGCCACAGACCGCGAAACACCTGGAAGGTCGCCGGGTCGAACCAGCCTGTGGCCGGCAGGCCGTGGGCGTACTGGAAGTCGGCCAGCGCGCGAGCGAAGCGGGGCGAACCGGGGGCGCAGCCGGTGCCCAGCTCCTTCTGGATCAACGGCAGATAGGTCTCCCAGCCCCATTCGGTCGGGCCGAACGGCGTCCATTCCAGCGAATAATGCGAGATGGCGTTGGCGAGGGCCGGCGCCCCCCATTCGATCTGGCCCGCGTCGCAGGCCTCGACCGCGCCGGCGCGCGTCTGCGCGCGGGCTTCCCCGGAGCTCCCTGCGCCCCAGATCAGGAACGGCAGGGCAGCCAGCATCGACAGGACGGCGCGCGTGGACATGCGCCGATGGTGACCCCAGCCGTGTGTCGACGGCAAGGCCCTTCGCGTGTCGGCCGATGTCGTCGCCGGCGGCTCGCGCGCGGGCCTCAAAGGCGGCATGGTGAAGCTGCGGCCGACTCGGGGCCGTTGCTCCGGACGCCGCCATGACCGACGCCTCCGTCCCGCCCGCCCGCGCCCCGCTCGCGCCGGTCCGGCGCTCGAACGCGACCCTCGCCGCCTTCGCCGCCAGCTGCCTGCCCTATGCGGCGCTCGGCCTGCCGGTCTACGTCACCCTGCCCGAGTTCTACGCCAGCCATGTCGGCGTGCCCCTGGCGGCGGTCAGCCTGATCTTCCTGATCGTGCGGCTGGCCGACATCGTGGTCGATCCCTTCCTCGGCATGGTCATCGACCGGACCTCGACCAAATGGGGCCGCTACCGGGTGTGGATGGCCATCGGCGCGCCGATCCTGATGGGGTCGGTGGCCATGCTGTTCTTCGTCGGCCGGGGGGCCGGGGCGACCCACCTCGCGGTCTGGCTGGTCATCATGTACCTCGGCTATTCGATCAGCCTGCTCAGCCAGATGAGCTGGGCCTCGGTGTTGTCGCCGGACTACGATCAGCGCTCGCGCATCTACGGCTTCTGGCAGGTCGCCAACATCATCGGCGTGCTCGCGGTCCTGCTGATCCCGGTCGGCGCTCAGGCCATGGGTTACACCTATGTCGAGGCCGTGCGGATGCAGGGCGGTTTCATCGTCGCCCTGTTGCCGATCGCCTTGCTGATCACCTTCATTTTCACGCCCGAGCCGAAGAACGTCACCCCGGCCCCGCACGGCGGACTGGGCGCGACCCTGGCGCTGATCGCCAAGCCGGTGCTGCGCCGCCTGCTGCTGTCGGATCTTATGCTCGGCGCCGCGCGCGGCCTGATCGGGGTGCTGTTCTTCTACTTCTTCGAACAGGCCCGCGGCTTCGAGCGCGAACAGACCTCGATCCTGCTGCTGGTCTATTTCGTCGCCGGCCTGGTCGGCGCGCCGATCTGGGCGGTGCTGGCCACCCGCATCGGCAAGCACCGGGCGCTGGCCATCGGCAGCGTGTATTTCGCCATCAGCTTCGCGGCCGCCACCCTGCTGGTTCCGGCCGGCAACTTCCCCGCCGCCCTCGGGGCCATGTTCGGCACGGGCCTGGCCTTCGGAGCCGCGGACCTGCTGCTGCGGGCCATGATGGCCGACGCCTCCGACGCCATCCGGCTGGATGTCGGCGCGGACCGGACCGGCCTGCTGTTCTCGATCCTCAATGCGACCTCCAAGCTGGGCTACGCCGTATCGGTCGGGGCCTTCGCGGTGCTGGAGTGGATCGGCTTCGACGCCGCCGCCGGCGCGGTCAACGATCCGGACGTGATCCTCGGCCTGCAATGGCTGTTCATCGCCGCCCCGGTCGTGCTGCTGCTGATCTCGGCCCTGGTGTTGCGCATCTATCCGCTGACGCCCGAGAAGCACGCCGACATCCGGGCGCAGCTGGCTGCGCGTGACGGAGAGGCCGTTTGACCCCCGTCGACCGTCTCAACGCCATCATGGCCCGGCTGCGCGACCCGGTCGGCGGCTGTCCCTGGGACGTCGAGCAGACCTTCCAGACCATTGCCCCCTACACGCTGGAGGAGGCCTATGAGGTCGCCGACGCCATCGAGCGGGGCGACTGGGACGAGCTGAAGTCCGAACTGGGCGACCTGCTGTTCCAGGTGGTCTTCCACGCCCGCATGGCCGAGGAACAGGGGCTGTTCGCCTTCGACGACGTGGCTGGGGCCATCGCCGACAAGCTGGAGCGCCGCCACCCCCACGTCTTCGGCGACGAAGCGGCCAAGGCGGACGGCGCCGCCCAGAAGGCCCGCTGGGAGGACATCAAGGCAGCCGAACGCGTGGCCAAGGCCCAGCATGGCGTGCTCGACGACGTGCCGGTCGGTCTCCCCGCCCTCGCCCGCGCCGCGAAACTGACCAGACGCGCCGCCCGGGTGGGCTTCGACTGGCCGTCGACGGCCGAGGTGCTGGACAAGCTGGACGAGGAGGTCGCCGAGCTTAAGGCCGAGATCGTCGCCGGCGACCTCGACAAGGCCCGCGGCGAACTGGGCGATCTGCTGTTCGTCATGGCCAATCTCGCCCGCAAGCTGGGGGTCGAGCCCGAGGACGCCCTGCGCGGAACCAACGCCAAATTCGTCCGCCGCTTCACCTTCATCGAGGCCGAGCTGGCCAAGGACGGGCGGACGCCGGAGCAGTCGGACCTCGCCGAAATGGACGGGCTATGGAATGCGGCCAAGGCGGCGGAGCGTGGGTGACGGGGTCAGACCGGCTGGGCGACGAGCCTAATCGGGGCCTCTGGCGCTGACGCGCCGTCTGTGAATAATCACATGCGTCCTTGTCCCGGGAGGCCCGTCGATGCCGGTGCTGGCCACGTTTCTGGCGCTGATGGCGCAGGATCCTTCGACCCCCGTCCAGGAACCCGCCCTGGTCGAGGATATACTGGTGATCGGGCGCGCTGCCACACCGAATCCGTTCGCCATCTTCCGCGCCCTGTGTCTCGACGCCAACCGACTGGACGGCCGGGCGTTCCGTCCAACCATGGTTCCGCGCTGGAGCCGGATGTCCGGCGACCCGGCCCATGCGATGCTGGGCGAAGGCTCAGAGACCTTCATTCGCCGCGACGGCGACCTCGACATGGTGCTGAGCATCAAGGAGCAGCCCGACGAGCGCACCGAGCGGGTCCAGCGCAACATCTGCAGCCTCAGCCTTGTGGGTCCTCACGACCAGCAATCCCTTGAGCGGGGAATGACCGCGGCGCTGAAGGCCGGAGGCGCCCGGGACCATCTTCACTATGCTGAACTCTATCCCACCTATCCGGGTTGGACGCAGCTGGCGTGGACGGCGATTCCGGATCGGCGCGATGCGACCTGGACAGCCTTTGCGCCCGGCCGTTCCGGCGTCAGCGGTTTCGTCGTCATCACCGACCCAAGCTTCTATCGGCACAGCCGCTATCTGGTGACCGAGCTCCGCTACACGGACCAGGAGGCCAGGCCCGTCAGCCACATCACCATGACCTATCTGGCCCGGGTCGAGCCCTGACGTCGGCTCCCTACTGCGCCACCCGGTCCTTGTTCATCCGCAAGCGGACCACCAGGCCCTGCGGGGCCCAGTCCTTCTCGATGTCGCCGTCCAGCTGGCGGGCCATGGCGCGCTCCACCATCTGGCTGCCATAGCCGCCCGGTCCCTCGGGCGGCTTCACCGGCGGTCCGCCCTGTTCCGTCCAGGCGATGACCAGCTCGGTGTCGTGGGCCGAACAGGACACGTCGAGGGTTCCGGCCTCGGCCGACAGCGCGCCGTATTTGAGCGAATTGGTGGCCAGTTCGTGGACGATCAGGGCCAGGGCGTTGGCCGCCTGTTCGCCCACGCCCATGCGCGGCACCGAGACCCGGATGCGACCGCTGAAGGCGCCGAGGTCGTCGTAAGGGGCCAGCAGAACCGACAGCAGATCGCCCAGCAGCGCCGCCTTGCCTTCCCCGCCCGGCAGCGGGCGGACGAGATCGTGGGCGCGGCCGAGGGCGGTGAGGCGCTGGGTCAGTTCCCGGGCCATGTCCCCGGTCGAATCCACCGAGCGGGAGGTGATGGCGGTCAGGCCCGAGGCGATGGCCAGCAGGTTCTTGACCCGGTGGCTCATCTCGCCGGCGAGCAGTTCGTGGCCTTCCTCGGCCTGTTTGCGGCCAGTCACGTCGATGAAGATGCCGAACATCTTGCGGCTGACCATGCCGAGGTCGTCGCCCTGCCCCCGGGCGGAAATCTAGCGGACATCGCCGTCGACCAGGATGCGGAAATCGATCTCATAGGGCCCGATGACCGCGCGGGTGGCGGCGAAGGCGGCGCGGACCCGGTCCCGATCGGCCGGGTGAATGTGGGACGAGAGATCCTCGAAGGTGACGTGGGGCCGAATCGGCATGCCCCAGAGGCCGAACGCCGCGTCGTCCATGGCGAAGGTGTCGTCGTCGACGTTCCAGGACCACAGCGCCACCCCGGCGGCTTCAAGCCCCCGCTGCAGATTGGCGGCGTCCCAGGTCGGCGCGCTCTTCTTGGTCTTCGACATTCACTCGCCCACGCTCAAACGCGCCGCGCGACCCTGCGCGACCCTGCGTGAACACCCGATGCTAGCACGAACGGGCCGGCCGCGCGCGCCTGCCGCTCAGGCGGCTCCGGAAAACTGACGCTCGAACCGCCCCAGCGCCGCCGGATGCAGCCGCACGACGACATGCGTCCGGCCCTCGGCGTCCGTCTCGCGCCCGGTGACCCGGCCGTTCTCGTAAAGCCAGGCCAGGGCCTCGCCCTGCGACGGGTCCAGCACCAGCTCCGTCTCGGGGTCGTCGTCGATCAGGCCGGCGATGGTCTCGCGCAGGGCCTCGATCCCCTCCCCGGTCCAGGCCGAGACCGCCGCCGCCTTGCCCTGTGCCTGGAGCCGTTCGGCCTGGCCGAGCACGGCCTCGCGGGTCTCGGCGTCCAGCAGGTCGATCTTGTTCCAGACCTCCAGCACCCGGCGCGTCTTGCCCTCGGGCGTCTCGATCTGTTTCAGCACCGCCTCGACGTCCTTGCGCTGGGCGTCGCTGTCGGGCGAGGCGATGTCGCGGACGTGCAGGATCAGGTCGGCCTCGCCCACCTCCTCCAGCGTCGCGCGGAAGCTCTCGACCAGTTCGTGCGGCAGGTCGGAGATGAAGCCGACGGTGTCGGCCACGATGGCCGGCCGGCCCTGCGGCAGGCGGATGGTCCGCTGGGTGGTGTCGAGGGTGGCGAACAGCAGGTCCTTGGCGACCACGTCCGACCCGGTCAGCCGGTTGAACAGGGTCGACTTGCCGGCGTTGGTGTAGCCGACCAGGGCTACGGTCGGGAACGGGACCTTCTGGCGCTGCTTGCGGTGCAGGCCGCGCGTGCGGCGCACCTCCTCCAGCTCGGCCTTCAGCTTGACGATCCGGTCGGCGATCAGGCGGCGGTCGAGCTCGATCTGGGTCTCGCCGGGGCCGCCGGTCGAACCGGTGCCGCCGCGCTGGCGCTCCAGGTGGGTCCAGGTCCGCACCAGCCGCGACCGCTCATAGTCCAGCCGGGCGAGTTCGACCTGCAGCCGGCCTTCCTTGGTTCGCGCGCGGCGGCCGAAGATCTCGAGGATCAGGCCGGTGCGGTCGATGACCTTGCAGTCCCAGGCCTTCTCCAGATTGCGCTGCTGCACCGGCGTCAGCTGGTCGTCGACGACCACGGCCTCGGCCTCGGCGGCCCGGACCAGCGAGGCCAGCTCCTCGACCTTGCCGGAGCCGAACAGGGTGGCGGGCGCGGGCTTGCGGACGCGCACGATCTCCTCGGCGCGGACATCGAGGTCCAGCGCCCGGGCGAGGCCGGCGGCCTCCTCGAGGCGCTCGGTCGACAGCCGCGAACTCTCGCTCGCGCCGAAGCCCGAGCGTTCGGGATGGATGACGATGGCCCGGATCAGCGGGACGGCGTGGTCGATCAGCGGGGTGGCCAAGGGTAAAGTGCTGCTTTCTCTAGGTCGTCATCCTCGGGCTTGACCCGAGGATCAGACAGTCCGGTGCTGACGGGTAGATAGGAAGCCGCCGGCCGGAGGGCCATCCCGCACGCACAGTCGCCCAACGTCTGGCCCTCGGGTCAAGCCCGAGGGTGACGGCGGGGGAGAATTCAGTCCTCGTCGGCCTCGGGCTCGTACAGCTGCACCGGCGCCGACGGCATGATGGTCGAGATGGCGTGTTTGTAGACCAGCTGCGACTGGCCGTCGCGGCGCAGCAGCACACAGAAGTTGTCGAACCAGGTCACGATGCCCTGCAGCTTGACCCCGTTGACGAGGAAGATGGTCAGCGGCGTCTTGGTCTTGCGGACGCTGTTGAGGAAGGTGTCCTGAAGGTTCTTGGACTTGTCTTGCGACATGGCAGGTTCAGCCTGTTCTTGATTGTTTCGCCGGCCGGAGGAGCGGCCGGGACCGATCGACGCCGGCCCGTCACCTTACCCGCCCCCGCGCCCGTCGCAACGCCTAGATGGCGTCGCGCCGCGCCTGATCCAGATACAGGGCGCGCAACTTCGTCGCGACAGGTCCCGGCTTGCCGTCGCCGATCTTCACGCCGTCGATCGACACCGCCGGCATCACGAAGCCGCTGGCCGAGGTGTAGAAGGCCTCCTTCGCCCGCTTCGCCTCCTCGACCGAGAAGGCCCGCTCCTCGACCTCCAGCCCCTCTTCCGCGGCCATCCGCATCACGGCGGCGCGGGTGATGCCGTGCAGGATGTTCGACTGGGTGTCCCGGGTGCGCAGCTTGCCGTCCTCGTCGACGATCCAGGCGTTGGTGGACGATCCCTCGGTGACCAGCCCCATCTCGTCGACCATCCAGGCCTCGGCGGCCCCGCGCTCCTTCGCCGCCTGTTTGGCCAGAACGTTCGGCAGCAGGCCGACCGTCTTGATGTCGCAGCGGCCCCAGCGGATGTCCGGGTGGGTGATCACCGCCACGCCCTTCGCCGCCGCCGCATTGCCCTTCGACAGCGGCAGGGAGCGGGCCGTGACGATGACGCTGGGCGGCGTCCCCTCGGGCGGGAAGGGATGGTCGCGCCGCGCCGTGCCCCGCGTCACCTGGATATAGACCAGGCCCTCGCGCACCCGGTTGCGCCGCACCGTCTCCTTCAGCACCCGCTCCAGCGCCTCCCGCGTCATCGGGATCGGAATGCGCAGCTCCTCGAGGCTGCGGTGCAGCCGGGTCATGTGACCGTCGAAATCGGCCATCCGGCCGTCGAACACCGACCAGACCTCATAGACCCCATCGGCGAACTGGAAGCCCCGGTCCTCGACATGAACCGTGGCCTGGCCGTGAGCGACGTACTGGCCGTTGACGTAGGCGACGCGGCTCATGCCTCGGCGGCTCCCTCGTCCTCGTCGTCGATCGGCCCGCGCGCCGGCGAGACCCCCAGCGACTTGAGCTTCCGGTGCAGGGCCGAGCGCTCCATGCCGATGAAGGCGGCGGTGCGCGAGATATTGCCGCCGAAGCGCATGATCTGGGCCGCGAGATACTCCCGCTCGAACACCTCCCGGGCCTCGCGCAACGGCAGGGCGATGATGCGTTCGGCGCCCAGCGAGCCCGACGACCCGGCGTTGGTCGCCTCCTGCGGCAGGGCGTCGGCGCCGATCGGCTCGTTCGGATCGCCGGTGGCGAGGATCAGCAGCCGCTCGACGTTGTTCCTCAGCTGGCGGACGTTGCCCGGCCACGGATGCACCTGCAGCACGGCGATGGCGTCGTCCCCCATCCGCCGGCGCGGCAGGCCCTGCGATGTCGCCAGGGTCTCGATGAAATAGTCGACCAGTTCCTGGATGTCCTCGCGCCGCTCCGCCAGGGCGGGCACCCGGATCGGCACCACGTTCAGCCGGTGGAACAGATCCTCGCGGAAACGACCCTCGGCGATCTCCTGCTTCAGGTCGCGCGAGGTCGAGGTGATCACCCGCACGTCGACCTGCACGTCCTGCTCGCCGCCGACCCGGCGGAAGCGTTGTTCGACCAGCACGCGCAGGATCCTGCTCTGGCTCTCGCGCGGCATGTCGCCGACGTCGTCGAGATAGAGGGTGCCGTTATGGGCCCGTTCGAAGACGCCGATCTTGCTCGGCCGGCCGTCCTGGCCCTCCTCGCCGAACAGTTCCAGATCGAGGCGCTCGGGGGTCATCCCGGCCGCCGCTATGGCCACGAACTCGCCGCGGGCCCGGGCGCTGGCCTCGTGAATCTGGCGGGCCACCAGCTCCTTGCCGCTGCCCGGCGGGCCCGAGATCAGCACCCGGCTGTTGGCCGGGGCGACCTTGGCGATGGTCCCGCGCAGGGCCTGGGCCGCCGCCGACTTGCCGATGAAGCCGGTCGGCGCCGCGACCTGGGCGCGCAGCCGCCGGTTCTCGCGCTTCAGCGACGACGCCTCCAGCGCCCGCTGAACGACGACGACCAACCTGTCGGATTTGAAGGGCTTTTCGATGAAGTCGTAGGCGCCGCGCTGCAGGGCCGTGACCGCCGTCTCGATATTGCCGTGCCCGGAAATCATCACCACGGGAAGGTCGGGATCCAGCTCCTTGATGACGTCCAGCAGCTCGAGGCCGTCGAGGCCGCCCCCCTGCATCCAGATGTCCAGCAGGGCCAGTGACGGCTTGCGCGCGCGGATCGCGGCCAGCGCCTCGTCGGAGTTGGACGCCACCCGCACGGCGTGGCCCTCATCCTCGAGCAGACCGGAAACCAGCTCGCGAATGTCGGCCTCGTCGTCGACGACCAGAATATCGGCTCCCGTGGATCGCATGTCGCCTCGCTATTCGCCGGCCGGAACAGTCGGGGACCGGGGCGCTTTCGCATCCCTGCCCCCGGCCACGCCGGTCGATTGCAGTGAAGATTTCAGGGGGAAGACCAGGCACACCCGCGCGCCGGAAAGCTGCTCGGCGTCGGCCAGCTTCAGCTCGCCGCCATGCTCCTCGCAGACGCGTTTGACGATGGCCAGGCCGAGGCCCGTGCCCTTCTCGCGCGTGGTTACATAGGGTTCCGTCAGCCGGTCGCGGTCCTTGGCGGGCAGGCCGACGCCGTCGTCCTCCACGATGAAGGTGATGGTGTCGTCCGCGACGACCAGACGCGCGCTCACGCCCGGACGTTTGCCGTCCTCGGGCTTAGGCGCGATCGCCCGGCGCGCCGCGACCGCCTCGCCGGCGTTCTTGAGGATGTTGGTCAGGGCCTGACCCACCATCCGCCCGTCGGCGTGCAGGACGGCGCTGGGCAGGGGCTCGATCAGTTCGACGCCGATGCCGGGCTCCGCCACCCGCTGGGCGAAAACCGCCTCGCGCAACAGCTCCGCCGGATTCTCGGCGGTGAAGCGCGGCGCGGGCATGCGGGCGAAGGACGAGAATTCGTCGACCATCCGGCCGATGTCGCCGACCTGGCGAATGATGGTCTCGGTGCAGCGGTCGAACACCTCGACATCGTCGCCGACCTGTTTGCGATAGCGCCGCCGCAGCCGCTCGGCCGACAGCTGGATCGGCGTCAGCGGATTCTTGATCTCGTGGGCGATGCGCCGCGCCACGTCGCGCCAGGCGGCGTTGCGCTGGGCGGTCACCAGCCGGGTGATGTCGTCGAACGTCAGCACCATCTCGCCGCCGACGCCGCCCTCGATCCGCACCCTGAGGCGTCGCGTCTCGCCGTCGCGGCTGACGTCGATCTCCTCCTCGATGTGGGCCTCGGCCCGGCCGGCCAGTTCGCCCAGTTCCGGCGCGGCCTTCGCCAGCGGGCGGCCGATGATCTCCGCGTCGGCCTTGAGCCCGAGGAGTTCGATCGCGCTGTCGTTGATGGCCGAGACCCGCCGCTGTTTGTCGACCCCGATCACCCCGGCCGACACGCCCGACAGCACCGTCTCGATGAAGCGGGTCCGCCCCGTGGCCTCCTCGCTGGCCGCCCTCAGCGCCGCCTGCTGCGCCTCGAGATCCCCGGTCATCCGGTTGAAGGCGGCGTTCAGGTTCTTGATTTCGCCCGGGCCGTCGTCGCCCGCCACCCGCGCCGTCAGATCTCCCCCGGCGACCCGGTCGGCCGCTTCGACCAGCCGTCCGATCGGCGCCGAGATCGCGCTCGCCGCCGACATGCCCAGCCAGACCGCGCCGACCAGCACCAGCAGGGCGGTCTCGACGTAGCTGAGGGCGAAGGCCGCCTGGATCCGCTCCCGGCTTTCCTGCGCCTCGCGGTAGGCGACGATGGACTGTTCCGCCGAAGCCAGTTGGTCGAACAGCCCCGGCCGCAGCGGTCGAACCACATACAGGTAAGCGTCCCCGTAAGCGGGAAAGGCCGCCAGACCCCGAACCGCGTCGGGATTGCGCGTCGGCTGCTGCACCGACGGTTCCTCGCCGGCCGCGGCCTCTTCGAGCGCGGCGGGGGACGGCGCCATATAGGGTGGCGCATTGGGTCCCTCGCCGCTGGCGAGGACCGCGCCGTCCGGGCCGATGATGTAGATGGCCGGATAGCCGAACAGCTGCCCGACCTGGGCGAGGGCGTCCGAGAACTGGATCGGATTGCCGAACAGCGGGCGGATGCCCTCCAGCTGTTCGGAGATGACGGCAAGGTCCCCATCGATCTCGGCGGATACGTCGCTCGTGTAGGCGCGACCGATGTTGGCGCCGTTGTCGACAGCTCCCTTCACGTTGTCGCTGAACCACTGGTCGACGCCGCGGTTGACCAACACGCCGAAGACCAGGGCGATGAGCACCGCCGGCACCAGCGCCACGAGCGAGAACAGGGTCACGAAACGCAGGTGCAGCCTCGCCCCGGCGTGGGTCCGTTGCTGGAACAATCGGAACACGCGCCGCCCGACAACGAGCGCCAGCCCGCCGATCAGCAGCAGATTGACCCCGAGAATGGTCAACACGGCCTGGCTGGCCATCCCGCGGGCGCCCTCCCCGCTGGAACCCGGCGCGACGGCGACCAGCCAGATCGCCGCCACGGTGATCAGGAAGGCGACGGTGTAGGCGATCAGGAAGCTGTTGCGACGGCGCTCCTCCGACCAGCCGGCGAACCAGCGCGCCGGTCCCCGGACCGGGGCGGCGTCGCTTCCTGCCGGCGTGGAGGGCGTGTCCGTCATCAGGCTCCAGCTTCGGCGAACTGTGGCCCGATATCAACAGGCGAGTTGCCGGAATGCGTCAGTGGGCGCCACAACTCGGCCAGGGCGATCTCCACCTGTTCCGGCGTCTCCAGCCGGCACAGCCGCGCCTTGGCCGCCCGCCGCTCCAGCGGATCGGCGGGCCAGGGGGCCTGTTCGACGTACCAGCCGAGATGTTTGCGGAACATCTTCAGCCCCAGCGGCAGGCCGTAGAAGGCGACCGACGCCCGCAGGTGCTCGACGACGATCTGCAGCCGCTGCTCCGCGCCCGGCTCCTCCAGCACCGTCCCGTCGGCCAGCGCCCGCTCCAGATGGGCCGCCAGCCAGGGCCGTCCATAGACCCCCCGCCCCAGCATCAGGGCGTCCGCGCCCGACTGCGCCAGCGCCGCCCGGGCGTCTTCGGCCGTGACGATATCGCCGTTGACGATCACCGGCACGCTCACCGCCGCCTTGACCTCGCCCACCGCGCGCCAGTCGGCCACGCCGGTGTAGAACTGCTGCCGCGTCCGGCCATGGACCGTCACCGCCGTCACCCCGAGGCCCTCGGCCCGCCGCGCCAGCTCCGGCGCATTGCGGCTGGCGTCGTCCCAGCCCAGCCGCATCTTGATCGTCACCGGCCTCGAGGTGGCCCCCACCGCCGCCTCGATCAGCCGGCAGGCCAGGTCCGGCGTGCGCATCAGGGCCGAACCGCAGGCCGCGCCCGTGACCTCCTTGGCCGGGCAGCCGAAATTCAGGTCGATGATGTCCGCCCCGGCCCTCTCGGCCATGCGTGCGCCTTCGGCCATGGCGTCGGGATCGCGTCCGACCAGCTGGATCACCGTCAGCGGCAGGCCTTCCCCGACCGCGGCGCGGCGCACGACGTCCGGCCGCGCCCGGGCCAGTTCGGCCGCGGCGACCATCTCGGTGGCGACATAGGCCGCGCCCAGCCGGCTGGCCAGCCGCCGGAACGGCAGATCCGTGATCCCGGTCATGGGCGCGGTCAGCACCCGGCCGGGCACCCAAACATCGCCGATCTGGAGGCCGTTGCGCATGGCCCGGCAGATAGGGCTTTTGCGGCGCCCGGTCCAACCCTGCCGTGACCTCAGGTCAGGGCGAGCGCGGCTCGGAGAGCCAGAACGAGCAGCACCACGCTGGCCGTCATGAAGACGGCGAAGCGAACCACGATCAAATTGACCAGGGCCTGGATCAGGCTGTGCACCACCCGCAGGGCCACATAGGCCCAGGCCAGCGCGAGGTTCAGCCCGTCGCCCTGTCCCAGCAGCGCCAGGGTGAGGGCCGTGGCGTAGAACAGCGTCGGCTGCTCCATCAGGTGATTGTAGTTGTCGGCCTTCCATCGAACGCGGGGCGGCAGACCGCCCAGCATGACGTCCCGCGGCTGTGTCGGGTCCAGCGGCGTCCGGGCCTTCATCATGGCGGGCAGTCGGGTGGCGTAGAGCCAGGCCCACATCACCATCGACCACAGCACCAGGGCCATGACCGGCTGCAGCATGGCTTGGCTCATCGGCAGTCCTCCCACGGTCAAGCTGGCTCGCCCGGGGTCGGGTGTCAAACAGGTTGAACCCTTCGCCCCGGCCCCCTCGTCAGCGCCGCACGGCATGGCTACAAGCGGGCCATGAGCTTTTGCGCCGTCATCGTCGCCGCCGGGACCGGTTCCCGGGCAGGCGGGCCCAAGCAATGGCGCGAACTGGGCGGTCGGCCCGTGGTGCGCTGGTCCGCGGAGGCCTTGCTGGCCGCTGGCGCGTCGGAACTGGCGGTCGTCGTGGCCCCCGGGGACGAAGCCCTCGCGACGGAGGCGCTGGCCGGCCTGGATCGATGGGTCGCCGTCGCCGGCGGAGCCACGCGCGCGGCCTCGGTGCGGGCGGGCCTGAACGCCCTGACGGCCGCGCCGGACGCCAGGGTGCTGATCCATGACGCCGCCCGCCCACTGCTGGACGGGGCGACCCTCCACCGGGTCCTCGCCGCCCTGGACCGGCATCCGGCCGCCCTGCCGGTCCTGCCGGTGGCGGACAGCCTGCGGCGCGGCGTCGACGGGCTGATGGCCGAACCCGTCGACCGCGACGGGCTCTGGCGCGCCCAGACGCCGCAGGGCTTTCGGCTCGGGACCATCCGCGACGCCTATGCCGACTGGTCCGCGAGCGCCCCGCCGACCGACGATGTCGAGGTCGCCCGCGCGGCCGGCCACGCCGTGGCCATGGTGCCCGGCGATCCCCGCCTGATGAAGCTGACCTATCCCGAGGATTTCGCCATGGCCGAGGCCCTGATCCCCCGCCAGACGCGCGTCGGCCAGGGCTTCGACGCCCACCGCTGGGGTCCCGGATCCTCGGTCTGGCTGTGCGGGGTCGAGATCGCCCATGACCAGACCCTGATCGGCCACTCCGACGCCGACGCCGGCCTCCACGCCCTGACCGACGCCCTCCTCGGCGCCATGGGCGACGGCGACATCGGCGACCATTTCCCGCCCACCGATCCGCAGTGGAAGGGCGCCTCGTCCGACCGGTTCCTGGTCCACGCCGTCGAGCGGCTGCACGCCCGCGGCGGGCGGCTGGTCAATGTCGACGTCACCCTGATCTGCGAGCGCCCCAAGGTGAAGCCGCACCGTCAGGCCATGCGCGAACGCCTGGCCGAACTGCTGTCGCTTCCGCTGGACGCCGTCAGCGTCAAGGCCACCACGACCGAGGCCATGGGCTTCACCGGCCGGGGCGAAGGCCTCGCCGCCCAGGCGGTGGCGACGATCGACCTGCCCGCCTGACCGTCAGGGCCGCTCGGGCGGCGGCCGGTAGGCCCGCCACAGGGCTCCGAACAGATTGACGTAGTCGTCGGTCCACGGGCGCACCCCGGTCTCGGGAACCTCGCGCCAGTTCGGCTTGCCGCGGAAGTCGTTCAGGCCCCGGTCGGTCGGCGAGATCACCACGGCCTCGGTCGAGGCGATGGCCATCATCGGCAGGGAGTCGTCCTCGACATAGAGGCCGTGCAGGACCGGCCGCCCCAGCGCCCTGGCCGCCGCGATGGTCGGCAGCACGATCTCGAGGTTGCGGTTCGACAGGTGCAGCAGCACCACCCCCTCGGGCTTCAGCAGCCGCAAATACCCGTCGATGGCCTCGACCGTCAGCAAATGGGTCGGCACGGCGTCCGACGAGAAGGCGTCGATGATCAGCAGGTCGTAGGTCCCCGCCGGCTGGTCCTCCAGCGTCAGCCGCGCGTCGCCCAGCACGGTCCGCACCTCGCCGACGGCGCAGTCGGAGATGTAGGTGAACCATTGCGGATCGCGCGACATCCGGTCGACCATCGGGTCGATCTCGAAGAAGGTCAGGGAGTCCTGGGCCCGCTTGTAGGCCGCCATGGTCCCCGCCCCCTGCCCGACCACCCCTATCCGGGCCGGTCCGCGCGCCTGGACGATCTCCGCCGACTGCCCGATCGGGGTCAGCGGGTGATAGTAGAGGGTCGGCTGGCAGTCATAACGCGAATCCCGCGCCTGCGAGCCGTGCCAGGTGGTGCCGTGCGTCAGCACGTGGACGTCGCCGCCCAGCCCCGGATCCTGCTGGTTCGCCACACGCATGACCCCGAAGAAGCTGCGTTCCGAATAGCTGTAGTCGTACCCCCGGGTCACATACTGGGCCGACAGGCCGATCATCAGCAGGGCGGCCGTGAAGGCCTGGGCCCGGTCGCGCAGCAGGAAGGCGCAGATCAGGGCCGGGCTCAGGATCACCATGCACAGCGTCTGCAGGGGGAACAGCGGGATCACCCGCCAGAAGGCGGCCCAGGCGTCGGGATCGGCGGTCATCCACCACGACAGCAGCGAGACTCCGGCGGTGAGAACCGCCACGGCCACCAGGGCGCCGGTCTCCTCGCCGCGCAGCCGCCTGCGGTCCCAGGGCCGGGCCAGGCCGACCAGCACCAGGACCAGCGGATACTCCCAGACCATGTTGAAGATCACCGGCGCCAGCAGGGCCGTGAAGGCGCCGCCGACCACGCCGCCGACCGACAGCAGCAGGTAGAATTCCGTCAGCCGGTCCGGCGGCGGCCGCCGCGAGGCCAGCATCTGGTGGCACATCAGGGCGGCGATGAAGAAGGCCATGATGTGGATGACGAAGGCGACCCGGATATCGAGCGTCCGGAAGGCGACGATCAGGACCACCACCGCTCCCAGGGCTCCCTGCAGCACCAGGGTGACCGGCAGCGGGATCCACGGCCGGGCCTGGAAGGCGATGACGAAGGTCAGCAGGTACAGCGCCAGCGGAATGACCCACAGGAAGGGGGCCGAGGCGACGTCGGTGGACAGGTGGGCGGTCACGCCCAGCATCAGGCTGGACGGCGCGGCGGCGAGCAGGACCAGGATCCCTTTCTCGCGCCACGGGATCGGCGGCGACGCGGCCAGCCGGGCCGGCTCGGCCGTCTGGTCGAGGCGGCGACGCCAGACGATGACGGCCAGGGCCGCCACCATCAGCAGGAAGGTCCAGTAGCCGCCCGTCCAGCCCATCCTCTGGCCGAACAGATTGGTCAGCGGCTCGATCACGAACGGATAGGACAGCAGCGCCAGGAAGCTGCCGAGGTTGGAGGCGGCGTAGAGGACATAGGGGTTCTTGCCGTCGGCGTGGCCGGCGCGCACCCGTGCGAACCAGGCCTGCAGCAGCGGCGCGGTGGCCGAGAGCACGGCGAAGGGCGCGCCGACCGACAGCGCCAGGGTCGCCAGCAGCCAGGCGATCGGAGCCGCCGGATCGGGATCGCCCAGCCAGCCGTTGATACGCAGCGGCAGGAACAGGGCGGCGATCAGCAGAAGCGCCAGATGGACCGCCACCTGCAGTTTGATCGAGGCGATCCTCTGCAGCAGGTGGGCATAGAGATAGCCGGCCAGCAACGCGGCCTGGAAGAACACCATCGCCGTGTTCCACACCGCCGGCGAACCGCCCAGCATCGGCAGGACCAGCTTCGTCACCATCGGCTGGACCACGAACACCAGCGAGGCCGAGGTGAAGATGGCCACGGCGAACAGCAGCGGGGTCAGCCGGTCGCCGGGCCGGACGGGCGCGGCGGAGACGCCCGGGCCGACGCCGGTGTCGCCAGTGGTGTCGCTCATGCCCGCCCCGTATGCTGGCGCCGCCCACGGCGCATCGCGCCACCCTGACCGACTCGCCGCCCCATCGGAAGGCCCCGTTTGATGTTTCCAGACGATATCGAAACCCTCGCGCGCAAGGTCGTCGAGACCGCCACGGCGCGGGGCCTGATGGTCGCCGCGGCCGAGAGCTGCACCGGCGGCCTGGTCTCCGCCGCCCTGACCTCCGTGGCCGGCTCGTCGGCCGTCGTCGAGCGCGGCTTCGTGAGCTACAGCAACGCCGCCAAGAGCGAGCTCCTTGGCGTTCCCGCCGATCTGATCGAGCGCCATGGCGCCGTCTCTGAACCGGTCGCCCGCGCCATGGCCGAAGGCGCCCTCGCCCGTTCCGCGGCGCAGGTCTCCGTGGCGGTCACCGGCGTCGCGGGCCCGGGCGGCGGTTCGGCCGACAAGCCGGTCGGCCTCGTGCATTTCGCCGCCGCCGGCCCCCGAGGACGGGTCCATGTCGAGCGCCGCTTCGGCGACATCGGCCGCGAGGCGGTCAGGCTCGCCAGCGTGCGCGTGGCCCTCGATCTTCTGCTGGACCGGCTCGGCGCATGATCGTCGATGCGCGCGGCCACCGCTGCCCGACGCCCAGCCTCAGGCTGCAGAAGGCCATGCGGGAGGCGGCCCCTGGCTCGCGCCTGACCCTGCTGGCGACCGATCCGATGGCCCGGATCGACGTGCCTCATCTGATGGCGGGCGTGGGCGGACGGGTGGTCGCGATCGTCGAGACCGACGGCGTCCTGACTATCGAGGTCGAGACGCCCGCCGCTCCGACAGGCTGACCACGGATTCCGGCAAGGGATCGGCGGGCTCCAGCTCCGGCGCGCCCATCGAGCGCTGGACGATCTCCATCTCGGTGGCGAAGGCCCCGCCGTAGAAGATGGCGTTGACGTTCCACGACAGCCAGATCAGCAGCACCACGATGGCGCCGACCGAGCCGTAGGTCGCGCCGAGAGGCGCCAGTTGCTCGACATAGATGGCGCACAGCCAGGACGAGACGGTCGACATCACCGTGGCCAGCACGCCGCCGACGATGGCCGGGAACCACGCGACGGGCGTCCGGTGCGACATGGCGTAGCGGTAGAGCATGGTCAGGCCGACCACGAGCCCGAGCGCGGGCCACATTCCCGCCAGGGCCGAGCCGCCGCCGTCTCCCGCTCCCGGGCCGGTGTGGGCGAGCAGGCGCGAGGTCACCACGGCGCCCGAGACGACCGTGAACAGGGCGAAGGCGAACAGGGCCACGAAGAAGGCCAGCAGGTTGAATTTGAGGAAGCCGTGCGGCTCCGTCTCGTCGTGGATCAGGTTAAGTCCGGCCAGCAAGGCCTTGAATCCACGGTGCGCAGCGTATCCGCCGATGATCAGGGCGAAGGCGCTCTGGGCCGAGACGGTGCGCGCGGAAGCGTTGGCCAGCCGGTCGATCTCGGTCATGAAGATGGCCCGCGCCGCGTGCGGCATGACGTCGGCCAGGGCCGCCGCTTGTTCGCTGACCTGGCCGATCGACAGCACCGCCTTGTAGAAGCCGATCAGGATGGCGATGGCGGGGAAGACGGCCAGCAGGGCGAAGAAGGACACCCCGCCCGTGTAGAGCATGACGTCCCGGCCCCAGCTGCGCGCGAAGGCCTTGACCGCCAGACGTCCCCAGAGCGCGGGCGTCGCCCAACGCACGGCTTCTTCGATATCAGCCCTGGCCTGCAATCCGGAATCCTGTCCCGCCCCCGATGCCGCTCCCTTTAACGCAATTTGCGGCTGGGGAAAGGATTGCGCAGCCGGTTGCCTCGCCACGGCGACCCTCGCTATGGTCCGCGGCCTTGAGATCGCGGCCCGGGTGGGGGGGCCGCTGGAGACATCGCCTTGACTTCCGATCCGCGCATTCTGGTCGTCGCTCCGGATGACGACCTGATCGGGTCCCTGTGCCAGGGACTGGACGCGCTGGGCTGGCGCACGGTCACGGCCCGGTCGCTGGCCGGCGCCGTTCAGGTGCTGATCGACTGGCCGCTCGAGACGGTGATTCTCGACGCCCGCCTGCCCGATGCGGCCGAGGGCGTGGCCGCCATGCGCCAGACGGTTTCACCGCGTCGGCTGCCGATCATGGCCATCGGCCCGGAGGCGGCGGACTGGGCCCCCGGGATCGCCGACATCGCCATGTCCAGCGCCCCCCACGCGGCCCAGGCGGCGCTTCGGCTCGAGAACCTCGTCCGCGCCGCCATCGCCGAGGAAGAGGTCACGCTGCGCGAGGCCACTTTCGCCGCCCGGGGCGAACCGCTGCCGGCCGCCGAGGCCGACGCCAGCCCCCTGCGGGTTCTGGCCGCCGGCAAGCCCGATCGCCACTTCCTCGCCCTGTCCAACGCCCTCGTCGCCCACGGCTGCGAGGTGGTGGCCGCGCCGACGCCCTATACGGCCTTCGACTACCTGCATGAGCGGCCGTTCGACGCCGCCGTCCTGTGGGGCGCCGAGGACCACGCCCCGGCCCTGTCGATCGCCTCGGGCATGAAGCGGAACACGCGTCTCTATCACATCCCCGCCGTGCTCTATCTGCGCGGCTCCGGCGAGATAAACCTGTCCGAGCTCTACAATCGGGGCTTCGCGGACGTCGCCGCCGCCGACACCCCGGAGGAAGAGACCGCCGCGCGCATCGTCGCCCTGGCCCGCCATCACCGCCGCCATGTGGCCATCCGGCGGGCGCTGGAGAGCGCGCGCGGATCCGGGTTGACCGATCCCGCCACCGGCCTGTTCACGCCCGAGCTGTTCGCCAGCCATCTGGCCCGGGTCGCCGAGGGCGCCCGCCAGCGCCGTCGCCCGCTGTCGGTCGTGGTCCTGAAGGTTTCGGAGACGCCGGCGGTGGTCGAAGCCCGCAAGGACGGCTGGCTGGACCGCGCCCTGCCCCAGATCGGAGCCATGGTGTCGCGCCTGATCCGCACCGAGGACACCGCCGCGCGCCTCTCGGCGGACGTCTTCGCCCTCGCCCTGCCCGCCACCCGCGGACCGGCCGGCCGGATCGCGGCGGACCGGATCGCCGCGGTGATCGGCTGCACGGCCTTCGACGCCGGTCCCGACCGCTCGCCCTTCGTGGTCGAGTTCGAGGTCGGTGTGGCCGAGGTCGGGCCCGGAGAATCTCCGGCGACGGTGCTGGAGCGAGCCTCGGCGGACATCCGCGCCCGGAGCCAGGGCGGCCCCGCATCCATTTGACAACTGCATTTGTCTAATGCACCGTCCGAGGCATGACGCCCCGACCCTCCGCCCTGCTCGATGATCTGGACACCGCCCTTCTGGCGCTGGCCCCGATCCGCCGGCGGATCCTGACCGCCCTGACCGAGCCGGCCTCGGCGGCCGGCCTCGCGGAACAGCTCGACATGCCGCGTCAGAAGATCGGCTACCATCTGCGCGCCCTCGAGGGCGCCGGCCTGGTCCGGCCCGCGGGCGAGCGGCGCAAGCGCGGCTTCACCGAGCGGCTGTTCGTCGCCGCGCGAAACTACGTCTTCGACCCCGCCCTGATGCAGGCCCCGCCCGATCCCGACGCCGTCGACGCCCAGGACCGCCATGCCGCCGACCACCTGATCTCGACCGCCTCGACCATCGTCCGGGACGTCGCGCGGATGCGTCAGGATGCGGCGGCGGAGGGCGCGCGCCTGCTGACCCTGACGGTCGAGGCCGACGTCGTCTTCGCTGCGCCCGCCGATTTCGACGCCTTCACCGAAGAGGTCAGCGCCGCCGTCGCGGCCCTCGCCCGCAAATACGCCGCGCCCTCGGGCCGCCGCTACCGCCTCACCGCCGCCGCCCATCCGGCGGTCCCCAAACCCGCGCCCGCCAGGAACTGAACGATGACCGAAGCCGCCGACCAGCCCACCGAAGACCATGTCCTCGTCGAGGTCACCGTCCCTGCGCCCGCCGACATCGTCTGGGCCGCCCTGCGCGACCCGCAGAAGATCAAACAGTGGTTCGGCTGGGACGCCGACACCCTCAAGGACGAGATCGACTTCATCTTCGTCACCCACGCCGAGGCCGACGAGGCCGCCCGCACTGTCACCTTCGTCGGCGTCAATGATCGCTACGAAGTCGAGGCGCGCGGCGACGGCAGCGTCGTTCGGGTGGTGCGCTCGGCCCCCGCGGGGACCGACTGGTCGGACGTCTTCGACGGCATGATCGAGGGCTGGATCTCCTTCACCTGGCAACTGGCCTTCGCCCTCGCCCGCCATGGCCTCGAGCCGCGCCGCACGATCTTCTTCTCCGGACCGCCGCGCGCCGACCGGCTCGGCCGCTCGCTGCTGGGCCTCGACGCCGCCCCGGCCGCCGGCGAGCCCTGGGCCGGGCCGATCGGTCCCGATGACTCCGCGGGCGAGGTCTGGTTCACGGCCCGCCACCAGATGGGCGTCACCGTCGACGCCTGGGGAGACGGCCTGCTGGTCGTCGTCGACCAGCCCCCGACCGACGACAAGCCGCGCGGCTCTCCCATGCTGACCCTGACCACCTACGGCCTGTCGGACACGGCTTTCGCCGACCTCCAGGCTCGCTGGCAGGCGTGGTGGGACGAACGTTTCGAGACCGTCGCTCCGGGCTGCTAGCCGGGAGTCAGAGCCGCCGGTGCATGACGTGCAGCCCGACCAAGCCTTCGGTCGGGTGGGCGAAGGCCTCCGGGACCGTCCCGACGACCTCGAAGCCCAGCGCCTTCCACAGGCGGACGGCCGGGCGGTTCGTCTCGACCACGGCGTTGAACTGCATGGCGCGATAACCGTCCGCCGTCGCCCGGGCGATCACCGCCTCGCCCAGCGCCCGGCCGACGCCGCGTCCCCGGGCCTCCGCCGCCACCATGAAGCTGGCCGTCGCCACATGCGATCCCGGCCCCATCTGGTTCGGCCCCGTCTTGGCCGTGCCCAGCAACCGGCCGTCCTCGACCGCCAACAGGGTCACGCCGGGCGGCGCCATCATCCACAGCGTCCGCCCGAGCGCCTCGTCGGCGTCCCGCGGATAGGTGAAGGTCTCGCCAGCCCGCGCGACCGCCTCGACGATCGGCCAGATCGCCGGCCAGTCCGCCTCGCTCGCCTCCCGGATCTCCATCTCAGGCGGCCCCCGCCACCCGGGCCAGATCGGCGGTGATGCGCTCGGCGACCTTCAGCCGCTCCTCCGGCGTGTCCCAGTCGCCCTTGACCACGATCTTCTGGTCCGGCCGGATCTTCCAGAAGGCGTGGTTCTTCTGGATCAGCCCGACCAGCCCCATCGGATTGGGGAATTCGTTGTTGCGCAGGGTCAGGACCGCGCCCTTGGGCCCGATGTCGATCCGCTCGATACAGGCCGTCTTGCAGTTGGCCTTGACGCCGACGATGCGCAGCAGCTGTTTCGCCTCGTCGGGCAGCGGCCCGAAACGGTCGATCAGCTCGGCCGCCAGGGCCTCGCGGGTCTCGGTGTTCTCGGCGTCCGACAGACGGCGGTACAGGCTCAGCCGCACGTTCAGGTCGGGCACATAGTCCTCGGGGATCAGCACCGCCGCACCGACGTTGATGGCCGGCGACCAGCCCCGGTCGACCACGCCCCCGCCCTCGCCCGCCTGGCGCAGCTCAGCCACCGCGTCTTCCAGCATCTGCTGGTACAGTTCGACCCCGACCTCGCGGATATGGCCCGACTGCTCGTCGCCCAGCAGATTGCCGCCGCCGCGCTGGTCCAGATCGTGGCTGGCCAGCTGGAAGCCGGCCCCGAGGTTGTCCAGCGACTGCAGCACCTGCAGCCGCCGTTCGGCCGACAGGCTCATCGGCTTCTCGGGCGGGGTGGTCAGATAGGCGAAGGCCCGCGCCTTGGCCCGTCCGATCCGGCCGCGGATCTGGTGCAGCTGCGCCAGACCGAACATGTCGGCCTTGTGCACGATCAGGGTGTTGGCCGTCGGCACGTCCAGCCCGCTCTCGACGATGGTCGTCGACAGCAGCAGGTCGTAGCTGCCGTCGTAGAAGGCGCTCATCACGTCTTCCAGCTGGGTCGGCGACATCTGGCCGTGGCCGACCACGAACTTGATCTCGGGCACCTGCTCGCGGAGGAATTTCTCGATGTCCGGCAGGTCGCTGAGGCGCGGCACCACATAATAGGCCTGTCCGCCGCGGTATTTCTCGCGCAGCAGGGCCTCGCGGACCAGCACCGGGTCCCACGGCGTGACATAGGTCCGCACCGCCAGGCGATCGACGGGCGGGGTGGCGATGATCGACATCTCGCGGATGCCCGACAGCGCCATCTGCAGCGTCCGCGGGATCGGCGTGGCGGTCAGGGTCAGCAGGTGCACGTCGGCGCGCAGGGACTTCAGCTTCTCCTTGTGCTTGACCCCGAAATGCTGCTCCTCGTCGACGATCACGAGACCCAGGTCCTTGAACCCGACCTGCTCGCTGAGCACCGCATGGGTGCCGACCACGATCTCGTAGGACCCGTCCTTCAGTCCCGCCCGCGTCTCGGCCGCATCCTTCGCCGTCACCATCCGCGACAGATGCCGCACCTTGACCGGCCAGCCGGCGAACCGCTCGCTGAAGGTCTTGAAATGCTGCCGCGCCAGCAGGGTGGTCGGGCAGACGACCGCCACCTGCTGGCCCGTCATGGCCACCACAAAGGCCGCCCGCAGCGCCACCTCCGTCTTGCCGAAGCCGACGTCGCCGCAGATCAGCCGGTCCATCGGCGTGCCCTTGCCGAGGTCCTCCAGCACGTCGCCGATGGCGGCCAGCTGGTCGTCGGTCTCCTCATAGGGGAAGCGGGCGCAGAATTCGTCGAACAGCCCGTGCGGCGGGGTGATGGCGTCGGAGGTCCGCAGGCTGCGCTTGGCCGCCAGGGCGATCAGCCCCTCGGCCATGTCCCGCAGCCGCGCCTTGGCCTTGGCCTTGCGCGCCTGCCAGCCCGCCCCGCCCAGACGGTCCAGCTGCACGCCGTCAGACTCGCTGCCATACCGGGTCAGCAGGTCAATGTTTTCAACGGGTAGGTACAGTTTGCTATCACCGGCGTAGAGCAGTTCCAGGCAGTCGTGAGGGGCCTCCTGGATCTCCAGCGTCTTCAGCCCCTCGTAGCGGCCGATGCCATGGTCGAGGTGGACCACCAGATCGCCCGTCGTCAGGGCCGAGGCCTCGGCGAGGAAGTTCGACGCCCGCCGCTTCTTCTTCGGCCGCGCCAGCCGGTCGCCGAGGATGTCGGTTTCGGAGATGACGGCGATGTCGTCGGTCTCGAACCCGTGCTCCACCGGCAGCACGCCGCGCAGGTACAGGTCCTTCGGCGCTTTCTGGACATCGGCCCAGTCGCGCACCGCCACGACGTGCTCCAGGCCGTGGTCGGCCAGCATCGAGGCCAGCCGCTCGGACGAGCCCTCGGTCCAGGAGGCGAACAGCACCCGCTTGCCGGCCCCCTTGATCGCCTGGGCGTGCCGCGCCACCGCCTCGAACAGATTGACGCTGTCCTGGGCCCGCTCGGCCGCGAAACTGCGCCCCAGCCGCCCGCCGGCGTCCTCCCCCGCCCCGTGGAACGGCGACAGCCGCCGCACCCAGCGACCCGCGAGCGCGCTATTCCAGTCGGCTTCCGGAAGATACAGCCGCTCCGGCGGCAGGGCCCGATAGGCCGCCCCGCCCTTGCTCAGGGCCGCGTCGCGCCGGGCGTCGTAGGCGTCCCTGGTCAGCGTCCAGCGTTCGGCCCGCGCCGCCTCGACCTGGTTGTCGAGAAACAGCCGCGCGTCGTCGGGCAGATAGTCGAACAGGGTCTCCAGCCGGTCGTAGAGCAGCGGCAGCCAGTGCTCCATGCCCTGCCGCCGCGCGCCCTCGCTGACCGCCGCGTACAGCGGATCGTCGCCCGGCGTCCCGAACAGGGCCAGATAGCCGGTGCGGAAGCGCGAGATGCTGTCCGCGTCCAGCAGCGCCTCCGACACCGGGGCCAGCGACACCTCGCGCCTCTGCCCCGTCGATCGCTGGGTGGCCGGGTCGAAGGTGCGGATCGACTCCAGTTCCGAACCGAACATGTCCAGCCGCACCGGCTCCTCGAAGCCCGGCGGGAAGACGTCGATGACCCCGCCGCGCACCGCGAACTCGCCGCGCTCCGACACGGTCGAGGCCCGCATATAGCCATTGGCCGAAAAATACCGCTCCAGCGCCGCCGTATCGAGATCCAGGCCGATGGTGGTCTCGAACCCGGCGCTCGAGGTCACCTCGCGCGGCGGCGTCCGCTGGGTCGCCGCGCTGACGGTCGTCACCACCAGCAGGGTCTGGCTGTCGCCGGGCTCGCGCCGGGCCAGCCGGGTCAGGGCCGCCATCCGCTCCGCCGACACCGACGAGGTCGGGCTCAGCCGGTCATAGGGCAGGCAGTCCCACGCCGGAAACTCCACGATTTCAATATCGCTGGCGAAAAACCGGAAGGCCTGAACGAACTCGCCCATGCGGGCGTAGTCGCGCGCCACGAAGACGCCGACGCCCCCGTCCGCCCGCAGCCGTTCGGCCACGGTCAGGGCGTCCAGTCCCTCCGGCGCCCCGCCCAGCTCCTGATCGCCGCGTTTCGACACCGGGGCGTCCATCAGCCCGCCCCCTCCGCCACCGCCGCGGCGACATGATCGCGCATGAAGGCGCGGATCTTCCCCATCACCGGCGTGTCATGCGGGGGCGGCGTCGGCTCGGTCCCGATGATCCAGGCGTAGAGTTGATGGTCGTCGTCCTGCGCCAGCAGGGCCTCCAGCGAATCCAGTTCCGGGGCGGTCAGCGTCGGCCCGACCTGATCTACGAACGGGCCCAGCACCAGGTCGGCCTCGCGGAAGCCCCGCCGCCACGCCCGGAAGGCGATGCGGCCCAATCTCTCTTTCAGACGCGCGTCGGTATCGGCCACAAGCTTCCTTGCCCGGTGAAATCGTGAGAAGCGCCTCCAGCCGGCGAGCGCAGGGCACTTCAATGAAGTGCGGTCAGATAGCGTTCCAGACGCGCTTTCGCCAGCTATGCTGTCGTCGATGCGGCCGCCGAGTCTCTTTCCCCTGTTCGCCGAGGTCTCCACCCTGAAGGGCGTGGGGCCGAAAATCCTGCCGCTCGTGCAAAAGCTGGCCGGCCCGCTGGTCCGCGACCTGCTGTTCCTGTCGCCGTCCGGCCTGATCGTCCGCCGGCCGATGACCGCAGTCAGCGCCGTCGAGGGCCAGGTCGGGATCTTCGAGGTCGTCGTCGACCGCCTGCTGGTGCCCGGCAAGCCCGGCGTGCCGATCAAGGTCCGCGCCACCGACGAGACCGGCTTCGTCCATCTGATCTGGTTCGGCGGTTCGGCCCAGCACATCGACCGCCTGCTGCCCAAAGGCGAGCGCCGGCTGGCCTCGGGCAAGGTCGAACGGTTCAACAACGAGGTCCAGATCGTCCATCCGGACATCTTCACCCCGGCTCAGGCCGACGACATCGCCGCCGTCGAACCGGTCTATCCGGCCACCCAGGGACTGAGCTCCCGCGTCATCCGCAAGCTGGTCCAGAACGCCCTTGAGCACGCGCCCGAGCTGCCGGAATGGCAGGACGCCGCCTGGCTGGCCAAACGGCGCTGGCCGGGCTGGCGGGCCGCCGTAGGGGCCCTGCACGCCCCCGCCGCCGAGCCGGACCTCCTGCCCGACGCCCCGGCGCGGCAGCGGCTGGCCTATGACGAGCTGCTGGCCCATCAGCTGGCCCTGGCTCGGCGCCGCCGCGCCCGTCAGATCACCCCGGCCCCCGTCATCACGCCCGGCGAGGCCTCGGCGCGGGTGCTGGACGCCCTGCCCTTCGACCTCACCGGCGCCCAGATCCAGGCCCTCGCCGAGATCCGGCGGGACCTGGCCTCGGGCGAGCAGATGGGCCGGCTGCTGCAGGGCGACGTCGGCTCCGGCAAGACGGCGGTCGCCGCCCTGGCGCTGGCCGACGCCGCCGCCTCGGGCTTCCAGTCCGCCCTGATGGCGCCCACGGAGATCCTCGCCCGCCAGCACTGGCAGCGTCTCGCCCCGATGCTGGAGGCCGCCGGCGTGCCCACGGTCCTGCTGACCGGCCGCGACACGCCCGCCGAGCGCCGCGCCCGGCTGGCGGCGCTGGCCTCGGGCGAGGCCCGGGTCGCCATCGGCACCCACGCCCTGTTCCAGGACGCCGTCCGCTTCGACCGGCTGGCCCTGGCGGTGATCGACGAACAGCACCGCTTCGGCGTCAACGAGCGCCAGCGCCTGCAGGCCAAGGGCGACCCCCGCACTGGCGGCGTCCACCTGCTGACCATGTCGGCCACCCCGATCCCCCGCACCCTCGAACTGACCCAGTACGGCGAACTCGAGGTCTCGCGCCTGACCGAAAAGCCGCCCGGCCGCACGCCGGTGACAACCGCCGTGGTGCCGCTGGCCCGCATCGGCGAGGTCGCCAAACGTCTGAAAGCCGCCCTCGACAGCGGCGCCCAGGCCTACTGGATCTGCCCGCTGGTGGCCGAGAGCGAGGCCTCGGACCTCGCCGCCGCCGAGGCCCGCGCCGCCGACCTGCGCCGCATCATGCAGGTCGAGGTCGGCCTCGCTCACGGCCAGATGGCCGGCGCCGAGCGCGAGGCGGTGATGGCGGATTTCGCCGACGGCCGCACGCCCCTGCTGGTCGCCACGACCGTGGTCGAGGTCGGCGTCGACGTGCCGAACGCCTCGATCATGGTCATCGAGCACGCCGACCGCTTCGGCCTGGCCCAGCTGCACCAGCTGCGCGGGCGGGTCGGGCGGGGCACGGCGGCCAGCACCTGCCTGCTGCTGTACGGCGGCGGCGACGACGGTCTGGGCGAGACGGCGCGCGTCCGGCTGGAAACCCTGCGCCGCACCGAGGACGGGTTCGAGATCGCCGAGGAGGATTTCCGCCTGCGCGGCGGCGGCGACCCTCTGGGACTGAAGCAGAGCGGCTTCCCCGCCTATCGCTTCGCCGATCCGATCCGGCACCGCGAGCTGCTGCTGGCGGCGGCGGACGACGCCCGGCTGGTGCTGGGTCGCGATCCGGACCTGACCTCGCCCCGCGGCGAGGCCGTCCAGGTGCTCGAGGCCCTGTTCGACTGGCGCAACGATCGTCCCGGGATCGACTAGCCGGGCTGACCCGCCGTCCAGGCCGCCAGGCGCGCCTGCGCGTCCGCCTCAATATCCCCGTAGAACAGGTTGTAGGGGCGGGACTTTCTTCGGTCGGCCCAGCTCCCGGTCTGGCGGAAGGATTCCCGCGCAGGCTCGGTGTGGCGCAGCAGGCCGTCGCGGCACTGGGTCGCCACCTCGCGCGCCAGAAGGGCCGGGTGCGCCCCCCATTCCAGACCGGTGGCGTTGGTCGCGCCCCGGTTCTGGCGCGCGCTCACCCGCGCGGTCGAGGTCGACCCCGTCACCGGATTGACGCACAGGGCCTCGTCATCGCCCAGCTCCACCAGCCGGCCGCGCTCGTCCCAGACCAGCGCCCGCCTCAACCGCCGCCGCGCGGCTCCGTCATTGCCCTCGCCGACGGGCGAAAAGCCCACGACGCAGCCCGTCTGGTCCCGCCGTTCGCAGGCCGGGATCAGCGGAGCCGGGCGATCGGCGCGGGTCACCACGTCCATCAGATAGGCGGCGACCAGACGGTCCCGCAGGGCGGGGTCGCCGGACACCCGCTCGCGCAGCAGCCGCTCGACCAGTTCGCCCCCCTGTTCGACCCCGGCCAGCACGATCGGCCCCTCCGGATGCCGCGCGATCCACGCGTCGAAAGCGGCGGCGATGTCCCTGTAGGCGAAGGCCCGGGCCTCGCGCGCGTCGTCCCTCAGCGTCAGCCGGGTGTACAAACTGCCCTGCCGGTAGCGCGGCGCGCTGACCGCCCCCAGCCGCGCGAACGGCCCGGCGTAGTTGGGCAGCACCACCCGGCGCAGATAGGCGTCGGCCTCTGGATCGCCGATCGGACCGTTCCAGTCGCGCCCGCCGTCGAAGGTGGTCGAATGGACGAAGAAAACCGCCGCCGGACCGGCGTCGGGCGAGCGGACCTCGCTCATCGCCCAGGCCCCGGATCGGGCGTAGTCGGGCGGCGGCGGCGGCTGATAGGTCTGGAACGGCGCCTGCGGGTCGAGGCCCGCCCTCAGGATATCCCCGCGCCAGACCGCCACCGCCGCCGCGAACAGGAAGACCAGCGCGAAGCCGATCCAGCCGATCCATTGCCGGGCGGTCAGCTTCGGACGGCTCATCGATACGGGTCCGCCGTGGCGAGGAAGTCCTGAACGTAGCGCCGGACGCCCTCTTCGAGCGGCGTCGACTGGCCGCCGAAGCCGGCGGCGCGGATGCGCTCCATCCGGGCCTCGGTGAAATACTGGTATTTGTCGCGGATGCTCTCGGGCGTATCGACGTATTCGACCCGGGCCTCCTTGCCGGCGGCCGCGAAGGTGGCGTTGGCGAGATCCAGGAACGAGCGCGCCTGTCCCGAGCCGGCGTTGTACACCCCCGACACCGCGGGCGTCTCCAGCAGCCAGTCGACGATGTCGACCACGTCGTCGACGAAAACGAAGTCCCGCAGCTGCCCGCCGTCGGAATAGGCCGGGTTGTGCGAGCGGAACAGGGTTACCGGCTCGCCGGCGGCGACCTTGGGCCAGACCTGCGCCACGACCGACTTCATGCCGCCCTTGTGGTACTCGTTGGGGCCGTAGACGTTGAAGAATTTCAGCCCCGCCCACTGGCTCGGCGACTGGCCCCGGTCCGACTGGCGTGCCGCATACTGATCGAACAGCATTTTCGAATAGCCGTAGGCATTTAACGGGCGAAGCGAAGCCAGAGCCTCAAGACTGTCGTCGTCCTCGAAGCCCTGTGCGCCATCGCCATAGGTGGCCGCCGACGAGGCGTAGACCAGGCGCGCGTCCCTCAGCGCGCACCAGTCCCACAGGTCCCGCGACAGGGTGAAATTGGTCCGCATGATCAGGTCGGCGTCCACCTCGGTCGTCGAGGAGATCGCCCCCATGTGGACCACGGCCTCGATCCGCTCGGCGTGCCGCTCCAGCTGTTCGAACAGCTCCTCCGGCTGCCAGAAGTCGGCGATCGGGTGTTTGGCGAGGTTCTTCCACTTGCCGAGGGCCGCGCCTTCCATCCGGTCGCAGACGACCACGTCCCGCCGGTCCTCGGCGCACAGCCGGGCGACGATGTTGGAGCCGATGAAGCCGGCCCCGCCGGTGACCACGATCATCCGCCGGCTCATAGGTCGTCCTTCATTTTCGCGATCGTCTTGGTGGTCGAATAGCCGTCCTCGAACGTGGCCAGCTTCACCTCGCCGCCCCAGCTTTCGACCAGGTCGCCGCCGACCACGCCCTCGCGGGTGTAGTCCGCCCCCTTGATCAGCACGTCCGGCCGCAGCCGCTCGATCAGGGCCAGCGGGGTCGGCTCGTCGAACGAGGTGACCCGGTCCACGCTGGCCAGGCCGCCGATGACCACGGCGCGGCTGTCCAGATCGTTGATCGGCCGCCCCTCGCCCTTCAGCCGGCGCACGGAGGCGTCGGTGTTCAGCGCCACCACCAGCCGGTCGCACCAGCTGCGCGCCTGGGCCAGATAGGCGACGTGACCGCGATGCAGGATGTCGAAACAGCCGTTGGTGAAGCCGACCTTCAGCCCCTGCCGTTTCCAGCCCTCGACCACATGCGCCAGCTCTTCCAGCGGCATGACCTTGGCGTGGGCCCCGGCGGCGTGCTGGCTCATCTCGGCGTCGATCAGTTCGGCCGGGGTGACCACTGCCGTGCCGGCCTTTCCGACCACCACGCCCGAGGCGAGGATGGCGAACTCCACCGCCGTCTCCAGCGAGGCCCCGGCGCCCAGGGCCAGCCCCAGCGCCGCCAGACCGGTGTCGCCGGCTCCGGAGACGTCGAACACCTCGCGCGCCCGGCCGGGAAAATGCTTCGCCGCCTCGCCGCGACGCATCAGGCTCATGCCCTTGCCGGCGCGGGTGACCACGATGGCCTTCGCCGTGGTGGCGTGAAGCAGCGCCTTCAGCGCCGCCTCGACCTCCGCGTCCGTGTCGACCGGCAGGCCCGTCGCCGCCGCCAGTTCGCTGGCGTTGGGCTTGATCAGATCGACGGCGCCATAGCGGGCGAAGTCCCGCCCCTTGGGGTCCACCACGACCGGCGCGCCCGTCGCCTCGGCCGCGGACAGGGCCTGGGCGATGACCAGATCGCTCACCACGCCCTTCGCGTAATCAGACAGCAGAAACACCGAAGCCCCGGAGAAGGCGTCGGTTTCATCCGCCAACAGAGCGGTCGTCTCCTCGTCGAGGCGAAGCAGCTGCTGGCCGGCCGCGACGAACCGGGTCTTGACGATGGTGGCCACGCCGGCCCGCCGCTCGACGGCGTTCTCTATGCCGGTCTCGGTCGCGATCAGCGCCGCCAGCTCGTCGCCGGCCGCGTCCTGCCCCGCCACGGCCCCCAGCCGCGCCACGCCGCCAAGGGCCGCCACATTGCGCGCGACATTGCCCACGCCGCCGGGCATGGCCGTGGTCCGCCGCCTCTGCAGCACCGGAATCGGCGCCTCGGGCGAGATCCGGCTGACCTCGCCATAGACGTAGCGGTCCAGCATCAGGTCGCCGACGCAGGCGACCCTGACCCCGCGCACCCGCTCCAGCAGAGCCTGTAGTTCCCCGAGATCCAGCGTCCGTCCAGCCATGACCTTGGCCTATCGGATTCAGGCGGCTTTCGCCATCCGCGCCTTGGTCAGGTCGTCATAGGCGATCAGATCGGCGGCCAGGGCTTCGAACTGGTCCAGCGGCACCATGTTCGGGCCGTCCGACGGGGCGTTGTCGGGGTCCTGGTGCGTCTCCATGAACACCGCGTCCACGCCCACGGCCACGGCGGCCCGCGCCAGCACCGGCACGAACTCGCGCTGCCCGCCCGAGGAGGTGCCCTGCCCGCCCGGCTGCTGCACGCTGTGGGTCGCGTCGAACACCACGGGACAGCCGATCTCGCGCAGGATCGGCAGCGACCGCATGTCGCTGACCAGGGTGTTGTAGCCGAAGCTGGCCCCGCGCTCGCAGGCCATGACCTTCGGATTGCCGGCCCCGACCACCTTGGCGATGACGTTCTTCATGTCCCAGGGCGCGAGGAACTGGCCCTTCTTGACATTGATGACCTTGCCGGTCGCCGCCGCGGCCAGCAGCAGATCGGTCTGGCGGCTCAGGAAGGCCGGGATTTGCAGCACGTCCACCGCCTGGGCCGCGATGCGGCAGTGCTCCTCGGTGTGCACGTCGGTCAGCACCGGCAGGCCCGTGACCTCGCGGATCTCGGCGAAGATCGGCAGCGAACCTTCCAGGCCGAAGCCCCGCGCGGCGGTGGCCGAGGTCCGGTTGGCCTTGTCGAAACTGGTCTTGTAGATGACGCCGACATTGAGCCGCTCGCCGATCTCCTTAAGCGCATGGGCCATCTCGAGGGCATGCTGCCGGCTCTCCAGCTGGCACGGACCGGCGATGAAGACGATCCTCTGGCCGCCGCCGATGCTGACCGGACGCTTCAGCCCGTCCTTGATGTCGATGATGGCGTTGGGTTTGGACACGGCGAGCTTCCCGGAATTGCGACCTGGCGACGCGCGGCCCTTGCCGCACCTATGCGGCGATCAGGTGGCGTGAGACAGCGTGCGATGCAAGCTATCACGGAGCCCGACCGCATGACCACCAGACCGGCGCCCGTCATCCTGTGGTTCCGCCAGGACCTGCGCCTGGCCGACAATCCGGCGCTCGACCACGCGATGCGGACCGGACGCCCGGTGATTCCGGTCTACATCCTCGACGACGGCCCGGCGGTCCGGCGCATCGGGGCGGCCTCGCGCTGGTGGCTGGACGGTTCGCTCCGCGCCCTCGCCGGCGACCTTCGCGAGCGGGGCGCGCCGCTGGTCCTCCGCCGCGGCGATTCGGAGGCCGAACTGCGCCGCCTGATCGATGAGACCGGGGCCGATACGGTGTTCATGAACCGCCGGTTCGAACCCGACGCCTTCCTCCATGACGCCGACATCGCCCACGCCCTGAAGGCCGACGGGATCGAATGCCACGGCTACAACGGCTCGCTGCTGGCCCGTCCCGGCGCGGTGCGGACGGGCTCCGGCGGCCCCTATCGGGTCTTTACGCCCTTCTTCCGGGCCCTGCTGGACGCCGCCACGCCGCCCCCGCCCCTGCCCGCCCCGGCCGCGATCGAGACCGTGTCAGGACTGGCGAGCGAGTCCCTCGACGACTGGGCCCTGCGCCCGACGGCCCCCGACTGGGCCGGCGGTTTCGACTGGACCCCCGGCGAAGCGGGCGCCGCGGCAGCCCTCGCGGCTTTCGTCGAGCGCGGATTGAAGACCTACGCGAAGGGCCGCGACCATCCGGCCGAGCCGGCCGTCAGCCGCCTGTCGCCCCACCTGCACTGGGGCGAGATCCATCCGTGGCGGGCGGCGCAGGCGGCGCGGCGCGCGGCGACCGACGGTCGTGTCTCCCCGGCCGAGTCGGAGAAGTTTGTCGCCGAACTGGGCTGGCGCGATTTCTCGGCCCAGCTGCTGCACCATTTCCCGCAGATGACCGACACCGCCTTCCGGCCCGAATACGACCGCATGCCGTGGCGGGACGATCCGGCCGGCCTCGAGGCCTGGAAGCGCGGCCGCACCGGCTATCCGATCGTCGACGCCGGCATGCGCCAGCTCTGGACCACGGGCTGGATGCACAACCGGGTCCGCATGATCGTCGCCTCCTTCCTCGTGAAGGACCTGCTCATCGACTGGCGCGCCGGCGAGGCCTGGTTCTGGGACACCCTGGTCGACGCCGATCTGGCCAGCAATGTGCAGAACTGGCAGTGGGTCGCCGGCTCCGGGGCCGACGCCTCGCCGTGGTTCCGCATCTTCAATCCGGTCGTCCAGGGCCAGAAATTCGACGCCGACGGCCGCTACGTCCGTCGCTGGGTCCCCGAGCTGGCGCGTCTGCCCGACCGCTGGCTGCACGCACCGTGGACCGCCCCGGCCGAGGTCCTGCGCGCCGCCGGAGTGGGTCCCGGACGCGATTATCCCAAGCCGGTCGTCGATCACGCCGCGGCCCGCGACCGGGCCCTGGAGGCCCTCCGCTCGCTTGACGCGAACGAGCCGGAAAGCGGGGATTGACGAGCCGCCCCGTCCGACCCCACCTTGACCGCATGACGTCGGTCACCGCCGAGCGCCACGAGGCCGCCTCCCGCACGCCGCGCGGGTTCGGCCTGCTGTTGCGCCTGCTGGCCTCGAACTGGACCGTCGGCCGCCTGACGGTTCTCCTGCCCGGCGGAACCAGCCATCTGCTCGAAGGCAGCCAGCCCGGGCCTTCCGCCACCCTCGACATCCGCGACTATCGGTTCGCGGGCCGGGTCCTGGCCTCGGGCGATATCGGCTTCGCCGAGGGTTATATGGCCGGAGAGTGGGAGACCCCCCACCTCGCGGCTCTGCTCGAGGCCCTCGCCCGCAACAGCGACTACATCCGCCGCCTCGTGGCCGGCAACCGGGTGATGAAGGCGGTGCACTGGCTGAGCCACCGGATGAACCGCAACAGCCGTTCGGGCTCGCGCAAGAACATCCACGCCCACTACGACATCGGCAACGCCTTCTACGCGGCCTGGCTCGACCCCTCGATGACCTATTCCTCGGCCCGGTTCACCCGCGCCGGCATGGCTCTGGAGGCCGCCCAGCGCGAGAAATACGCCGCCCTGGCCCGCGCCATGGACCTGCAGGCCGGCCAGTCGGTGCTCGAGATCGGCTGCGGCTGGGGCGGTTTCGCCGAATTCGCCGCCAAAGAGGTCGGGGCCCGCGTCACCGGCATCACCATCTCGCGCGAGCAGTACGAGTTCGCCCGCCAGCGGATCTTCAACGCCGGCCTGTCCGACAAGGCCGACATCCGGCTGATCGACTACCGCGACGTCCACGGCCGCTTCGACCGTGTCGCCTCCATCGAGATGTTCGAGGCCGTCGGCGAGGAATACTGGCCCGCCTACTTCGGCAAGATCCACGAGGTTCTGGAGCCGGGCGGCCGCGCCGGTCTGCAGATCATCACCATCGAGGACGCCGCCTTCGCCGGCTACCGCAAGCGCACCGACTTCATCCAGAAATACATCTTCCCCGGCGGCATGCTGCCGTCCGAATCCGCGCTCAGGCCGATCATCGCCGCCGCCGGCCTCGACTGGCGCGGGATCGACCGCTTCGGCCAGGACTACGCCGAGACGCTGCGGCTGTGGGACGAACGCTTCCAGGCCGCCTGGGACGACATCCGCCATATCGGCGGCTTCGACGACCGCTTCCGCCGGCTGTGGCGCTTCTATCTCGCCTATTGCGAGGCCGGCTTCCGCGTCGGCCGGACCAATGTGATCCAGCTGGGTCTCTCCCGCGCGTGAGCGGGACCTGGACCAGGCCCATGCCCGACTTGCCGCCGCTGATCTCCACCGCCCGACTCGCCGCCTGTCTCGACGATCCCGATCTGCGACTCGTCGACGCCAGCTGGCATCTGGACGGCCGCGACGGTCGTCCGGATTTCGAGTCGGCCCGCCTGCCCGGCGCGGTCTTCTTCGATCTGGAGGCCAGTTCCGATCCGGACAGCGACCTGCCGCACATGCTGCCGGCGCCCGAAGCCTTCGCCGCCCGCATGGGCGGACTCGGCCTGGGCGAGACCGACCATATCGTCGTCTATGACACCGTCGGCATCCGCTCCTCGGCCCGGGCCTGGTGGATGTTCCGGGTCATGGGCGCGTCCCGGGTCCAGGTGCTGGACGGCGGCCTGCCGAAATGGCGCGCCGAGGGCCGCCCCATCGAGTCCGGCTCGCCGTCGCCGCCCGCCCCCGCCGCCTTCGCCGCCCGCCTCGACCGGGCCGCCGTCGCCGATCTCGACGCCGTTCGCGCCGCCCTCGCCGGAACGGCCCAGGTGATCGACGCCCGCGCCGCCGACCGTTTCGCGGGCCGGGCGCCGGAGCCTCGCCCCGGCCTGCGCTCCGGCCACATGCCCGGGGCGCTGAACCTGCCCTTCCCCGGCCTGCTGGGTCCCGACGGCGCGATGAAGTCCGCCGCGGAACTCGAGGCCGCCTTCCAGACCGCGGGCGTGGACCTCGACCGCCCGGTCGTCACCAGCTGCGGCTCGGGCGTCACCGCCGCCATCCTCAGCCTCGGCCTCGCTGTCCTCGGCCGTCCTTCCCGCCTCTACGACGGCAGCTGGGCCGAATGGGGCGGTCGCGAGGATACGGAGATCGTTTTCGGCTGAAACCGCCGGTTGCGCACCCGCGCCCGCCCGGTCACGGTGAAGGCTGTCACCCGAGAGGAAACGACTCGCCTGCGCCCGGTCCTCAACCTCCTTCGCTACGATCTGCGCCGCCTGCTCGGCCTGCTGGCCGCGCTGCGCCCGGATCCGATGGCGGCTGTCGCCGGTGTTTCCGTTCTGGTCATTTCGGCGTTCGGCCTGGCCTGGGCCCTGATCAGTCGGGCGCCCGACCTGGCGCCCCAGACGATGACGGCCCTCGGCTTCCTCGCCGGCGTGGCCCTCGGCCGGTCGCCCGATCCGCTGCCCGGCCTTCGTGCGGGCCCCCTGCGCGAACTGGCGGACGACCGGGTCGCCGTGGCGGTCTGGCTCTGCCTCCGCGCCCTGACGGCCCTCGTCGTCCTGCTCCTGATCGTCGCCCTCGCCGCCCTGTCGATGGGAGGCCGGCCGGACATCGCCCTCCTCGCGCCCGTCGCCGCCGCCGGGGCGGGGATCGTGGCCGGCGTCGGCCTCCGGCTATACCTGCCCCGGCCGTCGTTCCGCCTCCCGGCCAGGTCAGCGCCATCCCGCCCGTCGCCGCGCTTCCGCACCCGCGTCGCCCGGCTCGCCTGGATCGACCTGACGCGGTTCGAGGCGGGTCTGCCTGTGGGCCTGTGGGCCGCGGCGGCCTGGACCGGGTCGCTTCTGATCGGCCTGGCCGGAACCGAGCCCCGGCTGGCGCCGGTCGTCGAGGGCGTCGCGGCCGTCCTGGCCTTCCTCGCGACCGTCCTCACCCTGCGCTTCGACGCGGCCGTCGCGCGTCTGCTGACCTTCGAGCCGACCAGCTTCGTCCGCCTCGCGTTCGACGTCCTCGGCGCGCGCCTGCTCGTCGTCCTCGCGGCCGGAGTCCTGATCGCCCTGGTCGCCGCCCCGGCCGTCCTCGCCGGCGTGGCGCTCGGCGCCGGTCTGCGTACGCTCGAATTCCTCCACGGCGTCGGACGATCCGCCGCCGCCGCCCGCCTGCTGGCCCAGGTCGAGACCGCCCTGGTGGCCGCCATCGCCTTCGTCGCCGGCCCGGCGGCGCTGGTCTGGCTGGTCCTCCGGACGGCCTGGCTCTACCGCCGCGCCGGGCGCGCCATGGGTCTGGCGTGAGCGGCGGCGTCTCCGTTCGCGGGCTGTCGGTGTCGCTGGGCGGTCAGCCCGTCGTCCGCAGCCTGTCGTTCGACGCCCCGGCCGGAGGCTGGTTCGGGATTCTCGGCGTCAACGGCAGCGGCAAGACCACCCTGCTGCGGACGCTCGCCGGCCGGCTGGAGGCGTCCGAAGGCCGGATCCGCATCGCCGGCGAAGAGCTCGGCGACGACCCGCGCGCCCGCGGCCGCCGTATCGGCTTCATGCCGGACCAGACCGATCTGCCGAACCTGCTCACCGGCGGCGACCTCGTCGACCTTCTGACCCTGTCGCGCGGCGGCCCGCCGGGACTGGCGAGCGAGGTCCATGATCTTCTGGGCGTGGCCCCCCTGCTTCGCCTGCGCATCGGGGCCATGTCGTCCGGCATGCGCCAGCGCCTGGCGGTCTATTCCGCCTTCATCGGCGAGCGGCCGGTGCTGGTGCTGGACGAGCCGTTCAACTGGCTCGACCCGATCGCCGCCCACGACCTCCGGGTCCTGCTCCGGCGGGCCGTCGCCGACGGCCGGACGGTGATCACCACCCTGCACGACGCCGCCGCCTTCGTGCTGAACTGCGCCGAGGGCATGGTCCTGCACGAGGGCGAGGCGCTCCGCCGTTACGAAGCCGGCGCCCTGCCCGGGCTGAGGGGCGACATCGCCGCCTTCGAGGCGGACCTCTATGCGGCGATGACCGGCCGTCGCTCCGCTTCGACCTAGTTCGGCGGCGCGACCGCCGGGACCGGCAGATCGTCCGGCACCACGTCGTCGCTCTCTCCGCGCGACACTACGGTGGCGGCCACCAGGTCTCCGGTGACGTTCAGCGTGGTGCGGCACATGTCGAGGAAGCGGTCGACGCCGAGGATCAGGCCGATGCCCTCGGCCGGCACCCCGACCATGACGAGGATCAGGGCGATGACCGGCAGCGAGCCCGCCGGCACGCCCGCCGTGCCGATGCCGCCGAGGATGCAGACCAGCATCACCACCAGCTGCTGCTGCAGGTTCAGGTCGATGCCGAAGAACTGGGCCAGGAACAGCACCGTGACGCCCTCGAACAGGGCGGTGCCGTTCTGGTTGGCGGTCGCCCCGACGGTCAGCACGAAGCGCGAGATGCGTTTCGGCAGTTTCAGCTTCTCCTCGGCCGCCTTGATGGCGATCGGCAGGGTGGCGTTGGACGAGGCGGTCGAGAAGGCCACCACGAACGGCTCGCGGACGCCGTTGGCGAATTTCAGCGGGTTCATGCCGCCGAAGATCCAGACCAGCAGCGGATAGACGACGAACATGTGGATCGCCATGGCGCCCACGGCGACGCCGGCGTAGGCCCCGAGCCGGATCAGCAGGTCCCAGCCGAACACGGCCGCGAGGTTGAACATCAGGGCCGCGATGGCGATCGGGGCCAGTTTGATGACGAGGTTGATGAGCTTCATCATCACCTCGAACAGGCCCTGCAGCGTCTCCTGCAGCCGGTCGGTGGCCGGGCTCTTGGCCATGACCATGCCGATGCCGAAGATCAGGGCGAAGACCATCACCGGCAGGATCTGGTTCTCGGCCGCGGCGGTGACCACGTTGGACGGGATCATGTCGAGGAAGAATTTACCCGCCTCGATGCTGGTCGGCGCGCTGCCGACGATGGCCGAGGCGCCCTCCGCCCCCTGGGCCAGCAACAGCTGCGCCAGCCCCGGATCGACCCCGTCGCCGGGGCGGAAGAAGTTGACCATGCCCAGGCCGATGCCGACCGCGATGGCCGAGACCATCACGGTGAAGACCAGGGTCTTGAATCCGACCCGGCCCAGCGACTTCAGGTCGCCCATCTCGGCGACGCCGACGGCCAGGGCCGCGAACAGCAGCGGCAGGACCAGCATGAACAGCAGCCGCAGGAAGATCTGTCCGACCGCCTGGATGATCTCCATCACCCAGGGGACGACCACGAGCTCGTTCAGGTTGACGTACAGCCCGCCCCCGAGGCCGGCCGCGAAGCCCAGCAGCATCCACAGATAGAGCGGAATCCCGCCGCGTTTGGTCGTTTCCATAGGTCCCCCCGGCCTCGGCCGATGTCGTTACCGGATCGGCAGGGCGTAGATCAGGCCGCCCGGCCGAGCGTTCCATTGTGCGTTAAGGCCGCGCGCCAGGTCGAGCGATGAATCGGGACCGAGGTTGCGGGTGAAGATTTCCCCATAGTTGCCAGAGGCTTTGATGGCGTTCTTCGCCCATTCTCTCGACAGGCCCATGGTCGCGCCCAGCTCGCCCTCGGCCCCCAGCAGCCGGCGAATCTGCGGATCGCGCGACTCCTCCGCCAGCTGGTCGGCGTTGTCGGCGGTGACCCCCAGCTCCTCCGCCAGGATCAGGGCGTTCAGGGTCCAGCGCACGATCGAGGTCCAGGAGTCGTCGCCCCGCTTCACCGCAGGGCCCAGCGGCTCCTTGGAGATCACGTCGGGCAGGATGGCGTGCTGCTCCGGATTGGACAGCAGGGTCCGCGCCGCGGCCAGGGCCGAGATGTCGGCGCTGAAGGCGTCGCAGTCCTCGCGCGCATAGGCGCTGCGGGCCGCCTCCTCGTTGGCAACCACGACGGGACGATATTCGATGCCCCGCGCCCGGAAGAAGTCGGCGACGTTCAGTTCCGAGGTGGTTTCCCGCTGCACGCAGACGCGCGCCCCGTTCAGCTCCTGCGCGCTGGCCAGGTCCAGCGAGCGCCGGACCAGAAAGCCCTGCCCGTCGTAATAGTTGACCCCGGCGAAGCGGATGCCTTCGGAAATCTCCCGCGACATGGTCCATGAGGTCGCCCGCCACAGCACGTCGATCCGGCCGCCGCGCAGGGCGTCGAAACGCTGGCTCGAGGTCAGGGGCACGAACCGCACCGCGTTCGGCCGGCCCAGCACCGCCGCCGCCAGCGCCCGGCAGAAGTCCGCGTCGAATCCCCGCCATTCGCCCCGGTTGTCGGTATAGGCGAAGCCGACCAGCCCCTCGTGCACGCCGCAGTTCAGCCGGCCGCGCCGCTTGATGGCCTGCAGGGTGGGGCTGGCGAATTCCGGGGCCTCGGTGGCCGCCACGACGGTTGTGGTATCGGGCTCGGCCTCGCGATCGCGGTCGCCGCAGGCCGCCGCCGTCAGGACGAGAGCCAGGACTGCCCCCGCCGCCGCCGCTCGCCGAACTGCCTGTGTCCGCATTCCGCTCCTCGCCCGCGCCATTCCAGCCTTGCGCCCCCGCCTGCTTTAGAGGCCTTTGGGGCCTGAACCGCAACCCCTCGACCGGGCCCCATGACCGATCGTTCCGACGCCAGCGACCGCACTCGCCTGATCGCCTCCGCCACCCGCCGCGGCCGCGGCCGCCGTCCGGTCAGCCCGCCGGTGGAGCGCGCCTCGACCCTTCTGAACGACGATCCGGCCGCCATGCGCGACGAGAGCGCCGGCCCGGTCTACGGCATCGAGGACCTCGGCGCCGCCCGCGAACTGCGCGCCGCCCTCGCCGATCTGGAGGGCGCGACCGACGCCTGGCTGGTCCCCTCGGGCCTCGCCGCCGTCACCGTGCCCCTGACAGCCTTGCTCCGGCCCGGCGACGCGGTGCTGACCACCGACGCCCTGTACGGCCCCTCGCGCCGCTTTCTGAACCGTCACCTGAAGCCGCGCGGGATCGCCGCCGATTTCCACGCCCCCGACGCCTCCGTCGCCGACATCCTCGCGGCCCTGACCGACCGCACCCGGCTGCTGCTGATCGAATCGCCTTCCTCCCTGACCTTCGACCTCGCCGACGTCCCGGCCCTCGCCGCCGCCTGCCGCGCGCGCGGCGTCCTGACCGTGATGGACAACACCTGGGCCGCCGGCCTCGCCTTCCGCCCGCTGACCCACGGCGTCGACGTCAGCGTCCAGGCAGTGACCAAATACGTCGGCGGCCACTCCGACCTGCTGATGGGATCGATCGCCGTGGCCCACCCCGCCGTCGGCCGTCCGATCGCCGAAACCCTCGAGGATCTCGGCTGGCGGGTCTCGCCCGACGACGCCTGGCTGGCCCTGCGCGGCCTGCGCACCCTGCCCCTGCGCTACGCCGAACAGGCCCGTTCGGCCCTCGTGGTCGCCGAATGGCTGCAGGCCCGGCCCGAGGTCGCCCGCATCCTCCACCCCGCCCTGGCCGGCGACCCCGGCCACGCCCTCTGGCGCCGCGACTACACGGGCGCCGCCTCGATCTTCGGGGTCGTGATGAAGGGCGGCTCCGAAGCCGCCACCCACGCCCTGATGTCGGCGCTGGCGCTGTTCGGCCTCGGCTATTCCTGGGGAGGGTTCGAAAGCCTGATCACCCACGAGACCGGCCAGCTGGCCTTCCGCCGCCCGCCGCCGGCGCTGGAGGGCGAACTGCTCCGCCTCCATGTCGGCCTCGAGGACCCCGCCGACCTGATCGCCGACCTCGACCGCGGCCTCGCCGCCTGGCGCGCCGCTAGCCGCTGAGCTTCGCCCGCGCCGCCTTCAGCTGCGCCTTCAGCGCGTCGCGCGCCTTCGCCTGCCGTTTCGCCAACGCCGCCGCCTTGCGCTCCAGCGCCTCGCACTCCGCCTCCAGCTCGGCCGTCTCCTCCGCCTGCGCCTTGTCCAGCGCCGCCCGTTCCGCCTCCAGCGCCTCCACCTTCGCCCGGGCCCTGGCGTCCGACGGTTTCGGCTTTTCCGGCTTCGGCTTTTCCTTCCGTGGCGTCTTCCGCTCGACCTCGCCGATATCCACCGCCAGCCCGCGCTCGATCAGCTCGCCCGGCGCCGCCAGCGCCGCCTCCCGGTCCGGGCCGATCTGGATCTCCCGCGCCGCGCCATCCTTGAACAGGTCGCGCTTCACCCCCCAGGCTTCCAGGGCCTTGGCCCGCGACGGCGCCGCCACGGTCCACGAATGGAAGCCGTCGGAATAGCAGAACACCTTCAGCTTGCGCGCCATGGCCTCAGTCCAGCTCGATCCACACCGGCGCGTGGTCGCTGGCCCGCTCGCGCCCGCGCACCGTCCGGTCCACGCCGGCGTCGGTCAGCCGCTTCGCCGCCGCCGGGCTCAGCAGCAGATGATCGATGCGCAGCCCCGCGTCCCGCTCCCACGCCTCGCGGAAATACTGCCAGAAGGTCCAGGGCGGCGGATCGTCCGGGTAACGTTCGCGCAGCGCGTCGGTCCAGCCCTGGTCCAGCAGCCGCGCGAACGCCGCCCGGCTCTCCGGCTGCAGCAGGGCGTCCTTCTTCCACGAGCGGCTGTTGTAGATGTCGGCCTCGGTCGGCACGACGTTGAAGTCCCCCGCCAGCACCACGGGCGCGCCGCTCTCCAGCAGCGTCGCGGCATGGGCGTTCAGCCGCTCCATCCACGCCAGTTTGTAGTCGAATTTCGGCCCCGGCTGCGGATTGCCGTTGGGCAGGTAGAGCGAGGCGATCAGCACCCCGTCCACCGCCGCCTCCAGATAGCGGCTCTGGGCGTCCGCGGGCTCTCCGGGCAGGCTGCGCCGCGTCACCACGGGCTCCGCCTCCCGCGCCAGGATCGCCACCCCGTTCCAGCGGTGCTCGCCCTTCCAGACGGCGTGATAGCCCAGCGCCCGGATGGCCGCCTCCGGGAATTGGGCGTCGGTCGCCTTCAGCTCCTGCAGGCAGCAGACGTCGGGCCGCGCCGCCTCCAGCCATTCCAGCAGATTGGCCAGCCGGGTGTTGATCCCGTTGATGTTGAGGGTGGCGATCTTCACCGGGGCACAACGGCCAAGCTCGTCGGGAGTTGCCGACGGGCCCGCTACAGCCAGCGCGCCCGCTTGAAACGCACATAGAGGCCGGCGCAGATGGCGGCGATCACCGCCAGCACCACCCAGTAGCCATAGGGGCTGGCCAGTTCGGGCATGTGCTCGAAATTCATCCCGTAGATGCCGGCGATCGCGGTCGGCACCGCCAGTATGGCCGCCCAGGACGCCAGCTGACGGGTGATCGCGCCCGTCCGCTGCTGTTCCAGCAGATTGCTGAATTCGAACACCGAGGTCAGGACCTCGCGCAGGCCGTCGACCATCACCTGCACGCGCCGCACATGGTCGAGCACGTCGTTGAAATAGGGCCGCGCCTCGACATCGATACACGGCAGGTCCAGCCGGATCAGCTTGGCGGCCACCTCGCCGGCCGGGCCGAGCACGCGCTGGAACCGGATCAGTTCGCGCCGGACCTCGAAGATCCGGTTGATCTCGGCCCGCGTCAGGAACTGGTCGACGGTCTTGTGCTCCATCGCCAGCACCTCCTCCTCGGCCGCCTCGACCAGCGGCAGATAGCCGTCGACGACGAAGTCGAGGATGGCGTGCAGCACATAGTCGACGCCCTGGGCCAGCAACAGCGGCGACGCCTCCAGCTGGGCCCGCAGGGCCGAGTGGCCGCGGCTCGAGCCATGGCGCACGCTGATCAGGTGGCTGTGGCCGACGAAGATCGCGGTCTCGCCATAGGTGATGACGCCCCCGTCCAGCCCCGCCGTCCGCGCCACCACGAACAGCTGGTCGCCATAGACGTCCAGTTTCGGCAGTTGATCGCCCTTGGCGGCGTCCTCGACCGCCAGGGGATGCAGGCCATAGGCCTGCTGCACCGCGCGCAATTCCTCCGTCGTGGGATCGACCAGGCCGATCCAGACGAATTCCGACTTGTCCTCGGGGCAGTGGATGCGCTCGTCGATGGCCACCGGCCGGACGCGCTTTCCATGGCTGTAGAGATAGGCGGCGACGACGGTCATCCATCGTCCGTATTACGGAAACCGCCGCGGGAACAGATGGCGCGCCCAGCAGGACTCGAACCTGCAACATCCCGCTTAGAAGGCGGGTGCTCTATCCGGTTGAGCTATGGGCGCCCGATCAGGGCAGTAGCGCGGCGCGGCCCGTGCGCAAACCCCGCGGCTCAAGCAGCGAGCGCCCGCGGCGCGAGCGGTAGCCGCACTTGACCCTCAATGCGTCCACGGCACCTTGCGGCTGGTGGCGAAATTGTCGGCATAGGCCTTGAGGATCACCGGCGCCTCCTGCGGCTCGTGCAGGCGGAACGGGATGCCGTGCCGTTCGGCGTAGGCGACCGCCTCTTCCTGGGAGTCGAAGTCGAGCCGCACCTGGCCGTTCATGTCCGCCGAGCTGGTCCAGCCCATCAGCGGATCGATGCTCCGCGCCGACGCCGGCTCGAACTCCAGCCGCCAGTGTCTGGCGTTGGCCTTGCCGGACTGCATGGCGGTCTTGGCGGGGCGATAGATGCGGGCGAGCATGGGCGAAGTCCTGAAGGCGGGGCCCACGCGGGGGCCCTCCGTCGACCTGATAATCGCTCGCTCCCGTCGGGTCCAGCGTCGCTAGGCCAATCTACGGATTGCCAGGGACCGCTGGATTTCATCGAGGCTGGCGGTGTTGAGGCCCGAATGGATTCTGATCGGTGCGCCGCCCCCACACTCGACAATCAGGTCTACGTTGCTCCTGAACGCGGGGGTGGGCGCAGGCTCTGTACGAAACCCCGTAATGCCCACGACAGGTACTGCTCGGCAGAAAAGGCCAACGACGAATACCCGATCCGCCTTCACATAAACTGCACCGGGCGCCAGCAGGGCGGAGGTGACGTTCACAGAGACCCATAGGCAGACAAGACTGCTCACGCCCAACGCAATGACCTGCGCAGAAGCAAGGCGGCCGGCGCCAGTCAGGTTCTGAACGACCCCCCAGACCCCGGCGAAGGCTATGGCCGACAGTCCGACCAGCAAGAGGATCAGGACTGCGCGGCCCTTTCGGCTGAATCGGGAAAGTATGTCCGCCATGGGCCTCACCCGCTCCTATGGCGGACAGTCAATCCACCACAGCCGTCACGCGGCGGCCACCCACTGGTCGGGGCGAGAGGATTCGAACCTCCGACCCTCTGCTCCCAAAGCAGATGCGCTACCAGGCTGCGCTACACCCCGATCCAGAGGCGCGGTCTTTGCCACGCGCCGCCCCCCGCCGCAACGAGGCTTATTCCGAGGCGAAGAACGGATGCCGGACCCGGTCGCCCGGCTTGGCGCCGATCTCGTCGGCCCGGCCCGCGCGGAGCTCCAGCACGCCGCTCGCCGGTCCGTTCGACGGGATCATCGCGTCGGAGTTCGGGGTCACGCGCTCGGCGATCGAAACGATCCGACCGTAGGGGTCGATGTAGATGATATCCAGCGAGTTCGGCGTGTTGTGCATCCAGAAGCTTCGCTCGGCCACGTCCGGGAACTGGAACAGCATGCCGCGGTCGTCGCCCAGCCGTTCGCGGTGCATCAGGCCCTGCTGTCGTTCCGCCTCCTCGTCGGCGATCTCGACCATGAAGTCGTGCTCGCCGGTCGAGGTCACGACCGTCAGCGGCTCCAGCGGATCGCCGTTCGGCCCCTTCGCCGTCCCCGCGCCCGCGCATCCGGCCAACAGGACCAGGCCGGCGACGCCCGCCAGAAAGCTGTGACGAACCAACATCGTTCCACCCTTGAAAGTCTGCCGCCGCAATTTGCGCCGATCCGGGCCCGCGGCAAGCCCCAGCATAGCGGCCCCGACCGGCGGCGGCGAGCGTCTTGCGGCAGGGATCAGCCGGCGGGGCGGATTTCCGCGACCACCAGACCTTTCGGTCCCTCGGCGAACCGCACGGCCACGGCCTCGCCGGGGATCAGGTCGTCCAGCCCGCAGCGGCGCAGGGTCTCGACATGGACGAAGATGTCGCCGGGCTGGTCGTCGCGCACCACGAAGCCATAGCCCTTGGTGCGGTTGAACCATTTGACGATGGCGGTCTCCAGCGTGCCGTCGCCGTCCAGCGCCGGAATCGCGACGCGGCTGTCGCGCCGCAAGCCGTCGTAGCCGCTGCGGCGCGGCGCGGTCACGGCGTCGGGATCGCCCTCGCCCAGATCGTGCACCTCGGTCACCTGCCAGCCCTTGGGGCGGCGGGCGCAGTCGCAGGTGATGGGGGCGCCTTCGGCGGCGGTGTCGCGTCCGCTGTCGCGCAGGCTGGAGATGTGCAGCAGAACATCCTTGCGGTCGGTCAGGTTCGGCTCGTCGGGCACGATGAAGCCGTACCCCTTGCCGGGATCGAACCATTTCACCCGGCCGGCGATGCGCACCGTCTCGACCGTCTCAACGCCCTCGTAGTCCGACACCGTCTTCCCCCTGCCCGCGCGTATTGCAAGCAAGACTTGTTTAACACGGTTCTGTGAACGGCGGAAAAGGCAAAAACGCCAGTTTCGGCCCGGCGGCGAACATTTCTTGCAACTCCGGCCTGCGGCCGGCCTGTGCGAGGCGTATCCTTCCCCTGCGGAAACCTCGACCCGGGTGCAGGCCGTCCGTTTACGGACAGGCCGTCGGGCTCCGGCGGGTCTGTTTTCAGACCCGGGAAACGGCTTGACCAGCGATGTGAGGAAAAGCCCCGCGTGGCAGTCCCTAGGGGAATCGAACCCCTCTTTTCAGGTTGAAAACCTGACGTCCTAACCGATAGACGAAGGGACCGCGGCGCGGGGAAGCGGCGATATAGCCGCCGATTCCGCGGCGTGCAAGCCGCATCGCGCCAGAAAATGTCCGCGCCGTTCGACGGCTAGGCCATGCGCGGATCGGCGACGTCCTCGATCTCGAACTGCACGCCCCGGCGGCCGTTCCAGTCGTCGGCCTTCAACCGTCCGGCGACGCTCAGTCCCCCCTGCCCGGCCAGCAGCGCCTTGCCCGACGGCAGGTCGGCGCAGCGCCAGGCGATGGCCTTCACCGAGGCCCCGTCGGCCCCGGTCAGCCGGCAGCGCACATGGCCGCCGCTCATGGCTACGGGCTCGCGGACGGCGACATGCTCGAGGGCGAACAGCGGCTCGGGATTGGCCGGTCCGAACGGGGCCAGCTGCTCGAACTGTTCGAACAGGGCCCGGGTCGCCGCGCCCGGATCGATCAGGGCGTCGATCTCGACCCCGTCCAGCGCCTCGGCCGCCGCCTGCTCCCCGGCCATCCGGTCGTTGAGGAAGTCGCGCAGCCGGCCGATGTCGTCGGCCTTGACGGTCAGCCCCGCGGCCATGGCGTGTCCCCCGCCGGCCATCAACACCCCGGCCTCCCACGCGGCCTGCACGGCCCGGCCCAGATTCATCCCCGGCTGCGACCGGCCCGAGCCCTTGCCGACCCCGTTGATCGCATCGACCCCGATCACCACCACGGGCTTGCGCCAGCGCTCTCGCAGCCGTCCCGCGACGATGCCGACCACGCCCGGGTGCCATTCGGCCCCCTCGATCACCACCACGGCCGAGCCGTCGGCGTGGGCGCCGGTCGCCTCGACCATCCGCGTGGCCTGGTCGGTGACCTGCTTCTCCACCTCGCGGCGGGCGATGTTCAGGGCGTCCAGCTCCTGGGCCAACGCCATCGCCTCCTCGGGATCGTCGGTCGACAGCAGCCGCGCGCCCAGGTCGGACTTGCCGATCCGCCCGCCGGCATTGATGCGCGGGCCCAGTATGAAGCCGGCGTGGTTCGACTTGGCCGGGCCCGGCTCCGCCCCCGCCGCCGCCAGCAGGGCCCTCAGCCCGGGATTGCCCCAGTCCGACATGACCCGCAGGCCCAGACTGGTCAGGGCCCGGTTGAAGCCGGTCAGGCCAGTGACGTCGCAGATCGCCCCCATGGCCGCCAGATCCAGCCACTGGCGGATGTCCGGCTCCCTGATCTCCCCGAACATCCCGCGCCGCCGCGCCTCGCGGTTGAGCGCCGCCAGCAGCACGAACACCACCCCCGCCGCCGCCAGATTGCCCTGCCCCGAATTGCAGCCCGGCCGGTTCGGATTGACCACGGCGGCGCAGACCGGGGGATGTTCGCGCATCATGTGGTGGTCGATGACCACGACCTTCAGCCCGATCGCCGCCGCATGGGCCACGGCCTCATTGGCCGCCGCGCCGCAGTCGACGGTGATGACCAGGTCCGCGCCCGAGGCCTTCAGCGTGTCGAAGGCCCGGGCGCTGGGGCCGTAGCCCTCGGTCATCCGGTCGGGAACATAGATCGGCAGTTCCGCCCCGACGGCCCGGAACCAGCGCACCAGCAGGGCGGCGCTCGAAGCCCCGTCGACATCATAGTCGGCGAAGACGTGGATCGAGGCCTTCGCCTGCAGGGCGTCGAGGATCGCCTCCGCCGCCGCGTCCATGTCCATGAAGCTGGACGGATCGGGGAACAGGGCCTTCAGCGTCGGCTGCAGGAAGTCCGCGCCCTGGTCGGCCCGCACCCCGCGCGCCGCCAGCGCCCTCGCCAGCGGCTCCTCGAGGCCCAGCGCCTGCATATGGGCCCGGATCAGCCCGGCCTCGGCCGGCCGTTGCCGCCAGGCCCGCCCGGACAGCGAGCGGGAAACCCCCAGAAACGCAGGCGGGCCTCCCCCGTCGGCCATCAGACCGGCCGGCGCGTGCGGATGCGCTGGATGGTCCGGGTCGAGGAATCCATCACCAGCGTATGGGTGGTGACGAAGCCGTCGCGGACCATGACCCCGTCCAGCATCGCCCCCTTGGTCACCCCGGTGGCGGCGAAGATGGCGTCCTTCGACACCAGCTCGTGCAGGTCGTATTTGCGGTCGAAATCGGTGACGCCGGTCTTGCGCGCCCGCTCCCGCTCGTCGTCGTTGCGGAAGATCAGTCGGCCCTGGAAATGGCCGCCGACGCATTTCAGCGCGCTGGCCGCCAGCACGCCCTCCGGCGCTCCGCCCGACCCCAGGTACAGGTCGATGCCGGTCTCCGGCTCGGCCGTGTGGATCACCCCGGCCACGTCGCCGTCGGTGATCAGCAGCACCCGCGCCCCGACCTCGCGCAGGGCGGCGATCAGCTCGGCGTGGCGCGGCCTGTCCATGACGCAGACGGTGATGTCGCGCGGGTCGACGCCCTTGGCCGCGGCCAGCGAACGGACATTGTCCTGCGGCTTCATGTCCAGATCGACCGTGCCCGGCTTGTAGCCCGGCCCGATGGCGATCTTGTCCATATAGGTGTCGGGCGCGTGCAGCATGCCGCCCGAGGCCGACATCGACAGCACGCACAGGGCGTTGGCCATGGCCTTGGCCGTCAGGGTCGTGCCCTCCAGCGGGTCCAGGGCGATGTCGATGGCCGGGCCCTTCCCGGTGCCGACCTTCTCGCCGATGTACAGCATCGGCGCCTCGTCGCGCTCGCCCTCGCCGATGACGATCTTGCCGTCGATATCCAGCGCGTTCAGGGCCGTGCGCATGGCGTCGACGGCCAGCTGGTCGGCCTGTTTCTCGTCGCCGCGGCCGATCTGGGCGTAGCTGGCGATGGCGGCCAGTTCGGTGACCCGGGCGGCGTCGGCGGCCAGCGTTGAGGCGTAGGGGGCCGTTCCGGCCATGGGCGTTCTCCTGAGACGATGATCCCGGGATTCTGTCGTCCCGGCGATCCTTGATGGGCTAGCGGCGCGGGACCGGCGGCGGGGCCCGGCCGCGTTCGCGGGCGCGCCGGGCGAATTCCTCGATCTCGGCGGCGGTGTTCTCGGTCACGGGCGCGACGGGCGCCGAGTCGACCCGGGCCTGAACGGCGGCGGCATAGGCCGCCGGGTCCTCCGTCAGCGTCCATTCGATGCGCGCGACCTCGTCCGCCAGCGCCCCGCCCTCGCTGTTCAGCGTGGTCACCCGGGCGGTGATCTGCGTCGGCTCGGGCGGGGGCTCCAGCGACCTCGGGAAGTCGGCCCAGCGGGGATATTCGCGGTTGGCCTCGACCAGCGCCTGGATCCGCGGCGCCACCGGCGAATTCGGGTCGGTCGCCGGATCGAACGCCCCCACGCAGGCGCTCAGCCCGGCCGTGGCGGCGGCGGCGGACAGGGCCGCAGCGAATTTCCGGATCGACGCGTTCATTTCAGGGCCGGTCATATGCCATGTTACCGGAAGGCGGAAGGGCGGTGACGCGCCCTACGTCCGATCCTGACGTCCCCCCGGAGCCTCCGCATGGCCAAGCGTCCGACCACCCCGCCTCCGGCCTCCGGACCCGACGCTCCGCGCGCGCCGCGCAAGTCGGGCCGCCCCACCTCCGCCAAGCCGCCGCGGCCCCGCGCCGCCCGGCCGAAGCCCGCGCCCGAACAGCCGGCGCCCGAATCCGCCGCCCGGCCCGACCCCGCCCCCGATCCCGCATCAGCCTTCCCCGGGGCCGACCAGCGCCAGATGCTCGAAACCCTGTCGCTGAACCTGGCCCGGGCCGCCATGACCGCCCAGGCCGCCATCGCCGAGGCCGCCCTCAGCCAGGCCGACCGCCCCGCCGCCCTGTCGCCCGACCCCTTCAACGTCGGTCCGGCCATGACCCAGGTGATGAGCGGCCTCGCCTCGCGCCCCGACAAGCTGTTCGCCGCCCATGCCGACCTGTTCAATCGCTACATGGACCTGTGGGCCTCGACCACGCGCCGCGCCGCCGGCGAGGACGTCCCCGCCGCCCCTTCGAAGGACAAGCGCTTCAAGGACCCCGCCTGGTCCGAAAACCCGATGTTCGACGTCATGCGCCAGTCCTATCTGGTCACCGCCGACTGGATGAACGGCCTCGTCTCCAGCGTCGAGGACATCGACCCGCGCACCAAACGCCGGGCCGAATTCTTCACCAAGCTGCTGACCGACGCCTTCTCCCCCTCCAACTTCCTCGCCTCCAACCCGGCCGCCCTCAAGGCCCTGGCCGAGTCGAACGGCGAATCGCTGGTCAGGGGCATGCAGAATTTCGCCGCCGATCTGGAGCGCGGGGCCGGCAAGCTGAAGATCAGCCAGGCTGACTACGGCCGCTTCGAGGTCGGAAAGAACGTCGCCACCGCCCCCGGCCAGGTGGTCTGGCGCGACGAGCTGTTCGAACTGATCCAGTACGACCCGGCCACGGAGAAGCAGCGCGCCATCCCCCTGCTGATCTTCCCGCCGTGGATCAACAAATTCTACATCCTCGACCTCCAGCCCGAGAATTCGATGATCCGCTGGCTGTCCAGCCAGGGCTTCACCGTCTTCGTCTGCTCCTGGGTCAATCCCGACGTCGACAAGGCCGGCTACGGCTTCGACGACTACCTCGAGAAGGGCATCTACCGCGCCATCGAAAAGGCGATGGAGCAGGCCGGATCCGACCACATCAACACCGTCGGCTACTGCATCGGCGGCACCCTGATGGGCGCCGCACTCGCCCACATGGCGGCGAAGGGCGACGACCGGGTCACGGCCAACACCTTCTTCGCCGCCCAGCACGACTTCGCCGAGGCCGGCGACCTGCTGCTGTTCACCGACGACCACTGGCTGAACGAGATTGAGCAGCAGATGGACGCGGCCGGCGGCGTCCTGCCCGGCGCGGCCATGGCCGAGACCTTCAACGCCCTGCGCGCCAACGACCTGATCTGGTCCTTCTTCGTCAGCAACTATCTGATGGGCAAGGACCCGCCCGCCTTCGACCTGCTGTTCTGGAACGCCGACCAGACCCGCATGCCCAAGAAGCTGCACATGGACTATCTGCGCTCCATGTACGGCCGCAACGCCCTGGCGAAGGGCGAGTTCGAGATCGGCGGCGTCCGCGTCGACCTGTCGAAGGTCCGCATCCCCCTCTATTTCCAGGCCAGCCGCGAGGACCACATCGCCCCGGTCAATTCGGTCTACCGCTCGGCCCGCGCCTTCACCGGCGCCGACGTCACCCTGACCCTGGCCGGCTCGGGCCATATCGCGGGCGTGGTCAATCCGCCCGCGGCGAACAAATACCAGCACTGGACCAACCCCGCCCTGCCCGCCTCCCTTGCCGAATGGCAGGCGAAGGCCGAAGAGCATCCCGGCAGCTGGTGGAACCACTGGGCCGACTGGCTGCACGCCCGCTCCGGCGACTGGGTCCCGGCGCGGAATCCGTCCAAGGGTCCCCTGAAACCCATCGAGCCGGCCCCCGGCGCCTATGTGAAGGTCAAGTCTTGAACCGCGTCCCCAACGTCCTGCTGGCCGTGACCAGCGTCCTCGCCCTGTTCCTGGTCGCCTTCAGCGCCATCGTCATGGGGCCGGGCGAAAAGGCGCCGGTCTATCTGGCCAGCGCCCTGTTCAGCGCCCTCGGCTTCATCCTGCTGAACGGCCTGTGGATGCACAGCCGCAAGCGCAAGCCCAAGCCGCTGATCGATCGCGCCGCCCCGGTCACCCTGGTCTTCGCCATGATCTTCCCGCTGACCATGATCCTCTCGGCCGCCCTGCCGCTGATCGCCCCGAACGGCGACTACGGCATCATGCTGATCATGGCCGGGGTGTGGACCGGACTGACGCTGCAGTCGGCCCGCGCCGCGCTCAAACAGGATTGAATTTCAGCGCCACGCCGTTGTTGCAATAGCGCTTCCCGGTCGGCCGCGGCCCGTCGTCGAAGATATGCCCCTGGTGCCCCAGGCAGCGGGCGCAGTGATATTCCGTGCGCGGAACGCCGATGGCAAAGTCGGTCTTGGTCCCGATATTGGCGGCGATGACGTCGTAAAAGCTCGGCCAGCCCGTGCCGCTGTCGTATTTCCACTGCGACCGGAACAGCGGCAGTTCGCAGCCCCGGCAGACATAGGTTCCGCGCCGGGTCTCCTCGTTCAGCGGGCTGGTGTAGGGCCGCTCGGTGGCCTCGTGGCGCAGCACGTCATAGCTGGCTCGCGGCAGCCGCGCCCGCCACTGGGCGTCGGTCAGCCGCCGGAACGGCGAGTTCGCATATTGCCGCTCGGAGGCGTCGACGGGTCCGGGCGAACAGGCGCTCACGCCGACCGCGCCGGCGGTCAGCAACAGATGGCGGCGGGACAGGGCATGGGTCATGACCGTTGATACGTCGGGAAGCGGCCGGCGGTTTTCAATCCTTAGACCTCGATGGCAGACTGACGGTCATGCCCCCCTTCGCCCTGCTCCTCGCCGGCGCATTGCTCCAGACGCCGCCGCCTCCGTCCGTCACCATCATCGAGCCGGTCCTCTACGATGAAACCGGATCGATCACGCCGCGCGAAAGCAACCGGCGCAATCTCGAATCCATCGTCGACTGTGCGCTCCGGCCGGATGTGACCGCGGTCATCATCAAGGCGCATACGGATACCGTCGGAACCGCGGGGGCCAACCTGGCCCTGGCGCGGGCGCGCGGTCAGGCCGTCGCCGACCGGCTGGTGGCGGAAGGCGTGCCGCCCGCCATCATCCGAATCGACGCGCGCGGCGAGACCCAGCTCGCGCGTCCGACGGCGGACGGGGTCGCAGAGCCCCTGAACCGGCGGGTCTGGGTGGACGTCCAATCCGGGATCAGGTGAGCCCCGTCCCCTCGTCCAGCCCCAGCATCAGGTTCAGATTCTGCACCGCCGCCCCCGACGCCCCCTTGCCGAGGTTGTCCAGCAGGGCGACCAGCCGGACCTGCTCGCCCGCCCGGTCGCCGAACACATGCAGCCGCATCCGGTTGGTCCCGTTCAGCCCCTCCGGATCGATCCCGGTCATGGCCTCGGTCGTCTCCAGCTCGGCGACCTCGACGAAGCGGCCGTCCGCATAGGCCTCGGCCAGGGCCCCGTGCACCACCTCGACCGAGGGCGACGACGGCAGGGCCGCCAGCTGCAGCGGAACCTCGACCAGCATCCCCTGCAGGTACGCCCCCACCGCCGGCGCGAACAGCACCGGCCGCTCCAGCCCCGTGTGCAGGGTCATCTCCGGCACGTGCTTGTGCTTCAGCGACAGGCCATAGGCGCGATAGGCCTCCGCCTTCCCGCCTTCGAATTCCGCGATCATCGCCTTGCCGCCGCCCGAATAGCCCGACACCGCATTGACCGTCACCGGCCAGCCCGCCGGAATGATCCCCGCCGAGACCAGCGGCCGCACCAGGCCGATGAACCCCGTCGGATAGCAGCCCGGGTTGGAGACCCGCGTCGAGGCCGCGATCCTGTCGCGCTGGTCGGGCGCCATCTCGGCGAAGCCATAGGTCCAGGCCGGATCGACCCGATACGCCGTCGAGGCGTCGATCACCCGCACCCTGGGGTTCTCGATCATCGCCACCGCCTCCTTCGCCGCCTCGTCCGGCAGGCACAGGATCACCGCATCGGCGGCGTTCAGCGCCTCGCGCCGCGCCTCGACGTCGCGCCGCCGGTCGCCCAGCAGGATCAGCTCCAGATCGCCGCGCGCCTCCAGCCGCTCCCGGATCTCCAGCCCCGTGGTCCCGGCCTCGCCGTCGATGAAGATGGTGTGGGTCACGTGACCTCCAAAAGGAAAAAGGGCGCTCCGGTTTCCCGAAGCGCCCCCATCCATACCGTAGTGAAACGGCTTAGCGCTTCGAGAACTGGAAGGACTTGCGGGCCTTGGCGCGGCCGTACTTCTTGCGCTCGACGACGCGGCTGTCGCGGGTCAGGAAGCCGTGCGGCTTCAGGACCGGGCGCAGCGCCGGCTCATAGTGGGTCAGGGCGTGCGACAGGCCGTGGCGGATGGCGCCGGCCTGGCCCGACAGGCCCGAGCCCTGCACGGTGCAGTCGACGTCGAACTGGGTCAGGCGGTCGGTCACTTCCAGCGGCTGGGCGATCATCATGCGCAGGATTTCGCGGGCGAAATACTGCATCTGATCCTTGCCGTTGATGGTGATCTTGCCCGAGCCGGGCTTGATCCACACGCGGGCGATCGCGTTCTTGCGCTTGCCGGTCGAATAGGCGCGGCCCTGGGCGTCCAGCTTCTGGACATAGACCGGGGCGTCCTCGGAGGCCGAGGCAGTGCCCATGCCCTTCAGGGCGTCGAAGCCCGACAGGGTTTCGGCCGGGGCGTCGGCGGCGGTGTCGGCGACGGCGGTTTCGTTGGTGACGTCGGTCATGCTCAGACGCTCCGGGTGTTCTTGGGAGAGGCCGACTTGAAGTCGATCGTCTCGGGCGACTGGGCTTCGTGGGTGTGGGCCGGGCCGGCGAACAGGCGCAGATGGGTCATCTGCTTGCGGGCCAGCGGGCTTTCCTTGGGCAGCATGCGCTCGACGGCCTTCTCGAGCACGCGCTCGGGGAAGCGGCCGTTCAGCACCTTCTCGGGGGTCGTCTGCTTGACGCCGCCCGGGTGGCCGGTGTGGCGGTAGTAGATCTTGTCGGTGTTCTTCTTGCCGGTGAACACCACCTTGTCGACGTTGGTGACGACGACATAGTCGCCGCAATCGACGTGCGGGGTGTAGTCGCCGCGGTGCTTGCCGCGCAGACGGTTGGCGATGAAGGTCGCGAGACGGCCCACCACGACGCCTTCGGCGTCGATATGGATCCATTTCTTCGTGACCTCGGCCGGCTTCAACGAAGCCGTGGTGCTCTTCAGCATGACGAGGGTTCCTGGGGACGAACGAAGGGCCCGTCCCGTAACCGGGATGAGCGGAAGCGCGCTGATAGAGGATGGCGGAACCGTAGTCAATGCAGTCTGATGCCGCTATTCGATACTAACTAATTGAGTTTGTTAGACTTAGTGAACACGGTAGTAAAATACCACATCTAACTACTGCGCGGGTTCATCACAACGACCACGGCGAAGCCACGACGAACACGACGGGAGCCTGCCCGCCGGCCCATCGCGGGCCCTTGCCCGCAATTGTTGATGGCGTCTCCCTGGCGGGAGCCGCCGGCCCTCCGGCCCCGTCGTGTTCGTTGTGACCCGTCGTGCCCGTCGTGATGAACCAGCGCTCCCAAATGCCCATTGCTGCGCTGCAAGTTCATCCGCA
>JAESFZ010000092.1_pt1 | contig 106331 bp, 87 predicted proteins | sample 9269561 | NCBI WGS metagenome assembly JAESFZ01 (sample SAMN14515552, study PRJNA621657) | algae metagenome | isolation source: Tildeniella nuda ZEHNDER 1965/U140 and co-occurring heterotrophs from wet... | place: Switzerland: Stansstaad, Zurih | collected 1965-01-01 | reverse complement strand
ATCCAGAGCGTTGGTGTCGAAGGAAAAGCGAGACCTCGCAAATATCCAGGCATCTCGAGCAGCGTCGGCACTCTGGATTCCGGGTTCCGCTGCGCGGCCCCGGAATGACGACGCAGAGCTGTCTGCCGCTCCGATACAACTCATATGCGATAGCCCTGCCATAAACGGGGAGAGGGCGGCCCGCCACGGTCGCTTCGCAAATCTCCAGCGGTGCTGATTGGCGAAATCGGCGGCCGGTGCGTTCTTCTCCGTCCTTACGGGAGAAGTGCCCGGCAGGGCGATGAGGGGCGGCGCGGACGGTCAAAGCAAGCAGCCGTTGGTACGAATCCCGATAACCGTAAGGACGGGGGAGGGGATGAATTTTTTTCGCGTGCTGATTTCGACAAGCAGAAGGTGACGCGAAATCAAGCGGTTGGGAAATCCGGCCGGCCGGAATCGCCCGGAATCGGTCAACACGTGTCGCAGCACCTGCCGGAAATACCGGTGCGGTTGCCCTTTGCAGCGTCCATGAGCCGAATGCGCCCGCCCTTCGATCGTCCCTGCTCGTTCTGGCCATGGTCCGCGATAGCGCGAATCCATCTTGACATAAATCATGGAGAGTGAATAATTGCCCAAGATCAAGGCAAATGCTCACCCTTGATATTTGGGAGGATATCTGGATGAAACTTAAATCGCTCATTCTGGGCCTGTGCGGCGCGAGCGCGCTCGCCTTTGCCGCGCATGCCGAGACGATCACCATCGCCACCGTCAACAACGGCGACATGATCCGCATGCAGAAGCTGACGGACGACTTCACCGCCAAGAACCCGGATGTCCAGCTGCAGTGGGTGACGCTGGAGGAGAACGTGCTGCGCGAGCGCGTCACCACCGATATCGCCACCAAGGGCGGCCAGTACGACGTCATGACCATCGGCACCTACGAGGTGCCGATCTGGGCGAAGCAGCAATGGCTGCTGCCGCTCGACAATCTCGGCGCCGACTACGACGCGGCCGACATCATCCCGGCGATCGCCGGCGGCCTGTCGGTCGACGGAAAGCTCTATGCCGCGCCGTTCTACGGCGAGAGTTCCTTCGTCATGTACCGCAAGGACCTGTTCGAGAAGGCCGGGCTGACCATGCCCGACGCGCCGACCTGGGAGTTCGTCGCGGAGGCGGCCCGCAAGATCAAGGCCGACAACCCGGACGTCAACGGCATCTGCCTGCGCGGCAAGGCCGGCTGGGGCGAGAACACGGCCTTCCTGACCGCCACCGCGAACTCCTTCGGCGCCCGCTGGTTCGACGAGAACTGGCAGCCGCAGTTCGACCAGCCCGAGTGGAAGGCCACGATGGACTTCTACGTGAAGCTGATGACCGACGCCGGCCCGCAGGGCGCCTCGTCGAATGGCTTCAACGAGAACCTGGCGCTGTTCCAGCAGGGCAAATGCGGCATGTGGATCGACGCCACCGTGGCCGCCTCCTTCGTCTCCAACCCGAAGGATTCGGTGGTCGCCGACAAGGTCGGCTATGCGCTGGCGCCCGACAGCGGGCTGGGCAAGCGCGGCAACTGGCTGTGGGCGTGGTCGCTGGCGATCCCGGCCGGCACGCAGAAGGCGGAAGCCGCGCAGAAGTTCGTGTCCTGGGCGACCAGCAAGGCCTATCTCGAACTCGTCGCCTCGAAGGAGGGCTGGGCCAACGTGCCGCCCGGCACCCGCACCTCGCTCTACGAGAACCCCGAATACCAGAAGGCCGCGCCGTTCGCCAAGATGACGCTGGACTCGATCAACTCGGCCGACCCGACCAAGCCGACTGTGAAGCCCGTGCCCTATGTCGGCGTGCAGTTCGTGGCGATCCCGGAATTCCAGGGCCTCGGCACCACGGTCGGCCAGCTCTTCTCGGCGGCACTCGCCGGCCAGATGTCGGTCGACGACGCGCTGGCGCAGGCTCAAGCCGTCTCGGTGCGCGAGATGACGCGCGGCGGCTATATCAAATAAGGCGCCTCCCAGTGCCTTGGCCGTCCGGGCAACCGGGCGGCCACCTTTCGCGGGTTGTCGGTTCCGCTTCTTATTGTCTGAACCGCCGGAGCGCCTGGCCACCGGTACGGCATGGATCCTAGGGTCTCCGCGACGGCCTTCGGCCTGCTCCGCCCTAGGATGACGAAGGTGAAGTTGGCCTCTGCCAATCGCCAGCGTCGGAAATTGGCCGAATCGCTCCCCGCTTCGTCATCCTAGGGCGGAGCCGGAGCGCAGCGGAGGCGCAGACCCTAGGATCCATGCCGTACCGGCGACGAAGTGCTCCGGCGGCGTGGAAGGTCGCAAGCCAGCGGCCCGGCAGATCGAAGCAGAAGGCGCCTTGGCGTCCGGTGCCTCCCAAGACCGGGAGGCTGAATTCAGGGCTCACAACGTCAATCGGCGGAGCGAACCATGGCCACCAAGCAGACCCGTTCCCTGGCGCGCCTGATGATGGCGCCGTCGGTCATCCTGCTCTTGATCTGGATGATCGTGCCGCTGGCGATGACGCTGTGGTTCTCCTTCCAGAACTACAACCTGCTCAATCCCGGCAATGTCAGCTTCGCCGGCCTGTTCAACTACCAGTTCTTCTATACCGACCCGGCCTTCTTCACCTCGATCCGCAACACGCTGGTCATCGTCGTCGGCGTGCTTTTGATCACGGTGATCGGCGGCATCCTGCTGGCGCTGCTGCTCGACCAGCCGATGTTCGGCCAGGGCATCGTGCGCATCCTGGTGATCTCGCCCTTCTTCGTCATGCCGCCGGTGGCGGCGCTGGTGTGGAAGAACATGATCATGCATCCGGGCTACGGCGTGCTGGCCGACATCAACCGCTTCCTCGGCCTGCAGCCGGTCGACTGGTTCGCGCAGTATCCGCTGTTCTCCATCATCCTGATCGTCGCCTGGCAGTGGCTGCCCTTCGCCACGCTGATCCTGCTGACGGCGCTGCAGTCGCTCGACGTCGAGCAGAAGGAGGCGGCGGAGATGGACGGCGCCAACTTCCTCAACCGCTTCTGGTACCTGACGCTGCCGCACATGGCGCGCGCCATCACCGTGGTGATCCTCATCCAGACGATCTTCCTGCTCGGCATCTATGCCGAGATCCTGGTCACCACCAATGGCGGCCCCGGCTACGCCACCACCAACCTGCCGTTCCTGATCTACCGCACGGCGCTGCTCGGCTACGACGTCGGCGGGGCCTCGGCCGGCGGCATCATCGCGGTCGTCCTTGCCAACATCGTCGCCTTCTTCCTGATGCGCGCGGTCGGCAGGAATCTGGACAAGTAGGGGGGCGTGATGCGACTGGATTCAATGGATCGGGGTTCACCGGCGGCGATGGTGCTCTACGTTGCCCCCCTCTGTCCTGCCGGACATCTCCCCCACAAGGGGGGAGATCAGCCGTCGTCTCCGATTTCGCCAATCGCCGAGGTTGCAGGAAGAATGCCGACACGGCGGCCGGCTGATCTCCCCCCTTGTGGGGGAGATGTCCGGCAGGACAGAGGGGGGCGCGAAGCTACGCCAGCCCGCAACCCCAATGCCGACGCTTGGGAGATCTAACCATGGCACGCGCCGTCACGACACGCCACAAGACGATCGCCACCATCGCCGCCTGGGCGGTGGCGCTGCTGATCTTCTTCCCGATCGCCTACACCATCATCACCTCGTTCAAGTCGGAGACCGAGGCGATCGCCGGCTTCAACCTGATCCCCTCCGGCACGCTGGAGAGCTACCAGGCGGTGCAGTCGCAGAACGACTATTTCAAGCCGTTCATGAATTCGGTGATCATCGCCGTCGGCTCGACGCTGCTGGCGCTGCTGGTCGCCATTCCCGCCGCCTGGTCGATGGCGTTCTCGCCGACCAACCGGACCAAGGACGTACTGATGTGGATGCTGTCCACCAAGATGATGCCGGCGGTGGCGGTGCTGGTGCCGATCTACCTGATCTTCCGCGACACCGGCCTGCTCGACACGCGTACCGGGCTGACGATCATGCTGATGCTGATCAACCTGCCGATCGTGGTGTGGATGCTCTACACCTATTTCCGCGAGATCCCCGGCGAGATTCTGGAGGCGGCGCGCATGGACGGAGCGTCGCTGTGGAACGAGATCGTCCACGTGCTGACGCCGATGGCGGTGCCGGGCATCGCCTCGACGCTGCTGCTGAACATCATCCTGGCCTGGAACGAGGCATTCTGGACGATCCGGCTGACCACGGCCAACGCCGCGCCGCTGACCGCCTTCATCGCCTCCTTCTCGTCGCCGCAGGGCCTGTTCTGGGCAAAGCTGTCGGCGGCGTCGACGCTGGCGATCGCGCCGATCCTGGTGATGGGCTGGTTCTCGCAGCGCCAGCTGGTGCGCGGGCTGACGTTCGGCGCGGTGAAGTAGATTAGGAGCAGGGGACAGTTTACTTTTTTCCGCCCGCGCAAACTCTCCGCTGCTGCGACCTTTCTGCAGAAGGAAAGTAAACTGTCCCCGGCGCCAACCCTCGGAGGAAACATGGGCAACATCGTTTTGAGAAACGTCCACAAGGCGTTCGGCGCAACGACGATCATCCCGAAGATCGACCTCGACATCGCCGACGGCGAGTTCGTGGTGTTCGTCGGTCCGTCGGGCTGCGGCAAGTCGACCCTGCTCAGGCTGATCGCCGGGCTGGAGGACACCACCGGCGGCACCATCCTGATCGACGGCCGCGACGTGACGGCGGAGGCGCCGGCCAAGCGCAAGCTCGCCATGGTGTTCCAGTCCTACGCGCTTTATCCGCACATGACGGTGGCCAAGAACATCGCCTTCCCGCTGAAGATGGCCGGCGAGACGCCGGAGGCGATCGACCGGAAGGTCAAGGACGCGGCGCGCGTGCTGAACCTCACCAACTATCTGGAGCGGCGGCCGGGGCAGCTTTCCGGCGGCCAGCGCCAGCGCGTGGCGATCGGCCGGGCGATCGTGCGCCAGCCCTCGGCCTTCCTGTTCGACGAGCCGCTGTCCAACCTGGACGCTGCGCTGCGCGGCACCATGCGGCTGGAGATTTCCGAGCTGCACAACCAGCTGAAGACAACGATGGTCTACGTCACCCACGACCAGGTCGAGGCCATGACCATGGCCGACAAGATCGTCGTGCTGAACGCCGGCAACATCGAGCAGGTTGGCTCGCCGCTGGAGCTCTACCGCAGCCCGCGGAACCTGTTCGTCGCCGGCTTCATCGGCTCGCCGCGCATGAACCTGCTGGAGGGAGCGCCGGCCGCCCGCTACGGCGCAAAAACCGTCGGCATCCGCCCGGAGCATATCGGCGTGTCGACCACGGCCGGCGAGTGGAAGGCGACGGTGAGCGTCGCCGAGCATCTCGGCGCCGATACTTTCCTGCACGTCAACGCCGACGGGGTCGGGGCGCTCACCGTGCGCGCCGGCGGCGAGGTCGGGCTCGGCCATGGCGCGACAGTCTACTTGACCCCGGACCTGTCGAAGCTGCACAAGTTCGGCGACGACGGAAAGGCTTTGCAATGAACGGCCGGATATAATTGGTGATAGGCGAGTTTCTGCTTGAGGCAGGGCGATTGCATGCCCTGCGGAAGGCGGAGGGATTCGGAGCGCGCGGCGCCGTGACGATGGCATAGCGCGCAAGGGATTGGATCGCTGGCTGGCGGATCGGAGGCAGGCCGGGCACGGCCGCGAGGACCCCACCCGGCCGCTTCGCGGCCACCCTCCCCTCGAGGGGAGGGAGGCGCCGGCGCCGGCAAACGAAAACGAGGAAGGCCCATGTCCACCAAACTCTCCCTCGCCGATCTGGCAAGCCTCCCGGCCAGGGTCGCCCGTCCCGGTTACGCGCGCGCGGCGCTCACGCCGGGCATCCTGCATTTCGGCGTCGGCAATTTCCACCGCGCCCACCAGGCGGTCTATCTCGACGATCTCTTCAACGCCGGCCTCGACCACGACTGGGCGATCGTCGGCGCAGGCGTGTTCGAGGCCGAGAGGAAGGGCCGCGACATCCTCGCCGCGCAGGACTGGCTGACCACGGTGGTCGAGCAGGACGACGGCCACATGCAGGCGCGCGTCACCGGCGCCATGGTCGACTTCGTCGAGCCGGGCAATGGCGCGGCGATCGTCGCCAGGCTGGCCGACCCGGCGATCCGCATCGTCTCGCTGACCATCACCGAGGGCGGCTACTTCATCGACGCCGCCACCGGCCATTTCGACGCCGGCCATGCCGACATCGTGGCGGACGGCAGGAGCCCGGAGGCGCCGAAGACCGTGTTCGGGCTGATCCTCGCCGGGCTGAAGCGGCGCAAGGCGGACGGCACGCCGCCCTTCACGGTGATGTCCTGCGACAACATCCCCCATAACGGCCATGTGACCATGGACGCGGTGTGCGGGCTGGCAAAACTCTCCGATCCGGCCTTCGCCCGCTGGGTCGAGGACAATGTCGCCTTTCCCAACGGCATGGTCGACCGCATCACGCCGGCGACCACCGACCGCGAGCGCGCCATCCTGAAGGACGATTTCGGCGTGGCCGACGGCTGGCCGGTGTTCTGCGAGCCGTTCAAGCAATGGGTGCTGGAGGACAAGTTCCCGCTCGGCCGGCCGGCTCTGGAGAAGGCGGGCGTGCAGTTCGTCGCCGACGTGTCGCCCTTCGAGCTGATGAAGATCCGCATCCTCAACGGCGGTCATGCGACCATCGCCTATCCGGCCGGGCTGATGGACATCCATTTCGTCCATGAGGCCATGCAGCACGAGCTGGTGCGCGGTTTCCTGGAGAAGCTGGAGCGCGAGGAGATCATCCCGACCGTGCCGCCGGTGCCGGGCGTGGTGCTGGACGACTATTACCGGCTGATCGACAGGCGCTTCTCCAATCCGAAGATCGGCGACACCATCCGCCGGCTCTGCCTCGACGGCTCCAACCGCCAGCCGAAATTCATCATCCCGACCATTGCCGACCGGCTCAAGGCCGGCGCCGGCGTGGCCGGGCTGGCGCTGGAATCGGCGCTGTGGTGCCGCTACTGCTTCGGCGAGACGGACAGCGGCAAGGCGATCGAGCCCAACGATCCGAACTGGGAGCGCATGACGGGCACGGCGCGGCAGGCCCGCAACGATCCGGCGGCCTGGCTGGCGATGGAGGATATCTACGGCGCTGTCGGAAAATCGCCGGTGTTCGCGGTGGCCTTCGCCGAGGCGCTGGCGGCGCTGTGGCGGGACGGCACGGCCGAGACGCTGAGGCGGTATCTGGGTCGGGGGAAATAGCCCGCACGAAGGGGGAAGCGCGCTTGAGGGGCGGTACTGACGCCTCAGTGACCGGCCCCCTGGAGAAAGCGTCGGCGCCGCTTGGCATTGCCGCGGGCTCGCCTGTAGAGTGCCGGCATGGTGGAGGAAATCCCATGTCCGGCCCGGCTCCATGCGGCCTCGCTGCAAGGCAGTGTCGGGGTGTGCCAGGCCGTATCGGCCGATCTTTCCGCCAACGGCCGAGGTAGTCTGAAGCACTCCCTGACCGCCCCTCCGGGCCGCCTCTCCCCCTGCCACAGGGCAATCGCATATGGGATTTCAGGAACTGCTGCGCGGCCCTCTACCCCCACCCCTAACCCCTCCCCACAAGGGGGAGGGGGACTTTGCGGCCGCTATGCAGCGCATAACCGTCGACGATTAGTGCTCGTCGGAGACGTCAGCCGGTCCCTCTCCCCCTTGTGGGGAGGGGTTAGGGGTGGGGGTAAACGCATATGCGACAGCTCTGCCCTCTGCCGGGGCAGGGCAATCGCATATGCCGATGATGATCGTCATTCCGGGGCCGCGCAGCGGAACCCGGAATCCAGAGCGTTGGTGTCGAAGGAAAAGCGAAACCTCGCAAATACCCAGGAATTTCGAGCAGCGTCGGCACTCTGGATTCCGGGTTCCGCTGCGCGGCCCCGGAATGATGACGCAGAGCTCTCTGCCCCTCCGATACTCATATGCGATAGCCCTGCCCGCGCGGGGGAGAGGTGGCGAGGGGAGCGGGCCGGTGAGGGCGCGCTTTGCCGATCGAAGCGTCTAGCCTCCATCAGCATCGTCATTGCTCGCTCGTCCCACCACGGCAACCCAGGGCAGCTCGATGGCTGAGCTGGTCTGCGCCGTCGATGTCGGGACGAAGAGCGCGCGGGCCGGCATCTTCGACCGCGGCGGCCGGCTGCGCGGGCGCGGCGACCATCCCATCCTGTTGCACGAGCCGGGCGGAGGGCGCGCCGAGCACAGCTCCGACGACATCTGGCAGGCGGTGTGTGCCGCCGTGCGGAGCGCACGCCGCGCGGCCGATGCGCGGGCCGAGGACATTGCCGGCCTCGCCTTCGACGCGACCTGCTCGCTGGTAGTACTCGACGCCGCGGGCCGGCCGCTGCCGGTCTCGGCGTCCGAAGAGGAAGGCTGGGACACGATCTCCTGGATGGATCACCGGGCGCTGGCCGAGGCGGCGGAATGCTCCGCGCTTGCGCATCCGGTGGTCGCCGTGGCCGGCGGCGTGATGTCGCCCGAGATGCAGGCGCCCAAGGCGATGTGGCTGAAGCGGCACCGGCCCGACGCGTGGGAACGGGCCGGCCTGCTGTTCGACCTCGCCGATTTCCTCGCCTGGCGGGCGAGCGGATCGACGGCGCGGTCGCGCTGCACGCTTACGGCCAAATGGCCGTATTCCGCGCATGAGCGCGAGGGCTGGCAGCATGACTTCCTCGAAAGCGTCGGCCTGTCCGACCTGCTGCGCAGGGGCGGCTTTTCCGGCGCCGCGCCGGTCGGCGCCGATCTCGGCGCGCTCACGCCGGAGGCGGCGGATGCGCTCGGCCTGACGCCGCGCTGCCGGGTCGCCGCCGGCATGGTCGACGCCTTCGCCGGCACGCTCGGCGTGTTCGCGCCGCATGCGCTGGCGGCCGGTGCGGAAGCCGGCCATGCGGCGCTGATCGCCGGCACGTCGAGCTGCGTCATGATGATGACGAAGAAGCCGACAAGCTTGGCCGGCTTCTGGGGACCTTATGCCGAAATCGCCGTGCCCGGCTACTGGATGACCGAAGGCGGTCAGTCCGCCACCGGCGCGCTGCTCGACCACATGGTGCGCATGCATGCGGCCGGCGGCGAGCCGACCGCCGGGCGCCATCGCGCCATAGCGGCGCGGGTGGCGGAGTTGCGGGCGCGGGAGGGCGAAGCTTTCGGCGCGGGTCTGCACGTCCTGCCGGATTTCCACGGTGCCCGCGCGCCGCTGGCCGCGCCAGCCGCCCGCGGCGTGATCTCGGGGCTCACCCTCGACGCCTCTTTCGACGGCCTCTGCCGCCTCTACTGGCGCTCATGCGTGGGCATCGCGCTCGGCATCCGCCACATCCTCGACACGCTGGCCGAGGCCGGCCCGGCGATCCGCACCCTGCACGTCACGGGCGGCCACACCAAGAATCCGCTGCTGATGGAGCTTTATGCCGACGCGACCGGCTGCACCCTGGTCGAGCCGGTGGCGGACGAAGGCGTGCTGCTCGGCACCGCCATGGCGGCGGCAAGCGGCGCCGGCCTGTTCGGCGACCTGGCGGAAGCCTGCCTCGCTATGCGCCAGCCGACGCGCGAGCGCCGGCCCGACGCGACGGGGAAGGCGCGGTACGATCGCGACTATCGGGTGTTCCTGGAGATGCAGCGGCAGAGAAGCGTGCTGGAGGGGATGGGCTAGTGTTCGGTGTACGTCCTTCGAGGCTCGCCCTTCGACCGTTTCGCTTCTCGCCAAAGCATTGCGGGCTCGCACCTCAGCGGCTGTGAATCTTTTGAACTTTGAGGCTTTGCAAGAGCGGCGGGGTATGATTCGGTTGGGCGCGGCGCTGCTTCTGGAGGATTGGATGCGCGGGGAAGTCTTTTCGAAGACTTGCCGGAGCAGAAGGGTTCGGCGGCTGGGGCGTGGGCGGCTCGGCTGCGCCTCGAGGACCGTTGTGCCTGAAACGCTGACCTTCAGCGGTTGTCGTGAAACGAGCGCTGGCAGCGTCTCGAGATTGGCGGTCCGGCCGCGGTCCTCACCCGAGGTGCGCGCGGGCAATTCGCCGAAGATGCGAGAGCTGACCTTCGCGGGCGAGACTCGAACGACGCACGCCAGTTCCACCAAGGAGCACTCCATGTCCTACACACCCGCCGCCGATCGTTATGAGACGATGCGCTACAACCGCTGCGGCAAGTCCGGCCTGAAGCTGCCGGCCATCTCGCTCGGCCTCTGGCACAATTTCGGCGAGGACACGCCGATGCGCCTGAAGCGCGCCATCTGCCGGAAGGCATTCGATCTCGGCATCACCCATTTCGATCTTGCCAATAATTACGGCCCGCCGCCCGGTTCGGCCGAGACCGCCTTCGGCGATATCCTGCGCACGGATTTTTCCGGCCTGCGCGACGAGCTGGTCATCTCGACCAAGGCGGGCTACGGCATGTGGCCGGGGCCTTATGGCGAATGGGGTGGCCGCAAATACGTGCTCGCCAGCCTCGACCAGAGCCTGAAGCGCCTCGGCGTCGACTATGTCGACATCTTCTATTCGCACCGCTTCGATCCGGATACGCCGCTGGAAGAGACGATGATGGCGCTCGACCAGGCGGTGCGTTCGGGCAAGGCGCTCTATGCCGGCATTTCCTCCTACAATTCGCAACGCACCCGCGAGGCGGCCACAATCCTGCGCGAGCTCGGCACGCCGCTGCTGATCCACCAGCCGAGCTATTCGATGATCAACCGCTGGGTCGAGGAGGACGGGCTGCTCGACACGCTGGAAGGGCTCGGCGTCGGCTCGATCGTGTTCTCGCCGCTGGCCCAGGGCATGCTGACGACCAAATATCTCGACGGCATCCCGGAAGGCAGCCGCGCCACGCAGGGCAAGTCGCTCCAGCCCGCCTTCATCAACGAGCAGACTGTCAGGAACATCCGGGCGCTCAACGGTATCGCCGAGCGGCGCGGCCAGACGCTGGCGCAGATGGCGCTGGCCTGGGTGCTGCGCGGCGGCCGCGTCACCACGGCGCTGATCGGCGCCAGCCGGACCGAGCAGGTCGAGGATTGCGTCGGTGCGCTGAAGAATCTCGACTTCAGCGAGGCCGAGCTGGCCGAGATCGATAGCCACGCGCGCGACGCCGGCGTCAACATCTGGGCGGCGTCGGCCGAGCGGAAGGGACCACCGAGGAAATAGAGATGCAGGGGACAGTTTACTTTCTTTCCGCAGAAGGGCTGCGGCGCTTCAAGGCTGGGCGCGGGCGGAAAAAAGTAAACTGTCCCCGGGAATCCCGGAGGCCAACATGATCCGCAACCCCATCCTGCCCGGCTTCAACCCCGACCCGTCGATCTGCCGGGTCGGCAGCGACTACTACATCGCCACCTCGACCTTCGAATGGTATCCCGGCGTCCAGATCCATCATTCGACCGATCTGGTGAACTGGCGCCTGGTCAAGCGGCCGCTGGAGCGCGCGAGCCAGCTCGACATGCGCGGCAATCCGGACTCGGGAGGCATCTGGGCGCCTTGCCTGTCTCATGCCGACGGCCTGTTCTGGCTGGTCTATACGGACGTCAAGCGGCTCGACGGCAACTTCAAGGACGGGCACAACTACATCGTCACCGCGCCGTCGATCGAAGGGCCATGGTCCGACCCGGTCTACGTCAATTCCAGCGGCTTCGACCCGTCGCTGTTCCATGACGACGACGGCAGGAAATGGTTCCTCAACATGCTGTGGAACCATGTGTCGCACGGCGTCGGCGGCAGCCCGAAACATCCGTCCTTCGCCGGCATCCTTCTCCAGGAATACGACGCAAGGGCGGAAAAGCTGGTCGGGCCTGCAAAAAACATCTTTGCCGGCAGCCCGCACGGGCTGGTCGAAGGACCGCACCTCTTCAAGAGGAACGGCTGGTATTATCTGACCACGGCGGAAGGCGGCACCGGCTACGACCATGCCGTCACGATGGCGCGCTCGCGCGCCATCGACGGCCCCTACGAGTTGCATCCCGACATCCACCTGATCACGTCGAAAGACGCGCCGCAGGCGGCGCTGCAACGCGCCGGGCACGGCCAGATGGTGGAGACGCCGGACGGCGAGGTCTACCACACCCATCTCTGCGCGCGGCCGCTTTCCGGTCTGCGCCGCTCGCCGATGGGCCGGGAAACGGCGATCCAGAAATGCGTCTGGAGTGAGGACGGCTGGCTCAGGCTGGAGCACGGCTCGCCGGTGCCCGAGGTCAAGGTGCCGGCGCCGGCGGGCAGCCATGCCGTGGCGGCCCCGCGCCCGCGCATGCGCTACGAGTTCGACGGCGATGCCCTGCCGCTCGATTTCCAGTGGCTGAGGACGCCCTTTGCGCAGCGCATCTTCTCGCTGACGGAACGCCCCGGTCATCTGCGCCTGTTCGGCCGCGAGTCGATCGGCAGCTTCTTCGAGCAGTCGCTGGTCGCCCGCCGGCAGGAACATTTTGCCTTCCGGGCGAGAACCAGCCTTGATTTCGAGCCGGCCAGCTTCCAGCAGGCGGCGGGGCTGGTGCTCTATTACAACCGCCACAAGTTCCACTTCCTCGCGATCAGCCACGACGCACGGCGCGGCCGCGTGCTGACCGTGATGAGCTGCCTCGGCGACTGGCAGGACGGCCGTCTCAGCTTCCCGCTCGCCGAGCCGACCGCGCTGCCGGCCGAGGGTGCCGTGCGGCTCTCGGCGGAGATCGATCATGCGCGGCTGACCTTTGCCTACGACACTGGCGACGGCTGGAGGAAGCTCGCGCCGGACCTCGACGCCAGCCTCGTCTCCGACGAGGCCGGGCGCGGCGAGCACGGCTCCTTCACCGGCGCCTTCGTCGGCATGATGGCCTTCGACACCAGCGGCGCCGGCCTGCCGGCGGATTTCGACTGGTTCGAATACGCACCGGGGTGATGGGCAGGCATGTCGTTGTTCCGGGCCGGCCGGTGACGGGCCCGAAGGGCAAGACGGAGACGGGGAGTTTGCCAGCCTGAAAGATCGCCGGACGATCGAGACCGGCGATCTGCTGCGACCCAGGCCTCACACGATCCCGCCGCCGCCCGAGACCGCGGCAGGCCGCTCTTCCGCGACCTTGCGGCGATAGCCCGCCGCGCGATAGGCCCCGACCGGATCGATGGCACCGCCGCCGTTCAGCCGCGCCATCGCCAGGATCGGCTCGACATCGGTTCGGAAGGCCGCCTTCAGCGTCTGCGTCGCCATCAGCGCGTCGTTCTCCGTCTGGTAGCTCTCCAGCGCCTTGCGATCGACCAGAAGCGCCGCCGCGTAGGCACGCTGCACCTCCACCGCCGACAGCATCAGGTTTTCGATCGGATCGGTGACGTTGTGGCTCTGGTCGAGCATGTGAGCGGGGTCAAAGCCCTTGGCGCCCGAAAGCTCCGCGTCGACCAGCTCGTTGAAGACCAGGAACAGCCGGTAGGGGTCGATCGAGCCGGCGTCGAGATCGTCGTCGCCGTATTTCGAATCGTTGAAGTGGAAGCCGCCGAGTTTTCCGAACTGGATCAGCCGCGCCACGATCATCTCGATGTTGACGTTCGGCGCATGGTGGCCGAGGTCGACCAGACAGAAGGCCTTCGGCCCGAGTTCCTGGGCGATGAGGTAGTTCGTGCCCCAGTCCTGCACCACGGTCGAATAGAATGCCGGCTCGTACATCTTGTGTTCGGAAAACAGCCGCCAGTCCTCCGGCAGCGCGGCATAGATGTCGCGCATGGCGTCGAGATAGCGCTCGAACGCCTTGGTGAAGTTCACCTGGCCGGGAAAGTTGGAGCCGTCGCCGATCCACACCGTCAGCGCCTTGGAGCCGATGGCGCGGCCGATCTCGATGCATTCGAGATTGTGCTCGACGGCCTGGCGGCGCACCGCGGCGTCGGCATGGCTGAGCGAGCCGAACTTATAGGAGAGCTTCTGGTCCTTGCCGTCGGAGAACGTGTTGGAGTTCATGGCGTCGAAGGAAAGACCGAAACGCGAGGCGGCCTGCTTCAGCCGCTGCGGATCGGCCTTGTCCCACGGGATGTGCAGCGAAACCGTGGGGGTAGCGCGCGTGAGCTGCTGGATGACCGAACAATCCTCGATCTTGTCGAACACGTCGCGCGGCTCGCCCTCGCCGGGGAAACGGGCGAAGCGCGTGCCGCCGGTGCCGACGCCCCAGGAGGGAATGGCGACGCCGAATTTTTCGACCTTTTCACGGATGGCGTCGATCCTGATGCCGCGCCGGTCGAGCTGCTCGCCGAGATGCTCGTAGTCGCGGCGCAGGTTGTTTTCCCGCGCGGCGTTGTGGGCCTCGACAGGGTCGGCGGCGATGAGTTGTTCGGTCATGGTATCCTCCCTGCGACGGGTGCAGGGGACAGTTTACTTTCTTTCCGCAGACAGGCGCGGCGCGGCAAGGCTGGCGCGGGCGGAAAAAGTAAACTGTCCCCGGCGCTACCGCGTAAAACTCTGCGCGTTGCCCGCATCGACGTTCAAGATATTGCCCGTCGACTTCGCCGACAGGTCGGAGGCGAAGAACCACACCGCCTCGGCGACATCCTCCGGATACACGCCGAGCTTCAGCATCGAGCGTTTGCGGTAGTGCTCCTCGAGCTCGTCGGGCTTCATGTTGTAGGCGGCGGCGCGCTGCTCGCGCCATTCGCCCTTCCAGATGTTGGAGCCGCGCAGCACGGCGTCCGGATTGACGGTGTTGACGCGAATGCCGGCCTCCGCGCCCTCCAGTGCCAGGCAGCGGGCGAGATGGATCTCCGCCGCCTTGGCCGTGCAGTAGGCCGAGGCGTTGGGCGAGGCGGCGAGTCCGTTCTTGGAGGCGATGAAGACGATGTTGCCGCCCACCTTCTGCGCCTTCATCAGCCGGAACGCCTCGCGCGCCACCAGGAAATAGCCGGTGGCCAGAATGTCGATGTTGCGGGTCCACATCGACAGCTCGGTGTCCTCGACCGGCGACGCCGACGAGATGCCGGCGTTGGAGACCAGAATGTCCAGCCCGCCGAATTCCCTTGCCGCGAAAGTGAACGCTTCGGCGACCTCGGCTTCCTTGGTCACGTCGAGCCTCACGCCGCGCACCACGTCTGCCGAGTGCCGCGTGGCGAAGTCGGCCTCGGCGGTCTCCAGCGAGGCGGCGTCGATGTCGGCCAGCACCACGCAGGCGCCGTCGGCCATCAGCCGGTCGGCGATCGCCCGGCCGATGCCGCCCGCCCCGCCGGTGACCAGCGCGACGCGGCCGGCGAGCGGCTTCGGCTTCGGCAGGCGCTGCAGCTTGGCTTCCTCCAGCACCCAGTATTCGATGTCGAAGGCCTCCTGCTCCGGCAGGCCCATATAGTCGGAGACGGTCGAGGCGCCGCGCATGACGTTGATGGCATTGACGTAGAACTCGCCGGAGATGCGGGCCGTGGCCTTGTCCTTGGCGAAGGTGATCATGCCGACGCCGGGAACGAGATAGACGACCGCGTTGGGGTCGCGCATCGGCGGGCTGACGGGGCGCTTGCAGCGCTCGTAATAGGCGGCGTGTCCCCGCCGGTAGGTTTCCAGCGCGGCGGGCAGGCCGGCCAGTGTCCTGTCGATGTCCGGATTGGCGGGGTCGAAATCGATCACCAGCGGGCTGATCTTGGTGCGCAGGAAATGGTCGGGGCAACTCGTGCCGAGTGCCGCCAGCTTCTCCATGTCGCGGGCGGCAATGAACTCCAGCACTGCCGGCTGGTCGTCGAAATGGCCGACCTTGCGCTCCGTGGCCGAGATCATGCCGCGCAGCGCCGGCATCAGCTTGGCCGCGATGGCGCGGCGCTCCTCAGCAGGCAGCGTGCTGCGCACTTCGCCGCCGAAGGCCGGCTTGCCTCTGCCTTCGGCCTCGAAGAACGCCATCGCCTTGTTGATGATGCGGATCGTGACCTCGTAGCACGCCTTGGCGGTGTCGCCCCAGGTGAACAGGCCGTGGCTTTCGAGAACCACGCCGGCGGCGTTCGGGTTCTCCTTGCAGAACTTTTCCAACCATAGGCCTAGCTCGAAACCCGGCCGCTTCCAAGGCAGCCATCCGATCTCGTCGCCGTAGATTTTCTGCGTCAGCGCCTTGCTGTCCTTCGCCGCCGCAATGGCGATGACCGCGTCGGGGTGCATGTGGTCGACATGCTTCCTCGGCACGAAGGCATGCAGCGGCGTGTCGATCGAGGCCGCGCGAGGGTTCAAATTGAACGTGCAGTGCGGCAGGTAGCCGACCATCTCGTCCTCATGCGCGAGGCCGCGATAGAGGCCCTTCAGCGCCTCGAGCTTGTCCATGTAGAGGCTGGCCAGCCCGTCCATCTTCATGGTGCCGAGATCGCCGCCGGAACCTTTTACCCACAGCACCTCGACCGGCTTCCCGGTGAGCGGGTCCTCCTCCACGGCCTTGGCCGAGGTGTTGCCGCCGCCGTAATTGGTGATGCGCTTGTCGGAGCCGAGCAGGTTGGAGCGGTAGACGAGCAGCTCGGCCTCGCTCATGCCGGCAGCCTTGGCGTCGTCCCAGAGATCGGCGAGTCCTTGCGTGGCCATGTTTCCGCCCTTTCGAGATTTTTGGCGAAGCGTATGAGCCTATTCGCTCACGGTCAATCAGGATTCGCTCCGATTTTGAGCGTTTGCGGCGCACAATGGAATTGTTGCGACGCAATACGCTCACCGTTCTTGACGATCGTGAGCGAGCGTGCATTCATGTGATCGATTTTGTTCGGGGCAATTGCATCGACATGCGCGAGACGGACCGCCGATCTGCGATACTGGAAGCGATGGCCGGCAGGCCGGTCGTGCCGGTGCGCGAACTGGTCGGCCTCACCGGTGCCTCCAGCGCGACGCTGCGGCGCGACCTGGCGAAGCTGGAGGAAGAGGGGCTGGTCCGGCGCGTGCACGGCGGCATCTCCGCCCCGGCGGCGACATTCCCCGCCACCCTCGGCGCGCCCACCTTCAGCTCGCAGCGCATCAAGAACGCCGACAAGAAGCGCGCCATCGCGGCGCTCGCCTGCGTGCTGGTCGAAGACGGCGAGTCGATCATCATCAATGCCGGGACGACCACCTTCGCCATGGTCGATTTTCTGCGCGAGCGCCGGCTTAACATCCTGACCAACTCGTTCCCGATCGCCGAGGCGCTGATCCGCGGCAGCGACAACCGCATCACGCTGCCGGGCGGCGAGGTCTACCGCGAGCAGGGCATCATCCTGTCGCCTTTCGAGGACGACGCGATCCAGAACCTGCACGCCACGACCATGTTCATGAGCGCCGCGGCGATCACCCCCCTCGGCGTGGTCGAGGCCGACCCGCTGGTGGCGCGGGCCGAGGCAAAACTGCTCAGCCGCACCGAACGGTTGATCGTGCTCGCCGATTCGACCAAGTTCGAGCCGCGCGGCAGTCTCGTCGTGTGCCCGCTGGCGCGCGTCACCACGCTGGTGACGGACGACCAGATCAGCGAGGCGGCGCTTGCGATGATGGAGAATGCAGGGCTCGATGTGAGGATCGCGCCCATTGCCAAGGAAATCGCTTCCGCCGCATGATCGGCGGACGGTTGGGCCGGCATGGGCCGGCCCGAAGATACAACTGGGATGGCAGGGAGGAGATTTTGCCATGAAGACCACACGTCGTACCATATTGCAGCTTGGGGCGGGAGCCGCCGTCGTGTTCGCCGCGCCGGCGATCATCACGCGGCCGGCGCGCGCGCAGGCCAACAAGCGTATCGCGCTGATCGTCAAGAACCTCGGCAACAGCTATTTCGACGCCTGCGCCAATGGCGCCAAGGAAGCCGCGGCCGAGCTCGGCGGCATCGAGATCATCTACACGGCGTCCGCCAAGCCGACGGCCGAAGAGCAGATCGCGGTGATCGACGCGCAGATCGCGCAGAAGGTCGACGGCATCATCGTCTCGGCCAACGATGCCGACGCGCTGGTTCCAGTCGGCAAGAAGGCGGCAGAGCGCGGCATCAAGGTGATGAGCTTCGATTCGGCCATCGCGCCGGCCGGCCGCGTCGTCCACCTCTCCGCGTCGTCCACCCCGCTCATCGGCGCCAAGCAGGTGCAGATGATCGCCAAGACGCTGGGCGGCAAGGGCGAGGTCGCCATTCTTTCCGCCGCTTCGACCATGACCAACCAGAATTCCTGGATCGAGGCCATGAAGGAGGAGTGGAAGAAGCCGGAATACAAGGACATGCCGCTGGTGGCGACCGTCTACGGCGACGACCAGGACGACAAGAGCTACCGCGAGATGCAGGGCCTGGTGAAGGCGCATCCGAACCTCAAGGGCGTGATCTCGCCGACCACCATCGGCATCCGCTCGGGCGCCAAGGCGATCGTCGACGGCGGCCTCACCGGTAAGGTGTTCATCACCGGCCTGGGCCTGCCCTCGGAAATGAAGGACTACGTGCTTGCCGGCGCCTGCGACACCTTCGCCATCTGGAACCCGGTCGAATACGGCTATTCCTCGACCATGATCATGGCCGACATTCTCGCCGGCAAGGATACCGCCGAGGGCTCGAAGCTTTCCATGGGCAAGAAGGGCGAGACCACCGTGGGCAAGGACGGCGAGGCCGTGATGGGCGAGCCGTTCGAGTTCAACAAGACCAATGTCGAGGAATTCGCCAAGATCTTCTGATCGGCCGGTTCTTACCCTCCCCTTGGGGGAGGGTCGCCCGAAGGGCGGGGGGGGGGGTGCGATCCGCACACTGACCTTACCCCCACCCCGTCTCGCAGGTGCCCCTTAGCGGCACCTGCTCACCGACCCTCCCTACAAGGGGGAGGGTAAGAGGTCAGCGCTGTCGTGTCAGATCCCATCCTCACCCTCACCGGCGTCTCGAAGAGCTTTCCCGGCGTCCGGGCCCTGCACGACATCAGCCTGTCGCTGAAGCCCGGCCGCGTCACCGCGCTGATCGGCGAGAACGGCGCGGGAAAATCCACCATCGTCAAGATTCTCACCGGCATCTACCGTCCGGACGCCGGCGAAATTCGCGTCGGCGGGGAGCAGAAGCATTTTTCGTCGCCGCGCGACGCCTGGGCGGCCGGCATCGCCGCCATCCACCAGGAAACGGTGATGTTCGACGAATTGTCGGTCGCCGAGAACATCTTCACCGGCCACATGCCCACGGGATCGACGAGGCTCGTCGACTGGGCCGAGATGCGCAGGAAATCGGCGGAGCTGCTGAAGCGCATCGACGCCGCCATTCCGCCGGAGTTCAAGCTGAAGCGGCTGTCGGTGGCGCAGAAGCACCTGGTCGAGATCGCCCGCGCCCTGTCGCATGAGGCGCGGGTCGTCATCATGGACGAGCCGACCGCCGCGCTCTCGGCCAACGAGATCGACGATCTCTTCCGCATCGTCGCACAGCTCAAGGCCGAAGGCCGCGCCATCGTCTTCATCAGCCACAAGTTCGACGAGATATTCCGCATCGCCGACGATTTCGTCTGCCTGCGCGACGGCGAGAAGGTGGGCGAGGGGCCGATTTCTTCCGTCACCGAGGCGCAGCTGGTGCGCATGATGGTCGGGCGTCCGGTCGACCAGGTGTTTCCGAAACGCGACGTGCCGATCGGCGAGGTGGTGCTTTCGGTGAAAGACCTCTCGAACGCCACCGAATATGCCGACGTCTCCTTCGACCTGCGCAAGGGCGAGATTCTCGGCCTTTACGGTCTTGTCGGAGCGGGCCGGACGGAGGCCATGCAAGGCCTGTTCGGCATCACGCCGGTGACGCGAGGCACGGTCGCGCTGAACGGCAGGCCGCTCGCCGTGCAGTCACCCGCCGACGCGATCGCCGCCGGCATCTCCTACGTGCCGGAGGACCGGCAGGATCAGGGCGCCATCCTGTCGCTCGGCATCCGCGAGAACGTGACGCTCTCCAATCTGTCGAAATATGTGCGCGGCCTGTTCCTGTCGCGCGCCGCCGAGCAGGAGGCGACGCGGTCGCTCGGCCGGCGGCTGGCGATCAAGGCGGCGAGTTGGGAGCAGCAGCTCGGCGAGCTTTCCGGCGGCAACCAGCAGAAGGTGGTGATCGCCAAATGGCTGGCGACCCGGCCGAAGGTGATCGTGCTGGACGAGCCGACCAAGGGTATCGACGTCGGCTCCAAGGCGGCCGTGCACGACTTCATCGGCGAATTGGCGCAGGATGGCCTTGCGGTCGTGCTGATCAGTTCGGAGCTGCCGGAGGTCATGGGTCTCGCCGACCGCATCATCGTCATGAAGGAGGGCCGCATCGTCGACGAATTCAAGCGCGGCGCCTGGAGTGCCGAGCAGATCGTCGGCGCGGCCACCGGCGCCGCCAAGGAGGCCGCGTGATGATGGCGACGCTTATTAACGAACCGGGTTGCTTGACAGCACCCCCACCCCTTGCCCCTCCCCTCAAGGGGGAGGGGGGCGTCAACGTCTCGGGATTCCCCTCCCCCTTGAGGGGAGGGGTAAGGGGTGGGGGTATGTTACCGCTGCGCCCTGCCGGGACATCGATGCAGGGCACCGCGTCATGACCAAGCTTCTGAACTTCCGCGAGCTCGCCCTCGCGCTGATCCTGGTCGTCGGCGTCGCCGCGATCGGCGCCTACCAGCCGGTGTTCCTGGCCTGGGACAACATCGGCGACCTGCTCACCGAGACGTCGGTGCTGTTCATGATGGCGCTGGCGCAGATGGTGGTGATCCTGACGCGCGGCATCGACCTCTCGGTCGCCGCCAACCTGGCGCTGTCCGGCATGATGGCGGCGCTGGTCAGCCAATATTATCCCGACACGCCGCTGCTGCTGATGATCCTGACCGGCGTCGCCACGGGTCTCGTGCTCGGCATGATCAACGGATCGCTGATCGCCTTCCTCGGCATCCCGCCGATCGTCATGACGCTCGGCACGCTCGCCGTCTTCCGCGGCATGATCATCATCATCGCCGGCGGCGACCAGGTGAATGCCTCGGAGATGGGCGTCAGCTTCCAGGCTTTTCCCAAGCAGGCGCTGCTCGGCCTGGCGACGCCGGTGTGGATCGCCGTGGCCGTCTCCATCCTGTTCTACATCTTCCTCAATCTAAGCCGCGCCGGACGCGGCCTCTATGCCGTCGGCGGCAACCCCGTGGCGGCGCGCTATTGCGGCATCGACCAGCGCAAGCAGGAGCTACTCGCCTATTCGATCTCCGGCGCGGTGGCGGGGCTGTGCGGCTATCTCTGGGTGGCGCGCTACGGCGTCGCCTATTCCGAGATCGCCAACGGCTACGAGCTGACCGTCATCGCCGCCTGCGTCATCGGCGGCGTGTCGATCGGTGGCGGCGTCGGTTCGGTCGCCGGCACGCTGCTCGGCGCGCTGTTCCTCGGCATCGTCATGACCGCGCTGCCGGTGCTGCAGATCTCGCCGTTCTGGCAGATGGCGATCTCCGGCGCCGTCATCCTCGCCGCCGTGGTGATCAATGCGCGGGCCGAAAGGCGGCCCGACAAGCTCATCCTGCCGGAGGCCCGGCGTGTCGGGCGGGTGAAGGCATGAACGCGCCGATGCAACAGCCGGAAAGCCGCTACACCGTGCTCGACGCAGCACCTCGGCGCCTGCGCGACGTGCTGCTGCGCTGGGAGGTGATCCTCGTCATCCTCCTGGCGCTGACCATCGTGGTCAACACCATCGTCTCGCCCTATTTCCTCGACGTCTTCAACCTCGCCGACGCCACCTTCAATTTTTCGGAGAAGGCGATCATCGCGCTGGCCATGGCGCTGCTGATCCTGGTGCGCCAGATCGACCTGTCGGTGGCGGCGATCGTCGCGCTGGCCGCCATGGGCATAGGTTACGCCGCCGAGGCCGGTTTCGGGCCGGCGGCGCTGTTTGCCACCGGCATCGGCATCGGTCTGCTGTGCGGCGTCTTCAACGGCGTGCTGGTCACCTGGTTCGCGCTGCCGTCGATCGTCGTCACCATCGGCACCATGTCGCTGTTCCGCGGCCTCACCCAGGTCATCCTCGGCGACCAGGCCAAGACCAAATATCCGCCGGAGTTCCTCGAGCTCGGCCAGAGCTACTTCGTCAAGATGAAGGAGACCGGCATCCCCTGGCTGTCCGTGCCGCCGCTGCCGCTGTCCTTCCTGGTTTTCCTCGTGCTCGCGGTGCTCTTCGGCATCGTGCTGCACAAGACCGCGATGGGGCGAAAGCTGTTCGCCATCGGTTCGAACCCGGTCGCCGCGCGCTTCTCCGGCATTCCGGTCGACCGGCTGACCTTTCTGCTCTTCATGGTGTCCGGCGCACTGTCGGGCCTTGCGGCGGCGCTGCTGACGGCGCGTCTCGGCTCCATGCGCTCCAACATCGCCATCGGCTGGGAGCTCGACATCGTCACCATGGTGATCCTCGGCGGCGTGTCGATCGCCGGCGGCGTCGGCTCGATCGTCGGCGTGGTGCTCGCCGTCTTCGTGCTCGGCCTCGTCACCTTCGGCATGTCGCTCAACAACATCCCCGGCCAGGTCGTCAGCGTCTATATCGGCCTGCTGCTGATCGCGGTGATCGCCATCCCGCGCATCGTCGACAAGCTCGGCTTCCGGACCGGCAGGTGACGCGATGGAGAAATACGCCTTCCGCATGCGGCTCAATCCCGGCATGAAAGCCGAATACATCAGGCGCCACGACGCGATCTGGCCGGAGCTGGTGGCGCTGCTGCGCGCGGCCGGCGTCTCCGACTATTCCATCCATCTCGACGAGGAGCACAATCTTCTGTTCGGCGTGCTCTGGCGCCGCGACGACCACGCCATGGCCAAGCTTCCGAACCATCCGGTGATGCAGCGCTGGTGGGCGCACATGGCCGACATCATGGAGACCAGGGCCGACAACGAGCCGGTCGCCGTGCCGCTCGAGACGGTTTTTCGGATGGAGTGAGCGGCATGCCGGAAACCGTGCGAACCGTCGCCGTGGTCGACATCGGCAAGAGCAACGCCAAGGTGGCGCTGGTCGACCTGGCCTCGCTCGGGGAGACGGTGGTCGCCCGCACCGCGAACGGCGTGGTCGAATCCGGCCCCTATCCGCATTTCGACACGGAAAGGCTTTGGTCCTTCATCCTCGACGGCCTGACGCGAGCGCGCCATCTGGCAATGCCGGACGCCATCGTCGTCACCGCGCATGGCGGCTCCGGCATTTTGCTCGTCGCCGACGGCAGCCTGGCTCTGCCGATGCTCGACTACGAACATTCCGGGCCCGAAACAGTCTCCGTGGAATATGATGCGCTGCGCCCCGCCTTCGCCGAGGCCGGCTCGCCGCGCCTGCCGGGCGGCCTCAATGTCGGCGCGCAGTTCTTCTGGCAGAGCCGTGCCTTCCCGGATGCCTTCGCCCGCGTCTCGACCATCCTGATGTATCCGCAATACTGGGCCTTCCGGCTGTGCGGGGTCGCCGCCAACGAGGCGACGTCGCTCGGCGCGCATACCGACCTGTGGGACCCGCACAGGCGCGACTTCTCCAGCATGGTCGACCGGCTCGGCTGGCGGAAGCTGATGGCGCCGGTGCGCAAGGCCGGCGACCGCCTGGGGATGCTCAGATCCGGGATCGCCGAGAGGATCGGCTTTCCCGAGGATACGCCGGTGTTCTGCGGCATCCACGATTCCAACGCCTCGCTCTACCCCCACCTGCTCGCCCGGCCGGCGCCGTTCACTGTGGTCTCGACCGGCACCTGGGTGATCGTCATGGCGGTGGGCGGCGAGACGAAAGTGCTCGACCCGGCGCGTGACACGCTGATCAACGTCAACGCTTTTCGCGATCCGGTGCCGTCGGCCCGCTTCATGGGCGGGCGCGAGTTCTCGCTGCTGCTCGGCGACAAGCCGGTCACGCCGGACGAGGCCGACATCGCCAGGGTGCTGGACACGCCGATGCTGCTCACGCCGTCGACCGACCAGGGTTCCGGCCCGTTCCAGCACCGCACGGCGGAATGGCTCCCGGCCGAGGCGACGGAGCCCGGGGAACGCTTCGCCGCCGTCTCCTTCTACCTCGCCATGATGACCGCCACCTGCCTCGACCTGATCGGCGCGCAGGGCGACACGGTCGTCGAGGGACCTTTCGGTCAGAACCGCTGCTTTGCGAGGATGCTGGCGACGGCGAGCGGCCGCCCGGTCGTGGTCTCGAAGGGCAGCACCGGCACCAGCATCGGCGCGGCGCTGCTCTGCGCGCGGGAGACGCCGTCGGGGCTGGCCACAGGCGACACGGTCATAGCTCCGGAACCGGCGTGGTCGACCTATGCGGAGCGCTGGCGGGCGGCGGTCGGGGGGTAGCGGGCTGCTCTTCGCATATGGCAATCCACGACGTTTTCGCCGCTTCTTACCCCACCCTTAACCCTCCCCTTAAGGGCAGGGCAATCGCATATGCTGATGATGATCGTCATTCCGGGGCCGCGCAGCGGAACCCGGAATCCAGAGCGTTGGTGTCCTCGGAAATATTCAGGAACTTCGAGCAGCGTCGGCACTCTGGATTCCGGGTTCCGCTGCGCGGCCCCGGAATGACGACGCAGAGCTGTCTGTCCTTCCGATGCTCATATGCGATAGCCCTGCCCTCAAGGGGGAGGGGGACCTTGTGGCCGCAACGCCGAACAAAATCGTCGACGGTTGGCGTCCGGTGGAGCCGCAGCAAGATTCCCCTCCCCCTTGAGGGGAGGGGTTAGGGGTGGGGGTAATTCGTTATGCGATTACGCTGCCGTTCTCCCGAAGAGAAGAGATCATCCCCGCACCCGCTTCACCATGCGCTCCACATGGGCGATGGGCGTCTCCGGCGTGATGCCGTGGCCGAGATTGAAGATCAGCGGAGCGCCGCCGAGGGCTTCGAGGATCGCGTCCACGCCTTCGTCCAGCGCGCGGCCGCCGGCGACCAGCCGCAGCGGGTCGAGATTGCCCTGCACGGCGCCGCCGGCCTGCAGGGCGCGGGCCTGGGTGAGCGGCACCGACCAGTCGAGGCCGAGCGCGGTGACGCCGGTCTTTTCGCGATAGCCGGCATAGAGCGCGCCTGCGCCGCGCGGAAAACCGATGATCGGCGTCGCCGGATGTTTTTCGTGCACCCGCCGGACGATCTCTGCTACCGGCTCTACGCACCAGGCCTGAAAGCTTGCCTCGTCCAGCACGCCCGCCCAGGAGTCGAAAATCTGCACCACATCGGCACCGGCGTCGATCTGGCGGATCAGATACTCGGCCGATACCTCGGCCAGCCTGCCGAGCAGCCGCGCCATGGCTTCGGGCTCGCGAAAGCCGAACAGCCGCGCCGGCGCCTGGTCGGGCGTGCCGCGGCCGGCGATCATGTAGGTCGCCACCGTCCACGGCGCGCCGCAGAAGCCGATCAGCGTCGTCTCGTCGGGAAGTTCGCGGCGCAGGCGGGAAACCGTCTCGTAGACAGGTGCCAACCTGGCGTGGAAATCGCCGCCCTCGCCGAGCCGGGCGATCTCGGCCGTCTCGATCGGAACGAGACGCGGCCCCTCGCCCTCGACGAAGCTCAAGTCGCGGCCGAGCGCGTGCGGCACCACCAGTATGTCGGAGAACAGGATCGAGGCATCGAAGCCGAAACGGCGGATCGGCTGCAGCGTAACCTCGACGGCGAAATCCGGATTGTAGCAGAGGTCGAGGAAGGAGCCGGCCCGCTGGCGCACCTCGCGGTATTCGGGCAGGTAGCGGCCGGCCTGACGCATCATCCAGATCGGCGGCGGCGAGGCCGTCTCGCCGCCGAGCACCTTCATCATCCTGCGCTCCGGCGCGGGCCGGCCGGTCTCGTTCTCGGGCAATTGTTCGTCCTGCTTGCGTCGGGCCGGCCGGACCTATGTCATGCTGGCGCCGGATCGGCAATCACTCGTCGTCGTCTTCGACGGTCGGCCGGGGGGACATCAGCAGCACCGCCGTGCCGAGCAGCGCGGCAAGCAGCGAGCCGGCGAGGATGCCGAGCTTCACCGCCTGCTGCATGGCGGGGTCGTAGGCGAAGGCGAGCAGGCCGATGAACAGGCTCATGGTGAAGCCGATGCCGCACAAAAGGGCCACGCCGGTCATATGCGACCAGCCGGCCCGCATCGGCAGGTCGGCGAGGCCGAGCCGGATCGCGATGGCCGAGGTGGCGAGCACGCCGACCAGCTTGCCGACGACCAGGCCGGCGACGACGCCCAGCGTCAGCGGCTCGGCCAGCGAGGCGAGGCTCATGCCGGCAAACGACACGCCGGCATTGGCGAAGCCGAAGATCGGGATGACCACGAAAGGCACGACCTTGTGCAGCGCGTGCTCCATGCGATGCAGGGGCGAGTGCTCCAGATCGCGCGCGATGCCGGGCGAGGTGCGCAGCGGGACAGTCAGCGCCAGCGCCACACCGGCCAGCGTTGCATGCACGCCGGACTTCAGCACCAACACCCACAGCGCGACGCCCAGCACGACATAGGGGATCAGGTTGAGCACGCCCATGCGGTTGAGCACGACCAGCATGGCGAGCACGGCGGCGGCACCCGCGAGGTAAGGCAGCGCCAGGCCGCTGGTATAGAACAGCGCGATGATGATGACCGCGCCGAGATCGTCGATGATGGCGAGCGCGGTGAGGAAGACCTTCAGCGAGGCGGGAACGCGGTTGCCGAGCAGCGACAGCACGCCGAGCGCGAAGGCGATGTCGGTGGCGGTGGGGATCGCCCAGCCGGGCAGCGCCTGCGGGTTGTCGACATTGATCGCCACATAGATCAGAGCCGGCACGACCATGCCGCCGACGGCCGCGATGCCCGGCAAAGCGCGGCGCGGCCAGGTGGAGAGCTGGCCGTCGAGCATCTCGCGCTTGATCTCCAGCCCGACCAGCAGGAAGAACGCGGCCATCAAGCCGTCATTGATCCAGTGCTCGACATTGAGCGGACCGACATAGGTCTTGAGCGCCCCGAAATAGGCGTCCGACAGCGGCGAGTTGGCGATGATCAGCGCCAGCACCGCCGCGCCCATCAGGATGATGCCGCCCGACGCCTCGCTGTCGAGGAATTCGCGGAAAATCGAGACTGGGCGGGCTTGGCGATCCGTCAAGGCAATTTCCCTCGTGTCGTTGGCTGCCCTGAATGACGCGTCCGCGCCCGCAAGGCAACCCCGCCGCGAACGGTCGGGGAGTTTCGTGCCGTCACGGTTCCGGGAGCAGCCGAGCTGCCGGTTTGCCGCCTGCCTGGACGAGTACCGGCGCGGCGGCGGCGCCTTGCAAGAGGCGCAGCCCGAAGCGGCCGAAGCGGCTGCCCCTCGACATAGCCGGGTGAGGCGCTTATGTGCCGCGACACGAAAAACGCGGAAGAGCCATGCCGCTTCGCATCATCTTCATGGGCACGCCGGAATTTTCCGTGCCGACGCTGGCGGCGCTGGCCGAGGCCGGCCACGAGCTTGCCGCCGTCTACACGCAGCCGCCGCGGCCGGCCGGCCGGCGCGGGCTCGACCTCACGCCGTCTCCGGTGCAGCGGGAGGCGGAGCGGCTGGGCGTTCCCGTGCGCTGCCCGACAACATTGAAAGACAAGGCCGGGCAGGAGGCATTCGCCGCGCTCGGCGCGGACGTCGCGGTCGTCGTCGCCTATGGTCTGCTGTTGCCGCGCGCCGTGCTGGAGGCGCCGCGGCTCGGCTGCTTCAACGGTCACGCCTCGCTGCTGCCGCGCTGGCGGGGCGCGGCCCCCATTCACCGCGCCGTCATGGCCGGCGACGCCGCGACCGGCATGATGGTGATGAAGATGGAAGAAGGCCTCGACACCGGGCCTGTCGCGATGACGGCGCGGCTGCCGATCGGTCCGGACGAGACGACGGGCGAACTGCATGACCGGCTGAGCACGGCAGGCGCGGCGCTGATGGTCGAGGCCATGGCGGCGCTCGAAGCGGGCCGGCTGGCGCTGGCGCCGCAGGCCGATGCCGGTGTCACCTACGCCAGCAAGATCGACAAGGCCGAGACGCGAATCGCCTGGTCGCTGCCGGCGACCGAGGTGCACAATCGTATTCGCGGCCTGTCGCCTTTTCCCGGCGCCTGGTGCGAGTTCGAGGCGGGCGGACGGCGCGAGCGGCTGAAGCTGCTGCGGTCCACCATGGGCGAAGGGAAGGGCGAGCCCGGCACTGTTGTCGATGACCGGCTGACGGTCGCCTGCGGCGGCGGCGCCGTGCGGCTGGTCGAGGTGCAGCGTGCCGGCGGCCGGCCGGTCGAAGCCGTCGAGTTCCTGCGCGGCGCCAAGCTGGCGCGTGGAGACCGCCTGCCATGACCCCGATGATCAGGCCAGCCAGTGCCGGTGATCGCGCCGCCATCCATGCGCTGGTCGAGCGGGCGTTCGGGCAGCCGCTGGAAGCCGACCTCGTCGATCGGCTGGCGGCGGACGGCGATGCCGTGCTCGAACTGGTTGCCGAGACGGACGGTCGCATCGTCGGCCACGTCCTGTTCTCGCGGCTTCTGGTCGACGGCGACGGCATGCTGTTCCCGGCGGTGGCGCTTGCGCCGCTCGCCGTCGATCCGGCTCTTCAGCGTGCGGGCATCGGAAGCGCACTGGTCGAGGAGGCGCATCGCCGCCTCGCGACGGCCGGCGAAGAGCTCTCCGTGGTGCTCGGCGACCCCGCTTATTACGGCCGTTTCGGCTATCGGCACGAGCGCGCCCGGCTTTTCGCCAGCGATTACCAGGGCGACGCACTGCAGGCGCTCGCCTGGGGCGCGGCGCCCGCCACAGGGCGGCTCGTCTACGCCGCCGCCTTCGCGGACCTGTGAACGCCATGCCGCGCTACCGCCTCGACATCGAATATGACGGCCGGCCCTATGCGGGCTGGCAGCGGCAGGACGGGCCGCGCTCGGTGCAGGAGGCGGTCGAGCGGGCGGTCAAGGGTTTTTGCGGCGAGACCGTCTCCCTGCGCGCCGCCGGCCGCACCGACGCCGGCGTCCACGCCACCGCCCAGGTCGCCCATGTCGATCTCGTTCGCGACTGGCCGGCCGACACGGTGCGCGACGCGGTCAATGCGCACCTGCAATCGGCCGGGGACAGCGTCGTCATCCTCGCCGCTTCGCCGGTCGGCCCGGACTTCGACGCGCGATTTTCGGCGACCGGCCGCCGCTATCTCTACCGCATCCTCAACCGCCGCAGCCCGACGGCGCTGGAGAAGGGCCGCGCCTGGTGGGTGCCGAAGCCGCTGGACGCCGGGGCGATGCACGTCGCCGCCCAGGAGCTGGTCGGCCGGCACGACTTCACCACCTTCCGCTCCGCGCAGTGCCAGGCCAACAGCCCGCTGCGCACGCTCGACCGGCTCGATGTCAGCCGCACCGGCGACCTCATCGAGGTGCGCGCCGCCGCCCGCTCCTTCCTGCACAACCAGGTGCGCTCCATGGTCGGCTCGCTGAAGCGGGTCGGCGAGGGTGTCTGGAACGCAGCCGATCTGGCGGCGGCGCTTGCCGCGCGCGACCGCGCCGCCTGCGGCCAGGTGGCGCCGCCCGACGGGCTCTATCTGGTCGGGGTCGACTACGGGGCGGACAGGCCGAGCAACGCCTGAAGCGCCAGCAGCACCATCAGCGACGCCACGAACATGGCGGCGAAGACGGCGCTCGCCATGGCCGGGCCGCGTCCGATCGCGGCATTGGTCAGCCGCCATCCGAGAAACAGCGAGGCGCCGTAGAAGAGCAGCGACAGCAGCGTGACGAAGTCGGTGGCGCCGGGCGCCAGCATCGCGAGGATGGTCGGCGGCAGGGTCAGCCAGACCAGCAGCGCCGAGCCCCAGTTGGAGGCGACCACATAGGGGACGAAGCGGTCGGCAAGGCCTGCCGGCTTCGCCGCTAGCGCGAAGCCGATCAGCGGCAGCACCCACGTGCCGAGATCGCGCAGCGCATAGCGGACGACGAGGCCGCCGCGCGAGGCCATCTGGACGTCGGAGACCTGGTCCGCGAGCATGACCCAGCCGAGCGCCATGGCCGGCGCGGCGACAAGGATGGCGAAGAAGGAGTTCCAGAAACCGTCCGCCGACAGATCGAGCAGCCGCAACCCGTCGGCGCGGCCGGCCATCATGCGCCAGGCGCCCGACAGTCCGCTCTGGATCTCGGCGCCGGCCAGCATGGCGTCACCCGAACCAGTCCTGCAGGAAACGCTGGTAGATTCGGGTCAGCGTTTCCAGGTCGGAAAGGGCGACGCGCTCGTCCACCATGTGCATGGTCTTGCCGACCAGGCCGAACTCGACCACCGGGCAGAAATCCTTGATGAAGCGCGCATCCGATGTGCCCCCCGACGTGGAGAGCGCGGGCGTGCGCCCGGTCACCGCCGCGACGGAGGCCGACAGGGTTTCGACGAGGCGTTCGTCGCGGGTCAGGAACACATGGCTCGGACGGTCGCGCCAGACGAGATCGAAGTCGATTCTATCCGTGCGGCCCTTGCGGTATTTGCGCCGGCCGGCAGCCGTATCGAGGCGATTGTGGATCTCGGCCTGGATCGTCTCGGCCTCCCAGCTGTCGTTGAAGCGGATGTTGAAAGTCGCCTTCGCCCGCGCCGGAATGACGTTCACCGCCGGGTTGCCGACATCGATGGAAGTGATCTCCAGATTGGTGGGCTGGAAATCCTTCGTGCCGCCGTCGAAGGAGGGTTCGAGCAGCGCATCCACCAGCGAGAGCAGCCCGCGCACCGGATTGTCGGCCAGATGCGGATAGGCGACATGGCCCTGACGTCCGTGGACTGTGACCTCCCCCGACAGCGAGCCGCGCCGGCCGATCTTGATCATGTCGCCGATCGAGTCCGGATTGGTCGGCTCGCCGACGATCGCCGCGTCCCATGTCTCGCCGCGCGCCGCCGCCCAGTCGAGCAGCTTCGTCGTGCCGTTGATCGCCGGCCCTTCCTCGTCGCCGGTGATCAGCAGCGACACCGACCCGCGCGGGCGGGCCCCTTCCGCCAGCCGCCGCGCCAAGGCCGCGACGAAGCAGGCGATGCCGCCCTTCATGTCGACGGCACCCCGGCCGATCATCTCGCCGTTGCGGATGTCCGCGGCGAAGGGCGGGTGCGTCCACGCGTCGGCATCGCCGACCGGCACGACGTCGGTATGGCCGGCGAACATCAGATGCGGGCCGTTGCCGGAGAGCCGGGCATAGAGGTTCTCGATGTCGGGCGTGCCCTCCTCGGAAAACACTGGACGGTCGACGGCAAAGCCCATCGGCTCGAGCATCGCAGCCAGCGCCGCCAGCGCGCCGCCCTCGGCCGGCGTGACCGACGGGCAGCGGATCAGCGAAGCGAGGTTTTCGGCGGGATCGGTCGGCAGGTTCATGCGAACTGATTCATGCGGTTACGATAGAGGAGTCAGTGCGGCCTCGCCGCCGCCAAGTCAACGAAAAGCACCGGGATTCGCTGCCGAGGCATGATCGATGGCGGCCGCTGGCCCTGTCGATCTTGGGTGAAAGGCAGCGCCATCCGGCCCGCACGTCGGTCGCCGGACCCCGAAAAGCATGATTTTTGCAACGCCTGGAAACCATCCGGAAACCATGATCTCGCAAGAGCCTGCTTCGCGGCAGCCGCTCAATCATTCGGCAAGCGACAAGCGCTAGTCTTCCATGCAACGTCGAGGAAGAGTGGATGTCATGCTTGACAGGGTTGCCAGGCCGGCTGTCGGCACAGCTTTGCTGACCATGCAGGAAGCGCGTGCCGCGGAAACCGGCGACGACGCGCTGGCGACGCTGCGCGGCTGGGTCGAGGCCTATCTGATGCGCGGCCATGCCGATCTCGGCCGCACCGGCGCCGTTTGCCCGTTCACCAGGCAGGCAGCCAAGCTGGATACGGTCCGCCTCGCCATCTCCCCGGCCGGACCCGGCGATGAGGAAGAGGCCTTTCGGCTGATCCGCCAGGGCTTTTCCGATCTGGAGGCGATCCCCTGCAAGCCGTCCATGCGCCATTTCCGCACCGTCATCGTCGGCTTTCCGAACTGCGCCTCGCCCGAGGGCATCGCCATGCTGCAGGCGGTGCAGCGCCGCCACAAGTTCTATTCGCTCGCCCGCTTCCGCATGATCGGCTTCATGCACGCCACCAATGACGCACCGGGCCTGTGGAACCCCGATTTCAGGCCGCTCAGGGCGCCGTTGCCGGTGCTCGCCATCCGCCACCTCGTCGAGCAGGACGCACCCTTCGCGGCGCGCCATCCGCTGCTGCTCGGACCGTACCTGCTGCGCTTCCCGCTGGCCGGGCCGAAGCGGCTGCTCGCCTATATGCGTGGCGGCGGATGAGCGATCCCGGCATCCTGACGGCGGGATCGGTCTCCGTCGCGACGGCACGGTCGGTCGCGCCGGCTGTCGGGCAGGGGATCGAGGTCGTCGCTACGACCGCCGGTCTCGCAGCCCTGCGGCCCGAATGGGACGCATTTTTCGCGCGCGCCGGGCTGCCGCAGCAGGTGTTCCAGAGCCACGCCTTCCTGACGCACTGGGCCCGGCACTATCTCGAGCCGAGCATGACGCCGCATGTGGTGGTCGCGCGGCGGGACGGCCGCATCGTCATGCTCTGGCCGCTGGTCCTGCGGCGGCGCTTCGGCGTTTGCGTGCTGCAGGTCATGGGCGCTCCCGTGGCGCAGTTCGGCGATGTCTTGGCAGAGCCTGGGATCGACGCGGAGGTGGTGGCGGCCGCGTGGTCGGCGCTGGACCGTTCCGGCGCCGATCTCTTCCTTGCCCAGAAGATACGCGCCGATTCGGCGTTGCTCGGCATACAGGCACCCCGCCGTCCCGTCCTCCTGAGCCAGAGCCAGGCGCCGTTCGCAGACCTTGCCGGGCGCGTCGGCTCCGACGGGCCGGGTACCGCCTATCCGGCGCGGGAACGCTCCGCCTATCGCCGCCGGCTGCGCCGTCTCGCCGAATTGGGAGAGATTGCCCTGCGCAGCCTGCCGCCGGGCGAGGCGGCCGGGCTGGCGCGGCAGGCCGTCGCCTTCAAGCGCGATTGGCTGAAGCGCAATGCGATCCTGTCGCCGACCATGTCCGACCCGCGCTTCGTCGCCTTTTTCGAGGACTGCGCCGCCGATCCGGACTCGGCGCTGCGCATCTCCACCATCGAGCGCGACGGCCGGCCGATCGGCATCGACCTGTCCTTCGACTGCAAGGGCAGCAGCTTCGGCCATGTCATCGCTTCCGATCCCGACTGCGAGCGCGAGGGCATCGGCAGCATCCTCATCCATCACGTCTTCGCGACCGCCAGGCAGCGCGGCTCGGCCACCTTCGACATGCTGGCGCCCGCCGATCCCTACAAGCTGCGCCACGCCGACGGCGAGACCGGCGTCCAGGATCTGGCTTACGTGTTCACCCCCCGCGGCCGGTTGTATTGCGAGGCGGTGCTGAAGCGCGCCCGCCCGCTGGCCCGGGATTTTGCGAAGAAGCTGCCGGCCGGGCTGGTGCGAAGGCTCGGCAGCGGCTAGCAAGACCCGGACCGATCATCGTCAGCGGCCCTGCATCTCCCACGAGAGCAGATTCTTGGGCAGCCGTCCGGACGGATCGTGGACCATGACGCGCCACGGCAGTTCCGGTCGCCATTTCCACAGGACGAGATTGCGCATGTCCGCGCGGGCGCCGCGCGCGAAGGAGGGCACCAGGATGCCGGCACAACTGCGCCCGATCAGGCGCCTGGCCAGGTTCCATGACGCGGGCTGGCGCCCCTCCGCGACGTCGAGCGCCCATGCACAGGCCAAGTCGCCCGGCGCGACGCCGGCCGCTGCTTGCGCTTCGGGGGTTGTGAGATCGAGGATGTCGTCGCAATCTACCTCGTAGAGGCAGACGGTCAGCGGTTCGAGCTTCGCGGCAAAGCCTTGCGCCGCTTCGATCACCGCGCCTTCGATCGTCAGGCCGAGATAGAGCGCTGCGGTTCCCTTCGGATTGAAGCGCCCGCCATGGACTTTGGCCCCATCGCCGGACAGCGGCGAGAACGACCATTTCGGATGATGCGCCCGGTAGCAGTCGCCGACAAACCTCAAGCAAAGCCGCCCATGGCGACATGATCGAGATAGTCGCGCACGGCATTTGCCTTGCCGTCCTTGACGAGGCTTTCCGCCGTGCGGCCGCCGAAGGCCGGGATCGGCTCGGCGCGATACCACGCCATCGCCTGCTTCTCGCCCCCGGCCCATCCGGTCACCCGTGCGATGATCTCCAGCATCTCCGTGATCCTCGACTGAGTCTTCGCCGCCGTCAGGCGGCTGGTGCGGCGCAGCGTTTCCGGCGCCAGTCCGATGGTCTCCGCGAACTGCCCCTTCGACATGCCGAAGCGCTCCACCACATGATCTATGTCGACCATTCCGTCCGCGCCGTAGAGGCTCGCAGCCCGGCCTGCCGGCAGATGGACGGGAGTCGGTGCAAGATAGGGAGTGGCGCTTTCTTCAAAACCGTCGGGATGATCCCTTGAAGTCATCATTGCCACATCCTTCTACACTTCCATGTGACAGATTATGTGGCATCTTTCCCGTCACCTGTCAAGGAGCCACCGGCCAGGCACCTGCACCTATCCGCCCGCCTTCCCCTTCAGCCTGTACAGCGCCTCCAGCGCCTCGCGCGGCGTCATCTCGTCCGGGTTGAGCGCGGCGACCGCCTCGCGCAGCAGGTCGGGCTTGTCCGGCTTCGGCGCCTCGCGTCGCGCCGCCACGGAAAACAGCGGCAGGTCGTCGACCAGCCGGTCGGCCTTGCCGGAAGTCTCGCCGCTCTCCAGCCGGTGCAGCACCTCGCGCGCGCGCTCGACCACGGCCGCTGGCAGGCCGGCCAGCCGCGCCACCTGGATGCCGTAGGAGCGGTCGGCGGCGCCCTTGCCGACCTCGTGCAGGAAGATCACCTCGCCCTCCCATTCCTTCACCCGCATGGTGGCGTTGTGGAGCCGCGGCAGCTTCTCGGCCAGCGCCGTCATCTCGTGGAAATGCGTGGCGAACAGCGCCCGGCAACGGTTCTTCTCGTGCAGGTATTCCACCGCCGCCCAGGCGATGGAGAGGCCGTCGAAGGTGGCGGTGCCGCGGCCGATCTCGTCGAGAATGACCAGCGAGCGCTCGCCGGCCTGGTTGAGGATGGCCGCCGTCTCGACCATCTCGACCATGAAGGTGGAGCGGCCGCGCGCCAGGTCGTCGGAGGCGCCGACGCGCGAGAACAGCCGGTCGACCGCACCGATATGCGCGCGTGCCGCCGGCACGAAGCAGCCGGCCTGGGCCAGGATGGCGATCAGCGCGTTCTGCCGCAGGAAGGTCGACTTGCCGCCCATATTGGGTCCGGTAAGCAGCCAGATGGCGCCGAACTTGCCCGTTTCGGCCGGCGACAGGTCGCAGTCGTTGGCGACGAAGGGTTGGCCGGAGATGCGGCGCAGCGACTGTTCGACCACGGGGTGACGGCCGCCCTCGATCTCGAAGGTCAGGCTGTCGTCGACAATCGGCCGCGTCCAGCGCTCGTCGGCGGCGAGCGCCGCCAGCGCGGCCGAAACGTCGAGGACGGCGAGCGCCGCCGCTCCGGCGCGAATGGTCTCGGCATGGCCGACGGCTTCGGCGACCAGTTCGTCGAACACGCCGAGCTCGATCGCCAGCGCCCGGTCGGCGGCATTGACGATCCGGGTCTCGAGATCGGCAAGCCCGGTCGTGGTGAAGCGCATGGCGCTCGCCATGGTCTGGCGATGGATGAAGCGGGCGCGCAGCGCGTCGGTCCCGCTCAACGCCGCCTGATGGTTTGCCGTCACCTCGATGTAGTAGCCGAGTACGTTGTTGTGCCGGATCTTCAGCGAGCGGACGCCCGTCTCCTCGACGAGGTCGCGCTCCATGCCGGCGATGACTTTTCGCGACTCGTCGCGCAATGCCCGCATCTCGTCGAGCTCGGCGTTCCAGCCCGGCCGCACGAAGCCGCCGTCGCGCTTGAGCAGCGGCGTCTCGTCGCCGAGCGCCCGCGCCAGCCGCTCGGCGAAGGAGACGGGCAGGTCGGCGATGGCCGTCAGCGCCGATGCGATCTCGGCGGGAGGCGAGGCAGCCGCCAGCAGGTGGCGAACCTGCGCGGCGACGTCGAGACCGGCGGCGAGCGCGCCGAGATCGCGCGGGCCGCCGCGATTGAGCGCCAGCCGGGTCAGCGCCCGCGGCATGTCGGCGAGGCCCTTGAGCAGCGCGCGCAGTCCCTCGCGCAGGTCGCTCTCCTCGACCAGCCAGGAAACCGAATCGAGCCGGGCATTGACCGCCGCCGGCGCTGTCAGCGGCGAGGTCAGCCGCTCGGCCAGCAGGCGCGCCCCGGCGCCGGTCACGGTGCGGTCGATCGCATAGAGCAGCGAACCGTCGCGGCTGCCCGACAGCGTGCGCACCAGCTCCAGATTGGCGCGCGTCGCGGCGTCGATGAACAGCGTCGAGCCGGCCGCCTCGCGCTCGGGCACGCCGAGCGGCGGGCGCTCGGCCTTCTGCGTCTTCTCGACGAAAGCGATGATGCCGGAGATCGCCGACAGCTCCGCCCGGCCGAAGCTGGCGAAGCCGTCCGGCGTGGCGACGCGGTAGAAGCGGGCGATGCGGTCGGCGGCGGAAGCCGAATCGAACAGGCTCGGCGGCTGCGGGCTGGCGACGCGGCCCAGCAGATCGAACACCGGCTTCAGCTCGGGATCGAAGAACACCGGCTCGGCGACGATCAGCTCGCGCGGGTCGATGCGGAAGACGTCGGCGACCAGCCGGTCGGCGGTGGTCTCCGTCACCCGGAAAAGGCCGGTCGACAGCTCCAGCCAGGCGAGCGCGAAGCCGCCGCCCTTGACCCGGCCGAGCGCCATCAGGAAGTTGGATTCGGCCGGCGAAAGCAGTCTGTCCTCGGTGATGGTGCCGGGGGTCACCAGCCGCACCACGTCGCGGCGCACCACCGATTTCGAGCCGCGCTTCTTGGCCTCCGCGGGATCCTCGATCTGCTCGCACACGGCGACGCGGTGGCCGAGCCCGATCAGCTTCTGCAAATAGTCGTCGGCGGCGTGGATCGGCACGCCGCACATGGGGATGTCAGAACCCTGGTGCTTGCCCCGCTTGGTGAGCACGATGCCGAGCGCCCGCGATGCCACCTCGGCGTCGTCGAAGAACAGCTCGTAGAAATCGCCCATGCGGTAGAACAGCAGCGAATCGGGATTCGCCGCCTTGATCTCGATGTACTGCTCCATCATCGGCGTCGCGGCGGGAAGCGCTGCGAGCGCCCCTCCCCCTTGAGGGGAGGGGATAGGGGTGGGGGTATGACGCACGCCGCCCTCCAAGTTCATTTCCATGCCACCATGCTTGTGAACCCCCACCCCTAACCCCTCCCGGGGGAGGGGGACTCGCAGCGCGGGCGCAGGACACTTCCTTCCTGCTTGGCGCTTTACTCGCTCGGAGTGTAGCCTTAATCCCGAACACTCCACAAAAAGAAGCGGCTAGGGAAGGAACGCGCGGCATCATGGCGGCATCGAAGAAACCGGAGAATGCGGGACCGTCGGTCAGCGCCCAGGAAGCGCTGGATTTCCATGCCATGGGGCGGCCGGGCAAGCTGGAGATCAACCCGACCAAGCCGATGGCCACCCAGCGCGACCTGTCGCTTGCCTATTCGCCCGGCGTCGCCGTCCCGGTGAAGGCGATCGCCGAGGATCCGTCGCGCGCCTTCGACTACACCACCCGCGGCAATCTCGTCGCCGTCATCTCCAACGGCACCGCCATCCTCGGCCTCGGCAATCTCGGCGCGCTCGCCTCCAAGCCGGTGATGGAAGGCAAGGCGGTGCTGTTCAAGCGCTTCGCCGACGTCGATTCGATCGATCTCGAGGTCGACACCGAGGACCCGGACACCTTCATCAACGCCGTGCGCTATCTCGGCCCCTCCTTCGGTGGCATCAACCTCGAGGACATCAAGGCGCCGGACTGCTTCATCATCGAGCAGAAGCTGCGCGAGGTGATGGACATCCCCGTCTTCCACGACGACCAGCACGGCACCGCAATCATCGCCGCCGCCGGGCTGATCAACGCGCTGGAGATCACCGGCCGCGACATGAAGACGACGAAGCTCGTCTGCAACGGCGCGGGTGCCGCCGGCATCGCCTGCATCGAGCTGATCAAGGCGATGGGTTTCTCGCCGGAGAACATCATCCTGTGCGACACCAAGGGCGTCGTCTACCAGGGCCGCGCCGAGGGCATGAACCAGTGGAAGTCGGCGCATACCGTCAAGACCGAGGCGCGCACGCTGGCCGAGGCGCTTGACGGCGCCGACGTCTTCTTCGGGCTCTCCGCCAAGGGCGCGCTGACGCCGGCCATGGTGCAGTCGATGGCCAAGAACCCGATCATCTTCGCCATGGCCAATCCCGACCCGGAGATCACGCCGGAGGAGGTCGCCGAGATCCGCACCGACGCCATCATGGCCACCGGCCGCTCGGACTATCCGAACCAGGTCAACAACGTGCTCGGCTTCCCCTACATCTTCCGCGGCGCCCTCGACGTGCGGGCGACGACCATCAACGACGAGATGAAGGTGGCGGCGGCGCGGGCGCTCGCCGCGCTCGCCCGCGAGGACGTGCCGGACGACGTCGCGGCCGCCTATCAGGGCATGCGGCCGAAGTTCGGCCCGAACTACATCATCCCCGTGCCGTTCGATCCGCGCCTGATCTCGGCGATCCCGATCGCCGTGGCGCATGCCGCCATGGAGACGGGCGTGGCGCGCAAGCCGGTCCTCGACCTCGCCCGCTACGCGCAGGAGCTGTCGGCCCGCCGCGACCCGATCGCCTCGACGCTGCAGCGCATCTACGACCGCGTGCGCCGCCAGCCCAAGCGCATCGTCTTCGCCGAGGGCGAGGAGGTGCAGGTGATGCGCGCCGCCGTCGCCTATGTGAACCAGAAGCTTGGCACCGCCATCCTGATCGGCCGCGACGAGGTCATCAAGGAGAATGCCCGCACCGCCGGCATCGACTTGAACAAGGCCGGCATCGAGATCATCAACGCGCGGCTGTCGCGTCGCAACGCTCTGTATGCCGACCATCTCTACGAGCGCATGCAGCGCAAGGGTTTTCTGTTCCGCGACTGCCAGCGGCTGATCAACAACGACCGCAACCATTTCGGCGCCTGCATGCTGGCGCTGGGCGATGCCGACGGGCTGGTCACCGGCCTCACCCGCAACTACTCGACGGTGCTGGACGACGTCCGCCGCGTCATCGACGCGAAACCCGGTCACCGCGTCATCGGCGCCTCGATCGTGCTCTCCAGAGGCCGCACCGTCATCGTCGCCGACACCGCCGTGCACGACATGCCCAATGCCGAGCAGATCGCCGACATCGCCGAGGAGACGGCCGGTTTCGCGCGCCGCATGGGCTACGAGCCGCGGGTGGCGATGCTCGCCTATTCGAGCTTCGGCCATCCGCCCGGCGAGCGCTCCGAGCGTGTGCAGGAGGCGGTCCGCATCCTCGACCGGCGGCGGGTCGACTTCGAGTATGACGGCGAGATGGCCGCCGACATAGCGCTCGACTACCGGCTGATGCAGCAGCAGTACCCGTTCTGCCGCCTGTCGGGAGCGGCCAACGTGCTGGTCATGCCGGCCTTCCACTCGGCCTCGATCTCGACCAAGATGCTGCAGGAGCTCGGCGGCTCGACCGTCATCGGCCCGCTGCTGGTGGGCTTGAACAAGCCGGTTCAGATCGTCTCGCTGAACGCCAAGGATTCCGACATCGTCAACATGGCGGCGATCGCCGCCTATACCGCGGGGAGTTGAACCCGGGCTGGCGACCAGAGCGGCGATCAGCTCCAACGCGGCCGGCGCTTCGGCCCAGGCCCTGCGGGCAATCCGCGTCTGTCCGGCCGGGCCATGAGCGCGGCTGGATCAAGGAAATCTCGAAACAGCTTCGTCCCAGAACGCCATAGTCGGGCCCTTGTGCCGGCGAAGCAATCGGCGGATTGTTCCGGCGTCCGGCGCGGGCGGCGACATCCCGCGTCGAGAGGAGGACCAGCCGCAGCCCGGGAATGGACCAGCGCTCGCTCGCGCTGCGGTCCCGTGGCGGGCGCCTGGACGTCGCCTGGGAGGAAAGCGTGCTGGAAAGACTGTTCAATCTGAAGGAGAGCGGGACGTCGGTGCGGACCGAGGTGATCGCCGGCATCACCACCTTCCTGACCATGTCCTACATCATCTTCGTCAATCCCGAGATCCTGTCGTCGACGGGCATGGACCGCCACGCCGTGTTCGTGGCGACCTGCCTGGCCGCGGCGCTCGGCTCGCTGGTCATGGCGCTCGTCGCCAACTGGCCGGTCGCCATGGCGCCCGGCATGGGGCTCAACGCCTTCTTCGCCTTCACCGTGGTCGGCGCCATGGGCTTCACCTGGCAGCAGGCGCTGGGCGCCGTGTTCATCTCCGGCGTGATCTTCCTGCTGCTCACCGTCAGCGGCATACGCAGCTGGCTGATCGCCGGCATACCATATTCGATGCGCAGCGCGATCGCCGCCGGCATCGGCCTGTTCCTGGCCATCATCGCGCTGAAGAATTCAGGCATCGTCGCCGCCAGCCCCGCCACCTTCATCACGCTGGGCGACCTCAAGCAGACGGGGCCGCTGCTCGCCATCCTCGGCTTCTTCATCATCGCCGCGCTCGACGCGCTCAAGGTACGCGGCGCCATCCTGATCGGCATCCTCGTGGTGACGCTGCTCTCCATGGCGCTCGGCGCCAGCCCGTTCAACGGCGTGGTGTCGGCGCCGCCCAGCCTCGCCCCGACCTTCCTGCAGCTCGATATTTTTGGCGCGCTGCATGCCGGCCTGCTGCACGTCATCCTGGTGTTCGTGCTCGTCGAGGTGTTCGACGCCACCGGCACGCTGATCGGCGTCGCCAAGCGCGCCGGGTTGATCGAGAAGGGCAAGCCGAGCCGGCTCGGCCGCGCGCTGCTCGCCGACAGCACGGCGATCGTCGCCGGCTCGGCCCTCGGCACCTCGAGCACCACCGCCTATGTCGAGAGCGCGTCGGGCGTGCAGGCGGGCGGCCGCACCGGGCTGACCGCGCTGGTGGTCGCCGGCCTGTTCCTGCTGGCGCTGTTCTTCTCGCCGCTGGCCGGCTCGGTGCCGGCCTACGCGACCGCGCCGGCGCTGCTCTACGTCGCCTGCCTGATGATGCGCGAGCTGCTCGAGGTGGACTGGGTCGACGTGACCGAGGCAGCACCTGCGGCGCTGACGGCGCTGATGATGCCCTTCACCTATTCGATCGCCAACGGCCTCGCCTTCGGCTTCATCAGCTACGCCGTGCTGAAGACGCTGACCGGCAGGCCGCGCGAGGTCCATCCGGCCACCTGGATCGTCGCGGCGCTGTTCGTGCTGCGCTTCGCCTTCTTCGCCGAATAGCGCATGACCCCGAAAGTTGCAGACTTTTCGGACAAAGATCATGCGACAAAACAAAGAGATCGAGCGGAATTCCGGTCCACCTTCATCGGATTCCGCTTTGCTCTGGCGTCAGCTCCGCTCGCCGGGCGACTCGCGCAGGCCGGAGCGATACAGAAACCACCCGCCGCCGAGCATGGCGGCGCCCCACAGCAGGAAGCCGACGTCCCAATAGATCCACTGCTCGCGCGGCACCGTCTCGTTGACGTGGTGCAGCCCGAGCAGCTGGTGGTTGACGGTGCCTTCGACCAGGTTGAAGAGGCCGAAACCCATCAGCATCGACCCGGCCAGCAGCTTGCCGGACCACCAAAGATGCGCCTTGCGCGCGGTGTGCCAGAGCATGGCCAGCCCCAGCACCACGAAGATGTAGGTGCCGGCGTGGAAGAGCCCGTCGAGCAGCGTGTTGAACTCGAGATTCTCCACGCTGTCGGCGGAATAGCCGGCCGACGTCGCCATGTGATGCCATTGCAGCAATTGGTGCAGCACGATGCCATCGAAGAAGCCGCCGAGACCGAGCCCGAACAATATGCCGGCCGAAACCGGGAAGCGGCGCTCCCTGCTTTCCATGTCCATGACAGCCTCCTCGACGGACGAACTGTCGTCCAGCCGTCGTGTTCCGGCGATGGATCCATCGACTGCCGGCGCGACCGGCGCCGGCACTCCGGTCGTTCAGGCCTTGGGCATCACGCCGCCGGCGCCACCGCGGCGCGGCTGCGGATCCTCTCCCCTGTCTCGGTATCGAACAGGAACAGCGCCTCGTTCTTGAAGGCGATGCCGATCGGCTCGTCCATGGCGTATTGCGCCAGCTTGTCGGCCTTCACGGTCACATAGTCGTCGCCCAGCCGGCATGTCACCAGCGTGTGGTCGCCCATGAGCTCCAGCGAGTACACCCGCGCAGATATCCTGCCTCCCGACGGGCTGGTCACGGTACAGTCTTCGGGCCTTATCCCGGCGGTCACATTGCGCCTGGTTTCGTTGACGGTAACGGCGAAGCGCCCTTCCGGGAAGGCGAAGTGGCGGTCCGCGAGATCGCCCCGCAGGAAGTTCATCGGCGGCGCGCCGATGAAGCCCGCCACGAACAGGTTTGCGGGATCCTCGTAGATCGTGCGCGGGCTCGCGACCTGCTGGACGACGCCCTTGTTCATGATCGCAACCCGGTGCGCCAGGGTCATGGCTTCGACCTGGTCATGCGTGACGTAGATCGTCGTCACCCCGAGCTCGGCCTGCAGGCGCTTCAGCTCCGCGCGCATGTGGCCGCGCAGCTTGGCGTCGAGATTGGACAGCGGCTCGTCCATCAGGAACACGCTCGGCCGCCGCACCATGGCGCGGGCAAGCGCGATGCGCTGTCGCTGCCCGCCCGACAACTGGCGCGGATAGCGGTCGAGGTATTCTTCCAGATCCACCTTGACGGCGGCGTTGCGCACCGCCGCGTCGCGCTCCGCCTGCGGCACCTTCCGCAGCTTCAGGGGATAGCCGATATTCTGCGCCACCGTCATGTGCGGATAGAGCGCGTAGGACTGGAAGACCATCGCCACGTCGCGGTACTTCGGCAGCACGTTGGTGACGTCGCGCGCGCCGATCAGGATTTGGCCGGACGTCGCCGATTCCAGCCCGGCAACCATGCGCAGCGCTGTCGTCTTGCCGCAACCCGACGGGCCGAGCAGCACCAGGAACTCGCCGTCCTCGATGGTCAGGTCGAGCCCCTTGACCACCTGCACGGCGCCGAACGACTTGTGGATGTCCGAAAGCGTGACCTGCATCGCCTAGCCCTTTATCGCCCCGACCAGCAGACCCCGGGCTATGTGCTTCTGCAGCACGCTGGCGATGACCACGACCGGCGCGATCATCACGACGATCAGCACCGACATGTTCCACCATTGCGGGCCGCGGGTGGTGTTCTGCGCCGACACCAGCACCGGCATGGTCTGGGCGTTGGCATTGGAGAGGAAGAGCGCCAGCAGGTATTCGTTCCAGGCGAGGATCAGCACCAGCAGGAACGTGGCGACGAGTCCGGACCGCACCAGCGGCAGCGCGATGGTGAAGAACACGCGGAACTTCGAGGCGCCGTCGATCTCGGCGCTCTCCTCGAGGTCGAGCGGAATGCCGGCAAAGAAGTCGCGCGTCAGCCACACCACGATCGGCAAGTTGACGGCGGTGTAGGTGGCGATCAGCGCGGCCTGGGTATCGAGCATCCTGAGCTGCTGGAACATCACATAGATCGGCAGCACGGCGACGATCGGCGGCATGATGCGGTTGGAGATGATCCAGAACTCGATGTCGTTGTTGCCGAGCGCCAGCCTGGTGCGCGCGACGAAGGTGAAGAGCGCGGTCAGGAACAGCGCGGCGGCGACGGCGACGGCTATCTCCCAGGGCACCCCGAAGGTTGCGACCGCAACGATGACGGCGACGAGCAGGATCAGGAAGACGGCGACGCCTGCCAGCTTCACCCGGAAGCGGATGCGCACCAGCGCATAGGCGGCAAGCGAGCCGATCAGCACGGCAAGCATCGTGCTGACCAGCGCCACCACCACCGAATTGAGGTAGGGGCCGAGCGTGTAGTTCTGCAGCAGCATGAAATCCCACGCCGCGAGCGAGGGTTGGAAGTCGACGAAGGGGATGTAGAAGGGTCCGTTGTCGACCTCGCCCGGGCCCTTGAAGGAGGTGATCAGCACCCAGTAGAGCGGCACCAGAACCACCAGCGACCACAGGATCAGCAAGGCATAGGTGATGAATTTCGCGGCCGGCGCCTGGCTGTCGAGCGAGGCCGGCTCGAACAGCCGGCGCGTGAGGGGGCGCTTCTCCGCGCTCATGCTTCGAACCGGCGCGCCGGCCGGACCGCGAAGTTGAAGAAAGACACGCAGACCACCGTGGAGATGAACAGCAGCATGTAGCCGACGGCCGCGGACCCGCCGAGGTCCTGCGTACGCCAGGCGATGAAGGAGTGCAGCGTCATCGATTCGGTCGCCAGGCCGGGGCCGCCGCCGGTGAGGACGTTGGGCAGGTCGATGATCTTGAATGCCTCGATCAGCCGGATCAGCACCACCGTCGCCGCGATCGGGGCGATGGCCGGCCAGGTGATGTCGCGAAAAATCTGGAAACCGTTGGCGCCGTCGAGCCGCGCCGCCTCGACCTGGTCGCGCGGCTGGTTCTCCACCGCCGCCAGCAGCACGATGAACATGAAGGGCGTCCACTGCCAGGTGTCGCCGACCAGCACCATCAGACGCGCCGACCATGCTTCCGTCGCCCAGGACCACTCGCCGATCCCGAAGGCCTGGAGCAGCGGCGCGAACGGGCCCTTCTGCATGTCGGCCAGCATGCGGAAGGTGTAGGCGATGCCGACCGGCGTCACCATCAGCGGAATGAAGAACAGCACGCGGAAGAAGTTGCGGCCGCGCGTCGCCTGGCCGCAGAGCAGCGCCAGGCCGAGCCCGAGCGCGAACTGCACGGCGACGCCGACGAATACGTAAAGCAGCGTGGTGACCACGGTTCCGGGGACGCCGCCCTGTGCGAAAGTGAGGGCGGCCAGCGTGATGAGGGCCATCGCCATGGCGGCCGACACCAGGCGCCCGAGCGTCCCCACCACGGTCGGGCTGCCGCTGAAATAACGGACCAGCAGGAAGAGCAGCCCGGCGGCGGTCGCGGCCAGGATGATCCATTGGACAATGCCCAGCGTGCCGAACGCGCCCAGCAGGTGGTATTGCTGCGATCCGGTCAGCAGCTTGCGGAAATTGGCGAAGCCGATGAAGCGCAGCGTGAAGCCGCCGGGCGCCAGCGCGAAACGCGACAGCGACAGATAGGCCGAGATGATCAGCGGAAAGATCGCGAAGCACAGCAGCACGACCACTGCCGGCATCACCATGATGCGCCCGGAATGCCGATCGAGCCACTCCGCCCAGCCGAGCCGGTGGGGAGGTTGGGTCATGGTACCGGCGGTTGCGGTCATCAGCGGCCGTATGCGGAGGGCGGGGGAACCCGGCGCGGCTCGCACCGTGCCGGGTCGTTCGCTGCGGACGTACAGAGCGGAATGCGATCAAGATGAATCGGCATTCCGCCCTATCTCCTTGTTTTGCGCATGATCTTGTCCGAAAAGTCTGCACTTTTCGGGATCATGCCCTACTTGGCTCCGATCGTCGCCTTGTAGAGTTCGAGCTGCTCGTCCTTGCCGATCTCGTCGTTCAGCTCGTTCCAGCCGTCCTCGACGGCCTTGACCGTCGCTTCCTTGTCGATCTCGCCGGCCAGGAAGCGCGACACCGCCTCGTCCAGCACCACCTGCTGGTACTTCTGGTTCTGCGGGATGCGCAGGTCGAGGATCATGTTCGGGCTGCTCATGCTCTGGTTGATGGCGCCGAGATAGACCTTGGCCTCCTCTTCCGTCATGCCGGCGCCCTTCCACAGGTCGCTGTAGCTGAGCTGCGAGGTCCGGTAGGGGTTGAAGCCGGTGCCGCCGACGGTGACGTCGGCGTTGGACTGGGCCGGCTGGGTCATGAAGGAGAAGTAGGCGTAGGCGGCATCCTTCACCTTGGGATCGGCCGCCGCGTTGATGCCGCCGCCCCAGCCGCCGAAGGCCGCGAACGGGGCGTGGTTCACGCCGTCGACGGCATGCGGGCAGATTTCCGGCGTGCAGGCCTCGAGCTTGCCGGTATCCCAGTTGAGCACCTCCCCGGCGCCCGGCATGATGGCGGCGCCCCACTTGCCCTGAACCTTCGACTGCTTGGGATCGATGGAGATGGTGCCGACGTCGCCCCAGTCGAGGTTGAGCGCGCAGCGGCCCGACGCGAACAGCGGGCGGGTGTCGGAGACGTCGAGGTTGAGCTCGTCCGGCGGCCCGTATTTCGTCGATTCGGACAGGAAGTCGAGCGCCTTGCGGAAGGCGTCGTTGTTGACCAGCGGCGTCATGTCCTTGGTGTTGAAGAACGTGCCCTGGCTGGTGCCCTTGGACTGCGTCATCGAGCCGACCACGTCGGTGACGAACCAGTAGCTCTGGGCGTTGCGCTTCTTGGCGATGCACGAGCCGAAGTCCGGATTGCCGTCGCCGTTCATGTCCTGGCCGTGGACGGCCTTGGCGACCGCGAGATACTCGTCCCAGGTCGTCGGCACCTTCTGCCCGGCGGCGTCGAGCACGTCCTTGCGGTAATACATCATGTGGAAATCACCATCGAGGGTGATCATGTAGGTCTTGCCGCTGTACTTCTGCGAGAAGTCGCGGAAGAACGCGCCGACATCGTCCTCCTTGATGTCCTTGTCGCCCTCGATGCGCGCCGTCAGGTCCTCGAGATAGCCGCCGGCGATGTAGTCGACCATCCATTGCGGCGCGAACACGGCAGCGTCGACCGAATTGGTGCCGCTCGCCCAGTCGGTGAGGATCTTCTGGTACAGATCCGAGAACGGCACGGCGATGACGTTGACCTTGGCGCCCGTGAGCGCCTCGAAGTCGGGCGCGCGCCGCTGCAGCGGCTCCTGGATCGCTCCGGTCTGGGTGATGACGTTCACGGTAACGCCGGCAAACGGCTTGTCCTGCGCGAATGCCGGCACGCCGGCAGCCGCGCAAAAGGCCGAAACCCCGGCCAGAAAGGCTCCAAGTCTCATCAAGCTTCCTCCCATATTGACCGCACATTGCTGACGCGGCAGGCCATCTGGCAGCTGCCGTCGCCACAACGCATGGCTCCATCCTCGAGGCCAACAATATCGGCATCCCGCGACGTGTCCAGTGCCCTTGCCGTTAGGGAATGTCGGGGCTCTTGCCTTTTCGGCGCATCTCCGCTTCAAGCGCCGCCATGACCCAGATTCTCACCATCGCCATCGACGGCCCCGCCGCCTCCGGCAAGGGTACGCTGGCCCGCCGCATCGCCGACTATTTTCACCTCGGCCATCTCGACACCGGGCTTACCTACCGCGCCGTGGCGCACAGGATGCTGGAGAAAGGCTGGCCGCTCGACGACGCGGCGCATGCCGTCGAGGCGGCAAGACAGGTCGATCTCGGCAATCTCGACAAGCATGCGCTGTCGGCCCATGCGGTGGCCGACGCGGCGTCGAAGGTTGCGGTGATCCCGGACGTGCGCAAAATCCTCGTCGAAAAGCAGCGCGCCTTCGCCGCTCAGCCCGGCGGCGCGGTGCTCGACGGCCGCGATATCGGCACGGTCGTGTGCCCCGACGCCGCGGTCAAGCTCTACGTCACCGCCAGCGCCGAGGTGCGCGCGGCGCGCCGGCTGCGCGACATCGAGGCGCGCGGCGGCACCGCCGCGCTCGCCGAAATCCTCGACGACATAAGGCGCCGCGACGAGCGCGACATGGGGCGCTCCGACTCGCCGCTGCGGCCCGCCGCCGACGCGCACTTGCTCGACACGTCCGAAATGTCTATAGAAGCCGCGTTTCAGGCGGCGCGGGCGATCGTGGACGACGTCCTTGCCAAGAGAGACAGAGCCTGACGGGCACGGCCGGTCTCCTTCCGGAGATTTCTCGCCGATCCCGCCTCGGGCATGAACCAGCCTGCCAGCATTCCCATGCGCCGGTCCGGCCGCTTGCGAGCGGCCCAGGGTTTCGAAACCCGGGAAAGCCGGCAGGCCAACGCAACACCAACCGACGGCGCCGCCTCGCGACAGACGCGAGGCCATCCAGGAGAAACAATGTCCCAATCCAATCCCACCCGCGACGATTTCGCCGCCCTTCTCGACGAGTCGTTTTCCAGCGGCCATTCCGGTGAAGGCCAGGTCGTCCGCGGCGTCATCACGGCCATCGAAAAGGACATGGCCATCATCGACGTCGGCCTGAAGGTCGAGGGCCGCGTGCCGTTGAAGGAATTCGGCGCCAAGGCCAAGGACGGCCAGATGAAGGTCGGCGACCGCGTCGAGGTCTATGTCGAGCGCATCGAGAACGCGCTGGGCGAAGCCATGCTGTCGCGCGACAAGGCCCGCCGCGAAGAGAGCTGGGTCAAGCTCGAAGAGAAGTTCAACAAGGGCGAGCGCGTCGAAGGCGTCATCTTCAACCAGGTCAAGGGCGGCTTCACCGTCGATCTCGACGGCGCCGTGGCCTTCCTGCCGCGTTCGCAGGTCGACATCCGTCCGATCCGCGACGTCACCCCGCTGATGCACAACCCGCAGCCCTTCGAGATCCTCAAGATGGATCGCCGCCGCGGCAACATCGTCGTGTCGCGCCGCACCGTGCTCGAGGAGAGCCGCGCCGAGCAGCGCTCGGAGATCGTGCAGAACCTCGAAGAGGGCCAGGTGGTCGAGGGCGTCGTCAAGAACATCACCGACTACGGTGCGTTCGTCGACCTCGGCGGCATCGACGGCCTGCTGCACGTCACCGACATGGCATGGCGCCGCGTCAACCATCCGACCGAGATCCTCAACATCGGCCAGACGGTCAAGGTGCAGATCATCCGCATCAACCAGGAGACGCACCGCATCTCGCTCGGCATGAAGCAGCTCGAGAGCGATCCGTGGTCCGACATCGGCACCAAGTTCCCGATCGGCAAGAAGATCACCGGCACGGTCACCAACATCACCGACTACGGCGCGTTCGTCGAGCTGGAGCCGGGCATCGAGGGCCTCATCCACGTCTCGGAAATGTCGTGGACGAAGAAGAACGTGCATCCGGGCAAGATCCTGTCGACCTCGCAGCAGGTCGACGTTGTGGTGCTCGAGGTCGATCCGGCCAAGCGCCGCATCTCGCTCGGCCTCAAGCAGACGCTGGAGAATCCGTGGCAGGCCTTCGCCCGCAACCATCCGGTCGGCTCCGAGGTCGAGGGCGAGGTCAAGAACAAGACCGAGTTCGGCCTGTTCATCGGCCTCGACGGCGATGTCGACGGCATGGTCCACCTCTCCGACCTCGACTGGTCCCGTCCGGGCGAGCAGGTCATCGAGGAGTACCAGCGCGGCCAGATGGTGAAGGCGCAGGTGCTCGACGTCGACATCGACAAGGAGCGCATCTCGCTGGGCATCAAGCAGCTGCAGCGCAGCGCCTCCAATGCCGGCGAGGCGGCCGGTGACCTGCGCAAGAACGCGGTCGTCACCTGCGAGGTCACCGGCGTCAAGGATGGCGGTCTCGAGGTTCGCCTGGTCGAGAGCGGCCTGGACAGCTTCATCCGCCGCGCCGACCTGTCGCGCGACCGCGACGAGCAGCGCCCCGAGCGCTTCTCGGTCGGCCAGAAGCTCGACGCCCGCGTCATCGCCTGGGACAAGAAGACCCGCAAGGTTCAGGTCTCGATCAAGGCGCTGGAGATCGCCGAGGAGAAGGAGGCGGTCGCCCAGTACGGCTCGACCGACTCCGGCGCCTCGCTCGGCGACATCCTGGGCGCCGCGCTCAAGAACCGCGGCAACTAGAGCATGATCCCGAAAAGTTGCAGACTTTTCGGACAAGATCATGCGGTAGGACAAGGAGTTGGAGCAGGATGAAGAACTCCGTCCAACTCATCCTGCTCTAATGCATCGCGGCCGGTCCGGCCGCGGCATCAAGCGAAAAAAGGCCCCGCCGGAGCGATCCGGCGGGATTTTTCGTTACCGGGATCGCCGGGAACCTCCCTCCGCCTGGTTCGTTGATCGTCCGACCGGCGCGGCAAGCGCTGGAAGAACAACCAGGAGATGCGACATGAATTGGAATCAGGTTGAAGGCAATTGGGAGCAGTTCAAGGGCAAGCTGCAGGAGCAGTGGGGCAAGCTCACCAATGACGACCTCGACGTGATCAAGGGCAACCGCAAGCAGCTGGCCGGCCGGCTTCAGGAGCGCTACGGCAAGGCGCAGGACGATGTCGAACGCGACATCGACGGCTGGCTCTCCAGACACTGAAGCCCATTCCGATCCAGTGCCAGCCCGCCGGGGCGACCCGGCGGGCTTGTTACGTGCAAGGGGCGTCCTCGCAGGCGGTCAGGGCACGAAATATTCGATCATCGCGGGCAGCGGGGACGCCGCGCGAAGCGCCGAGGCGAGATCGGCAGCGTTCGTCACCCTTGCATAGGGCAGGCGATAGGCCGCCGCGATCTTCTCGAAATCCGGCGGTGCCGGCGACACGCCGACCGGCTCGACGCCGGCGTCGCGCATCGACACCTCGATCTCGCGATAGCCGCGATTGTTCCAGATGACGAAGACGACGCCCGCCCTGCTTTCGACCGCCTCGGCGACCTCCGGCAGCGTGAACTGGAAACCGCCGTCGCCGCTGAGGCACACCACCGGCAGGTCCGGGCGGGCGAGCGCCGCGCCGATCGCCGCCGGCGGTCCGTAGCCCAGCGCGCCATAGCCGGTCCCGGCGTTGAACCAGCCGCCCGGCCGGTCGTGGTCGTAATAGAGGTTGCCGGCATAGACCGGCTGCGTCGAATCGCCGACGATCAGCGCGCCCGGCAGCGCGTCGCGGATGGCCTCCACCGCCTCCAGTTGCGCCGGCAGCCCCGGCCCCAGCTGCGCCAGTTCGGCGCGCGCGGCGCGGCGGCATTTTTCGGCGCGGTCGCCTCCGTTCGACGTGCCGGAGGGACGGGCGCGGTCCGAAAGGGCCGTGAGGATCGCCTCCAGCCCGGCGGCGCTGTCGGCCTCCAGCTTGACGTCAGCCGGATGCCGGTCCAACTGCTCGGCGTCGATGTCGACCCGGACAAGATTAGCCGGCAAGGAAAAGCCGCCGTCGGCGTACATGTCGTAGTCCGTCGGCCCGAATTCGGTGCCCATCGCCAGCACCAGATCGGCGCCGTCGATCAGGTCGCGCACCGGCTTCAGGCTGGGGCTGGCGGGCACCGCCAGCGGATGGCCATGCAGGAGGCCGCGCGCATTCACCGTCAGCACCACCGGCGCGTCCAGGCGTCCGGCCATGGCGACAAGCTGTGCCTCGGCATGCCGGGCGCCGCCGCCGGCAAGAATCGTCGGCCGCGCCGCCTGCGTCAGCAGGCGCGCCGCGGCAACGACCGCCGCATGGTCCGGCAGGGGCGGCTCGGCCGTCTCTATGGGTTTGAGGGGCACGGCGGGCCTGCCCATCACGTCCAGCGGAATCTCGACATGCACGGGCCCCGGCCGGCCGGTCCTGAACTGCGCGAAGGCGCGGTCGATCGCCGGCTGCAGGCCGGCGGCGTCCTCCACCCGGGTCGACGACAGCGCCACCTTCGCGGCCAGCCCGCGCTGGTCGGGCAGCTCGTGCAGGTAGCCAAGACCCTTGCCGAGCGTCTTCGAGGCGTTCACGCCCGAGATCACCAGCATCGGGATCGAGTCGGCGCGTGCCTGCGCCATGGCGGTGAGGGCGTTGGTCAGCCCGGGGCCGGTGATGACGAAGGCGACGCCCGGCCTGCCGCAGGCGCGCGCGTAGCCGTCGGCCATGAAGCCGGCGCCCTGCTCGTGGCGCGGCGTGACGTGGCGGATCTTCGAGCCGGCCAGCCCGCGATAGAGCTCGACCGTGTGCACGCCGGGAATGCCGAATACGGTGTCGACGCCATGGCGTTCGAGCAGGCTGATGAGAGCTTCGCCGACGGTGGTCATTAGCTTCCCTCCCCCTTGAGGGGAGGGTGCCGAGCGAAGCGAGGCGGGTGGGGTAACCTCAACTGCCTCGACGCGGAAAGAACGTAGAGCACTGCCTCGGCGACCCCACCCGGCCGCTTCGCGGCCACCCTCCCCTCAAGGGGGAGGGATAGCTGGCGCAGCGCGCTCATCCCCTCAGCACCGGCCGCGTCAGGCAGGTCGGCCCGCCTTCGCAGGCGATGCACAACGCATCCGCCGCGAAGGTTTTCACCGTGCATCCCGCCGCCTCCATCGCCGCCGCCGTCTTCGGAAATCCTGCCACGGCGATCACCTCGTAGGGGGCGGTCGGCAGCACGTTGAGGCTGAGCCCGTTGGAAGCAGAAAACTCGTCGGCGTCGCCTTCGACCAGCCGGATGCCCTTGGTTTTCAGCATCTGGTAGAAGGGCGCCGGCAGCAGCGGCGCATGGACCAGCGCCAGATCGTCGGCGAGCGGGCTGATCACCGACATCAGGTGCAGGCAGGCTTCTTCGCCGTGCCACAGCGGCAGATCGAAGCCGTAGACGGAGATGCCGTGCGGCGTCAGCAGATTGGCCATCTGCTGGATGCCGGCCTGGTTGCTGCGTACGCCGCGGCCGATGGCGAGCGTGGTGCGGTCGACCCAGACGCAGTCGCCGCCCTCGACCTGGCCGGGGGCCTCGATCCTGCCGAGGATGGGAATGCCGAGGCGGCGATAGGCGGCTTCATGCAGCGCCGGTTCCGGCTCGCGCAAAACCTTGCCCATCGACAGGATGACGGCGCCATGGTCGGTCACCAGCGACGGATCATGGGTGAAGACGGAATCGGCCAGCCCGTCCTCCTTGTCGTCGAGCCACGTGATCTCGGCGCCCGACGCCGCCACCAGCTCCGCCAGCGCCTCATGCTGCGCCGCCGCCCGGCCGGCGTCGAAGCCAGGCCCGTAGTGCCAGCGTTTCGCGTCGGCGCCGCGCATGGCCGAAGCGGCGCGGCGCATCAGCACCCGTCTGAGTGGCGCCGCCATCGACTGCGATCCGAAGGCCGTCGCCACTGCAGTATCCACGCGGTCCCTCCGGTTCTGTCCTTGCCGGCCAGTATCCACGCGCGAACACGGGCCGCAAGGGCCAGCACCGGCATTCGCCTTGGCGTTCGCGGCATCCGCGATTGCAAGATGGAGCCTGACCATGCGCTCCCAGGGCGAAATCGGCCAGACGGGGCGGTTTTTCCGCATATGCAACCCTGTTGACCGCGGGGCGCCCGGCGTTGCGGCTGGAACCGCGACGGCGCCTGGCACTTGCTCGATGGCCGTCCAGGCGCACTCCACCGAGGGGGATGAAAAATCGCGCAGTCAGATATATTGCCCTGACTTTCCAATGGATTATCGCCTTCGTCACGAAAATCCCGCTCCACTTTATCCCCATCCCCTCCGCCTCCTTTATGGTTTCACCCAGTCCCTTCTGCGGGAACGCCGATCATGACGGTGGTTTGCGGGGAGGGATCGGTGTCCGGAAGGTAGCGGCTAACGTGGCCGCGAGAGCCGGCGCTGCTTCAGAGTTTCTAACGATCCCGACGAATGAGCGGGACGGGGCTCCGGTATGGCCTCAGGAGCCGTCATGAGCGGGATATCGCCGGCGACACTCAAGTCGGAGTAGTGAGTACGATCCCATGACCCGGAAATGAAGCGGCGAAGAAGCACCGGACGGGCGGCCGAAAGGTCGCATATAAAATTCAGATGAGCGATCCTGCGGCCGCCCGTCTTCCCGACTTCTTCAGTGGCCAGGGCCGCAAGGCAGCGTGGCGAGGCTCGAACACGCCGGTTCACCGCTCGGCGATGGCGGGTTGACGCAGACGATGCGGAAAGTCCATTCTGCGGCGGGGAACAAGGCCGAGGTTGCGTAAAAGTGCACCGGCGTTTGATGGTAGCGTATGGGGGCGGTCGTTCATGACCGCGACGAAGAGCGACGCGTCGATCGAAACCGGCGGCAAGGCTGCCGCCGAAGCCATCCACATCGAGAACCTGCACAAGAGCTTTGGCAACCTTCACGTGCTGAAGGGCGTCTCGCTGTCGGCGCGCGACGGCGAGGTGGTCGCCATCATCGGCGGCAGCGGCTCGGGCAAGTCGACGCTGCTCAGATGCATCAACTGCCTGGAGAATCCGAGCAGCGGCCTGATCCGCGTCAACGGCGAGGAGATCAGGCTGAAGCCCGACGGCCATGGCGGCTCGGTGCCCGCTGACCGGCGGCAGATCGAAAGAATCCGCTCGCGCCTCGGCATGGTGTTCCAGAGCTTCAACCTGTGGAGCCATATGACCCTGCTGGAGAACGTGATCGAAGTGCCGATCCACGTTCTCGGCGTCGGGCGCGACGAAGCGGTCGCGGTTGCCGAAAAGCTGCTGGACCGCGTCGGCCTGGCGGACAAACGCGACGTCTATCCGGCCTTCATGTCGGGTGGCCAGCAGCAGCGTGGCGCCATCGCCCGCGCGCTCGCCATCCAGCCGCGCGTCATGCTGTTCGACGAGCCGACCTCGGCGCTCGATCCCGAGCTCGTCGGCGAGGTCCTGAAGGTCATCGCCGACCTGGCGCAGGAGGGCCGCACCATGGTGCTGGTCACCCACGAGATGAAGTTCGCGCGTCGCGTGGCGACCCACGTGGTCTATCTCTATAACGGGCTGGTCGAGGAGGAAGGTCCGCCCGAGCAGATTTTCGGCGCGCCGAAGTCCGAGCGCCTGAAGCAGTTTCTCCGCAACATCCATTGAGCCGCGGAGAAGGGGGTCGGAGAAAACAAGAATGGGAGATATCGTCATGAAGAAACTGTTGGCAGGTCTTGCCGTGACTGTCGGCCTCGCGCTCGGCGCGGGCGTCGCCCAGGCCGAGCAGGTCAAGATCGGCTTCTCGCCCGAAGCCTATCCGCCGTTCTGGTCGCAGGATGCCTCCGGCAGCTGGGGCGGCTGGGAGGTCGAGATCATCAACGCCATCTGCGCCGAGCAGAAGCTCGACTGCGTGCTGACGCCGATCCCGTGGGACGGCCTCATCCCGGCGCTCGGCACCAAGAAGATCGACGCGATCATGAACTCGATGTCGATCACCGACGAGCGCAAGAAGACGATCGACTTCTCGGACAAGTACTACAACACGCCGACGGCCGTCATCGGCTCGAAGGACGCGAAGTTCGATGCGACGCCGGAAGGTCTCAAGGACAAGATCATCGGCGTGCAGGTGTCCACCGTTCACGCCGCCTACGCCAAGAAGCACTTCACCGAGGCCGCCGAGATCAAGGAATACCAGACCCAGGACGAGGCCAACCAGGATCTCACCGCCGGCCGCATCGACGCGACCCAGGCGGATTCGATCGCCCTCGACGCGTTTCTCAAGTCGGATGCCGGCAAGGCCTGCTGCGACATGAAGGGCTATGTCGCCCCGGATGACGAGGTGCTCGGCCCCGGCGTCGGCGCCGGCGTGCGCAAGGACGATGCCGCACTCAAGGACAAGCTCAACGCCGGCATCAAGGCGATCCGCGACAACGGCAAATATGCCGAGATCACCAAGAAGTATTTCGACTTCGACGTCTACGGCGCCGAAGGCCAGACGAACTGATCGAACTCCGCCCTGCCCATCCCTTATGGGCAGGGCGGAGTGCCTGGGCGGCGGGCCGGCTCGCCGTTTTTCGACAGTCATGCGGGGGACGGGCCCATAGACCTGCTGCACCTTTTCGGAGCGAGTTCCCTCGAGCTGCTGTCGTACAGTCCGCCCGGCTGGGGCGCGGTGCTGCTGCGCGGCCTCGTCAACTCGCTGATCATCGCCGCAGGCGCCTTCGGCATCGGCCTGCTGATCGGCATCGCCGGCGCCTTCGGCAAGCTTTATGGCGGCCCGGTCACGCGCGACCTGCTCGAGGTCTACACCACGCTGGTGCGCGCCGTGCCGGAACTGGTGCTGATCCTGCTGCTCTATTACGCTGGCACCGATCTGATCAACCGGCTGATGGACATGCTTGGCTATCCGCCGGTCGACATAAGCGGCCTGGCCGCCGGCATCGGCGTGCTCGCCATCGTGCAGGGAGCCTATTCGACCGAGGTGCTGCGCGGCGCCATCCTTGCCATCCCGCAGGGCCAGATCGAGGCCGGGCGCGCCTACGGCATGTCGCCCTGGACGCTGATGAGGCGCATCACCCTGCCTGCCATGGTGCCCTTCGCCATTCCGGGCCTCGCCAATCTCTGGCTGATCGCCACCAAGGACACGGCTCTGCTCGCCGTCGTCGGCTTCGGCGAGCTGACCCAGGCGACGCGCCAGGCGGCGGGCGCCACGAAAGCCTATTTCACCTTCTTCCTGGCCGCCGGCGGCATCTACCTGGTCGTGACCCTGCTTTCCCAGGTCATCCTCGCCCGCGCCGAACGCCGGACGCGCCGCGGCATGCCGTCCTTCGCGGGGAGCGGCCGGTGAGCGCGCTCGTCGTCAACGTCACCACCCGCCAGCGGGTGCTCGGCTGGCTGCAGCCGCACCGCATCGTGCTGATCGCCATCGCCCTGGCGATCGTCGTCTGCGCGGCCGTCTTCATGCGCTGGGACTGGATACCGAACTATGCCTGGCTCGCCGTCCAGGGCATATGGCGCACGATCTGGCTGCTGGTCGTCAGCGTCGTTCTCGGCTTCATGCTCGCGGTGCCGCTGGGGCTGGTGCAGGTCACCGGCCCGATCTGGCTGGCGGTGCCGGCAAGAACCTTCTGCACGATCATCCGCGGCACGCCGTTGCTGCTGCAGCTCTGGCTGCTTTATTTCGGCCTCGGTGCGCTGTTCCCGCAATTTCCCTGGATCCGCGAATCCTTCCTCTGGCCGTATCTGCGCCAGGCATGGCCATACGGCGTTCTCGCTCTCACGCTGTCCTATGCCGGCTACGAGGGCGAGGTGATGCGCGGCGCCTTCGCCGGCGTGCCGCGTGGACAGCTCGAGGCGGCGCGCGCCTTCGGCATGAGCCGCTGGAAGATTCTGCGCCGCATCTGGCTGCCGCAGGCAACCTATCGCGCGCTGCCGACGCTGGCGGGCGAAACCGTGCTGCAACTCAAGGCCACGCCGCTGGTCGCGACCATCACCATGGTCGACATCTTCTCCGTATCCTCGCGCGTGCGGCAGGAGACCTTCATCACTTACGAACCGCTGCTCCTGCTGGCGTTGGTCTATATGGCGATCACGGCTGTTCTGGTCTTCCTGTTTCGAAAGCTGGAGGCGCGGATACCCACGCGCCCGGGATGACAATGCAATGAGCGACACCGTGCTGCTCGCCCTCGAGGACGCCCTCTCGCTCTGCGAGGCTGCGGCCATGCGCCTCGGCGCCAGTGCGGAGACGGCCCGCTCGATCGCCGAGGCGGCGGTGCGCGCCGAGGCGGAGGGGCAAGCGTCCGTCGGCCTTGCGCATTACGTCGACTATCTCGATTCGCTGCGCGACGGCCGCATAAATGGCCAGGCGGAGCCAGTGATCACCCGGCCGGCCCCGGCCCTCATCCTCTGCGACGCTGGCAAGGGCGCCGCCCACACCGGCTTCCACCGCGCCTTCGACGATCTCGTCGCCACCGCCCGCAATTTCGGGCTGGCACTGTTCGTGCAGAAAAACGCCTACACCTGCGGCGCGCTCGGCCAGTTCGCGGCGCGTCTGGCGGAAGCCGGCCTCGTCGGCCTTGCCGCTACCAACGGCCCGGCGCTGATCGCCGGCTCCGGCGGCACGAAGCCGGTCTATTGCACCAATCCGCTGGCCTTCGCCGCACCGGTCGAGGACGGCCCGCCGCTGCTGATCGACCAGTCCTCCAGCGCCACCGCCTTCGTCAACATCCGCCAGGCCGCGCGCGACGGACGCCCGATCCCGGAGGGCTGGGCCGTGGACGCCGAGGGCAGTCCGACGACCGACCCGAACGAGGCGATGAAGGGCGCGCTGCTCGCCTTCGGCGGGGCGCGCGGCGCCAACATCGCGCTGATGGTGGAGGTGCTGGCTGCCGGCCTGTCGGGTGCAAACTGGTCGCTCGATGCGCACTCGATCTCGGAGGGCAGCGAAAATCCCGGAAGCGGCTTGTTCGTGCTGGCGATCGCTCCGGCCTTGCTCGATCCGGATTTTTCCCGGCGGCTTGACGCGCAGCTCGACCGTCTATCCGCCGACTACGGCGTCCACATCCCCGGTCCGGCCAAGGCGCGGGCGCGGCAGGCCGCGGAGCGCGACGGCATGACCGTGTCCCGGCCGATCTACGAGCGGATCGCGGGTGCCTCCCGCTGAAGCAGCGCCATCGCCGCGGACCGTACCAGGGAATTTCCGGTTCCGATGCATGCCGCCCGCCTCCCCAGGGCTGGGTGCCGTATATCGAGCCTGGAACGAGAAAGGCTTCACAGCCCCCACGGGCCGTGATGCGCGCCGGGCTCGTCGATCCGCTCGAAGCCGTGCGCGCCGAAGAAGTCGCGCTGCGCCTGGATCAGGTTGGAGGTGCCGCGGCCCTGCCGGTAGCTGTCGAAATAGGCAAGCGCGGACGACAGGGCCGGGACCGGCAGGCCGGCTTCCGCCGCCTGGGCGACGATGCGGCGCAGCGCGGGATGCGCCTCCCGCATCATCGTCACGAAGGCCGGCGCCATCAGCAGGTTGGCGACCTTGCCGGCCGAAAACGCCTCGGCCAGCGTGCCCAGGAACTGCGAGCGGATGATGCAGCCGGCCCGCCAGATCTTTGCCACCATCGGCAGCGGGATGTTCCAGGAGAATTCGCGCGAGGCAGCGTCCATGACGGCAAAACCCTGCGCATAGGCGGCGATCTTGCCGGCAAACAGCGCCAGCTCCAGGTCGGCGAGCAGTTTCTCCCGGTCGCCGCCGAACCCCCCGGCCGGCCGGGCGCCGTAGACGTCCTCCGCCGCCAGCCGCTCGTCCTTCAGCGAGGAGAGCACACGCGCCGCCACCGCCGCCTCGATGGCGGTGGCCGGCACGCCGAGCGTCTGCGCCTCGATCACCGACCATTTTCCGGTGCCCTTCTGGCCGGCGCGGTCGAGGATCACCTCGACGATCGGCTTGCCGGTCTTCTCGTCGTCGGCGGCGAGCACCGCCGCGGTGATCTCGATCAGGTAGGAGTTCAGCCGGCCCTCATTCCATCCGGCAAAAATCTTGCCGATCTCCTTCGGAGCCATGCCGAGGCCGTCGCGCAGCACGCCGTAGATCTCGGCGATCATCTGCATGTCGGCATATTCGATGCCGTTATGGACGGTCTTGACGAAATGCCCGGCGCCGTTCGGACCGAGCCAGGCGGCGCAGGGCTCGTCCTGATACTTCGCCGAGATGTCGAGCAGCACCTTCTCGATGCGCTTGTAGGAGTCCTCGGTGCCGCCGACCATGATCGATGGGCCGTGGCGTGCGCCCTCCTCGCCGCCGGAGACGCCCATGCCGATGAAGGTCAGGCCGGTGCCCTCCAGTTCGTGGAAGCGGCGCATGGTATCGTGGAAATTGGCGTTGCCGGCGTCGATGACGATGTCGTCCTTCGACAGGACGCCGCGCAGCAGCGCGATCTGCTCGTCGACCGGCTTGCCGGCCTGCGTCATGATGATCACCGGGCGCGGCGGCTGGATCGCCTCGGCCAGCGCCTCGATGCTGTCGCAGGGCACGATCATGTCCGACAGCGGGCCGGCCTCGGCGGCGAATTCATGGGTGCGCGCGGTCGTGCGGTTGAAGACGGCGATGCGGTGGCCTTTCTCGGCGATGTTCAGCGCCAGGTTCGATCCCATCACGCCAAGGCCGATCAGGCCGATTTCGGCTTTTTCCATCGTCTTTCCCGCTGCTTCATCCATCGGCCTCTCGCCGCGGCGCTTTTTTGGCGCCGGGCGGCGGCTTCGTCAACCGGCGAACGTATTCGAGGCGAGCGGCGGCGCCCCGCGTTGACATGTCAGGCCCGAATTCTACCTGACGTATCCGGGCGCACCGTCACCTGGAGCGCTGTTCCGAAAGGAGCGTTCCATGAATCCGGCTTTGTGGGCGGCGTTTTGCGGAACCGTCATTCTGCTGCAATTGCCGCCCGGTCCTGACAGCATGCTGGTCATGGCGCGGGGCATCGGGCAGGGACGCAGGATCGCCTTGTTCACGGTGCTCGGGATGACCGTGGGCGCCGGCGTGGTCCAGTTGCCGCTTGTCGCGCTCGGCGTGGCGTCGCTGGTGCGGGCGTATCCATGGATGCTGGGCCTGCTGCAATCGGCCGGAGCGCTCTATCTCGTCTGGCTCGGCACGAGGCTGCTGCTGTCGCCGCCTCCGGACGCAGCGCCGGCACGCCCTGTCGCAAAGCCGCTTGCCGCCGCCCGTGAAGGCATGATCGCCAATCTGGTGAACCCGTGGCCGATCACCTTCATGATCGCCTTTCTCCCCCAGTTCGTCGATCCCGCCCGCGGCTCCGTCACGCTGCAATTGCTGCTGCTCGGCGTCACCCAGAAGGTCACCGGCCTGCTGGTTCTTGGAAGCTACGCAATTGCCGCCGGCACGCTCGGCACATGGATCATGCGGCGGCCCCGCGTGGGACTGTGGCAGCAGCGGATCGCCGGCGGTTTCGTCATCCTGCTCGGGCTCCGCATGGCCTTCAGCGGCGGGTCGAGTCGCTGAGTCGGCGGTTCGCAGATGTCGGCCGCGTCACGCCCGCCGCTTGCGGCCGTACAGCTCGAAGCGATGATGGACGACGTCGTAGCCGAGCTTCTTGGCGATCTCGTCCTGCAATTGCTCGATGCGGTCGGACGTGAACTCGATGACGTCGCCGGTCTCGATGTCGATGAGGTGGTCGTGGTGCTCGCCGCCGGCCCGCTCGAAACGGGACGGGCCGCCCTCGAAGGCGTGGCGATGGATCGCCCCCATCTCCTCCAGCAGCTTCATCGTCCGGTAGACCGTCGACAGCGAGATGCCCGGGTCGATCGCGACGGAGCGCCGAAAAATCTCCAGCGCGTCGGGGTGGTCGTCCGTCGCCGACAGGATGCCGAGAATCACCTTGCGCGGCCGTGTGATCCGCACGCCAGCCTTGCGCAGCGCCTTCTCGTAGTCGGGCCTGATCGTCTTGTGCTTCACCATGCCGCGACTATGCGCCAGATGACAGCCAGTTGCAAAGAAAACGGTCCGAAAGCCACAGGTCGCCGGCGTCGCCATGGGCGATTTTCGCAAGCGGCGAACAGGGTGCTGCGCCGCGCTACCCCGCGAAGCAGACGAGGTTTCCGTCCAGGTCGGCGACGATGAACGTCGAAGCTCCCCACGGCTCCTTCCGGAGCGCCTGGTGGAGGCGGACGCCGGCGTCCTGGTATTCGAGGAACAGCGCCTTGGCGTCATCCACCGCGATGGTCGCGGACAGGGCGTCGGCCTCGCGGTCGCGAAGGCTCTCGTCGAACACCCGCCCTCGAACACGCCGCAGGTTGAGCCGCACCCCATCGCGGGACACCTGCGCATAGAAGGGCGGGTTGCCGTAGGAGAAAGCGACCTCGAAGCCGAGTTTCTGGACGTAGAAGCCGATGGCAGCTTCCATATCCGACGTGAAAAGCTGCGGCTCGGCAGCCAGCAGCAGCGGCCGCGACCCGGGCTCCATTGCCCGCGCGTCCGTGATGGCGGCTCCTTCTTTCAGTGCGGCCCAGCTCTCGAAGCCTTGCTTGCGCGCCACCAGTTCCTGCGCGTCGGCGAGCTTGAACTCGGCATCGAGCACCGCGCGGTCGCCCAGCCCGGCGAAACGCGGCAGCCAATGGCTGATCGCCGCCGCGACGGGAAAATAGCGCTCGCGGTGCCAGCGCACATACTGCTTGGCCTGTTTTCTGAGATTCTCGAGATTCGGCATGAAATCCTCCGGTCACTCGGAGGCGGGCATTGCCCAGCCGGCTGAAGCCGATGCGCCCTGCCGCAGCGCATCGTAAGAAGACGAAAGCGGCTCGGGATTGTCAAGCTTGGCATGTCGCTGCAATGCCGCCCGCCCGCTTTCGCATCCTGCGTTTTGCAAACGATTTGCAATTGCATTGACAATGGCGGCGAGCGTGGCTAGCTATCGATGAAGGGCGGCACAGGCCGCGTCACCGAAGGAGATTCCATGCGCCGCCGTACGCTGCTTGCCGCTTTCCTCGCCTTGCCGGCGCTCGCCGCCTGCTCCCCAGCCGACGAGGGCAAGGCGGAGAGCCGCGGCGAGAAGATGCTGGTGGCCACTACGTTCACCGTCATCGCCGACATCGCACGCAACGTCGCGGGGGATGCCGCCGACGTCGTCTCGATCACCAAGCCGGGCGCGGAGATCCACAACTACCAGCCGACGCCGGGCGATCTGATCGCCGCGCAGAAGGCCGACCTCATCCTGTGGAACGGTCTCAACCTCGAGCTCTGGTTCGAAAAATTCTTCGGCAATCTGGATGACGTGCCGAGCGCGGTGCTGACCGAGGGCATCGAGCCGATGAGCATTGCGGAGGGGCCCTACACCGGCAAGCCCAACCCGCATGCCTGGATGTCGCCGGAAGGCGCGGTGATCTATGTCGAGAACATCCGCAAGGCCTTCGCCGAGCGCGATCCGGAGAACGCCGACGTCTATGCGGCGAACGCCAAGGCCTATGTCGATAAGATCAGGGCGACGGTCGAGCCGGCCCGCACGGTCCTCGCCGCCGTGCCCGGGGAACGTCGCTGGCTGGTCACCAGCGAAGGCGCCTTCTCCTACCTGGCGCGCGATTTCGGCCTGAAGGAGCTCTATCTCTGGCCGATCAACGCCGACCAGCAGGGCACGCCGCAGCAGGTGCGCAAGGTGATCGACGCGGTCCGGGCAAACCACATCCCGGCGGTGTTCTCCGAAAGCACGGTGTCCCCCGATCCGGCCGAGCAGGTGGCGCGCGAGACTGGCGCAAAATATGGCGGCGTGCTCTATGTCGATTCCCTGAGCGAGGCCGACGGGCCCGTGCCGACCTATCTCGACATGATGCGCGTCACCACGGAAACCATCGCCAAAGCGCTGTCGCAATGAATGCTCCCCTAGCCAGCGCGCGACGCGCGCCAGCCATCGACGCCGACGGGCTTTCGGTCGAGAACGTCACGGTCACCTACCGCAACGGCCACACCGCCGTACGCAATGCGAGTTTCGCGATACCGCGCGGGACCATCACAGCCATGGTCGGCATCAACGGCAGCGGCAAGTCGACGCTGTTCAAGTCGATCATGGGTTTCGTCCCGCTGGCGGCGGGGCGGGTGACGATCCTCGGCGAGCCGGCGGCCGAGGCATTGCGCAAGAACGCCGTGGCCTATGTGCCGCAGAGCGAGGACGTCGACTGGAACTTCCCGGTTCTTGTCGAGGACGTCATCATGATGGGCCGCTACGGCCATATGAATTTCCTGCGCATGCCGCGCCCCGCCGACCATGAGGCAGTGGACGCCGCCCTGAAGCGCGTCGGCATGGCGGATTTCCGCAAGCGGCAGATCGGTGAGCTGTCCGGCGGCCAGAAGAAGCGCGTCTTCCTCGCCCGCGCCCTGGCGCAGGACGGAAAGATCATCCTGCTCGACGAGCCGTTCACCGGCGTCGACGTGCGCACCGAGGAGGCGATCATCGCGCTCCTGCAGTCGCTTCGCGACGAGGGCCGGGTGATGCTGGTCTCTACCCACAATCTCGGCAGCGTGCCGCGCTTCTGCGACCGCGCCGTGCTGATCAACGGTACCGTGCTCTGCTACGGGCCGACCGCGGAGGTGTTCACCCACGCCAACCTCGAAAAGGCCTTCGGCGGCGTGCTGCGGCAGTTCACGCTGGGCGGCGCCGAGCTGCATGACGACGCCGACCCGCGCACGGTCACCGTGCTCACCGACGACGAGCGCCCCTTCGTCATCTACGACCGCGGCGCCGATCCGCGTGACGAGCCGGACGCCGGGGAGTCCGGCCGGTGATCGCCACGCTCCTGGAGCCGTTCGGCTATGGCTACATGGTCAACGCCATGTGGGTGTCGGCTCTGGTCGGCGGCGTCTGCGCCTTCCTCTCCGCCTATCTGATGCTGAAGGGCTGGTCGCTGATCGGCGACGCGCTCTCGCATTCGATCGTGCCGGGAGTGGCCGGCGCCTACATGCTCGGCCTGCCGTTCTCGCTCGGCGCCTTCCTGTCGGGCGGCCTTGCGGCGGGGGCGATGCTCTTCCTCAACCAGCGCACAAAGCTCAAGGAAGACGCCATCATCGGCCTGATCTTCACCTCCTTCTTCGGCCTCGGCCTGTTCATGGTGTCGCTGTCGCCGACCTCGGTGAACATCCAGACCATCGTGCTCGGCAACATCCTCGCCGTGACGCCGGCCGACACGCTGCAGCTCGTGCTGATCGGCGGCATCTCGCTCGCCGTGCTGCTCGCCAAATGGAAGGATCTCATGGTCGTTTTCTTCGACGAGAACCATGCGCGCTCGGTCGGTCTCAACCCCGACCTGCTGAAGATCGTGTTCTTCACGCTGCTGTCGGCCTGCACGGTCGCCGCCCTGCAGACGGTCGGCGCCTTCCTGGTGATCGCCATGGTGGTGACGCCCGGCGCCACCGCCTATCTCTTGACCGACCGCTTTCCGCGGCTCATCGCGCTCAGCGTCGCCATCGGCGCCGGCACCAGCTTCTTCGGCGCCTATGCCAGCTATTTCCTCGACGGCGCCACCGGCGGCATCATCGTGGTGGCGCAGACGCTGATCTTCCTCGCCGCCTTCTTCCTCGCACCCAAGCACGGCATGCTGGCGGCCCGCCGGCGGGCACGGGAAGCGCTGCGGGAGGACGCGGCATGACCGATCTCCTCCTCCAGCCTTTCGCCTTCGGCTTCATGCAGCAGGCTTTCATCATCGCCCTGCTGGTCGCGATACCCATGGCGCTGCTGTCCTGCTTCCTCGTGCTCAAGGGCTGGTCGCTGATGGGCGATGCCATCAGCCACGCCGTACTGCCCGGCGTGGTGCTCGCCTACATCGCCGGTATCCCGCTCGCCATCGGCGCTTTCGCCGCCGGCATGGTCTGCGCGCTCGCCACCGGCTTCCTCAAGGAGAACAGCCGGGTCAAGGAGGACACGGTCATGGGCATCGTGTTCTCCGGCATGTTCGGGCTGGGCATCGTGCTCTACACCAAGATCCAGTCGTCCGTGCATCTCGACCACATCCTGTTCGGCGACATGCTCGGCGTGTCCTGGGGCGACGTGCTGGAAAGCGGCGTGATCGCCGCGGTGTCGGCCGGGCTGGTGCTGGTATTCCGCCGCGATCTTCTGCTCAACGCGTTCGACCCGCAGCATGCGCGCGCCATCGGCCTGCCGGTGCGGCTGCTCCACTACGGGCTGCTGTCGGTGCTGTCGCTCACCATCGTGGGTGCGCTCAAGGCGGTCGGCATCATCCTCGCCATCGCCATGCTGATCGCACCGGGCGCCATCGCCTTCCTGCTGACGACCCGCTTCGAGCGCATGCTGGCCGTGTCGGTGGCGGTCGGGGTAGTGGCCTCGTTCTTCGGCGTCTATCTCAGCTTCTTCCTCAACTCCGCGCCGGCGCCCACCATCGTGCTGTTGATGTCCATCGGCTTCGTGGCGGCGTTCCTGTGGTCGCGCCTGCGCATCGCCCGCGCCGAGCGGCGGCTTGCCGCCGAGCCTCCCGCCGCCTGAGCGGCGACGCGCCCCGCTTGCATTTTACCGGCCGTTGGCCACATTGACGGGCATGGATTCGTCGAGAGAGCCGGCGCGCCTGCCGCGCCCCGTCGAGAAGCGGCGGCGCGTTCCGATCGCCGTCATCATGGCGCTCAGCTTCGGAACGCTGGTTTTGCTGTCGGTCGGCGGCGTGCTGGCGCTGTCCGTAGGCGCCAACTTCCGCAACACCTTCGATCTGCTGGGCGCGCAGTCGACGCTGCTGGTCGACGCGATGGAGGATTCGCTGCGTGCGCAGATGCAGCAGGCCGAGCGCGCGGTCGACGGCATCGCCGGGCTGTATGCGCAGGGCGAATTCCAGATCGACGACGCCGACGCCATGTCGTCGGCACTGGCCGGAGCTCTTTCGGCGACGAGCGAAGCCACCGCCATGCTCATCTGCACGCCCGACATGGCCTGCCGCGGCGTCGCGCGGTCCCGGGACGAGGGCTCCCACGCGATTCGCCGGCTGCCGGTCGAGGCGGAGAAGCTGCCGCAGACCATGGCGGTCCTGGAACAGCGGCGCCGGGTCGACGGCCGCCGGTGGGGGGCGTTCGTGACCAACGAGCACGGCCTGTTCGCTCAGGTCTCGGTCCCGCTGAAGCGGGGCGGGGCGACGCAAGGCTGGGCGATCGCCGCGGTGGAACTGCACAAGCTGTCCGAGATCACGCGGCAGCTCTCGACGCGCTTCGGCACCCACGCCTTCATCCTCGACGGCGACGACCGCGTGCTTGCCGACCAGCGCCTTGCCGATCCCGATGCGCTGAAGAGCGGCATCGCGCCGCTCACGCCGCTTGCCGCCTTCGGCGATCCGGTGCTCGCCGCCTATAACACGCGCAAGGTGGAGGATCAGTTCGACGCCAGGCGCACCCGCGACGTCGAGCTGGCCGAGGTCAATGTCGGCGACGCAGGCCGCTCGTCGGACTGGGGGGACGATCAGACGACCTATATCACCATCACCCGCAAGATCGCCGGTTATGGCGACCGGCCGTGGACGATCGGCGCCTATTTCGCCAGCGCCGACATCGGCGACGAGATCGAGCGCATCATAGCATCGGCCCTGCTCGGCCTCGCGGCCATGGTCGCCGCGGTGATCGTCGCCATCCTGCTCGGCAAGCGCCTCTCCAGGCCGGTTCAGGCGATCGCCGGCCAGGCGCAGCGCGTCGCCGATTTCGAGCTCGACGGCGTGACCCCGCTGCCGCGCAGCCGCGTGCTCGAACTCGACGACCAGGCTTCCGCCTTCAACGCCATGCTGATCGGGCTGCGCGCCTTTTCGACCTATATCCCGCGCTCGCTGGTCGCAAAGCTGGTGCGCACCGGCGAGATCGGCGTCGCCGAATCGCGCGAGGCGATCGTCACCGTCATGTTCACCGACATATCCGGCTTCACCGCCCTGTCGGAGCAGATGGGAGCGGCCGACGCCGCGCGGCTGCTCAACCATCACTTCGCCATCCTGTGCCGCGTGGTCGATGCCGAGGGCGGCACGGTCGACAAGTTCCTCGGCGACGGCATGATGGCCTTCTTCGGCGCGCCGGATCATCTGAAGGGCCATGCCGCCGCCGCGGTTCGCGCGGCCGTCAGGATCCGCGAGGAGCTGGACGCCGACAACCTGGCCGCCGCCGATGCCGGCCGGCCGACGCTCCGGGTGCGCATCGGCATCCACAGCGGGCCTGTCATCGTCGGCAACATCGGCGCGTCCGACCGCGTCAACTACACGATCGTCGGCGACACGGTGAATGTCAGCCAGAGGCTGCAGGAGCTGGGCAAGACGCTCGCTCCCGCCACCGCCACCGCCATCCTCATTTCCGCGGAAACCGCCGCCCGCCTCGACGAACGTTTCGAGATGGTCCCCGCCGGCAGGCACAAGCTGCGTGGACGGGGCGGTGCCACCGAGGTCTTCCTGGTCGACGGGATCTCCGCCTCCGCCACGCAGGCCGAGGCGAGCGCCGCATAAAGCAGGCGGGCCCCCTCTCGGGAGCCCGCCGCACAAAGGCGCCAGACGGGAGGAGGGGTCAGGCTGCCTTCGCCTCCTCGCGCGGTCGCGCGAACGAAAGGCCGTTGTCGTCGAAGATATGCAGGTCGCCCGGATCGGCGGCAAGCCGGATCGTCGAGCCGCGCTGGATGCCGGCGTTGCCCGGCAGCTTCGCCACGACCGGCTGGTTCGAGCGGCCGACGTCTACATAGACCAGCTGCACCTCGCCGAGCTGCTCGACATAGTCGACCGCACCCTCGAACAGGACGTTGTCGCCGGTCGCGACGGAGAGATCTTCCGGCCGCACGCCGAAGCTGATGGCGCTGCCGGCGGAGGCACCCGACGTGGAGACCGGCACCGCGATCTTGCGGCCGGACACGTCGACCTCGGTCCGCATGCCCGGCCTGTCGATCGTGCCCGGCAGGATGTTCATGGCCGGCGAGCCGATGAACTGGGCGACGAACAGATTGCCTGGATGCTTGTAGAGCTCCATTGGCGTGCCGACCTGCTCGATGCGGCCGTCCTTGAGCACGACGATACGGTCGGCCAGCGTCATCGCCTCGACCTGGTCGTGGGTGACGTAGATCATGGTGGTGTTGGGCATCGATTCCTTGAGCTTGGCGATCTCGATGCGGGTGGCGACACGCAGTGCGGCGTCGAGGTTCGATAGCGGCTCGTCGAACAAAAACACCTTCGGATTGCGCACGATGGCGCGGCCGATGGCGACGCGCTGGCGCTGGCCGCCCGACATCGCCTTGGGCAGGCGGTCTAGCAGCTTGGTCAGCTGCAGGATCTCGGCGGCGTTCTTCACGCGCTTGTCGATCTCCTCCTTGCTCTCGCGGGCGATGCGCATGGAGAAGGCCATGTTGTCGTAGACCGTCATATGCGGATAGAGCGCATAGGACTGGAACACCATGGCGATGCCGCGCTTGGACGGCGGCACGTCGTTGACCACCTCGCCGGCGATCTGCAGTTCACCGGACGTGATCTCCTCCAGACCGGCGATGGTGCGCAGCAGCGTCGATTTTCCGCAGCCCGAAGGCCCGACGAAGACGATGAACTCGCCCGACTGGATGTCGAGGTCGATGCCGTGCAGCGTGTACAGGCTGCCATACGCCTTCTTGACGTTCCTGAGGGTGAGATCGGCCATTGTTGTCCTCCCTTTGTCGCGGCGTGTCAGGCCATGCGGCCGAACCATGCTTGATAGCTGCCGAGGCGGATCGTGCCGCCGTCGAGCGTTCCCGAAAAACCGTGTCCCGTCAGCGCATGCGCCGCGCGTTGCCCGAGCTCGATCGTCGCCGGCTTCGATCCGAGATTGAAGGCGCAGACGATCTCCTCGTTGCCGTAGCGGCGGGTGAAGGCGACCGCGTCGCCCTCGGCGGCGAGGAAGGCGATCTCGCCCTTGGCGAAGGCCGCATGGTTCTTGCGGAAGGCGAGGAATCGGCGGTAGTGCTCGAGCAGCGACGAGGCATCGCCTTCCTGGCTGTCGACGGCGAGCCTAAGATGCTCGGCCGGCACCGGCAGCCAGGGTTTTGCGGTCGAGAACCCGCCACTGGCGGCCTTCGATTCCCACACCATCGGCGTGCGGCAGCCGTCGCGGCCCTTGAATTCCGGCCAGAAGCGGATGCCGTAGGGATCCTGCAGGTCCTCGAAGGCAAGATCCGCCTCGGTCAGCCCCAGCTCCTCTCCCTGGTAGATGCACACCGAGCCGCGCAGCGACATCAGCAGCGCCGAGATCACCTTGAGATAGGCGGCGCGGTCGGCCTCGCCCTCGCCCCAGCGCGAGGCATGGCGCTTCACGTCGTGGTTGGAGAACGCCCAGCAGGACCAGCCGTCGGTGGCGACCCGGCCGAAATCCTCCAGCACGGTCTTCACCTTGGCGGCACTGATCTTCTCCGGCGCCAGGAAATCGAAGGCGTAGCACATCTGCACGCGATCGCCGCCGCCGGTGTAGTCGGCCACCACCTGCAGGCCGCGCTGCGAATCGCCGACCTCCCCGACCGCGGCGGCCGCCGGATACTCGTCGAGCAGGGCGCGGAAGCGGCGCAGGAACTCGACATTCTCCGGCCGGCTCTTGTCGTAGATGTGGTCCTGGTAGTTGTAGGGGTTGACGGCCGGCGCGGTCTGGTCGTTGCGCAGCTCCGGCGCCAGCGGCGGGTTGTCCTCCAGCCCCTGGCTGTGGAAGTAGAAATTGATGGTGTCGAGGCGGAACCCGTCGACCCCCCGCTCCAGCCAGAAGCGGGTGATGTCGAGCAGCTCGTCCTGGACCGCCCGGTTGTGGAAGTTGAGATCCGGCTGCTCGGCCAGGAAGTTGTGCAGGAAATACTGCTGGCGGCGGGTGTCCCACTGCCAGGCCGAGCCGCCGAAGATCGACAGCCAGTTGGTGGGCGGCGTGCCGTCCGGTTTTGCGTCGGCCCAGACATACCAGTCGGCCTTGGGATTGGTGCGGCTCGACCGGCTCTCCTTGAACCAGGGATGTTCGTCGGAGGTGTGCGAGATCACCTCGTCCATCATCACCTTGAGGCCGAGCCGGTGCGCCTCGGCGACCAGCGCGTCGAAATCGGCAAGCGTGCCGAACATCGGGTCGACGTCCCGGTAGTCGGAGACGTCGTAGCCGAAGTCCTTCATCGGCGACTTGCAGAAGGGCGAGATCCAGATCGCGTCAGCGCCGAGCCCGGCGATGTAGGGCAAGCGCTTGATGATACCCTTGAGGTCGCCAATGCCGTCGCCGTTCGAATCCTGGTAGCTGCGCGGATAGATCTGGTAGATCACCGCGCCCCGCCACCAGTCGCGATCGGGCGCCGGTTCCGGAACTGCCATCCTGCGTGCCGCCGATTGCATCAGATCAACCTCCTTTGACGGAGCCCGCGAGCAGGCCGCGGACGAAGTAGCGCTGCAGCGAGAAGAACACGATCAGCGGCACGATGATGGTGACGAAGGCCGAGGTCGTGAGGATCTCCCAGTCGCCGCCACGTGAGCCGAGCAGCGCATTGAGCTTGCCGGTGAGCACCAGCTGGTCGGCGCCCGAGCCGAGGAAAACCATCGCCACCAGCAGATCGTTCCATACCCACAGGAACTGGAAGATGGCGAAGGAGGCGAGCACCGGGAAGGACAGCGGCAGCACGATCTTGACGAATATCTCGAAATCGCTGGCGCCGTCGATGCGCGCCGATTCCATCAGTTCGCGGGGCAGGCCGGCCATGTAGCTCCTGAGCAGGTAGATGGCGAAGGGCAGGCCGAAGCCCGTATGCGCCAGCCAGATGCCGAGATAGGTCTTCGACGGCACGCCGAAGAACAGGGCGACGCCGTTGTAGAGCTGCAGCAGCGGGATCAGCGCCATCTGCAGCGGCACCACCAGCAGGCCGATGATGGTGGCGATGATCAGCGCCCGGCCGGGGAAGCGCATCCAGGCGAGCGCATAGGCGGCGAAGGCGGCGATCATGATCGGGATGACGGTGGCCGGGATCGTCACCGTCAACGAGTTGATGAAGGAGCGGCCGATGCCTTCCGAAAACAGCACCGCCTCGTAATTCTCGGTGGTGAAGCGTGCCGGCGCCGAGGCGGCGAAGTAGACGCGCTGGCCGCGCTCGCCCTCGAAGGCGGTGGGCGAGGCGAGCACGAAGCTGCCATCGGCATTGATCTGCAGCGTCGCGCCGTCCTTCAGCTCCGCGACGGTGCCGGCCTCGAATTCGGTCGGAGCCACGGCGCGCGTTCCGAAGGCGCGGATCTCGCGGGCGCCGGGCTGCTCGAACAGATTGCCCTCGATGACGAACTTGCCGTCCTTCTCCTGCTGGGCCGAGGCCGGCGGCAGGCGGCCGTTCTCCGTCTGCACCGAGCCGGCAAACGAGTTCCACCATCCCGAGGCGATGATCTGGTCCTTGTCGCGCAGCGACGACACCAGGATACCGAGCGTCGGGATCGTCCACAGCACGACGAAGAACAGCACCGCGATATGGACGCCGAAGCGGCCGATGAAGGACTTTCCGCTGGCCTTCGCCATCTCAGTGTCCTCCCGTTTCCTTGTTGGCCTGGCGGATGTTCCAGACCATGATCGGCAGCACCGCCAGCATGATGATGATGGCGATGGTGGCGCCGCGGCCGAAATCGCCGCCGCCGCGGAACATCCAGTCGAACATGAGATTGGCCAGTACCTGGCTGTTCCACTGGCCGTTGGTCATGGTCAGCACGATGTCGAACACCTTAAGCACCAGGATGGTGATGGTGGTCCACACCACCGCGATCGTGCCCCAGATCTGCGGCACCATGATCTTCCAGAATATCTGGAACGGCGAGGCGCCGTCGATCACCGCCGCCTCGATGGTCTCGTCGGGAATGCCGCGCAATGCCGCCGACAGGATCACCATGGCGAAGCCGGTCTGAATCCAGATCAGGATGGCCATCAGGAAGAAGTTGTTCCAGAAGGGCAGCGATATCCACACCTGCGGATCGCCGCCGAAGAACCGCACGACGGCGTTGAGCAGGCCGATCTGCACCTGATCCGCGCCACGGAACTCGTAGATGAACTTCCAGATGACGCTGGCGCCGACGAAGGAGATGGCGAGCGGCAGGAAGATCAGGCTCTTGGCGATGGTGCCCCACCAGATGCGGTCGGTCAGCACCGCGATGATCAGGCCGAGGAAGGTGCAGGCCGCCGGCACCACCAGCAGCCACAAGAGGTTGTTGAGGATCGAATTGCGGAACTCGCGATCACCGAAAGCCCAGGCATAGTTGCCGAGGCCGACGAAGCTCTCCCCCGCCCGGTCGTGGAAGGACAGATAGAGCGTCTGCACGACCGGATAGATCAGGTAGACGATCAGGATGATCATGGCCGGGCCGATGAACAGCCAGGGCCGGATCATCGCCTGCCGGCGCAGATTGTCGACCGCAGTGCCGCCGCTCACCCCGCGCGACGGGAAGATGAGATCGAGCGTCTTGTTGGCGCCCCAGAAATAGGCGACGCAGCCGCCAACGCCGACGATGATGACGAGAATGGCCGAGAATATCTGACCAGCCATGGGTTCCTCCCCTCTATGAGGACCGATGTCTTTGCTCTGCTCGCGTGTTCAAGAGACCGTTCAAACGCTGGAACTACCGATACTGGTTGGCGCCGGCCCTCACCTGGCTGCCGCCATCCTCTCCCCGCAGGCGGGGAGAGGACGCCTCATCAGCCCTTTCGCCAACCTCCAACGTCACGGGGTGGCGAAACCGGCCCAGCTTCGTCCCTCTCCTTGCTTGCGGGGAGAGGATGCCGGAAGGGCAGCGCCTTACACCTCGGGCGAAGCTGCCCCCTTCAATCCGAGAGCCCTTACTTGATCGCGTCCCAGCTCTTCTGGATGTCGCCCGCCACATCCGCCGCCGGCTTGCCGCCGACCAGGTCGATCATGCCGGTCCAGAAGGCGCCGGCGCCGATCTTGCCGGGCATCAGGTCGGAACCGTCGAAGCGGAAGGTCGAGGCGTTGACCAGGATTTCGCCCTGCTTCTTCAGCTGGTCGTTGGCATAAGCCTCGGTGTTGGCGGTCTTCAGCGCCGTCAGCAGGCCGGACTGCGCCATCCAGATCTCATGCGCGAGCGGCATTTCGAGGAACTTGATGAACTCGCGCGCCGCCTTGGAATCTTTGGTGATGGCGACCAGCGTGCCGGCGCCGAGCACCGGGTTGCCGAGGTCCGGCTTGGAGGCCATCGGCGGCAGGTAGAAGAAGTCCGCATCCTCGCCGAGCTTGGTGCCCTCCGGGAAGAAGGAGGAGATGAAGGAGGCCTGGCGGTGCATGTAGCATTTCGGCGGAATGCCGAAGAGGCCCTTCGGGCTGTCGCGGAAGTCGGTCGCGGCCACCGCCGCCTTGCCGCCATCGACATATTTGTCGTTGGTGGCGATGTCGGCAAAGATCTGCAGCGCGTTGACCACGGCCGGATCGTTGAACGGGATCTCGTTTCTCGTCCACTTGTCATAGACGTCCGGCGAGGCCGTGCGCAGCATGATGTCCTCGACCCAGTCGGTCGCCGGCCAGCCGGTGGCGCCGCCGGAGCCCAGCCCGATGCACCACGGCACGCCGCCGTCCTCGACGATCTGGTCGGTCAGCGCCTGCAGCTCCTCCCAGGTCTTGGGCACCTCGTAGCCGGCCTCCTCGAAATTCTCCGGCACGTACCAGACGAGCGACTTCAGGTCGGCCTTGTAGGGGAAGGCGAAGAACTTCGCCGTGCCGTCCTTGTCCTTGTAGGTGCCGAGGTCGACCCAGGACTGGCCGGCGCCGTAATTGTCCTTGACGAAGGTGGCGACGTCGTCGCCGAGCGGCACCAGCAGGCCCTTGGACGCCAGATCCTGCAGCAGGCCGGGCTGCGGCAGGATGGCGATGTTGGGCGGGCTGCCGGCCTGCGTGTCGATGACGATCTGCTGCTCGTAATTCTCGGACGAGGAATAGTTGATGGCCGCGCCCGTGGCCTCGGAGAAATAGTTGAGCACGCTGCGCACCAGCGCTTCGTCCTCGCCGCGCCACGGCCCGAAGATCGACAGCGTCTCGCCCTTGAGATCGACCTTCTTCAGGTCATCGTAGTTCGACCAGGTGAAGCGCGCATCCTCGCCCGGCGCGAACTTCAACTCCGCCGAAGCCGGACCGCCGAGCGCCAGCGCCGCCAGCGCGACGCCAACAAACAAGCTTTTCCTCATCGGATTTCCTCCCTGCCGATTTGGTAGCGGACGGAACCTCCCTTCCGTCCGGCCGGCGCTACCCTGAACCCGTCCCGCCGGCATGTCCACAGATGTTCCCGTGGCGCGCGGCTTTCCGGCGAATTCCAAAGCGCTTTGGCTGATTTTCATCTTCGCTCCGGCGTATCCGGAATGTCAAGAGCAGACAATAATAAATCGATTTAGGTTGCCGGCATCATTGCAGTGCAGCATGCTTTTTCGGCGTTGCATTACAAATTTTGCTTCAAAGCGGTGGCCAAGCGGCCTAATTTGGTCACTCGGCAGGCGCTTCTCGAGCCCCGCCAGTCGTTTTGAAATTTGAAAGCGCTTTGGGATGGCGGCGCGCTGATGAACCTCAAGCAGCTCGCAACGATGCTGGACCTTTCGCAGACGACGGTCAGCCGTGCGCTGAACGGCTACCCCGAAGTCAGCGAGGAGACGCGCCGGCGGGTCATGGATGCCGCCAAGCGGCACGGCTACCGGCCCAACCCGAGCGCCAGGCGGCTCGCCACCGGCAAGGCCGGCATGATCGGCCACGTGCTGCCGACCGGCGCCAGCGTCGACATCGACCCGCATTTCGTCGAGTTCCTCTCCGGCCTCGGCGACTATGCGCGCTCGCACGATCTCGATCTCGTGCTCAGCCCGGCGGAGGCCGGCGACGAGGAGACCACCTATCGCCGCGTCGCCGCCAACAAGCAGGTCGACGCCGTCTACGTCTCGGCACCGCGTCCCCGCGACCGCCGCATCATGCTGCTGCAGCAGCTCGGCCTGCCCTATCTCGTGCATGGCCGCTCCGAGGGGCTCGACTTCCCCTATGCGCATGTCGACATCGACAATGAAGGCGCCTTTCACGAGGCGGGGCGGCTGCTCGTGCAGCTCGGTCATCGCCGCATCGCGCTGATCAATGGCGACGACACGCAGACCTTCGCCATCTTCCGCGAGCGCGGCCTGCGGCGGGCGCTGGCGGCGGGCGGGTTCGATCTCGCGCCAGCGATGGTCCGCTCGGTGCAGATGACGGAGGAGAACGGCTATCGGGCGACGCTCAGCCTGCTCGACCAGGCGGGGGCGCCCACGGCGATCGTCTGCTCCAGCCTGATCATGGCCCTGGGGGTGGTCCGCGCGTTGCGCGAACGGAACCTGGCGGTTCCGCAGGACGTCTCGCTGGTCGCCCATGACGACGTCTTTCCCTGGCTCAGGCCGGAGAATTTTCCGGTTCCGCTGTCGACGACGCGGTCCTCAATCCGGGCGGCCGGCGCGCGCCTCGCGGAACGCCTCGCCGCCCGCATCTCCGGTGTCGAGGACGGGGCGCGCGGCGAGGTCTGGCCGGTCGATCTGGTGGTACGCGGGTCGGTCGCCGGCGCGCCGGGCTGATCCGGCGCGCATGTCAGCGATGCATTCCCGAGACGACGGGCGGCCGCGGCTTGGCTGTGGGATCCGGCTTGAACTGGCGCCGCGCCAGAATGCCGGTGATCCTGGCAAAGCTCTCGAAGGCCTTGCGTGCATCGTCCACCTTCATGGTTCCGGCAAGCGCTGCTTCGCAGCTCCTTTTGGCGCAGGCATAGACGGGTCCCTGGCGGCCACGCGGCCAGTCGGCGAGAAAGGCGACGGCCTCGTGCAGGGTCTCTATTTCAGTCACGGAGTCCTCGACACGCAGCCACACAGGCGCGCGGAAAGGCTTGGTGTCCATTCCATCTCCTCCCACGGATTTGGGGTAAGCAGGCATCAACGCGCCCCATGCTAAATGGTTCCATCGGCCATCAGAAAAAATTGACGCACTGGGAGGTGCCCGACGACTGCTCAGACGCGGCTCGGCACGGAATCGAGAAGCGTGTCGCGCGCCGATGTCAGATGCGCGCCACAGGCAGCCTGCACGCGGCCGCGGTCGCGTGAACGCAGCGCCTCCGCATAGGCGAGGTGCTCGGCGACGGCCGAGGCGTTGCGCTCCCGCTCGCCGACCTTGTTCCACTGGTAGTGGTAGTGGAAGATCATCGCGATGACGTCGTAGAAATCGATGATGAAGCGGTTGCGCGACGCGTTGTGGATGAGCCGGTGGAAGCGCTCGTCGAGCTCCGAGAAATCACCGTAGCGCGTCGCCATCGACGCCGCCAGCGCGTGGTGCTCGGCCTCGATGCGGTCCAACGCCGCCCAGGCCGGATTTTCCTCGGCCAGCGTGGTGAAGGCAAAAGCCGAGCGCAGCTCGAACATCTCGCGGATCTCGATGAGCTCGAGCGCGAAGTCGCGGGTGAAGCCCTTGAACCTCCATCGGCTCTTCGGCCGTTTCTCTATCAGGCCGAAGCGGCTGAAGCGGATAAGGAATTCGCGCACGCTGCTGGCGCCGACGCCCATGTCGCGCGCCAACTCCGCCTCGGTGAGCTGCGTTCCCGGCTCCACGCCCTGCGCCAGCAGCCGCCGCATGAAGCCGCGCTCGACGATATCGGCGGGAGAATCCGTTTCCTCCGCCGGATAGAAATCGGCAACGCAAGGCTCGCGCAGCCGCACCTTGCTGCGCTTGTTCCAGGAGATCAGCCTCGTCCCCTCCAACTGCGTCAGCACGGCGCGGACGGTGGTGCGGCTGACGCCGAGCGTCAGGCCGAGCTCCGGCTCGGAAGGCAGACTCTCGCAGCCCTCGAGTAGGTGCAAACAGCGGTTGTAGGTCTGCTTGAATACGATGCTGGTCTTGGACATCCGGCCCGCCCGCTTACCCGGATCCTCGCGACAGCGAGGCTAAAAAGCAATTGACGTCAAAATGTTTTTTTAACATAAAAGACAATGCTATCCGCCACTGTCAACCGCGGATAATCCGACCTTGCCCAATCGATCCCGCCGGCGCTCGATCCACCGCCCCTAGCCAATGTCGACCCCAGCCAGGAACCACTGCCGTGACCGTCGCGAAATGCATTCTTCTGTCCGAAGCCGACAACGTGGTGGTCGCCAACGGCCGCATCGAGGCGGGTGAGGCGCTTCCGGCCGGCGCGGCGGCGCTGACGGTCATCGAACCCGGCCACAAGGTGGCGATCCGGCCGATCGCGAAAGGCGAGGCGGTGATCAAATACGCGCAGGCGATCGGCCGGGCGACAGAGGACATAGCCGCCGGCGCGCATGTGCATTCCCACAACCTCGTCTTCGAATCCGGCCGCATGCCGGTAGTGCCGCCGTCGGCGCCGGTCGAGGCGACGGAAGCGGACAAGGCGCGCACCTTCATGGGCTACCGCCGCGCCGACGGGCGCGCCGGCACGCGCAACTTCGTCGGCATCGTCGCCAGCGTGAACTGCTCGACCACCGTCTGCCACGCCATTGCCGACGAGGCCAACCGGCGGTTGCTGCCGCTCTATCCCGGCATCGACGGCTTCGTGCCGATCGTTCACGGCCAGGGCTGCGGCATGAGCGCCACCGGCGACGGCATGATGGTGCTGCACCGCACGCTCGCCGGTTATGCTCGCCACCCGAATTTCGGCGGCGTCCTGATGGTGGGGCTCGGCTGCGAGGTCAACCAGCTCACCCTTTACGGCCAGAAGGGCGTGGCGGCGGGAAAACGCCATTTCAACATCCAGGACGCCGGAGGCTCGCGCAAATCGGTCGAGAAGGCGATGGGCGTGCTGGCCGAGATCTGCGAGGAGGTCGGCAATCTCCCGCGCGAGCCGATCCCCGTCTCGGAGATCGTCGTCGGCCTGCAATGCGGCGGCTCCGACGGCATGTCGGGCATCACCGCCAATCCCGCCCTGGGGGCGGCGGTCGACATCCTGGCTGGCGTCGGCGGCATCGGCATTCTGTCCGAAACCACCGAGATCTACGGCGCCGAGCACCTGCTCGCCTATCGCGCCGCCTCACCGGAGATCGCCCAGAAGCTCGACGGCTACATCAAGTGGTGGGAGGATCATACCGCCAAGCACGGCGCCTCAATCGACAACAACCCGTCGCCCGGCAACAAGCGCGGCGGCCTCACCACCATCCTGGAAAAGTCGCTCGGCGCGGTCGCCAAGGGCGGGCAGACGCCGCTCAACGGCGTGTTCGGTTATGCCGAGAAGGTCGCCGGCCGCGGCCTCGTCTTTATGGACACGCCCGGCTATGATCCCGTCTCGGCCACTGGCCAGGTAGCGGGCGGCGCCAACGTCATCGTCTTCACCACCGGTCGCGGCTCCTGTTTCGGCAGCCATCCGACGCCGTCGATCAAGGTCGCCACCAACACTGCCCTCTACAATTCGATGGAAGAGGACATGGACGTCAATTGCGGGGTCATCGCCACGGGCGAGAAAACGATCCCGCAGATGGGCCGCGAGTTGTTCGAGCTGATCGTCGACACGGCATCGGGCAAGAAGACCAAGAGCGAGCTGTTCGGCTACGGCGACAACGAGTTCGTGCCCTGGCATCTCGGCGCGACCTTGTAGGCCGGCACGGCTGACCGCTTCACACCCTTTCGGCCTTCGGCCGTCTCCCCCAGCGCGCGGGAGTGGAAAAATACGCCGCGAACCGCTACCTATGACGGACTGGTCGCGCCGTTGCGGCCAGGCTAGCGGTAGCGAAGGCAAGATGGCGACGCGGGCATCCCTGACGAAGAACCAGGCCAAGGTGCTGGACCGGCTCGAAGCGGCTTCGGCGCCGCTCAGCGCCTATACGCTGCTCGACCAGCTGCGCCCCGACGGTTTTCGCGCCCCGCTGCAGGTCTACCGGGCGCTCGACGGCCTGATCGACGCCGGCTTCGTGCACCGGCTGGAGAGCATGAACGCCTTCGTCGCCTGCTGCGAGCCGCACGACCACAACCACCGCATGATCGCCTTCGCCATCTGCGACAAGTGCGGCCACGTCGCCGAGTTCTCCGACGAGGAGATCGGCCGCCGCCTCGACGCCTGGGTCGGCGCCAACGGCTTTGCAGCCAACAGGGCCGTCATCGAGTTCCGCGGCACCTGCGCCAATTGCGCCAAGGCGGCCGCCTAACCGATCCCGTCACGACCGTGGCATGCAGGTCCTGGGCGAGCGATCAGATCGAGCCTGAAAAGGCCGCGCCGCCCTGCGACAAGGCAGCGTGGCGATCCTGCCCCATCCTCCATGGGACACTTCGCCGGCAGGCGGAGGAAGAGACGCTCATCCGAAAAACACCCAGCCCGCGACCAGGAAGATCGGGATCAGCACCGCGCCCGACCACAGCATGTAGCCGAAGAAGCTCGGCATCTTCACCCCGCGGTGCCGGGCGATCGCGTAAACCATGAAGTTGGGCGCATTGCCGATATAGGTGTTGGCGCCCATGAACACCGCGCCGGTGGAAATCGCCGCGAGCGTCGTGGCGAGCGTCGTCATCAGCACCTGCGGATCGCCGCCGGCGAGTTCGAAGAAGACGAGATAGGTCGGCGCGTTGTCGAGGAAGGAGGAGAGCCCGCCGGTCAGCCAGAAATAGGCGAGGTCGTTGGGCAGGCCGCTCTCGGTCGACACCAGCGCGACCAGCGGGGCGAGCGCGCCGGCTGCGCCGGCCCTCAGGATGGCGATGACCGGCACGATGCAGATGAAGATGCCGGCGAACAGCTTTGCCACCTCGGCGATCGGCCCCCAGGCGAAACCGTTCGCCCGGCGGTATTCTGCCCGCGTCACCTTCAACGAGGTCAGGGCGAGCGCCAGGATGATCAGGTCGCGCACGATGTTCTGCAGCTCCAGCGCCACGCCGGCAATGGTAAAGGCGATGCCCGGCTTCCAGCTGGCCGACAGCAGGATGGCGGCGATGACGCCGGCAAGCAGCGGCAGGTTGGCGAGGCCGCGCACCCACACCCTGCTGTCCGGCGTCGGGTCCTTGATCTTAGGCAGACCGGCCTCGCGGTGGTGGAACCAGTAATCCAGGGCGAGGAAGACGGCAAGCACGACGACGCCGACGAACAGCGTCTCCTTCCACAGATGCGCGGCCGTCCAGAAGAAGTCGACGCCGCGCAGGAAACCGACGAACAGCGGCGGGTCGCCGAGCGGGGTGAGCGCGCCGCCGATGTTGGACACGAGGAAAATGAAGAAGACCACGACATGCGCGTTGAACGGGCGGTTGTCGTTGGCGCGGATGACCGGCCGGATCATGATCATCGAGGCGCCTGTGGTGCCGACGACCGAGGCGAGCAGCGCACCGATCAACAGAAGCGCGGCATTGGTCAGCGGCGTGCCGTGGATGTTGCCCGCCACCAATATGCCGCCGGCGATGGTGAACAGCGCGAACAGCAGGATGATGAAGGACATGTATTCCAGCAGCAGCGTATGCAGCAGCGCCTCGGCCGAGACCGCCCAGCCGTGCAGGACCAGCATCGGCAGCACCACCAGCGCCGCCCAGGCGGCGGTGATCTTGCCGTAATGGTGCTCCCAGACATGCGGATAGAGCAGCGGCCCGGTGGCGATCGACAGCAGCAGGCCGACGAAGGGCAGCGCCCAGAAAAGCGACATGGAGTCGCCAGGCAGTCCATGGCCCTCGGCGGCGAGGGCGGTCGTGGGACACAGAAGCAGAGCCGGCAGCAGGGCCGCGCAAAAAACCGAACGCATGGAGTCCTTCATCGAATGGCGGTACGTCCTTCGAGGCACGCCCGCTGACCAGTTTGCCTCAATCGTCGATGCGGTGCGGGCGAACCGAGTCCGACCGTTGGCGGGCGAGCATCGAAGGAAGCACCCTCCTCACGCCAGCACGACGCCGGCGTCGCGCATCTCGCCCAGTCTCGCCTCCAGCGAGCCGCCGAGATCAATGCCGCGGCAGGCGTCGAGCCGCACCGTCACATCGAAGCCCAGCCGCGCCGCGTCGAGGGCGGAAAAGGCGACGCAGAAGTCGGTCGCCAGCCCGACCAGCGTGAGCTGGCCGATGCCGCGCTCGCGCAGGTAGCCGGCGAGACCGGTCGGCGTGGTGTGGTCGTTCTCGAAGAAGGCGGAGTAGCTGTCGATCGCCGGGCGAAAGCCTTTTCGCACGATCAGCTCGGCCTTGGTCCATTGCAGGCCGGGATGGAAGGCGGCGCCCGGCGAGCCCTGGATGCAGTGATCCGGCCACAGCGTCTGCTCGCCATAGGGCATGGTGATGGTCTCGAAGGGCTGCCGGCCGGCATGGAAGGAAGCGAAGCTTGAATGCAGATCGGGGTGCCAGTCCTGAGTCAGCACGACGTGGTCGTAGTCGGCGATCAGCCCGTTGATCACCGGCACGATCGCATCGCCGTCTGCGACAGCGAGCGCGCCGCCCGGGCAGAAATCGTTCTGGACGTCGATGACGACGAGCGCTTCCTCGCTCATATGCTCTCCCATTCCGAAGACCGCCGCGCTGCAGCGGCTTGCGAAAGTCGACGCAAGCGGGGTCGGCGTCAACCCCGCATACGAGGATTCCGGCACCCCTCCCCGACCGGATTTCCGCGCGGCGGCCACGGCGTGCGGCTTTGACAATCCGCCGGCCGCTGATATCATTTGCATACGAATGAATTTCGCCGGTTTCTTCCGTCGGAAAGGCATTTGCGTGATCCGCTACGCGAAACCGAAAACGGTCGGCGAAGCCCTCGGTCTCCTGAGCGAGCGGCGGCGGCGGATCCTCGCGGGCCGAACGGATTTTTGCCCGGCGCACGGCGCACGCCCCTTCCCGTGCCGCTGCACGGGGTATCGGAAAATCGTCGCGGCGGTCTCAGCGGTCGAGCGGCACCCATGAGCGAACTCGCCGAACGCTTCGACACGCACGACCCCGGCGCGAAGCAGGTGGCGGAGAAGATCCGCTGCGATGCCTGCCCGGTGATGTGCTACATCGCCGAGGGCCGCACCGGCGCATGCGACCGCTACGGCAATGCCGGGGGGAAAATCGTGCGCTGCGATCCGCTCACTATCCTCGAGCATGCGGTCGGAGGCGGCGGCGCGATGGTGCCCTTCGGGGCGGAGGGCGAGGCGTGGAACGGCGAACTGGTCAATACGGGGCGGCGCTTCGTAACCGCGATCGGCGCCGGCACCACCTATCCCGACTACAAGCCGGCGCCCTTCATCGTCAGTCAGGAGGTTGAGGGTGTCGACCTCGTCACCGTGGTGACGGAAGGCATCTTCTCCTATTGCGGGGTCAAGATAAAGATCGATACCGACCGCCATATCGGATCTGAGACGGCGATCGTGCGGGCCCAGGGTGAGGCGGTCGGCCATGTGACCACCGGCGAATACGGCTCGCAGATGCTGTCGCTGGGCGGCGTGCACCATCTGACCGGCGGCTCCAAGCAGGAAGGCCGCGCCACCTGCGATGCGATGCTCGATTTATGCAACCGCAAGCCGGTGGAGCTCGCCATCGACGGCGGCGCGACAGTGGTGGTCGAGGCCGGCAAGGCGCCGGTGATCGACGGCAAGGTCGAGCACCGCATGCGCGTCGGCTGCGGCTCGGCCACCATTGGCATGTTTGCCACCCAGTGGCGCGGGCTTGTCGATGAGGTGGTGGTGGTCGACGACCACATCACCGGCGTGATCTCGGAGCACCAGGCCGGCAAGGTCCTGGGCTGGGAGGATACGGGGATAAAAATCGTCGGGCGGCGCTCGACGCCGGGGCGCTACTTCAAGGTGTCGGAGCCGGGCCTGGGCTGGGGCGGCACGACCATCTCCGACCCTTTGTCGATCCTCGGCGACTGGAACGCCAGGAAGGGCGCGCGTCCCGGCCTGTCGCTGCTTATGGTGTCGACCACCGGCGAGCAGTTCGCCTATTACGAGCTCGACGAGGATCTGAAGCCGGTGGAAAAGCCGTTTCCGGAGCGGCTCAGGAAATCGGTGCGGCTGATCGAGGAGAATTGCGAACCGGCGCTGTGCACCGTGCTGTTCGTCGGTGGCGCCGGCGGAAGCCTGCGCGCCGGGGTCACGGAAAACCCGGTCAATCTCACCCGCTCGGTGCAGGGTTTTGAGACCTATGTCACGGTCGGCGGCGCTCCGGTCTATGTGTGGCCGGGCGGCGGCATCACGCTGATGGTCGACGTCACCCGCGTGCCGGAAGGCGCCTTCGGCTCTGTGCCGACCCCGGCGCTGGTGGCGCCGATCGAGTTCACGCTGCGACGCGACGACTATGTGCGGCTGGGCGGCTACGAGGCTGAGATCCGCACGGTCGAGGATGTGCTGGCCAAGGGCGGCGAATATCTGAACGACCGTCGCGCCGCGATCGCCGCCCGCGAGAACCCGTGGCCGCCGCTGCAGCAGCTCCGGCGGACGAGATGATGCAGGAGCCGCGGGCCAGCTGGCTGCCGGGCGGAAGGCGGCTGCACCTCAATCACGGGCCGATCGACCTGATCGTCGAGGCGTTCGGGACGGCGGAGGAGGTGCATGCGGCCTATGCGCAGGCGGTGGCGCGTTTCCGCTCGGTGCTGGCCGAGCTGGTGGCGGAGCTGCCGGAGTTGAGGCGGGCGGCGCGTCTCGGTGCGCCGCGTGCCTTCATAGCCTCCACGGCGCGGCGCATGGAAGCCGCGGTCGAGCCGCTGGCGGAAGAATTCATCACGCCGATGGCGGCGGTGGCCGGCTCGGTGGCAGACGAGATGCTGGCTGCCATGCTGGCAGGCCGGACGCTGGAGCGGGCCTATGTGAACAATGGCGGCGACATCGCCCTGCACCTTGCGCCGGGACAGGAATTTTCGCTCGCGATTGCCGGAACCGGCCATGGCTTTGCCGATCGGGTGACGATCCGTGCCGCCGATCCGGTGCGCGGCATTGCCACATCGGGCTGGCGCGGCCGCTCCTTCTCGCTCGGCATCGCCGATGCCGTCACCGTTCTGGCGCGCACCGGCGCCGAGGCCGACGCCGCCGCGACGGTGATCGCCAATGCCGTCGACCTGCCAAAACATCCGGCCGTTTCGCGCCGGCCGGCAGTGGAGCTTGCGCCCGACAGCGACCTGGGGGCGCGGCCGGTGACGGTCGGCGTGGGCGCGCTGACGGCTGCCGAGATCGACGAGGCGCTGGCGCGCGGGCTGGCGGTTGCCGAGGCCTTGCGCTTGCGCGGCCTGATCGATACCGCAGCGCTATTCCTGGCGGGAGAGATGAGGGCATGCGACGCTCTTACCCTCCCCATTGGGCCTAAGCCGGCCGCATCGCCGCGCGCCTTGCTGAAGGACAGAGCGAGCGACGTGGAGCGAATCCTGCCCAAGGGCTTAGCAGCCGCATTAGCAGACCAACGGCCAAGACAATCCAAGGACCGCACACATGCCTGAATTTCCCATCCGCAAGGTTGCGGTCATCACCGAAGAAATCTTTCACGACGGTGGGCCGGCAGCCAAAAACCCGCGGCGGCGCGCGGCCGCCCTCGCGGTGGTGAAGAACCCGTACGTCGGCCGTTATGTCGAGGAGTTGCAGCCGGCGATGGAGGACCTGAAGCCGCTCGGCCTGATGCTGACGGACCGGCTGATCGCCGCGCTGGGCGGCGACGTCGCGGCGATCGACGGCTATGGCAAGGGCGCCATCGTCGGCACGGATGGCGAAGTCGAGCATGGGGCGCTGTGGCACGTGCCGGGCGGCTACGCCATGCGCGAGCGGCTGGGAGGGGCCAAGGCGATCGTGCCGTCGGCGATGAAGGTCGGCGGCTTCGGTGCGAAGCTCGACGTGCCGCTCGGGCACATCAACGCCGCCTATGTGCGCAGTCATTTCGACGCGATGGAGGTGGGCGCTGCCGACGGCCCCCGGCCGGACGAAATCGTCTTCCTGCTCGCCATGGCGGTCGGCGGACGGGTCCACGACCGCATGGGCGGGCTGGCGGCCGCCGACATCAAGCTGTGGGACGGGCTGAGGTGAGCGGCGAGGAGAATATCTTGAAGCTGGTCGAGGCTGGCGAGCCGGCCGCCGGGGAGTATCGGCTCGACGACCAGATCGGCTTCATCCTGCGGCGCGCCCACCAGCGCCATGTCGCGCTGTTCGCCGCCCACATCGCCGACCTGACGCCGCCGCAGTTCGCCGCACTCGCCAAGCTGCGCGACATCGGCGAGACGTCACAGAACCAGCTCGGCCAGCTCGTCGCCATGGACGCGGCCACCATCAAGGGCGTAATCGACCGGCTCAAGGCGCGCGGCATGGTCGAGCTCGGCCGCAACGACGGCGACAAGCGCCTGATCATGGTGCGGCTCACCGACGCCGGCCGCCGCGCGGTGGAAGAGCTGGTCCCGCTGGCCGAGAAGATCACTGCCGAGACGCTGTCGCCGCTGACGTCCAGGGAAGTGGATACGCTGGTCAGGCTGCTGGGGAAGATTGCCTGAGGCAGGCGCTACGCGAAGTTGCGAATGAGGTCGCTCGCCCAGGCGAGTTGCTCCCGCTCGTCATTCGTCAAAGGCAATTCTACCGCTGCCGCAAAAAGTGTTTCGGCGAGCTTCTTCGACTGAAGCCATTCCGTCACCATTGCATCGATGACCGTTTTCCCTTTTGCAATCTTCGGCATGGATTCGATGGCGAACCTGGCACACTGTAGAAGCGCCTTGGCAGACGGGTCTTTCTCCCAGGCATCGAGCGCCTGCGACGTGCTCATGCCCAGCGCGGCAATCGCCTCCAGCCATGGGATCGGATCTGCAGTGTCGACATGCCAGCCAAGCGAACGTCGCCATGCCGCTCGAACCACGTTCTCTATCGCTTGCTGTTCGACGAAAGGCCAGCTTCGCCATTTGGCGTATCCGAGTTTGGCTGCAATGACTTCCGGCGCGAAGCCAAATCGGTGGGGAGCACCAGCAACGGCGATCTCAAATATCCTCGGCAGAAAATGCCGGTAGTTGTCGGCATCACCTACTGTCCAGAGTGCCGAGTCCGCATAGAGTCCGAGTTCGTCGTCTACCAGCTCTCTCAGGGGGGTGGATGACAAAAGCCCGGCGAAACGGAGCCGATTCTCGAGCGGCGACATCTCGAGCGTGTGCGGAGCAGGATAGCGGTCGAAGACCGCATAGAGCTGCTCGATAGCGCTCCGGAGTTCAACCAAAGACTGGCTCTCCGCATCGCTCACTGTCTACTCCTCAACGAAACCCATCCGGCAGGTTATCTCAGTCCGCCGCCCCCGAACATCTCCACAGCCTGTTCCTGCGTATAGTATCCCAATGCCACGTCGCGCCGCACCGCTTCACGATCGCGCTGGCGCGGGTCGCCGACCCAGGGATAGTAAACTGTCCCCGGCGCCTTGGCGCCAACTACGCCGCGTCCCCCATGGTGATCACGGCGCGGATTTCGGAATAGCCGGCCATCAACATTCCGTCCGGGCCGACCTCGATCAGCCCGATCTGCCTCAGCGCCGACACGTCCTCATGCACGCGCTTGAAATCCCGGCCGAGCGTGCGCGACAGCTCCCTGATGCTGGCGGCAGGCCTGCGATGCAGCGCCTTGAGCAATTCATAGCGCTTTTCCGTCAGGGCAGCCGACAAGCCGGCCCAGGAGACGAAGGTGACGTTGTCTTCGGGCTGGAAAACCTCGCCCCGCTCGGCCCGATGCCACGCGTCTGCCACCCGCTTCGCCGCATCTGCCAGACTGCCGCCGACGATGATCTGCTTTCTCATCTATCGCCTCTCATCTGTTCGACTTCCGCGACGAACGCTTCGAGCAAGCCCTCGATCGAAAGGAACCGAATCGTCGATTCTTCGCCGCGAAAATGGCGATGATCGCCTTTGCCGCGCTCGTTGTCGTAGCCCAGGACGCGTTGGCCCCCGCGGACATAGACGAGGCGGTACTTGAAGCCATGTGTCGTCGGAGGCACTGGCTCCGGCAGCATCCAGACAACCATCTCGACAATGTCGCCGTCAGGGTAGACCACGCGCTCCCGGACGATCAACCTTGCCGCCATGATGGCATTTTATGCCATCAATTCAGCTGGTTTTCAACGGTTGCCGTGGAGGCCTCTCCGAGGCAACCCTCACCCCGAACATCTCCGCCGCCTGTTCCGGCGTATAGTACCCCATCGCCACGTCGCGCCGCACCAGCTCCGGGTCGCGCTGGCGCGGGTCGCCGAAGCCGCCGCCGCCGGGGGTTTCCACGCTGACGCGGTCGCCGGCCTGCAGCGGGATGTCCTGCTCCTTCGACAGATGCGGCGGCACATGGGCGACGCCGTCGCGCCACACCGTGACCTTGTTGACCGCGCCGTCGCTGCCGCCGAGCACGCCTTGCGGGCCGACGCGGCCGTGATCCATGACGAAGGAAGCGCGCGCCTCGCCGCGCAGCAGCTCGACCTCATAGGCCAGCCCGAAGCCGCCGCGCTGCTTGCCGGCGCCGCCGGAGCCTTCGCGCAGCCGGTAGTGGCGGTAGAGCACCGGAAAAGCCTGTTCCATGATCTCGACCGGCGGCGATTTGGAGATGCCGATGGTCGAGCAGCCATTGGTCAGCCCGTCGCCGCCGGCATGGCCGCCATAACCGCCGCCGGAGATCTGGTACATGACATAGTCGCGGCCGCGTGCCGGATCGGAGCCGCCCAGCGCGAAATTGCCGCTGGAGCCGGCGGGCGCGGCGGTCACCTTGTCGGGCAGCGCCTGCACCATCGCGGCGAACACGGCCTCGGCGATGCGCTGCGACACCTCCGCCGCGCAGCCGGAGACTGGGCGCGGATACTTCGCATCGAGGAAGGTGCCTTCCGGCCGCTTCACCACCAGCGGCTCGAAAGCACCGGCGCTGATCGGCACGTCGGGGAAGATGTGGCGCATGGCGAGGTAGACCGCCGACAGCGTCGTCGCCAGCACGCTGTTCATCGGCCCGGCGCAAGGCGCGCTTGACCCGGCAAAGTCGAAGATGAGCGTGTCGCCGGACTTTTCCACCGCCAGCGCGATCGTGAGCGGCTGGTCGACCACGCCGTCGGAATCGACATAGGCGGTGGAGCGATAGGTGCCGTTGGCAATCTTGGCGATATGCGCCCGCATCTGCTCGGCGGCGCGGCGGCGCAGCTCGGCGATCGCCTCGCCGACGGTGTCGTCGCCGTAGCGATCGAGAATCTGGAAGAGCCGCTCGCGGCCGACATGCAGTGCTGCCGCCTGCGCCTTGATGTCGCCGATGCGCTGGTCGGCGACGCGGATGTTGGAGGTAATGATGGCATAGATCTCGGGGTCGAGCGCGCCCTTCTTGAACAGCTTTACCGGCGGCAGCCGCAGCCCCTCCTGCTCGACCGCGGTGGCCGAGGCCGAAAAGCCGCCGGGCACCGCGCCGCCGATGTCGGGCCAGTGGCCGGTGTTGGAGAGCCAGCAGAAGATTTTCCCGCCCCGATAGACCGGCATGGCGAAGCGCACGTCCATCAGATGCGTGCCGCCGAGATAGGGGTCGTTGACGATGTAGATGTCGCCTTCCTCCGGCGGCAGGCAGCGGCCGGCGGCGATCATCTCGATGATGGTTTTTGTCGAATGCTGCATAACGCCGACGAAGACCGGCAGGCCTTCATTGCCCTGGGCGATGAGCGAGCCGTCCACGGCCGAGTAGATGCCGTCGGAACGATCGTTGGCCTCGGCGATCACCGGCGAGAAGGCGGCTCTGCTGAAGGCGAGGTCCATCTCGTCGCAGGCCTGTTGCAGTGCGGCCTGGATGACGGAGAGGGTGATGGCGTCGAGGGTCATGGCTCTGCACTCCCCCCTCCCCTTCGAGGGGAGGGAAGCCAGCTGCCGGCGGCAGCTGGCAGGGTGGGGTCGCAAAGGCAGTGTTCGACGGCCCTATTAGCGTCCCGCGCTTCAGAAGTTACCCCTCCCGACCGGCCCTTCGGCAAGCTCAGGACCGGCCACCCTCCTCCCAAGGGGGAGGGGGACGTCGGCGCCGTGCTCATCTCCCCACCTCCACGATCAAATTGCCGTCCGAATCCGAACGCGCGCGGTCGCCGGGCTCCAGCACGGTCGTGCAGTCCATCTGTTCGAGGATCGCCGGGCCGGCGATCCCGGCGTCGAGCGGCAGTTTTTCGCGCGCATAGACCGGCGTGTCGTGCCATACGCCGTCGAACCAGACGGGGCGCGTCTCGGTCAGCGCCTCGGCAAGAGTCGCGGCGCGGCCGGCCGGATCGATCAGCCGCGACAGGTCGAGCGGCGGCCGCATGCCGGTGACGGAGGTATTGAGATTGACCAGATTGGCGCGGATTTCCGGCAGCTCGACGCGGAAGCGCGCGAAATAGGCTTTTTCGAACAGCGCCTGCAATTCGGCCCGCGACACCGCGGCAGAGGGTAGCGGCACGGTGATGATGTGGGTCTGGCCGACGAACTGCATGTCGGCCGAATGGCTGAAGTTGATCGTCTCCGGTTTCACCGCCTCTTCTTCGATCAGCGCCACGCCCTGCGCGCGCTGGCGCTCCAGGATCAAGCGCATCTCCGCCTCGTCGAGGGTGGCGATCGGCCGGTTGACGGTATTGACGAAGTCGTGGCGCATGTCGGCCACCACGCAGCCCAAGGCGTTGGTGATGCCCGGCCGGGCCGGCACCAGCACGCGCGGCAGGCCGAGCTCGCGCGCCAGCGCCGACGCGTGCAGCGGGCCGGCGCCGCCGAAGGCGAACAGGGCGAAGTCGCGCGGGTCGTGGCCGCGCGCCACCGAGACCATGCGGACGGCGCCGGCCATCTTGATGTTGCCCAGCCGCAGCACCGCGCCGGCGGCGGCGAAACCGTCGAGGCCGGTCGGTCGGCCGATCCTGTCCTCGAAGATTTTCGTCACGTCCTCGACGGTGACGGGGTGCTCGACGGCGAGCAGCTTCTTCGGGTTGAGCCGGCCCAGCACGAGATTGGCGTCGGTGATGGTCGGCTCGGTGCCACCGCGGCCGTAGCAGATCGGGCCGGGGTCGGCGCCGGCGCTCTGCGGCCCGACCTGGATGAGGCCCGACGCGTCGACGCGGGCGATCGAGCCGCCGCCGGCGCCGACCGTGTGCACGGCGACCATGGGCACGTGGATCGGCATCGCGTATTCGATCTCGATCTCGTTGGAGACGGCGGGCTGGGCGTCGCGGATCAGCGCGACGTCGGTCGAGGTGCCGCCCATGTCGTAGGTGACGAGCGAGGCGAAGCCGGCGCGCCGGCCGGTATAGGCGGCGGCGATGACGCCGGAAGCCGGGCCGGACATGACCGTCTTGGCCGCCTCGCGGGTGACGTTGCGGGCCGAGATCATGCCGCCATTGCCGTTCATGATCAGGAAGTCGCGGGCATAGCCGCGCGCCTCCAGCTCGGCGCGCAGCCGCGCCACGTAGCGCTCGAGGATCGGCTGGACGCTGGCGTTGACCGCCGCGGTGACGCCGCGCTCGAACTCGCGTGCCTCCGACAGCAGCGAATGCCCGGTGGTGATGTAGCCGTTCGGCCAGAGCTCCGCGGCGATCTCGGCGGCGCGCCGCTCATGCGCCGGATTGGCATAGGCGTGCAGGAAATGGATGACGAGCGACTCGCAGCCCGCGGCGAGCAGATCTCGGACCGCCTCGCGCACCTCCTGCTCATCGAGCGGCACGCGCACCGCGCCCGAGGCCTCTACCCGCTCGGACACCTCCAGCCGGAGATCGCGGGGGATGACGGGCACGAAGCTGCCGGTCATGCCATAGGGCTGTGGCCGCGTGCGCCGGCCGAGCTCGATCACGTCGCGGAAACCGCGCGTCGTGATCATCCCGGTGCGGGCGAGCCGGCGTTCCAGCACGGCGTTGGTCGTTGTGGTCGTGCCGTGGACGATGAGGTCGATGCCGCTGACCGGGAAATCCGCCTCGGACAGTGCCGAGACGACGCCGAAGGCCTGGTTCCGCACCGTGGTCGGCGTCTTGGCGATGCGCACCTGACCGCCGCGGCCGTCGATCAGGATGAGATCGGTGAAGGTTCCGCCGACGTCTATGCCGGCGACGACGCTTCCGGCCTTCGCGGAAATATTCTCTCGCATTCGACCTATCCGAAACGCCCGGACTACCGGGCGCAGACAGTTTGGAAAGCTGTTTTCCGCCCGCAGCTTGACCTAAAACTTGTTTGTATACTAATAAACTCACGACACAAGAGCTTAGCTTCCGGGCATGCGTCACTCGACGGCGGGCCGAAGCGCCCGCCGCGCTAAGGGCGTCTGTGCGCGAAAAAAAGACGAAAAGGCGCGGCGCCGATGAATTCTCCCTTGCTGCTTGAGACGCGGGATGCGCGCCCGCTGCCGTTCCCCATTCCGGCCAACGTGCATGTCGAGACGGTGGTGTCGGTCAAGCACTACACCGACCGGCTGTTCGCCTTCCGCGTCACCCGGCCGCAGTCGCTGCGCTTCCGTTCTGGCGAGTTCGTCATGATCGGCCTGCCCAACGCGGAGAAGCCGGTGTTCCGCGCCTATTCGGTGGCGAGCCCGGCCTGGGACGAGGAGCTCGAATTCTTCTCCATCAAGGTGCCGGACGGGCCACTCACCTCGGAGCTGCAGAAGATCCAGCCGGGCGATCCGATCCTGATGCGCCACAAGGCGACCGGCACGCTGGTGGTCGACGCGCTGACGCCGGCCAGACGCCTGCTGATGGTCTCGACCGGCACGGGCATTGCCCCCTTCGCCAGCCTGCTGCGCGACCCCGACACTTATGAGAAGTTCGAGCAGGTGATCGTTACCCACACCTGCCGCGACAGGGCCGAGCTGGTCTACGGCCAGGAGCTGGTCGCCGGCCTCGCCGACGATCCGCTGATCGGCGAGTTCACCAACGGCCGCGTCACGCTCTATTCGACGACGACGCGCGAGGAGTCGCCCTTCATGGGCCGCATCACCGCACTGATCGAATCCGGCAAGTTCTACAGCGATGTCGGCATCGAAAAACTCGATCCGGCGGCCGACCGCATCATGATCTGCGGCTCCATGCACATGCTGAAGGACGTCAAGGAGCTTGCCGAGAGCCTCGGCTTCAAGGAAGGCTCCGTCAGCCATCCCGGCGACTTCGTCGTCGAGCGGGCCTTCGTCGGATAATATCAGCGGTTGTTTGTTTGACCGGTCGGTGCAGCCCCTCACCTGCCGGCATCCTCTCCCCGTGAAGAACGGCTACCGCGTTCACACATCTGATAGGATGCCGTCGGCGCCGGAGCACTTCACAACCGGTACGGCATGGATCCTAGGGTCTTCGCCTCCGCTGCGCTCCGGCTCCGCCCTAGGATGACGAAACCCTTGATGTTGCTGGCTAATCACGTCAAACGCTCACGGGCCGCTGGCGAGTAGCCGAACCATTCCGCCGTTCGTCATCCTATGGCGGAGCAGGCCGAAGGCCGTCGCGGAGACCATAGGATCCATGCCGTGGCGGCAGCGACACGCCCGACAGAGCAGAATGAAGCACTCATAAAGCAGCGCATATCAACATGATGCGCCAACGATGGAAGATGTGAGAATCCGACAGCCGTGAAGAACGGGGAGAGGGCCGCCTGCAGCGCGGTCCTGAGACAATCCACATCACCCGCCGTTGCCAAGAATAATGTCGAGGATGGAGTTCTGCCGCCGCACCGCCGGGCCCCCGACGTCGGCGCTGGGCACCGGGTGACGGATCGAGGCGGTGGGGTCGTCGGCCGTCGGGTAGGCTACGGGATCCAAGGCCGGGTCTTGCGGCAGTCCGGCGACCGGTTCGGCCGTCTGGCCGCCGACATCGCCCGCCACCGCCGCATCCGGCACGCTCTCGTCGATCAGGTGGGGCACCGGCTCCCAGCGGCCGGGCAGCTCGGCCACCGGCACGCCCTGGTGCGCGGCCGCCATGAACTCGTGCCAGGCGAGCGTCGGCAGCGCGCCGCCGGTCACCTTCTTCATCGGCCGGCCGTCGTCGTTGCCGAACCACACGCCGGTGGTGAGATTGGCGGTGTAGCCGACGAACCAGGCGTCTCGCGACTTCTGGCTGGTGCCGGTCTTGCCGGCCGCCGGCCAGCCGAAGCGGGCCTTGCGCGCAGTGCCGTCCGACAGCGTCTCTTTCATCATGGCGTTCATCATGCCGACGATCTCGGGGCTGATGACGCGCGGCGACGCGCCGGACGGATGCTCGTAGAGCACCTTGCCTTCGGCGGTGGTGACGCGGCGCACGAAATGCAGGTCGGGCCGATAGCCGCCATTGGCGAAGGGCACGTAGGCGGCGGTGAGCTCCAGCGGCGTCACCTCGGACGTGCCGAGCGCGATCGCGTTGTTGGCCTGCAGCTCGGACTGGATGCCCATGCGCTGGGCGGCCTCCACCACCGAGCCGGCGCCGACCTCCATCACCAGTTGCGCCGCCACCGAGTTCAGCGATTTGGCGAGCGCGGTGGCCAGCGTGACCTGGCCGTAATATTTGCCGTTGTAGTTCTGCGGCGACCATTTGCCGATGCGGATCGGCGCGTCGTTGCGCACGCTGTCCGGCCGCACGCCCTGCTCCATTGCGGCCAGGAAGACGAAGGGCTTGAACGCCGAGCCTGGCTGCCGGCGCGCCTCGGAGGCGCGGTCGAACTGGCTGTTGGCGTAGTCGTAGCCGCCGACCATGGCGCGCACCGCGCCGGAATTGTCGATCGACACCAGCGCGCCCTGGCTGACGTCGAGCTTGTCGCGGTTCTCGTCGATCAGCCGGCGGATCGATTTTTCGGCGAATTGCTGCAGGTCGAGGTCGATGGTGGTGTCGACGACGATGTCGGCGCGCACGTCGCCGATGAGCGCCGGCAGCTCGCCCATGACCCGGTCGGCGACATAGTTCTCGGAGCCGGTCCAGAAGGCGGCGGCGCGGGTGGCGGGCGCGCTCATCGCCGTCGTCAGCTCGTTCTCGCCGATCAGGCCCTCGTCGCGCATGGCGGCGAGCACGAGCTGCGCCCGCCGCTCCGCCGCCTGCGGGTCGCGCGCCGGCGACAGCCGCGACGGCGCCTTGAGCAGGCCGGCGAGCAGCGCAGCCTCGGAGAGCGTCACATCGCGCGCGGACTTGCCGAAATAGCGGCGCGACGCCGCCTCCACGCCGTAGGCGCCCGAGCCGAAATAGACCCGGTTCAGGTACATTTCCAGTATCTGGTCCTTGCTGTGCTCGTGCTCCAGCCACAGCGCCAGCAGCACCTCCTGCACCTTGCGCTCGATGGTGCGGTCCGGCTGCAGGAACAGGTTCTTGGCGAGCTGCTGGGTGAGCGTCGAGCCGCCCTGGCTGAAGCTGCCGTCGAGGACGTTATGCAGCATGGCGCGGGCGAGGCCGATCGGGTCGACGCCGAAATGCGAATAGAAGCGGCGGTCCTCGATCGCCATCACCGCCTGGGGGATGTAGGGCGACATCTCGTGCAGGCCGATCGCCTCGCCGCCGGTCATGCCGCGATTGGCGATCTGCGCGCCGTCGACGGCGACGATCTTGACGTTGGGCGGCCGGTCTGGGATCGACCAGTTGGCGACGCTGGGCAGTTGCGCGCCGTACCAGGCGACGAGGCCGGCAAGCCCGATGCCGGCCCACAGCATGAGCACGCAGCACCAGTAGAACAGCCGCCCCAGGCCGAGGCGGCGGCTGCGGCGCGGCGCGGCGCTACGCTGCTCCCGCCGCGCCTTGCCGGCCTCGCGTGCGGCTGGCGCGCGCTTGCGCTGCGACGGCAGCACGCGGTCGTCCTCGTCGAGCGAGAAGTCGCCGGACGCCGGACGCCGGGACGGCCCGTCGAATGTCGGCTCGATGCGCGTGCCGTTGCGTCTTGCCATTGCCTGCGTCGCTGTCCCCGTTTTTGCCGAGCGGCAACCGGTTGGAGACTAAATGCGGCGATTTAAGGGGGCGTAAACTTCTGGGGTGCGGCCGTCGTCGTAGCGATCCCGACCGTCCGTGCTTCATTTCGGAACGGGGAGGCGTGAGGCCAATCCCGAACTGGCGGCCTCCCGCCGGATGACGGTGCAGCTCAGATCACCACGAAATCCGCACTGGCGAGCGATAGTCCCGGATCGAGCTTGGCAAACAGCATGCCGCCGCCGGCCGCGCTGCCGTTGAAGTCGTAGTAGAGTTCGCCCGTATCGTTCTCGTAGATGACGCGGTCGGAGGCGTCCTGCGCGAGGCCGGTGGTGTTGGCGCGGAAAGCGGCGGCCGCCAGCGTGCCGAGTGTCGTCAGCGCGGCGAAGACGGCATTGTCGAGCTGGATTGTGTCGTTCACAGCGAGGAAGTCGGTGATGACATCGACGTTGCCGGTGGCATTCAGCGCCGAGTTGAAGACGAAGACATCCTTGCCGCTCCCGCCTGCCAGCGTGTCGTTGCCGTTGTAGCCCTTGATGACGTCGTTGCCGGCGCCCCCGGAAATCACGTTGCGGGCATTGGTGCCGAACAGATTGTCGGAAAAGTCCGAGCCGGTCAGGTTCTCGATCGAGTTGAACGTATCACCCTTGGCGTCACCGGTATTCAACGTCGGATTGGCGAGGCTGACGGTGACGCCGGCCTTCGCCGTGGTGTATGCGGCGCGGTCGATGCCCGTTCCGCCGCTCAGATAATCGGCGCCGGCACCGCCCATCAGCGTGTCGTTGTCATTACCACCGAATAGCCTGTCGTTGCCAATGCCGGCGTAGAGCCGATCATTGCCTCCCCAGCCTTTCACGTCACCGTCGACCGTCCCCAGCCGCCCATCATAAAGATCGTCGAGACTGCTCAATTGCACCTCGCCGATCATTGTGCCGGTGTTGGTGATGCTGGATTTTGCTACTCCCCCTTCATATGAGAATTGGCCGCCTTCTATCGTGCCGTTGTTCCTGATGGTGACCGATTCCGTACCTCCTGATGAAATGGCGGACTCATCCGCCTGGATCACCCCTGAATTGATGACTGTCGAGACAGTGTCGCTGCTTACGCCTACGAGGCTTATCCCCAGATAGCTGGCCGAAATGAAACCCTCGTTGATCACCGAGGAATTGAAGCAACGCAAGTCGACGGCGGCTGTCGCAATGCCGACAGTGCGAACGAAAACGCTTCCTTCTTCATAGATGTGGACGCTGTTTTTGTTGTCGATTCTGTACTCACCTCCGAGATCGATGGCGTTGTGACCTGTCGCGGCGACGTCGCCGTAGACCTGCACCTGATGATTGCTGCCGCGACCTTCGATCGTTGGTGAACTTGTAGAGACGATCGCGACGTTCTCCAGAACAAGCACACTATCGGTTTCGTTGAGGAACGCTACCGCTGTGTCCTTACTGGTGGAGATAGGAACTTGCCATGCCATCGTGTCCTCCCACGCGTTGTCCATTAGGGAATGCGGCGCATCGACCGGACCGCAGCCTTCCTTGCAACCGCATGATGTTGAAGCTTTGCCACCGCTTTATGTCGGGCAAGTCCCTGTCTGAAACAAAGCGGGTTCGATGGATGCAAAGTGCATACCTCCAACCAGTGAAGATTGAGGTAGGAAGCCGATCCTGGTCCGTGAAGGCGATTGCCGGGCTGAGTTGCAGAACTGCCAATCAATCGCCTTGTTATCATAGCGGACGGAGTAGGCCGAAAGGGATAACCACTCCAAGATATCCAATTGGATCGGCAGATACTGCGTGGTGATTTCCGGAGAGAAGAGCCATTCCTGCATAAAATCCGAAGAAATTCTTCGTCTATTTGAAAAGATCAAGCTTGCGCTTCGATGAAATCCTTGAATTAACCAAGGGTTGCCGAGAGAGGGATCGGCGACTTCGTGTCCCGCCACGGATCCTGCCGATGAGCGAACCGACGGACGATTCCCTTCTGCGCACCCTCGGCATGGTCTACGAGGCCGCCTAAGACTCCGCGTGGTGGCGCGAGGCGGTAGTGGCGATCCGGCACCTGTTTAACGGCTCACGCGCCTGCTTCGTCCGTTTCGACGGTCCTTGCCACGACACCGCCGCAGGCACCGATGACGACGAATTCAACTTGCCCGAGTCGATCGCCGCGCATGTGCGCGATCCCATCTTCCGAACGATCCTGTCCGTCCCGACGGGCACCGCGGTGGCGCGCGCCGAGGTTGCGGGTCTGGAGCAGGTGCAGCGGCGGGCACTCTGGCAGGAGTGATACCAGTCGGCAGGGCCAGCTCCTGGTGCTGCTGACGAACCTGCGGCCGCTGCCCGGTTCCACCGGCGCGCCGGCGACCGGGAGGGCGCTTCGGCCTAGGCGCGGGCGGCTCAGGGGACGTCGTCGTTGGCGGCCGGACCGCCTTCCCCTTCCAGCGTTGACAGCCGCCGCGTCACCGAGCGGCTGAATTTGAGGCGGACGCCGGCGCCAAGACTCTCCAGCGCCGCCTGCAGCGCGCGGATGACGTCGTCATCGGGCTCGGCGACCTTGCGCTCGAAGGCTTCGATGACTGCCTCGTCGACATGCGCAATCGATGCCAGCTTTGCTCGTGTGATCTCCACCAGCGCCCGGGCGGCCCTGCACATCGATCCGGTGATCATCGCGGCGCCTTCCTTCTCTAGGACAAATGATCGTACGGCGTCCCACTCAATATCCCGCCTGCCGGTCGACGAGGTCGCGCAGCGGCTCGCCGCGGTCGTGGGCGTCCATCTGCGCCAGCATCGGCCCGACCAGGTGGTCGGGATCGGAGGTGGCGGCGGCGTGCGGGGTGACGAAGACGCGCGGATGGGTCCATAGCGGGCTGGTCTTCGGCAGCGGCTCGACCTCGAACACGTCGAGGCTCGCCTCCTTCAGCGTGCCGTCGTCCAGCGCCCGCAAAATGTCGTCGTCCTTCTGCAGCCGGCCGCGGCCTGCATTGATCAGCACCGCGCCGCCGAGGCCGTTGCGCTTCCGGAGTTCCTTGAGCAGGCCGTAGTCGACGATGCCGCGCGTCGCCGCCGTCAGCGGCAGCAGCACGACCAGGATGTCGGTGGCGTTGAGGAAGGGCCGCAGGCCGGCGTCGCCGGCGAAGGCGGTCACGCCCTCGACCCTGCGCTCGGAGCGGCTCCAGCCATTGACGCGGAAGCCGAGCGACAGCAGGGCGCGGGCGGCGTCGCGGCCGAGGCTGCCCAGCCCCATGACGCCGACGGAGACGTCGCTCGCCGTGCGCTGCGGCAGCTCGCGCCAGATCTTGCGCTTCTGCTGCGCCTGGTAGGACGGGCCGAAGCGGTGATGGTCGAGCACACGCCACACCACATATTCGGTCATGTGCCGGGCGAGGTTGTCGGCCACCACGCGCACGATCGGCACGTCGGGCACCGTCGGGTCGGCCAGGATATGATCGACGCCGGCGCCGATCGAGAAGATCGCCTTGAGATTGGGCAGCCCGGCGAGGATGCTGGGCGGCTGCTTCCACACCACCGCATAAGCGATCGACGGGTCGCCCGGCCCGTCCGGCTTCGTCACCACCTCGCGGCCGGCAGCCAGAAGCTCGTGCCAACGCTGCGGGTTGAACCCGCTGACCGACAGCAGAACCTTGCCCTTGTCCATTCGCATTCCTCCTGACCCAACTGGATTAGTCTTCCCAACCGGATTCGCGCAAGGCCCTGAACGGTGGCCGGCTGGGGCCAAGGCGCGGATGCGCAAGGCGGAGCGCGTTCTTTTCAGGGAACGCGCGCGTCCGCCGCCGGCGCTTTACGTGATTTCCGCCGCATCCGCGGGCGCTTTGCCTTTTCGGCGAAACCGATTATGAGACGGTCGACAGCCAAAGGCCTGCCCGGAGCCAACAGATGACCGAGATCCTCCAGACCCCGAAACTCGTGACGGTCTTTGGCGGGTCCGGCTTCGTCGGCCGGCATGTCGTGCGGGCGCTGGCCAAGCGCGGCTACCAGGTGCGCGTCGCCACCCGCCGGCCCGACCTCGCCGGCCATTTGCAGCCGCTCGGCAATGTCGGCCAGATCCAGGCGGTGCAGGCCAATCTGCGCGTGCACTGGTCGGTCGACCGCGCCGTGCAGGACGCCGACCACGTCATCAACCTCGTCGGCATCCTCTACGAAAGCGGCAAGCAGCGCTTCGCCGCCGTGCAGGAAGTCGGCGCCCGCGCGGTGGCGGAAGCCGCGCGTGCGGTCGGCGCCGGCCTCACCCATGGCTCGGCGCTCGGCGCCGACGCCCGCTCGCAGTCGGTCTATGCCCGCACCAAGGCAAAGGGCGAAGAGGCCGTCCTCGAGACCATTCCCGGCGCGGTCGTCTACCGTCCGTCGATCGTGTTCGGGCCCGAGGACCAGTTCTTCAACCGTTTCGCCAACATGGCCCGCTTCTCGCCGGTGCTGCCGCTGATCGGCGGCGGTACCACGAAATTCCAGCCGGTCTTCGTCGGCGACGTCGCCGAAGCCATCGCCCGCTCGGTCGACGGCAAGGTCGAGGGCGGGAAAATCTACGAACTCGGCGGCCCGCAGGTTCTCACCTTCCGGCAGTGCATGGAGGAGATGCTGGAGATCATCGACCGCAAGCGGCTGCTGGTGCCGGTGCCGTGGTCGATCGCCTCGCTGCAGGGCGCGATCCTCGGGATGCTGCCCAAGCCGCTGCTGACGTCGGACCAGGTGACGCTGCTCAGGACGCACAACGTGGTGTCGGAGGCGGCGGAGCGGGAAGGCCGCACCTTCGCGACCATCGGCCTGCAGCCGCAGACCATCGCCACGATCCTGCCCTCCTATCTCTGGCGCTACCGCCCGGCCGGACAGTTCACACGGCGCACCGAGGCCTGAGCACAGGCCCGACCGTCGAGACTCCAAGTTACTTTTCGCGAAACCGTGCGTCCGCGTTCGCGTGACGCGGCCCTTGTCCGAATCTGCCGTCTGCGTGCAGATAGGGCAGGTTTCCGCGAGCGAGGTTCGAAATCATCCACATGACGACCCGGCCGCAGCCGCGCGTGCTGACCATCCCGTCCGGCCTGCCCTTCCTGCCGACGCTGGCGCAGGCGCTTGCCGACGGCCGGCTGGTGCCGGACTTCCGGGCGGACGGCGATCCGCTGGCGCTGGCCGAGGTCACCGTCTACGTGCCGACGCGCCGCGCCGCGCGCGAGCTGCGCAGCGAATTCGTCGAGCGCGCGGCCGGCCGGCCGGTGATCCTGCCGACGATCCGCCCGCTGGGCGAGTTCGACGAGGACGGAGCTGCCTTTGAGGCCGGGAGCGAGGCTGCGCTGGAACTGGATCCGCCGCTCGCCGCGATCGACCGGCTGCTGCTGCTTGCACCGATGGTGCGGTTGTGGAAGCAGCGGCTGCCCGCCCATGTGGCGGCAAAATTCGCCGAGGAGGTGGTTGTTCCGGCCTCCGCCGCCGACGCCGTCTGGCTCGCCCGCGATCTGGCCGCGCTGATCGACGAGGTCGAGACGGAAGGCACCGGCTGGACGAAGCTCGGCGAGCTGGTGGCCGGCGACCTCGCCGGCTGGTGGCAGGTGACGCTCGATTTCCTCGCCATCGTCACAAAACACTGGCCAGAGCTCCTGGCGGCCCGCCGGCGCTCCAATCCGGCCGCGCACCGCAACGCGCTGATCCTGGCGGAAGCCGCACGGCTGAAGGCTCGCCCGCCGGCCGGCCCGGTGATCGCCGCCGGCTCGACCGGCTCCATTCCCGCCACCGCGGAGTTGCTCGGCGTCATCGCCCGGTTGCCACGCGGCGCGCTGGTGCTGCCCGGCCTCGACGCCGGTATGGACGAAATATCTTGGGCAGCATTGAACGACCTCGAGCCGGAGCCGGCCATCCTCGGCCATCCGCAGTTCGGCCTGGCGAAGCTGCTGCGGCGCATCGGCGTGCCGCGAGAGGAGGTGGACGAGATCGCGTCGCCTGCGCCCGCGCTGGCGAGGCGGGGCCGGCTGGTGGGCGAGGCGTTTCGTCCGGCGGGCACCACCGACACCTGGGTCGCACGTCGCGCCGACTTCAGCGCGGAAGACGTGGCCGCCGCCTTCTCCGGCGTGGCGCTGGTGGATGCAGCCAACGAGCGCGACGAGGCGGCGGCGATCGCCATTGCGCTCAGGCGCGCCGTGGAGACGCCAGGCCGCACCGCGGCACTGGTTACCGGCGACCGCGGCCTCGCCCGCCGCGTTTCGGCCGAGCTGCTGCGCTTCGGCATCCGCGCCGACGATTCGGGCGGCACGCCGCTTTCCGGCACGCCGCCGGCGGCACTGCTCACGCTGATGCTGCGCGCCGTCTTCCAGCCCGGCGATCCGGTTCCGGTGCTGGCGCTGCTGAAGCATCCACTGCTGTCGCTCGGCCTCGGACGCACCACCGTGCGCCGCGCCGTGGAGGCGATCGAGCTCGTCGCGCTGCGCGGCGGCTATGGCAGGCCCGACGTTTCGGCGCTGGCAAAGCTGTTCGAGCAGCGCCTGGAGGCGCTCGCCGGCGCGCCTCGCAGGCCGTTCTGGCTGACCCGTCTGTCCATGGACGATCTCCGCGAGGCGCGAACCGTGCTCGCGGCGCTCGACGAAGCGCTGGCGCCGCTTACCGCCATCGCAACGGCCGGCGAGGTGCAGCTTGCCGAGATTGCCCGCGCCTCGGTCGTGACGCTGGAGGCGCTCGGGCGCGGCGAGGATGGCGGGCTCGACGCACTCTATGCCGGCGACGCCGGCGACAAGCTCGCCTCCTTCCTGCGCGGGCTGGTGGCTGCGGAAGCCGCGTACGACTTCGCGCCGCGCGAATGGCCGGACGTGTTCGACGCGCTGATAGCTCCGGAGGTGGTGAAGCCGGCACAGGGTTCCGACAGCCGCGTCGCCATCTGGGGCGCGCTGGAGGCGCGGCTGCTGTCGCCGCATACGCTGATCGTCGGAGGCCTGAACGAAGGCGTGTGGCCGCGCAAGGCAGTGTCGGACCGGTTCCTGTCGCGGGTGATGAAGATCGGCATCGACCTGGAGCCGCCGGAGCGCCGCATCGGCCAGTCCGCCCATGATTTCGAGATGGCGATGGGGGTCGAGCAGCTCGTGCTGACGCGTGCCGCGCGATCGGGCGAATCCCCCGCCGTCGCCTCGCGTTGGCTGCAGCGCATCCTCACCTTCGTCGGACCGGAAGAGGCCGGGCGGATGCGCCGGCGCGGCGCCGACTACCTCGCCTGGGCGCGGGCGCTGGATGTGCGCGGCGAGGAGATGCTGGCTCCGCGACCCAATCCCAAGCCGCCGCTGGAGATGCGGCCGCGGCATTTCTCCGTCACCGAGATCGAGACGCTGCGCCGCGACCCCTATGCGATCTACGCCCGGCGCATCCTGGAGCTCATGCCGCTCGAAGCGCTGGTGCGCGATCCGGGTGCTGCCGAGCGCGGCACGCTGTTCCACGAGATTCTGCACGATTTCTCCGCATCCGGCGTCGACCCCGCCGCGCCGCAGGCGCTCGAGGTGCTGCTCGAGGCCGGCCGCGCGTGCTTTGCCGCCTTCGCCCTGCCGGCGGACGTCCATGCGGTCTGGTGGCCGCGCTTCGCCAAGCTGGCGGCGAACGTCATCGCCTGGGAAGCGGGTCGCGTCGTGCGGGCACGCGTGCCGGAGGCGAGTGCCGCGAAGATGCCGGTCGGCCGCAGCGGCGTGACGCTCTCCGGCCGCGCCGACCGGATTGATCTGCTGCCGGCGGAGATGGCCGACATCCTCGACTACAAGACCGGCTCGTCGCCGTCCAAGGTGCAGGCGCACCGGCTGATCGCGCCGCAACTGGCGCTGGAGGCCGCGCTCCTGAGGCGCGGCGCCTTTGCCGACATCGGCCACTGCGAGCCCGCCGACCTCGCCCACGTCCGGCTGAAGGCCAATGGCGAGGTGGTGCCGGAATCCATTCTGGAGATCAAAGGCAGCATCCGCACCGCCGGCGATCTCGGCGAGGAGGCCTGGGCGCGGCTGGAAAAGCTGCTCGACCACTATGCGCTGCCCTCGACCGGCTACCTGTCGCGGGCGCTGCCCTTCCGCGAGGGCGACGTCGACGGCGACTACGACCACCTCGCCCGCGTGCTGGAATGGTCGGCCGGCGGGGACGAGACGGAGGGCGGCGATGTCTGACATCCTGACGCCCGACGCCCGCCCCTTCCGTCCTGAGCCTGTCGGATGGGCCGGACATCTCCCCCACAAGGCAGGAGATGTCGCATGCGGCCTTACCCCCACCCCTAACCCCTCCCCTCAAGGGGGAGGGGAACTGGCTTGCGTCTCCGCCAGGCGCCAATTGTCAACGATTTCGCATGGCATAGCGGCCGCAAAGTCCCCCTCCCCCTTGAGGGGAGGGGTTAGGGGTGGGGGTACGATGACGCGCGAAGGCGGGACCTCCGGGGTCGTGCCGTCATGAAGCGCACCTACCCAGTCCCCGAAGCCACCCGCGACGCCCAGGCCAGGGCGTCGGACCCGGCCAATTCCGCCTGGGTGTCGGCCAATGCCGGATCCGGCAAGACGCATGTCCTGTCGCAGCGCGTCATCCGCCTGCTGCTGGAGGACACCGACCCGGCGCGCATCCTCTGCCTGACCTATACGCGGGCGGCGGCCGCCAACATGTCGAACCGCGTCTTCACCACCTTGTCGGAGTGGACGATGCTTTCCGACGAGGCGCTGGCCGAGCGCATCGAGGCGATGGAGGGCAGGAGGCCGGGCCGCACCAAGCTGAAGCGCGCCCGCCAGCTCTTCGCCCGCGCGCTGGAGACGCCGGGCGGATTGAAGATCCAGACCATCCACGCCTTCTGCGAAGCGGTGCTGCACCAATTCCCGCTGGAGGCCAACATCGCCGCGCATTTCGAGATGCTCGACCCGCTGATGGAGGAGGCACTCTATGCCGAGGCACGTCGCGAGCTGCTGACCGGCGCGGTGGGCGCCGACGCGCCGGATCTTGCCGCCGCCTTCGCCGCGGTGCTGGAGCGCGGCGGCGAGGCCGGGCTCGACGCGCTGCTCGCCGAAATCCTGAGGAACCGCGACGGCCTGCGCGCCTTCATCGACACGGTCGCCGGCGACGATCCACCTTATGCCGCCCTGCTCGAGGAGTTCGGCTTCGCGTCGGACGTGACCCGGGCGCAGGTCGCAGCCGCGGCCTGGCCGCTACCCGGCTTCCCGCCCGCCTTCTTCAACGCCTTCGCCGCGGCGGCGCAGCAGGCCGGCGCCGGCCGCGTGCTCGACATCGTCCTGCCGGCAGCCGCGCGCGCGCTTGCCGAGTCCGATCCGGAAAGGCGGCTGCCGCTGCTCGCCGAGGCATTTCTCAGCGCCAAGGGCGAGCCGTACAAACCCACCTGGCTGTTCAGCAAGGCGTTGCTGGGGCGCCTGCCAGACCTGCCGGAGCGGTACGAGGCGGCCTGTCAGGCCATCATCCGCACCGGCGACCGGCTGGCGCTGCTTGCCATGCTGGAGAACACCCGCGCCGCGCTGACTATCGCCGACTGGCTGATCGGCCGCTACGAGCGGCTGAAGACCGGCCGCGGCTTCCTCGACTTCAACGACCTGATAACCCGCACCGTCCGGCTGCTCTCGCGCCAGGACGCCGGCCCGTGGGTGCTCTACAAGCTCGACAAGGGCATCGACCACATCCTGATCGACGAGGCGCAGGACACCAGCCCGGACCAGTGGAGCGTGGTCGGTCGCATCGCCGAGGAATTCTTCGCCGGCAAGGGCGCACGCGACAATGTGCAGCGCACCGTGTTCGCCGTGGGCGACGAGAAGCAGTCGATCTATTCCTTCCAGGGCGCGGCGCCCGAAGCCTTCGCCGCCAGCGGCCATGCTTTTTCACAGAAGGTGCGCGGCGCCTCAGGCAACTTCGAGAATGTGAGGCTGACGCTCTCCTTCCGCTCTACCGACGACGTGCTCGGTGCCGTCGACCGCGTGTTTTCGGCCGAGCAGGCTCGCCGCGGCCTCACCTTCGCCGGCGATCCGGTCGAGCACAACGCCATCCGTGCCGGCGCGCCGGGCTATGTCGAGGTGTGGCCGTCGGTCGGGGCCGATACGGTCGAGGAGCCGGACGACTGGACGATCGCCATCGACCATGCGACCGCACCGGCGGTGCGGCTGGCCGAGACCATCGCCCGCACCGTCGCGCACTGGCTGAAATCCGGCGAGGTGATCGAGGGCACGGGCAAGCGGCTGACGCCCGGCGACGTGCTGGTGTTGGTACGCAAGCGCGGCAGCTTCGTCAATGCGCTCGCCAAGGCGCTGAAGGACAGGCACATCCCGGTCGCCGGCGCCGACCGGCTGAGCCTGCCCGCCCACATCGCCGTCAAGGACATGATCGCGCTCGGCCGCTATCTGCTGCAGCCGGAGGACGATCTGTCACTGGCGGCGTTGCTGAAGAGCCCCGTCTTCGGCTTCGACGAGGAGGCGCTGTTCAGGCTGGCGGCAAGCCGGCCGGGCTCGCTCGGCGAGGCGCTCCGGGCTCGCGCCGCATCCGATCCGGACTGCGCCGAGGCGGCCGGGCGGCTGGAGCGCTGGGCCAACGAGGCGGCGTTCCGGCGGCCTTTCGAGTTCTATGCCGGCGTGCTGGGTCGGGACTGCGTGCGCGCCAGGATGATCGCGCGGCTCGGCCAGGAGGCGGGCGACATTCTCGATGAATTCCTGAATTTCGCGCTGGCGCAGGAGCGCGCCGGGCAGCCCGGCCTGGAAACCTTTTTGGCGACGCTGGAGCAGGCCGCGCCCGAGATCAAGCGCGAGATGGACCAGACACGCAACGAGGTCCGCATCATGACGGCGCATGCCGCCAAGGGCCTGGAGGCGCCGGTGGTGTTCCTGGCCGACGGCGGCTCGCAGCCGTTCAGCGCGCAGCACCTGCCGCGGCTGGTGCCGTTCGCGCCGAAGGGCGAGCTGGCGGGAGCGAAGGGCTATCTGTGGCGCGCGCCTGGCGAGACGTCCAACGGTTTCATGCGGCAGCTCGAGGCCGAGATCGGCCAGCGCGCCGACGACGAATACCGCCGCCTGCTCTATGTCGGCATGACGCGCGCCGAGGACCGGCTGATCGTCTGCGGCTTCCACGGCCGCCGGCCGCCGGCCGCCACCACGTGGCATTCGCTGGTCCGGGCGGCCCTGACCGGCGATCCGCGCTGCGTCGAGATCGATCACCCCGTGGCGGGAGCCGTCCATCGCTTTCGCGTCAACGGTGCGGTCAGCCCAGCGGCGGCGGTTGCCGAATCCGATGAGGCGCCGGCAGCAGCGCAATCCCTGCCGGAAAGCCTGCTGCGGCCCCTGCCGCCGTCGCGCGCGCTGCCGCGGCCGCTCGCACCCTCCGGCGCGGCGTCCCTGGTGGTCGAGCCGGGCGAGGCGGTGGTGTCCGGCCGCTCGCCGGTGCTCGACCCGGAGGCCGAGCCGGCCTTCGCCATCGAGCGCGGTACCGTGCTGCACAAGCTGCTGCAGGTACTGCCCGATCTGGCGGAGGAGGACCGCGAGCCGGCGGCCCGCCGCTATCTCGGCCGCGCCGCCGCGCACTGGCCGGAGCACGAGCGCGAGCGGGCGCTGGCCTCCGTCTTCGGCATCCTGCGGGCGGAAGACTTCCGGCCGCTGTTTGCCCATGGCTCGCGCGCCGAGGTGGCGGTGATGGGTCGCGTCGCCGTGCGTGGCGAGGAGCGCGCCATCTCCGGCAAGATCGACCGGCTGGCGGTGACGGCGCGCGAGGTGCAGATCGTCGACTACAAGACCAACCGCCCGGCGCCGTCCGGGCTCGACCAGGTGCCGCCGGCCTACGTGACGCAGCTCGCGCTCTATCGCTCGCTGCTGCAGCCGATCTATCCCGGCCGCGCCGTCTCGGCCGCGCTGCTGTTCACCGAGGCGCCGCGACTGATCGTGCTGCCGGCCGCGACGATGGACGAGGCCCTTGTCCGACTCACCATGGCGTGAAACAACAACTGCTTGAAGGCGATTGCCCGCGCCACTACATCTTGTACGAATTCGAACCGGAAAGGATTTCCCGCATGGCCACCGTCAAGGTCGACAAGAACAATTTCAAGGCCGACGTCCTCGACGCCGAGGCGCCGGTCG